>Ga0207657_10007514_pt1 | contig 11170 bp, 9 predicted proteins | sample KBSC33metaG_FD_184316 | JGI IMG/M metagenome (GOLD analysis project Ga0207657, IMG submission 184316) | Corn rhizosphere microbial communities from Kellogg Biological Station, Michigan, USA - KBS C3-3 metaG (SPAdes) (version 2) | ecosystem: Host-associated > Plants > Roots > Rhizosphere > Soil ... | reverse complement strand
GATCCGGCGGTCAATTACGGCGCGATCGGAGCGGTCATCGGCCACGAGATCAGCCACGGCTTCGACGATCAGGGCCGGCAGTTCGACCAGTCCGGAACCCTTCGCGACTGGTGGCAGCCCGCCGATTCCGCCCGCTTCACCAGCCAGGCCGGAAAGCTCGCCGCCCAGTACGACGCCTATGAAGGCGCACCCGGGATGAAGGTGAACGGCAAGCTCACCCTGGGCGAGAATATCGGCGACCAGGGCGGGATCCTTCTCGCGCTCGACGCCTATCACGCCTCGCTCCGCGGCCGGCCGGCGCCGGTTCTCGACGGCCTGACCGGCGATCAGCGCTTCTTCCTCGCCTGGGCGCAGGGCTGGCGGGGCAAGTATCGCGACGACATCGCCAAGCTGATCCTCGTCTCCGACGTCCATTCGCCGGGCCGCTGGCGGGTCGACGGCACGCTTCGCAACATCGACCAATGGTATGCCGCCTTCGACGTCCGTCCCGGCGACAAGCTCTACCTCGCGCCCGAGGAGCGGGTGCGCATCTGGTAAGGCTCGACAGCGCCCCGCCCGCGAAGCACAGAGGCGGCGGATGAAGACTCCGCCGCCTCCCACTGCGCCTCCGGCAATCGCGGGCACCAGAGCCGAGGCCGCCGCCGTCGCGGTGGCCGGCCTCGGGGTCGCGGCGGTGCTCGGCCTGGCGGCGGTCTATCTGTTCCTCGCCTGGCCGGCGCTCGACGATTTCTGCCGCGCGGCGCTCGACCCGAGGGTCGGCGGAACGCTCGGCCAGGTGATCGTCATGTATCTCCACTGGACGGGGCGCTGGCTGGTGACCGGCCTCCACGCCGTCCTCGCCACGCACCTCGATCTCGAGGGTCCCGGCTTCACCTTCGTCCTCGTCCTCCTCGCCTTCGCCTGGATCGCCGCCTTCGTGCTCGCGGCCGGGCTCATCCTCGGCCGCACCGCCCGCCGCCGCGAGACGATCGGGCTCGGATTGCTGATGTTCGCGGTCTTCTGGGCAAGCGCTCCGGGGCCGGGCGAAGTGCTCTACTGGTATAGCGGCGCCGTCGATTACGGCCTCGCGTTCCTTTTGATGATGGTCGCCCTTCGGCTGCTGCTCGGAGCGACGGGGAGGGGAAGGGCGCTCGCGGCCGCGGGAGTGGGCTTCCTCGCCACCGGGATACACGAGCTCGCGGGCGGAATGGTCGCCGCGGCGGCGCTGGCCCAGGCGATCTACTTCTGGCGCGAGGGCGACCGGCGGCTCGCCCGCCTCTCCGCTTTGGTTCTGGCGATCGTCGCGGCCGGGCTCCTCATCAACCTCGCGGCGCCCGGCAACGCCGCGCGCGCCGCGCAGATGCCGTTCGGAGGCCATCTCCGCACCGCCCTCGCACTCACCCTGAAGCCGTCCCAGACCCCGCTTCGCGCGCTTCTCGATCTCCGCCTGCTCGCGCTCGGCATCTTCCTCCTGCGGCTGCCCCGCTTCCGTGAGCTGCGCCCCGCCTGGACGAAGCTTAAGCTGCCCTGGCTCTTTCTCATTCCGGCGGCGACGCTGGCGGTGCTGCTCGGCGGCCATTTCATGACCGCCTATGCCGTGGGGTTCGCCCCGCCGGATCGGGTGAAGGCCTTCCTCTACGCCCTTCTCCTGCTCGGCTGGGTGGCGACTCTCGCCGCGGCCGGCGATCGCTTCGCCGCGCTCCCCGGGCCGCGTCGGAGGGACGGGATGCTCACCGTCGCCGTGGCCGCCGCCCTGTGCGTCGGCCTGATCGGCGGACCGAACAGCCGAGCCGCGGTCAGGGGCCTGCCGCGCGCTCTTGGAGAGTGGCGAAGCCAGAACGCCGCTCGCGAGGCCTCGCTCGAGGCGCAACGGGCCGCCGGCCGCCGCGACCTCCTCCTCCCGCCGGTCGCTCCGCCGCCGCCGCCGCTCATCGACTCGCAGATCAGCGACGACCCCGCCTGGTGGGTCAATAGCTGCGCCGCCCGCTACCGCGGCGTCGTCACCCTGCGCGCGCAGAGCGTCGTAGGGCGGCCCCCACGCCGCCTGTGGCGGGGCGAGCGCTAGGGCCCCGGGATGGACAGGCGCCGCCCCACGCGACAAGCTGCCGCGATGCGCCGCATCCTCCTTTCACTTCTCCTTGCCGTCCCGTCCGCCGCGGCGGCCCAGGAAACGCCGCCTTTGCTCACGCCCGAAGCGGCGCGGGCAATCGCGTCGGAAGTCTCCGGCGCCGCCGCCAAGCGGACCGTCGAGGCGCTCTCCCTCGATCACCGGATGCGCGGCTCGAAAGGCTATGAGGCCGCCGCCGGGCTGATCCGCGACCGGCTGAAGGATTACGGCCTCAAGGAGGTGGAGATCCTCGCCTTTCCCGCCGACGGGAAGATCTTCTACGGCACCCAGCGCTCCCGCCCCGCCTGGAATGCGAGCTTCGCGGAGCTGTGGGAGCAACACCAGGCCGGCGGGCGCTGGCAGGATTCGGAACGGATCGCATCCTGGGCCGACCAGCCGATCACTCTCGCCCAGGACAGCGTCAGCGGCGCCGCCGAGGCCGAGCTGGTCGATGTCGGCGCCGGCACTTCGGCGAAGGATTATGAAGGCCGCGACGTTCGCGGAAAGCTCGTCCTCACCTCCTCGCAGCCGGGCGCCGTCGCCCACCTCGCGGTCACCGATCGGGGCGCCGCGGGGATCGTCTCCTGGGCGCAGAACCAGAAGAGCGGCTGGTGGGGCGACGACCGCAGCCTGATCCGCTGGGGCCATCTCGACACTTGGGAGGACCCCACCTTCGCCTTCATGGTCTCGCCCGCCCGCGCTCAGGCCTGGCAGGCGCGGCTCGCCAAGGGCGAATCGGTGCGCCTTCGCGCAAGGGTGGAGGCCGGCCGAAGCCCCGGCGCTTATCTGATCCCCACCGCCGTGATCCCGGGCGCCGACCGGGCGCACGAGATCGTCCTCTCCTGCCACCTCGACCATCCCTCGCCCGGCGCCAATGACAATGCCAGCGGCTGCGCCGGAATCCTCGAAGTGGCAAGATCGCTGAACCGGCTGATCGCGGACGGCCGCCTGCCGCAGCCGCGCCGGACGATCCGCTTCGTCTGGCCGTGCGAGGTCGAGTGCACGATCGCCCTGCTCAACGCCCGGCCGGAGGTGCCGAAGCGAACCCTCGCGACGATCCACCTCGACATGATCGGCGGCAACAGCGACATCACCCACGGAACGCTCAAGGTCGAAGGCTCCCCGCCGAGCCTGCCGAGCTTCGTCTCCGACGTCGGCTTCGCCATCGGCCGCTGGGTGGACGAGCAGTCGCGCCTCTATGCCGAGCGGGGCGAAGCGGCCATGCCGCTGCTCGAGCCGGAAGGGACGAAGAACGCCCTCCACGCCAAGATCGGCGGCTTCTCCGAAGGCTCCGACCACCAGGTCTGGGCGGAGGGGAGCTGGCGAGTCCCGGTCATCTACATCGCCGACTGGCCGGACATCTACATCCACACCAATAAGGACGTTCCCGCCAACCTGGACTCCACCAAGATGAAGCGCGCCATCTTCATCGCCGCTTCCTCGGCCTGGGTGCTGGCCAATGTCGGCCGGGATCAGGCGGGGGCGGCAGGAAACGTGATCCTCGCCGAGCAAGCGGCTGCCTTGGCACAAGCTTACGCGCACGCGCGGCGGCTGAATGAGCCGTCGGAGTGGGTCGTGCAAAGTGAGGCCGGCGAGGATACGTCGCTGGTTCGTTTCGGGCTTCCATCACCGGAACGGGGACCTTTCCTCCGCGCGCCTGCGCCGGCGAAGAGGGAATATGGCCTCGTCTATCGCCGCAACCCGGACTTGAAGGGCCCGATGGACGGCTTCGGCTATTCGTGGCTGGACGATCACCTCAAGCAGGCCGGGCTGCCGAAGCCGGCGCTACTCGCACGCGAGTCGAGCGAGGACGGGCCGAGCTTCGGCTATGAGACCCTCAACCTCGTGGACGGCCGCCGCAACGTGCAGGAGATACGCGACCTCCTCGCCTCAACCGTCGCGCCCGCGCCGGTCGAGGAGGTGGCGGCCTATCTCGCCACTCTGGAGCGCCTCGGCGTCCTTCGGCGTTAGGAGGGGCATGGACCTGCTCGTCACGACCCAATGGCTCGAAGCCGAGCTCGGCTCGCCCGACCTGCGCATCCTCGATTCGACCTGGACGCTTCCCTCCGACGGGCGAGATCCGCGCTCCGAATATGAGGCGGAGCATATCCCGGGCGCGGTCTTCCTCGACCTCGACGAGGTCGCCGACACCGACTCGCCCTTGCCGCACATGCTCCCGCCGGAAGCGAAGCTCGCCAGCCGCATGCGGTCGCTCGGGATCGCCGACGGCGCCCGGATCGTGGTCTACGATAACAGCCCGCTCCACAGCGCCGCGCGCGGCTGGTGGATGCTAAAGGCCTTCGGCGCCCGCTCCGTCACCCTCCTCGACGGCGGCCTGGCCAAATGGAAGGCGGAGGGGCGGCCGCTCGAAAGCGGTAAGCCGAACGTCCGCCCCGGCCACTTCACGCCGTCGCTCGATCCGGCGGCCGTGGCGGACAAAGGCTTCGTCCGATCGATCCTCGGCGCCGGCAGCCACGAAATCGTCGACGCCCGCGGTGCCGCCCGTTTCTCCGGCGAAGAGGCGGAGCCGCGGCCGGGCCTCGCCTCCGGCCACATTCCCGGCGCCCGCAACTTGCCGCAGGGGCGGCTGTTCGACTCCGGCGGAAGCTGGAAGCGCGGCGATTCACTGCGCGCCGAATATGACCTGGCCGGGATCGACCTCGCCAAGCCGATGGTCGCCACCTGCGGCTCGGGAGTCACCGCCGCCGTCCTGCTCTTCGGGGCGCGGCTGCTCGGCAAGAGCGATGTCGCGCTCTACGACGGAAGCTGGAGCGAATGGGGCGCCGATCCCTCGCTTCCCAAGGCGAAGGGGCCGGAATGAAGGACAAGCGCCCGGCAACCCGCCTGATCCATGGCGGCCGCCGGCCCGAGTGGCGCGGCCGTCTGGTAAATCCGCCCGTCCATCGCGCCTCCACCATCCTGTTCGACAGCGTCGCCGAGATGCGCGCCGCCAAGCCCGAATTCGGCCGGCCCTATTACGGCCTTCACGGCACTCCGACCCAATGGGCGCTTGCGGAGGCGCTGACAGAGCTCGAGCCGGGGGCGGGCGGAACGATGCTCTACAGCTCCGGCCTCGCCGCCGTCACCGCGGCGTTGCTCACCGTGCTCTCCGCGGGCGAGGAGCTTCTTGTTCCGGACAGCGTCTACGGCCCCACCCGCCGCTTCTGCGACGGCTTGCTTCGCCGCTACGCAGTCTCGACCCGCTATTACGATCCGATGATCGGCGGCGGGATCGCGGCGCTGATCGGCGAGCGCACCCGCGCGGTCCTGCTCGAAAGCCCGGGCTCCAACACGATGGAGGTGCAGGACGTGCCGGCGATCTGCGCCGCCGCGCGCTCGGCGGGCGCCGCGACCCTGCTCGACAATACCTGGGCGACGCCGCTTTTCTTCCCGGCGCTGGAGGCGGGGGTGGACCTCTCGATCCTCGCCGCGACCAAATATGTCGCCGGCCATGCCGACGTGATGCTCGGCTCGGTCACCGCCACCCCCCATTGGTACGACAAGCTCGAGCGCACCAGCTGGGACCTCGGCCATGGCGTCAGCCCCGACGATGCCTGGCTCGGCGCCCGCGGCCTTAGGACGATGGGCGTTCGCCTCCGCCAGCACGAAGACGGCGCGCTCGCCGTCGCCAACTGGCTCAAGGCGCAGCCGCAGGTCGCCCGGGTGCTCCATCCGGCGCTTCCCGATTGTCCCGGCCACGATATCTGGACCCGTGACTTCAAGGGCTCGTCCGGCCTCTTCTCCTTCGTCCTGCGCGGCGGTGGTGACTCCGACCGCAGGGCGTTGATCGACGGGCTTGAGCTGTTTGGGATCGGCTACAGCTGGGGCGGGTTCGAGAGCCTTGCGCTGCCGGTCGATCCCGCGCCGCTGCGCACCGTCACCGAGTGGCAGGCCGAGGGGCCCCTCGTCCGGCTGCACATCGGCCTCGAGGATCCGGACGACCTCATCGAGGATCTGGAGCGGGGCCTCGCCCGCTACGGAAAGGGCGGATGAGGACGATCTTCGACAGCTTCGGGATCACCTGGCCGAACTATGCGGACTGGGTGTCGGCGGGCGCGGCGCTAGTTCTCCTGCTGCTCATCTGGGGCGCTTCCCACCTGCTCGCCCGGCTGGTCGGGCCGCGCCTCTCGCGCTTCTTCAGCCATCGCGGCGGCCGCGGCGAGGAGCTTGCCGCCCATATGTGCGGCCTGACCCGCTACCTCGTGGCCCTCGTCCTAACCGCCGTCGCGCTCAACGCCGACGATTGGCGGCCGCTCGGGCTCATCGTGCTGGGCATCGGAGTCGCCGTCCCGGCGTCGCTCTTCGTCCACGGCCTGCTCCGAGCCGCGCAGCTGCCGCGCTGGATCGCCTTCACGCTCGCCGCGGTCGCCTTCGTCACCCTGCTGACCCGAGCCGTCGGAAGCCTGAAGCCGATCACCGACCTGCTCAACCGGATCGGCTTCAACGCCGGCACCGTCCGGGTCTCCCTGCTCACCATCGTCCAGGCCGCCGTGATCCTCATCGGCCTCTACGCGGCGGTGAAGCTCCTCAACCGCGTCGTCGCCCATTCCATCACCCGCGCCCGCGGCCTCGACCCGACCCAGCAGCTGCTCGCCCAGAAGCTCGCCGGAGTGGCGATCGTCATCGTCGCTTTCTTCGTCGGGATCGACCTGCTCGGGATCGACCTCACCGCCTTCACCGTCTTCTCCGGCGCCTTCGGGCTTGCGGTCGGGTTCGGCCTCCAGAAGACCTTCGGCAATCTCATCGCCGGGATTATCCTGCTGATGGACCGCTCGGTGAAGCCGGGCGACGTGATCACGGTCGGCGACACGTTCGGCCACGTCTCTAAGATTGGGGTCCGGGCCGTCTCGATCGTCACCCGCGACGGCAAGGAGCATCTCATCCCCAATGAGAATCTGATGACCCAGGAGGTCGAGAACTGGTCCTATTCCAGCCGCGACGTGCGCGTGCACATCCCGGTCGGCGTCGGCTATGATTGCGACCTGGCGCTCGCCCAGAAGCTGATGATCGAAGCGGCGACAGGGGCCAAGCGAGTCAAGGAAAGTCCGCCGCCGACGGTGTGGCTTCGCGCGTTCGGCGAGAGCAGCGTCGACCACGAGATACTGGTCTGGATCGCCGATCCCGAAGCCGGCGTGGGCAGCGTCCGCTCGGAGGTCCTCAACCGGGTCTGGACCTTGTTCAAGGAGAACGGAGTCGTCCTCCCCAACCCTCAGCGCGACATCCATATCAAGGATTGGCCGGCGCCGCCCGCCGTGGAGGCCTAGAGCGAGACGGCGCGCCCGAGCTGATCGAGCGCCGCCGCGATCGCGGCCGCGAGGCGCCCCGCGGCGGCGGCATAGGGCTTCTCCCGCTCGCGAAGGGCGATCAGCGTTTCCACGCCGGCGGCGGCCCAGCGTTCCGTCTCCTCCGCCAGGCGGTCGAAGCGACGCTGCGCGATCGGCGGGGCGCAATCGTAGGCGGCGCTGATCCGCGCCGCCTCGTCCAGCGCCGAGTCCCCGCCGCCGCCCGGCCTCCCCGCAATCTCCGCGACGAGCGCAAGCACCTGCCGAAGCCGCGCCACCTGGCCGCCCGCGTCGGCGAGGCCCGGAGCATAAGGGTGGGCGGCTTGATCGGTCATCGCCGGCGAAACTAGCGTCTTGCCGCTAAGGAAGGGCTAACGCCGGCGCACCCGCTTGTCCGGCCGCCGCCGCTGGGGCAGGGGAGCGGCATGAAGATCCTCGCCGCCGCCTTGCCGTTCCTCCTCCTGCTCGTCCCGGCCGCCGCCGCGGCTCAGGGGACGGAGGGCGCGGCGCCTCCCAAGGGTCTCGACATCAGCGGCGGGATCACCCTGCTGTCCGACTATCGCTTCCGCGGCATCTCCAGGTCGGACGGCGATCCCGCGCTCCAGGCCCAGCTCACCGCATCGCTTCCGAACGGCCTTTACGCGGGCGGGCGGGCGACGAGCCTCAAGGGGCTGCCGAGCGGGGCGGACGCGCAGCTCGACCTTTACGCGGGCTATTCCGCCGCGCTCGGGCCCGCCACGACGTTCGACGTCGGGGTCATGTCCTATGCCTTCCCGGGCGGACACGGACCGAGCTTCTACGTCGAGCCCTACGCCTCGCTCTCCCACACCCTCGGACCGGTGGAGGCGACCCTTGGCGCCAAATATGCGCCTTCGCAGCGTGCCATCGGCGACGAGGACAGCCTCTATCTGTTCGGCGAGGTCGAGGCCGGCATCCCGGCCACCCCGCTGACCCTCACAGCCCAGGCGGGGCGCCAGGATTCGGGCGCCTTCGGGAGCTATTGGAACTGGTCGGTAGGCGGACGCTACGCCTTCGGCCCCGTCGAAGCAGGCCTAAGCTACGTCGACACCGACCTGGCGCCGGTCCGGGGCCGGCGCGCGGGCCTGGTGGCGTCGCTGGCCTTCCGGTTCTGACCGGCCCTTATTGAGGCGTCGAGACGGTCGCGTCGCGGCCGGGGCCGGCCGGCGCGGCGACGATCGCCTGGGTGGTCTGCCCTTTGTCGAGGACGGTCGTGTTGGGATCGCCGACGACCGAGCGGGCGCCGACCACGGCACGGTCGCTTCCGACGCTGTTGAGCAGGCTCGACTCCGACTGGCTTCGCGGAGCGGGGCCGCCGAACAGGGCCTGGAGCGCCTCGGACCGCGCCTCGCCCTCGGTCGAGGGCTGGCCGGCCTTGGGCGGCACGAGCGAGTAATCGGGCGGGATGACCAGCGGCGCGTTGCGCGCGACGGCGAACTCGTCCGGCCGGTCGCGCCCGGCGACTCCGCCGGTCTGGCAGCCCGCAAGCAGGAGGGCGGCGGCCGAAACCGCGAGGCCGAGGGTCACTTCACGCATAGTCACTTATCCTCCAGGGGCGTCTTCCGCTCGCGCGTCAGCAGCGCTCGGACCAGCAATAGCAGGACGCCGACGGTAATGGCAGCGTCCCCGACATTGAAGACCAAAAAGGGGCTGATGTCGCCGAAATGCAGGTGGGCATAGTCGACGACGTAGCCGAGGCGAAGCCGGTCGACGATGTTGCCCATCGCGCCTCCGAGCACCAGGGCAAGGGCCAGGGCGTCGTCCCTCCGCCGCTCGCGCCACAGCCACACGCCGACGAACACCGAGATGGCGGCGGTCATCGCGACCAGGGCCCAGCGCGCGCCCTCGCTTCCGGCGGTGAGGAAGCCCATCGAAACGCCGTGATTGGGAACCCAGCGAAGCTCGAAGATCGGAAGAAGCTCGATCGATTCGCGCGCCTTCAGCTGGAAGATGTTGACCACCACCCATTTCACCAGCTGGTCGGCCAGGAACACCGCCAGTGCCAGCGACAGGCCGAGCACGCGGTTCCTGCGCATCCGGTCTGCCGCCCTCGGCGACGCCTCCGGAACCGTCGTTACAACCTCGGGCATCTCAGCCGCTTCAGCCGCTTCAGCCATTCACAACCCCCTCGCAGCGGGCGCAGAGCGCGCCCTCTTCCTCCACTTCCGGCAGGTGACGCCAGCAGCGCCCGCATTTCAAGCGCTCGGTTCGGGCCACCTCGATCGCGTCGGTCTCGCCGGGCATGACCTCGGACACGATGTAGATTTCGGCGAGCGCCTCGTCGTCGAGATCGATCATGTCCTCCTCGAAGCAGGGATAGAGGATCTTCGCCTCGAGGCTCGAGCCGAGCCTCTTCTCCCGCCGAAGCGGCTCGATCGCCTCCGTCACCCGCTCGCGCGAGGCCCGGACCAGCGCCCATTTGCTGCCGAGCGCCTCGTCGCGCCAGGACGGGTCGATCTCCGGCCATTCCAGCAGGTGCACCGACCCGGCTTGCGGAAAGCGGGTCTGCCACACCTCCTCGGTCGTGAAGCACAGCACCGGCGCGAGCCAGCGCACCAAAGCCTGGAAGACCGTGTCGAGCACAGTCCGGTAGGCCCGCCGCTTCGCCGAGGCGGGCGAGTCGCAATAGAGGCTGTCCTTGCGGATATCGAAGAAGAAGGCGGAAAGGTCGTCCTGCGAGAAAGCGGCGACAAGCCGCACGTAGCGATTATACTCGAACCCTTCCGCGGCCGAGCGGAGCTCGGCATCGAGCTCGGCGAGCCGGTGGAGCACCCAGCGCTCGAGCTCCGGCATCTCCGCGGCCGCGACCTTCTCGGAGTCGGTGAAGCCGTCGAGCGCGCCGAGCAGGTAGCGGAAGGTGTTGCGCAGCTTGCGATAGGCGTCGGACGTGCCGGCGAGGATCTCCTTGCCGATGCGGACATCCTCGAAATAATCGGTGCTCGCGACCCACAGGCGCAGGATATCGGCGCCGCTCTCGGGAATGATCTTGAGCGGATCGACGACATTGCCCTGCGATTTGGACATCTTCCGCCCCTGCCCGTCGAGCGCGAAGCCGTGCGTCAGCACCGCCTTGTAGGGCGCGACGCCACGCGTACCGCAGCTTTCGAGCAGGGAGGATTGGAACCAGCCGCGATGCTGGTCCGATCCTTCGAGATAGAGGTCGGCGCGAACGCCTTCGCCATAGCGCGCCTCGATCGTGAAGGCGTGAGTCGAACCTGAATCGAACCAGACGTCGAGAATGTCCTTCTGCGGCTCATAATCGGCCGCGTCATAATCCGGCCCGAGCAAGGCCTGATGATCGGCGCCGAACCAGGCATCCGCCCCGCCCGTTTCGAACGCGGCGACGATGCGCGCGTTCACGGCGGGATCGCGCAGATAATCGCCGCTGGCCTTGTTGACATAGAGCGCGATCGGCACACCCCAAGCGCGCTGGCGCGAGATCACCCAGTCGGGCCGCCCCTCGACCATCGCGTGGATCCGGTTGCGCCCCTTCTCCGGCACGAACCGCGTCCGCTGGATCGCGTCGAGCGCCAGCTCCCGCAAGGTGGCGCCATTGCCGTTAAGCCCCTCTCCCCTTGTGGGAGAGGGGTTGGGGAGAGGGGTCGAGCGCGAAGCGCGAGGCTGCGCCTCGCCCCCCTCTCCTTCCCACGCTGCTGACGCAGCGCGGGCCCCTTCCTCCCCCACCAGGGGGGAGGAGCGTTCAACCGCATCAATCTCCGCCGCGATCGGCTTATCCATTGCGATGAACCATTGCGGCGTCGCGCGGAAGATCACCTTGGCCTTG
>Ga0207657_10007513_pt1 | contig 11170 bp, 10 predicted proteins | sample KBSC33metaG_FD_184316 | JGI IMG/M metagenome (GOLD analysis project Ga0207657, IMG submission 184316) | Corn rhizosphere microbial communities from Kellogg Biological Station, Michigan, USA - KBS C3-3 metaG (SPAdes) (version 2) | ecosystem: Host-associated > Plants > Roots > Rhizosphere > Soil ... | reverse complement strand
GGTCGGCTGGAACACGAAGAGCCGGCGCAGGACGCCGACCTGCGTCGCCGCGAGGCCGATGCCGTTCGCGTCGTGCATGAGGAGCTTCATCCGCGCGGCGAGGCTGCGGAGCTCCTCGTCGAACTCCGCCACCGGGCGGGCCTTCAGCTTGAGCGCGGCGTCCGGATATTGGCGGATCTGGGCGAGCGCCAGCCGGCGCCGCGCCTCGCGCTCCGGGTCGAGCTCTTCGTCCCGAACTTGCCCCTCGATGTCCGCGTCGTCGTGCTCTTCCATGCAGTCGGCACACTATCGACGCCATGGATCCGCGAGAGGCGAAGGCGATCATGAGCCAGGGCGCGATCCGTCCCGAGACGCAGCGCGACCGTGAGGAGCGGCGGCTCCTCGAGGAGGAGCTCGCGACGAGCCCGGTCAAGGGGGCGCCGCTGCGGCAGCGGCTGCGCAACTTCCGGCCGGACGCGGACGCCGCGATTCGCGCCCTCGGCGGGCCGGCGCTCTGGATGCGCCGGCTGCGGGCGATCGAGGTCGAGCTCGACCTGCACGAGGAGCAGCTCGAGGAGGCGTGGGCGGCGCTCGCCGTCGAGGCCCGCGACGCGGACGAGTTCGAGCAGCGCTGGCGGGAGACGGCGCGGGGGTGGAGCTTCGCGGAGGTGAACGACCTGATCGAGCGGCACAACCGCAACTACCCCGCCGAGGCGCGCCTGCCCATGGATCCGCGGACGCGCGACTTCGTGAAGGTCAACGGTCGGCCGTACGAGCGGGAGCTCCTCGACGAGCGGTGGATCCTCGAGCGCTTCCCCGCCGACCTCGGCGCCGCGCGGCGCGCCGCGTGATCCGGCTGCTGACGCCGGACGACGCGGAGGAGCTGGCGGCGCTCTACCGGGCGAACCGCGAGTTTCTCGCGCCGTTCGAGCCCTCGCGCGACGACGCCTTCTTCACCGTGGCCGTGCAGCGGAACCGGCTCGAGCGCGGCGCCGAGGACGACTGGTGGCGCTGGGCGGTCCTCGACGGCGACGCGATCGCCGGCATGATCGCCGTGAACGACGTCATGCGCGGGCCGCTGCAGATGGGAACCGTCGGCTACTGGGTCGACCAGGCACGAAACGGCCGCGGGCTGGCGTCGGCGGCGCTCGCCGACGTCGTCGAGTTCGCCTTCGGCGAGGCCGGCCTCCACCGCCTCGAGGCGGGCACGCTGCCCGGCAACGTCCCGTCGCAGCGCGTCCTGACGAAGAACGGCTTCGAGCGCTTCGGCTACGCGAAGCAACTGCTCCTGATCGACGGTGTCTGGCGCGACCACGTCCTCTTCGAGCTCGTCAACGGCTGAAACGGACATCTCCCTTCGTCAGACGACGATGGGGGAACCGTCGGCGAACGGCGGCGGACGGGCCGCGGCGTTGGCTTTCGAGACACTGTCCCGATGTCAGACGTGACACGTCCGTGACACTTTCGTGACGATTGGCTCGTTGGCAGCTCGGCGGCGCGGACCGACGGACGTGCCTGCACGAGAGCGGCCCGCACGGCGGCGGGCGCAGGGCCAACCCTTGCGGGACGGCTAGAGGGACTGCGGGTCGACGTCGACGACGACGCTGAGGCCGGCGCGGCGCATCGGCACGGCGGCGGCGGCGAGCAGGGCGGCCGCCCGGGTGGCGAGCGCGCGGGGGCGCTCGGTCTTGCCGACGAGCTGCGCGCGGTTGCGGCCGCGCAGGCGAAGGAGCGGCGCGGGCCCGAGCAGCTCGACGCCGGCGAGCCCCGCCTTCAGCTCGTCGAGCGCGCGCAGCGCGTCGTCGAGCTCCGGCCCCGTGACGACCACCCGCACGAGATGCTGGAACGGCGGATACCCGAGCGCCCGCCGGCGCTCGAGCTCGCCGTCGAGGAACCCGCGCACGTCATGGCGCGCGGCGTACGAGACGGCCCGCGAGTCCGGCTGGAACGTCTGCACGAGCACGCGCCCCGGCGCGTCGCGCCCGCTCCGCCCGGCCAGCTGCGTGATCAGCTGGAACGTCCGCTCCTCGGCGCGGAAGTCCGGCAGCCCGAGCCCGGTGTCGGCATCGACCACCGCGGCCAGCTCGACGCCCGCGAAGTGATGGCCCTTCGCGACCATCTGCGTGCCGACGAGCACCGCCCGGTCGGCGTGCGCGAACCGCTCGAGCACCTCGCGCAGCTGCTCGGGCTTCTCGACCGCGTCGGCGTCGAGCCGGATCACCTCGAGCTCCGGCACCTGCTTCGCCAGCGCACGCTCGAGCTTCTGCGTACCCGCGCCGATTCGCGCGAGCTCCGCCGACCCGCACGCCGGACACGTCTCCCCCATCGTCTCGAGTCGCGCACAATGGTGGCAGCGGAGCGACGAGTCGCCGTGCAGCGTCAGCGCGACGTCACACGCGGGACAGCGCCGCGTCTCGCCGCACGCGCGGCAATGGACTGCGGGCGCGACCCCGCGCCGGTTGAGCAGCAGGATCGCCTTGCCGCCGCGCTCCGCGATCCCTCCGAGCTCCTTCAAGAGCGGCGCCGACAACGGATACCCCTGCTCGCGGCGCAGGTCGACCACCCTCACGGTCGGAAGCGGAGCGGCGAGGCGGCCGCCGAGCTCGAGCCGCTCGAGGCTCGCCCACGATTCCGGCCGCGGCGTCGCCGACCCGAACACCGCCACAGCGCCCTCGAGCGTCGCGCGCTTTGCCGCGACGGTTCGCGCGTCGTAGCGCGGGTCGGATTCCTGCTTGTACGACGAGTCGTGCTCCTCGTCGATGCAGATCACGCCGAGCGACGGCACCGGCGCGAAGATGGCCGAACGCGCGCCGACGACGACGCGCGCCTCGCCCGCCGCGATCCGCTCACGCTCGTCCCGCCGCTCGGCCTCCGTCAGCGCCGAGTGCAGGACCGCGACGGCGTCACCGAAGCGGACGCGAAACCTCCCGAGCGTCTGCGGCGTCAGCGCGATCTCCGGCACGAGCACGATCGCGCTGCGCCCCCGTGCCACCGCCTCCCGGCACGCGCGAATGTACACCTCGGTCTTGCCGCTCCCGGTCGCGCCCCACAGGAGCACGTTGCCGCCACCGCCGTCGAGTAGCTCCGCGATCCGCCCGACCGCGTGCTCCTGCGTCGCCGACAGCGCGGCGGGCGCCGCCTCGGCCGCGAGCGAGCCGGTCACGGACACGGAACGCCGCTCGCCGCGGCGCTTCGCGTTGTACGGGGCGACGAGGGCGAGCGCCCGCGCGGGCGTGGAGCCGTAGTAGTCGGCGAGCCACAACGCGAGCTCGACGAGCGCCGCCGGCAGCGTCTCGGCGATGCGCTCGATCGCCGACGTCTTCACGCCGTCGGGGGGCGCCACGTCGACCGCGGTGACGACGCCGCGCCGCTTCGCGTTCCCGAACCGCACCTCGACGATCGAGCCGACGCCGGCGTCCGCCGGCACCTCGTAGGTGAACGGCCGCGCCACGGCGCGAGCGGTCACGAGCGGGTAGACGGAGGCGTAGCGGCTCACCGGGCCACCGTACTCCGGGCTATGGTCGGCGGAGAATCGCCGGCCACGACTGGAACCCCGAGACGTACCTCGCCGAGATGGCGGCCGAGATCCCCGGCTACGAGGAGCTCCAGGACGCGGTCGCCGCGGCGACGGCCGGCCTCCGTCCGCGAACGATCCTCGAGCTCGGCACCGGCACGGGCGAGACCGCCGGCCGCGTCCTCGCGCTGCACCCGGACGCCGCCTGGACGGGCGTCGACGCCTCCGAGCCGATGCTCGCCCGCGCGCGCGAGCGCCTGCCGCGCGCCGATCTCCGCGTCGGGCGCCTCGAGGATCCGCTTCCCGCAGGCCCGTTCGACCTCGTCGTCTCCGCGCTCGCGGTGCACCACCTCGACGGCGACGGTAAGCGCGATCTGTTCGCGAGAGTCGCGCAGGTCGGCGACGCCTTCGTGCTGGGCGACGTCGTCGTGCCGGAGCGGCCCGAGGACGCCGTGATCGAGATCGACGGCGTCTACGACGTTCCGTCGACCGTGGGCGACCAGCTCGGCTGGCTCGAGGCGGCCGGGTTCGACGCCGAGGTGCAGCGCGTCCGCGCCGACCTCGCCGTGTTCAGATGCCGGCGGCGTCGATGACGAAGTCCGTCGCGAAGCCGAGCACGATTCCGGCGAGGACGAGCCACGTGACGAGGACCGTGTGCCCGTACCTGCGGTTCACGTTGAAAAGCTCCTGCACGACGTAGAGGATCGAGCCCGCCGCGACCGCGAAGAAGAGGACGGTCACCGCCTCGCTCGACCATGCCTGACCGAGCACGGTGCCGAGGAACGTCGGCGCGCCGCCGATCAGCCCGAGGATCGCGAGGAAGCCCCACGTCGGTCGCGTGCCTTCCCCACTCATCGGGCCGCAGATGCCGAAGCCCTCGGTCGCGTTGTGGAGCGCGAAGCCGACGATCAGCGTGACCGCGAGGCTCGCGGCGCCGGTCGCCGCCGCCTGGCCGATCGCGAGGCCCTCGCCGAAGTTGTGGACGCCGATGCCCACGGCGATCAGGAGTGCGAGCCGCTGCCCGTCGGTCATGCCCTCGACCCAGCCCCGGCGCCGGAACTCGTCGACTGCTGCCGCGCCGGGGCCGACGAGCGGCGTCGCGCGCCGGCTCGTCTGCCGCTTCATCCACTCGGCGTAGTAGACGAGGCCCATCAGGCCGAGCGCGAAGCCGGCGATCCCGACGGCGCTGTAGCCCGTGAAGTCGCCCCAGTGCCGGTCGCCGAGCGCGGACTCGATCGGCTCGACCGCGCCCGAGAGGACGTCCCAGAGCAGGAAGATGAGGATGCCGGTCGCGAGCGCCGAGAGACCCGCCCGCATGGCGCCGCTCAGGTTCTGGAGGCGCCCGATCGGCAGGCCGAGGAAGATCGTCCCGCCGGCGATCGCACCCAAGATCAGAACATGTCCCGTACTCATGATGTAAGGGTCGCCTTACAAGGGCTCCCGACGGCAATATAGCCACAGATGGCCGACCGCCACTCGGTTGACGAGTACCTCGAGACGATCTACTTCCTCGCCTTCCCGATCGGCGAGTACACCCCGCGCGGCTCGGGCTCGCCGCCGCTCGCCTCCCGCGTCGCCGAGATGCTGGGCGTCTCGCGTGCGTCGGCCGGGGAGATGCTGAAGCGCCTCGAGGCCGACGGGCTCGTCGAGCGCGGCGCCCGCAAGGAGGCGCTCCTCACGAAGACCGGCCGCGTCCGCGCCGAGCGGGTCGTGCGCAAGCACCGGATCATCGAGCGCCTCCTCACCGACTTCATGGGCTACACGGGCTACGAGGCGCACGAGCGAGCCGACGAGCTCGGGGACACGTTCGACGACGAGATGATCGAGCGAATCGACGAGCGCCTCGGCCGTCCCGAGCGCTGCCCGCACGGCTGGCCCGTCGACCCCGGCCTCGAGCAGGCGGAGAACGAGAGCCTGACCCCGCTCGCGACACTCGAGCCCGGCACGCACGCGACGATCGTCCGCCTGGCCGAGCACGACGGCGAGCTCCTGCACTGGTTCTACGATCAGGGTCTCGTCCCGGGACAGGCGATCGAGATGCGCTCGAGCGAGCCCGCGGCCGACCAGTTCACGATCGCGCTCGACGGCGCCGACCGCGCCGTCAGCGAACGCGCCGCCGCCGGGCTCTTTGTGAAACCTGCCTAGAGCTCCTAGAGCGTCAGCCCGCGGCTGCGCAGCTCCTCGGCTGCCTCGTCGACGCGGTCGGTCGCGGCCTGCCCCTCGAGCCACTCCACGATCTCGGCGATGCCGTCCTCGAGCCGCTGCTGCGGGACGAAGCCGAGCGCGGCGCGAGCAAGCGAGATGTCGGCGAAGCAGTGGCGGATGTCGCCCACCCGGTAGTTGCCGCTGATCGCCGGTGCGATCTCGACCGCGAGCGTACGCGCGAGCGTCGCCGCGATCTCGAGCACGGTCACGCTCTCGCCGCTGCCGATGTTGACGGCCCGGCCGTCGGCGCCGTCGCGCTCGAGGGCGAGCTCGAACGCGCGCGCCACGTCGTGGACCGAGACGAAGTCGCGCCGCTGCAGGCCGTCCTCGAACACGAGCGGGGCGTTGCCGTTCAGCAGCCGCGACGCGAAGATCGCGAGCACGCCCGTGTACGGGTTGGAGAGCGCCTGCCGCGACCCGTACGTGTTGAAGAGGCGCAGCGCAACGGTCGGGATCCCGTAGGCCTCGCCGCAGACGAGGCACAGCCGCTCCTGGTCGTGCTTCGTGATCGCGTACACCGACGCGAGGTCGGGGCGTTTCGACTCCGGAGTCGGCACCGGGCGAACCGACTCGCCGTCCGGGCCGAGCGGTTCCCACTCGTCGCGCTCGACCTGCGCGCGCGTTCGCGGAGCCGGTTGCGCCGGCTCGTACGCGCCCTCGCCGTAGACGCTCATGCTCGACGCGACGACGAGCTTTCGCACCGGCCGCTCCGCGAGCGCCTCGAGCAGCACGGCCGTGCCCCCGACGTTCTCGCTCGCGTAGCCGGCGACCTCGTACATGCTCTGGCCGACGCCCACGCGCGCGGCGAGATGGACGACGCTGTCGACCCCGTCGAGCGCGGCGCGAACGACGGGGCCGTCGCGCATGTCGCCCTGCACGAGCTCGACGTCGTCCGCGAGATAGCCGGGGCGACCTGCACCGCCGTGCACCTGCTGCGTCAGGTTGTCGAAGGCACGAACGCGGTTCCCGCCCGCCAGCAGCCGATCGGCGAGATGCGAGCCGATGAAGCCCGCGCCTCCCGTGATGAGGACGTGCTCAGACAGCCGCGGGCTGTGCCGCCGACTGGGCTTGCGACAGGCCGGCCGCGGCACGGAGCGTGTCGGCCTTGTCCGTCCGCTCCCACGTGAAGTCGCCGTCGTCGCGGCCGAAGTGGCCGTACGCAGCGGTCTTCGCGTAGATCGGCCGGCGCAGGTCGAGATCGCGCAGGATCGCGGCGGGGCGCAGGTCGAAGTGCTCGTGCACGAGGCCCTCGATCTTCGCGACCGGGATCGCCTCGGTGCCGAACGTCTCGACGAGGATCGACATCGGCCGCGCGACCCCGATCGCATATGCAACCTGGATCTGGCACCGCTCGGCGAGGCCGGCCGCGACGACGTTCTTCGCGACGTACCGCGCCGCGTACGCGGAGCGGTCGACCTTCGTCGGGTCCTTGCCGGAGAACGCTCCGCCGCCGTGCGGGGCGGCGCCGCCGTACGTGTCGACGATGATCTTGCGGCCGGTGAGGCCGGCGTCGCCCATCGGGCCGCCGATGACGAACTTCCCGGTCGGGTTGCAGTAGAAGAAATCCTTCGCGTCGAGCCGCCTCGGGTCGTAGAGGTCCTTCGGCAGGATCGGCTCGAGCACGTGCGCGGCGAGGTCGGGCTTCAGCAGCGTCTCGATGTCGATGCCCTCGCGATGCTGCGTCGAGATGAGCACGCGCTCGATCTCGACCGGGCGACGCCGCCCGTGCTCGTCCTCCTCGTACCGCACCGTGACCTGCGACTTGCCGTCGGGGCGCAGGTACAGGAGCTCCTCCGCCTTGCGGACGGCGGCGAGCCGGCGCGCGAGCCGGTGCGCGAGCATGATCGGCAGCGGCATCAGCTCCTCCGTCTCGTTGGAGGCGTAGCCGAACATCAGCCCCTGGTCGCCGGCGCCGACGCGGTCGAGCGCCTCGTCGTCGCCGTGCTGCGCCTCGAACGACGCGTCGACGCCCTGAGCGATGTCGGGCGACTGCTCGTCGAGCGCCACGACGACGCCGCACGTGTCGGCGTCGAAGCCGTACTTCGCGCGCGTGTATCCGATCTCCCGGACGCGGTTGCGCACGAGGCGCGGGATGTCGACGTACGTCTCGGTCGTGATCTCGCCGGCGACGACGACGAGGCCGGTCGTGATCAGCGTCTCGCAGGCGACGCGCCCTTCCGGGTCGTCGGTCAGCACCGCGTCGAGCACGGAGTCCGAGATCTGGTCGGCGATCTTGTCCGGGTGGCCCTCGGTGACCGACTCGGACGTGAAGGAGAACGAGCGCGTTGGCATGCGGGGCAGGCTAGCTGCTGGGGAGGCCGACGTAGGCGGTGAAGGTCGACCCGGTCGCCGTCCCGCCCCCGAAGACCGCACCGAAGACCGCGACCGTGCCGAGCTCCGGCAACCCGGCCGGAAGCGTGACACCCGCGAGGGCGAGGAGCGGCAGTGCATCCCTCGCGTTCGCGTAGGCGAAGCCGGTCGTCTCGTCCGGCATCCCCGACTGCTTCTTCGCCTCGAGGAACGCGGGGTCGGCCGAGAGCTTCGGGCCACCGCTACGGAAGTCGTCGATCCCCCGCTGCGTCGTCGAGACGACGAGCTGGCCGCCGATCACGGCGCGGTGGAGCGGGAACCGTTCGAGCGGGCTCCCCTTCGGCAGCGACGCGAGCAGCTCGTCGAGCGTCGTCGACGCGGCCGTCGTGTCGGCCGGCTGCGTGACGAGCGTGATCTCCGGGACCGGCAGGCCCGCACGAACGTAGACGGCCGACTCGCCGCCCAGGACCGTGTCGAGCTCGTTCGGGAGATCGCGCAGGTCGGGACCGAGGAGCCTGCCGAGCTGCACCGGCAGCTTCGGCATCAGCTCGAAGCCGCCGCGCGGCACCTGGAAGTCGACGACGGCGAGCGCACCCGAAGGGATCTCGTCGACGAGCGCCGCCGCGTACGGCGCGACCGGCACGGCGGCGAAGCGTGGCGGCCCGGCTGCTGCCAGGCCCGCCGACGGCGCGAAGCCCTGCAGCTTGAGGCCGTCGCCGCTCGAGGAGAGTGCGACGGCGAGCCAGCGGAACTCCTGCCGGGCCAAGCCGTAGGTCGGCGCGCCTTTCTTGTCGCGCTGCAGGCGGAACTTCGCACGGGGCGGGAGCGCGCGCGTCTGCAGCTGCCCGGGGATCGCCTCGAGCAGCCGCGACATCTCGGCGCCGCGCGCGTACGCGCGCATGAGCGCGTCGCCGGGGAGGCGGTTCATCGCCGCGACGAAGCGGGCGTCGGTCGCCAGGTGCGAGGTCGCGCTCGCGACGGCGGCCAGCGCGGCTTCGCTCGCAGCGACCGCCGTCCAGCCGCCGGTCGCACGCTGGACCAGGTGATGCTTCTTCGCGAGCGCCGCGAGCTTCGCACGGTCGCTCGGCTGCAGGAAGACGACGGTCTTCTCGCCCGGCAGGACGGCAAGGTCGATCTCGTCGCGCGCGACCGCCTGGAGGTCCGCGCCCCAACCCGGCAGCTGCTTCAGCGCGAGCTTGCCGAGACCGTGCCACCGCGACGCGGAGAGGTCGCTGCGGGCCGCAACGAAGGCGACCGCGTTGGCGGGCACGAGCGTCGCCGCGCCGTCGAGGGAGCCCGGGCCGCTCGCCCCCGCGCTCGCGCAGCCGGCCGTCGCGATCGCGAGAGCTGCCGCGCCTGAGGCAATCGGGCTGAAGCGCATCTCACTCCTCGGTCGGCTGCCGCCCCATCAACCTCTCGACGAGGCCGCTGAGGCTCTGCCCTGAGAGTACCGCGCACACCCCTTCGGTTATCGGCAACTCCGTGCGGAGCCGGCCCGACAGCTCGTGCAGGACAGGGGCGGTCGTCAGCCCCTCGACGGTCTGCCCGATCTCGGCCGCGGCCTCGTCCGGCGTCCGCCCCTGGGCGATCAGCTCGCCGGCGCGGCGGTTGCGGCCCTGCGCGCTCCAGCAGGTGACGATCAGGTCGCCCATGCCCGCGAGCCCGGCGAATGTCTCGGACCGCGCCCCCGCCGCCTCGCCGAGTCGCGCCATCTCGGCCAGGCCGCGCGTGATCAGGGACGCCTTCGCGTTGTCACCGAGATCGAGGCCGTCGACGCCCCCGGCGGCGAGCGCGATCACGTTCTTCGCCGCCGCGCAGAGCTCGACGCCGACGATGTCGGGATTCACATATGTCCTGAAGACGCTCGAGTTGATCGCGTGCTGCAGCCGGCCGGCGAGGAAGCCGTCGTCGGAGGCGATCACGGCGGCCGTCGGCAGCCCCACGGCGATCTCCTCCGCGATGTTCGGGCCCGAGAGCACTGCGACCGGACGTCCTTCGACCCGAGACGACAGTCGCTCGCCCGTGGCCGGGTCGAGACCCTTCGTCAGGCTCAGCACCGGCGCGCCGCCCGGTAACCGCGCGACGACGTCGGCGAACCACTTGCTCGGCACCGCGACGACGGCGACGTCGACGTCGCCGGGCGCGTCGTCGAGCGCAACCGCGCCGACCGCACGCAGGTCGACCTTCGGCAGATAGCGCGCGTTGCGGCCGCTCGTTGCGATCGACTCCGCCTGCTCGGCCGTGCGGCACCCGAGGACGACGTCGTGGCCGCGCTCGACCAGCAGGTGCGCAAAGGCCGTGCCCCACGACCCCGCACCGGCGACGAGAAATCTCATGACCGCTTGACGAAGTCGATCGAGACCGGCACGCCGTCCATCTCGAAGCGCTCGCGCAGCTCGTTCTCCACCCAGTAGCCGTAGTCGCGCGTGACGAGCGACGGGTCGTTCACGAAGATGCGGAACCGCGGCGGCCGCTGGTTGATCTGCGCGGCGTACAGGAGGTTGAGGCGGCGGCCGTTGCGGGACGGCGGCTGCCGCTTCGCCCGCAGCTCGTCGACGGCGTTGTTCAGCACCGGCGTCGGGATGCGCTTCGTGTAGCGCTCGAACAGGACCTCGACGTGATCGAGCAGCCGCTCGAGGCCGCGACCGGTCTTCGACGAGATCGCGATGAACTCGGGCCGCTGGCGAAGGCGCCGTCGCAGGTGGCCGCGAACGTCTTCGAGCCCGACGGACGTGACGTCCCACTTCGAGAGGACGATCAGCGTCGCGCAGTCGGCCTTGCGCGCGATGTCGGCGACCGCGAGGTCCTGCTCGACGACCCCTTCCGACGAGTCGACCAGGACGAGCGCCACGTCGGCGCGCTCGGCCGCCTCGAGCGCGCGCAGCTCGGAGTAGTACTCGATGCCCTGCCGGTGCCGGCGCTTGCGCCGCAGGCCGGCGGTGTCGACGAGCACGAACGTCCGGTCGCCGCGCACGAGCACGGTGTCGATCGCGTCGCGGGTCGTGCCCGGGATCTCGGAGACGATCAGGCGCTCGCGCCCGAGCAGCTTGTTCACGAGGCTCGACTTGCCGACGTTCGGACGGCCGAGGATCGCGATCCGGATCGCCTCCTCCGGCAGCTCGTCGCGGCCGGCGCCGCCGTGCGCCTCGAGGTAGTCGACGA
>Ga0207657_10007512_pt1 | contig 11171 bp, 8 predicted proteins | sample KBSC33metaG_FD_184316 | JGI IMG/M metagenome (GOLD analysis project Ga0207657, IMG submission 184316) | Corn rhizosphere microbial communities from Kellogg Biological Station, Michigan, USA - KBS C3-3 metaG (SPAdes) (version 2) | ecosystem: Host-associated > Plants > Roots > Rhizosphere > Soil ... | reverse complement strand
GCGCGCGCAATCCCGATGAACTCGCGTTCTTCACCGGCCGCGACCAGTCGCAGGCGCTGACCGGCTGGTGGGCGCAGCAGTTCGGCACCGTCAACTACGCCGCGCACGGCGGTTTTTGTTCGGTCAACATGGCCGCGGCCGGCATGTATTCGATCGGCGGGTCGTTTTGGGAATTCGGCGAACCGGACTGGGAGCGAACGAAATACCTGCTGATGTTCGGCGTCGCGGAAGACCACGACTCGAACCCGATCAAGCTCGGCTTGGGCAAGCTCAAGGGTCGCGGCGCCAAGATCGTGGCGATCAATCCGGTGCGCACCGGCTACGCCGCGATCGCCGACGAGTGGATCGGCATCCGCCCAGGCACGGATGGCTTGTTCGTCGGCGCATTGATTCGCGAGCTGTTGCTGCACGACCGGATCGACTTCGATTACCTGGTCAAGTATACGAATGCGCATTATCTCGTCGTGCGCAATCCCGGCGCTGCGGACGATGGCCTGTTTGCGCGCGACGCGAAAGGCAATCCGTTGTGTTGGGACACGCGCAGTCGCGGCGCGCGCGCGGCGTCCGAGATCGACATTGCTCCGGCCATTGCCGGTGAATTCACGCTTCCCGACGGCGGCAAAGCGACACCGGCATTTCAATTGCTCGCACAGCGATTCCTGGCCGGCGAATATGCCGCCGAGAATGTCGCCGCGCAGTGCGGTGTGGATGCCGCAACGATTCGCCGCGTCGCCGCGGAACTGGCCGATACGGCGTTCAACCAGGAAATCAGCCTGCCGCAACGCTGGACCGACAGCCACGGTCGCGAGCACGCGCAGATGATCGGCCGGCCGGTGGCGATGCACGCGATGCGCGGCATCAGTGCGCACGCCAATGGTTTTCACACCTGCCGCATGCTGCACGTGCTGCAGATGCTGCTCGGCGCGATCGATACGCCCGGCAGCTTCCGTTATCAGCCGCCGTATCCGAAAGCGGTGCCGCCGGCGAATCGTCCGGGCAAGTCGCGCAAGGACGACGGCACGCTCAACGGCGCGCCGTTGGGATACGTGCATGCGCCCGAAGACCTCGTCGTCGATGCGCAGGGCGCACCGCGGCGCATCGACAAGGCGTTCTCGTGGGAATTCCCGCTCGCCGCGCACGGCATGCTGCAGAGCGTGATCCGCAACGCCTGGGCCGGCGATCCGTACAAGATCGATACGCTGTTCCTGTTCATGGCCAACATGGGCTGGAACTCGGCGATGAACACGACGCAGACGCGCCAGATGCTGTGCGACAAGAGTGCGGACGGCGCGTACAAGATTCCCCATCTGATCTATGTCGATGCCTACTGGTCGGAGACGGTGAATTTTGCCGATCTCGTGCTGCCGGACACGACGTACCTGGAACGCTACGACTGCATCTCGCTGCTCGATCGGCCGATCTCCGATGCCGACGGCGCCAGCGATGCGATTCGCCAGCCGGTATGCGCACCGGATCGCGACGTGCGCCCGTTCCAGGACGTACTGCTCGATCTCGGCAGCCGGCTGAAGCTGCCCGGTTTGGTCGACGCCAGCGGCGCGGCGAAATACCCCGGCGGCTATGCGCAGTACATGATCGAGCACGAACGCGCCCCCGGCGTCGGCCTGCTCGCCGGCTGGCGCGGACGCGACGGCGACAAGTCCGGCGTCGGCGAACCGAATCCCGCGCAGCTCGATGCATACAAAACACATCAGTGTCATTGGGAAGCAAAAGTCCCCGACGCCGGCCGCTACTACAAGATGGCCAATCGCGATTACCTGGCGTGGGCGAAGTCACTTGGCTTTGTCGCTTCGACCGAAGCGATCGTGCTTGAACTGTATTCGGAGCGCCTGCAGAAATTCCGCCTCGCCGCGCAAGGCCACGGCGCGCAGCAGCCACCCGCACGCGAACGCGCGCGCGTGGAGAAATACTTCGATCCGCTGCCGTTTTTTTACACGGCCGATGCGGCCGCCGCGTACCCGCTTTCGGCAATCACCCAACGCCCGATGTTCATGTATCACGCGTGGGGTTCGCAGAACGCGTGGTTGCGCCAGATCGCCGCGCGCAATTATTTGTATCTGCATCCGGACACCGCAGCGGCGTACGGCATTGGCGATGGCGACTGGGTATGGGTCGAGTCTGCGCATGCGCGCATTCGCGTACCGGCGAAGCTGCACGCCGGCACCGCGCCGGGCGTGGTGTGGACGTGGAATGCGATCGGCAAACGTGAAGGCGCGTGGAAACTCAGCGCCGATGCGCCGGAGTATACAAAGGGATTTTTGCTCAATCATGTCATCGATGACCTGCTGCCGCCGCGCGACGGCTATCGCTATGCGAACGCCGATCCGGTGACCGGACAGGCAGCGTGGTTCGATTTGCGTGTGCGCCTGAGCCGCGACGCACAAGCGGCGCTCGCCGCGAATGCCGTGGAGCTCGCGTCGTGACCTGGCAAGCCTGGGCGGTGGCGGCGATCGTCGCCGGCGCCGTGGCTCTGTTCGTCAGCGAGAAATTGCGTTACGACGTCGTCGGTCTGCTCGTACTCGTGACACTGCTGGCGCTGGGCATCCTCACGCCGGCGGAAGGGCTCAGCGGCTTCAGCAACGAGGCCACGATCGTCGTCGCCGCCATGCTCGCACTCAACGCCGGCGTGGTCAGCACCGGTGGCCTGGATCCTCTCATTCGCGTGCTGTCGCGCATCCGCGCGCCGTGGTTGCTGACGCTCGCGATCATGCTGACCGTTTGCATACTCGGTGCGTTCGTGAAAAATACCGCATTGGTCGCGACGTTCCTGCCGGTAACGCTGCGCGTATGCGCACGCAGCAAGACCTCGCCGGCGCGCGTGTTGATTCCGATGTCGTACGCCGCGCAGATGGGCGGCGTCTGCACATTGCTTGGCACGTCGTCGAACCTGCTGACGAACAGCCTGGCGCAACAGCATCAGCTGCCAGCGTTCGGCGTGTTCGATTTCACCAAACTCGGCGCGATTCTCGCGGTCGTCGGCATCGCCTACATGATGCTGATCGGGCGTTGGCTGTTGCCACGCCATATCGACATGCCGTTTACGGAGAGCTTCGAACTGGGAAAATATGTCACCGAATTGCGCGTGATCGCGGGTTCTCCGCTGATCGGCGAATCGGTCGGCGCCGCCAAGCTCGGCGAAAAACACGGCGTTTACGTGCTCGAACTGCTGCGTGGAGAACAGCATCAGTGGGCACCGCGCGAGCAGCAAGTGCAGGAGGGCGACGTACTGCTGACCCGCGGCGACTGGGAGCGTCTCGAAGAATTCCGGCGCCTGCTCAAGCTCGAAATCGTCCCGGCGGCCGATCACGTCGAGGCGGTACCGAGCGACAATCGCCGCTTCGTCGTCGAAGCCGTGGTCGCGCCCGGCACGCGTCTGGTCGGACAGACGGTGGAAGAAATCGACTTGCGCTGGAACTACAGCGCCAGCTTGCTCGCCGTGCAACGGCGCAGCCAGGTCATACGCGACCAGCTCAAAAACACACGACTGGACGTCGGCGACATCCTGCTGCTGATGCTCGACGAAACCGCGCTGCGCCACCTGCGCCGCGAATCCGGGCTGGTCATCCTCAGCGAACGCGGCGACAAGCACGAGTCGCGGCGCAAGGCGCCGCTCGCGATCGCAATCCTGATTGGCGTTGTCGCCATTGCCGGCTTTGGTTACCTGCCGATCGTCACGAGCGCGCTGCTCGGCTGCGCCGCGATGGCACTGACCGGCTGTTTCAGCTTCGAGAATGTATACGAAACGATGGATTGGAAAATCATCGTCGTGCTCGGCGCGATCCTGCCGCTCGGCATCGCACTGGACCATACCGGGCTGGCGCAGTATCTCGTCGACGGCGGCATGCGTCTGGTCGGCGATCACGGGCCACTTGCCGTGTTGTTGATGGTGTACCTGCTGACGGCGCTGCTCACGGAAATGATGGGCCACAATCCATCGGTCGTGCTGATGGTGCCGATCGCGATTTCGGTCGCGCGCGTCTTGCATGTGAGTGAGGTGCCTTTCGTCATCACCGTCGCGTTCGCCGCAGCGACCTCGTTCGCCACGCCGGTCGGCTATCCGACCAACACCATGGTCTACAGCGCCGGCGGCTACCGATTCACCGACTTCATACGAGTCGGCGTGCCACTGATCCTGATTTTCTGCACGCTGTCGATGCTGTTGATTCCACGGTTCTGGCCATTCTGATGACAATGCTCCCGCCACCGTCGACGAAGAAGCTCGGTCTGGTCATAGACCTGGACATCTGTGTCGGCTGCCACGCTTGCGCGGTCGCGTGCAAGGAATGGAACGATGGCGGCCAGTTCGGGCCACTGCCGGACGAGAACCCTTACGGCCGTGAACCGCTCGGCGTCTGGTTCAACCGCGTGCACACGTACGAAGTCGAGCCCGGGGAAAACAACAAGCCGGCGATGACGGTGCACTTTCCGCGCTCGTGCCTGCACTGCGAGACGCCGGATTGCGTGACCGTATGCCCGACCGGCGCGAGTTACAAGCGTGCGGAAGACGGCATCGTGCTTGTCGACGAAGACAAATGCATCGGCTGCAAACTGTGTTCGTGGGCCTGTCCCTACGGCGCGCGCGAATACAGCGAAGTGCGCGGCACGATGCAAAAGTGCACGTTGTGCGTGGATCGCATCTACAACGAGACGCTCGACGAATACGATCGCCAGCCCGCGTGCGTCATGGCCTGCCCGACACGCGCGCGGCATTTCGGCGACCTCGGTGATCCGCAATCGAAAGTGTCGAAACTCGTTGCCGAACGCGGCGGCTACGATCTGATGCCGGAGATGGGCTACAAACCCGTGAACAAATACCTGCCGCCGCGGCCGCGGCGTGACGGTTGCGCGGCACCCGCCGCGACGGCGCAGGAAGAAAACGTTGATTTCTCTACCGCCTCGCCGCTGCTGCGCTGGATCGACAAGGTTCTGTCACGCTGATGCATCCGGCCCTCTCCGTCATCTTCTTTACGGTCATCTCCGGCACCGGTTACGGTCTGCTGTTTCTGCTCGGCGCGTTGTTGGCGTTCGAACCGCGCCTGCTTTCCAGCAACGCAGCGATTGCGTGGCTGGTACTCGGTGCGACGTTTGCGGCAGCGGGATTGCTGTCGTCGCTGTTGCACCTCGGTCAACCGCAACGTGCGTGGCGCGCGTTCAGCCAGTGGCGGTCGTCGTGGCTGTCGCGCGAAGGCGTGTCGGCGACGCTGAGCTTCGTGCCGATGCTCGCGCTGGCGTGGCTGGAATGGCGCGGTGTCGATGCCCAGCCGTTGCGCGCATGGGCCGTGCTCCTCGCCACATTCGCCGTGCTCACCGTGGTCTGCACGGCCAAAATTTATGCAACACTGAAAACCATATCGGCCTGGCACAACGCTTACGTTTTGCCCGGCTACCTGCTGTTCGGATTGCTCGGCGGCGCGGCCTGGATGTGGATTCTGCACATCGTCGACGCCTCGCCGGTCGTCGCGACGCCAATTCTGCTCGCAGTACTCGCCGTCGCAAGCGCGGTGTTCAAGTACTTCTATTGGCGCCACATCGATGCGATGCCGCCCGCGGCAACTGCCGAATCGGCAACCGGCCTCGGCCGCTTCGGCGCGGTGGGCGGCGTCGAGGCACCGCATACGGAAGAAAATTACCTTACGCGCGAGATGGGTTTCGTGCTCGCACGCAAACATGCGGCGCGTCTGCGCGCGATTGCGCTCGTGCTGATCGGCGTGCTGCCGACGCTACTCGCGCTGCTCGCTTGCATGACGCAGACGCGCATGCTCGAGGCGCTCTGCGCCACCATTGCCGTGATCTCGGTGACACTGGGTTTGTTCGTGGAGCGCTGGCTGTTTTTCGCCGAAGCCCGGCACGTGGTCATGCTGTACTACGCAGCGAAAGCGGATACGACACAACACGCCTGAACGCCAGTTGTACGCGACGCGCAACACTCGATTTTGCGCACCGCTTCCTGTTTACAATCGCCCGCCGCGCGCGCTTCGCGGCCAATCCAACAAAAAGGGAAATACCATGAAGACGACTCTGCTCGCCTCGGCGATGCTGTTTGCACTGCCATTTGCCGCCATCGCCGCCGATCCGCCGCCACCGCCGCCGATGGGCTGGTCGGGCACCGGCGAAGCCGGTCTTTCCATCGCCAGCGGCAATACCAAGTCGCAGAACCTCAATGCCAAGCTCGACTTCAAATTCAACGACGATCAGTGGAAGGACGACTTCTACCTGCTCGCGCAGCGCAACAAGTCGAACATCACGGTCACGACGGTCGATGCAAGCACGACCCCGCCATCGGTCGTGAGCACATCGAAGTACGACCTGACCGCGAACCGCTACGAAGCGGGCGCTTCGTTCGGCTACAAGATCGACGAGCGCAGCTACGTCGTCGGCGCGGGCCGCTACGAGCACGACGAATTCTCGCCGTACGACTACCAGTACACGCTGTCGATCGGCTACGGCTACCAGGTGCTGAAAAACGCGAGCGACGAACTCGCTTTCGAAATCGGCCCGGGTTACAAGGTTGTGCAGCCGACCTCGTTCGACGTGGTCAACCCGAATCCGCCGCCGGATGTCCTGCACGTGAAGCCGGATTCCGACAGCAATGTCGTCGCGCGCGGCAAGATGGAATACAAGCATAGCTTCAGCGATGCCGTTTCCTTCGTCGACGTGCTCGTTGTCGAAGCCGGCAGCGGCAACAAGTTCCTGCAGAACGATGCCGGCCTGGCGGTGAAGATGAACAGTCACCTCGCGCTGAAGGTCGGGTTGCAGACGCGCCACAACTCCGAAGTGGCGCCTGGTTTCAAGAAAACCGACGAGCTGTTCACGACCAATCTCGTCTACAACTTCTGATCGACGTTTTTCGTGATTGTGCAACGGGCCCGCGCGGGCCCGTTGTCATTTGTGGCCGAGCAAGTCGCCGGCGCCCAACTCCAGCAGCCTCGCCGCGACGCGTTCGCCCAGCGCTTCGGGCGCTTCGCTCTGGCCGTCGTCGTCGGCGCGAATCAGACGACCGCTGCACGCATCGCCGACCAGACCGGACAGGTGCAAGCCGATTTCCGTCTGCAGGCAGAACGCCGCGATCGGTACCTGGCAACTGCCTTGCAATCGTCGCGTCATCGCGCGTTCGGCGGCGACGCACATCGCCGTGTCGGCGTCGTGCAGCGACTTGAGCAGTTCGGCAACGCGCGCGTCGCCTTCTCGATGTTCGACCGCGATCGCACCCTGCGCCGCTGCCGGCAACCAGGTCGGGGGATCCAGGCGATGGCGGATGCGTGCAGCCAGCCCCAGTCGATCCAGCCCCGCACATGCAAGCACGATCGCGTCGTAATCGCCGGCGTCGAGCTTGGCCAGGCGCGTGTTGACGTTGCCGCGCAGATCGACGGTACGCAAATCCGCGCGTAATGCGCGCAGCTGCGCGGCGCGGCGCAGCGACGAAGTGCCGACTTTTGCACCGTGCGGCAGACTGTCCAGGCGCGCAAAGTGGACCGAGACAAACGCGTCCGCCGGGTCGGCGCGCTCGAGCACCGCGCCGATCGCAAACCCGGCATCGACTTCCATCGGCACATCCTTGAACGAGTGCACGGCGATGTCGGCGCGGCGTTGCGCCATCGCCACCTCGAGTTCCTTCAGGAACAGACCCTTGCCGCCGATCGCGGCAAGCGAACGATCGGTAATCTGGTCACCGCGCGTCGTCATCGGCACGAGTTCGACCGCCAGCTGCGGATGCGCGGCGCGCAGCAAGCCGGCGACATGCTCGGCCTGCCACAACGCCAGCGCGCTCTGGCGCGTGGCGATACGCAGCGGCGCGGTCATAAACTTCTGACCAGTTTGCGCAAGCCGGGCAGATTGCGTCTGCTCACTTCCAGTGTCGCCGTGCTGCCTTCCAGCTGCGCATAAATGGCGCCGTCGGCGGCGCGCGTCAGGCCGATCAGGCGATCACGCGCGACCAGACAATTGCGATGGATGCGCACGAAGCGATCGCTGAATTCGTCTTCGAGCGCCTTGAGCGCTTCCTCGATCAGCACCTCGCCCTTGGCGTGATGCACGACGACGTACTTGTCTTCGGCAAGGAGATAATGAATGTCCGCGACCGCGACGAGCACGAGGTTGCCGCGCACGCGCGCGCACAAGTGTCCGCGCTGCGCCGGCGCGCCGGCCGCGGACTGCAGCTTGTCCAGTTCCGCGGCGCCGAAACGGCGCGCACGTTCAAGCGCGGCACGCAGACGTTCCAGGCGCACCGGCTTGACGAGGTAATCCACGGCGCCGGCTTCGAATGCGGCCAGCGCGTGCTCGTCATAGGCCGTGCAGAAAATCAGCGCCGGTGGATGCTCGAATCCGGACAAATGACGCGCGGCTTCGAGGCCGTCCATCACCGGCATGCGGATATCGAGCAGCACGACATCCGGCTGCAGCTGCGCTGCGGCTTCCAGCGCCGCGCGGCCATCGCCTGCTTCGCCGACGAGTTGCGTGCCCGCGCATTCGCGCACGAGCGCGCCCATGCGCTCGCGCGCGAGCGGTTCGTCGTCGACTATGAGGACTTTCATCAAGGCTGCACCGGGCTTAACGTTGTTGACCTCGAACCACTCGCGATATTTCCAACCCCCCACTGCGCCGCGCGCAATCCCCTTTTTTTCAAGGGGACGGAAGCGGCAACGTGATCTCGCACACGAATTCGCTGGCGCCGGGTTCGACATTCAATTTACCACGCGCGCCAAAATGGTACTCGATACGCGCACGCGTGTTCTCCAGCGCCATGCCATGTCGTTTCGCCGCGCGCGTCGGCGGGCATGGATTGCGGATCTCGATGCGGATCGACTTGTCCGCGAGCCAGCCGCGTATGCTCACGGTGCCGCCCTCCGGGAGCTGCTGAATGCCGTGATACACCGCGTTCTCGACCAGCGGCTGCAGCAGCAGCGGCGGCAGCGGCATGGCGGCGGGCAGCTCGTCCACGCGTAGATCCACGTGCAAGCGCTCGCCGAGACGCAGTTTTTCGATGTCCAGATAACGGCGCACCAGGTCCAGTTCCTCGCCGAGCGTGCTGTGCGCCTCGTGCCCCAGCGCGGCCCGAAACAGGTCGGACAGGTTCTCCACGGCGTTTTCGGCCTCGCCCGGCCGCACGCGGATCAGGCTGGCGATCGTGTTCATGCTGTTGAACAGGAAGTGCGGGCGGATGCGCGCCTGCAATGCGTCGAAGCGCGCCTTCGCCTCCGCACGCACGCGCGCGCGCCACTGCTGCAGCACGAAGAAGTATCGCAGCAAGGCCGCCGCGATCAACGCGCACAAAATCGCGCTGCGCCAGATGAAGCGGCTTTCGAATTGCCGCGGCAAGGTCAAGCCGAGATCGAGCTGATGATCGAGCTCGAACACGAGCGCGCTGCCGAGCACCGTCACCGTCAGCATCAACGCGTACGCGGCGGCGACGCCGAACCACGGCGTCAGTTTGTGCAGTTGCGGCCGCAACTTGCACAGGCACACCGCGCACACCAGCGCCAGCCATTGCACGAACAGACTGGCGGTCGCCAGCCGCGGCAACAGCGGCCGCGATTCGTCGCTCGGCGCAATCAACACGACCAGCGCGAGCAATTCCGCCACGGCCATCACCGCGAACAACACCGGCAGACTGCAGAAATCCGGCAGCCAGTGCGGGCGTTCGTCGTCGTGCGCGGGGACCATTACGCCAGGCGCGCCCCCATCCAGCGGCGCAGGTCCGCGATTTCTTCCATGCACACCTGATGCGCCATCGGATAGTCGTGCCATTCCACAGCGTAGCCGCGCTGCTTCAGGTATTCGCGGCTCATCTCACCGAGCGCGTGCGAGATGGTCGGATCGAGCATGCCGTGCGCCATGAAAATCGGTACGTCGCGATTGGCGGCGCTGGCTTCAGCGTCGGTCTTCTCGGCCATCGGCAGGTAGGTCGACAGTGCGATGACGCCGCCGAGCCGCTGCGCGTTACGAATGCCAGCGCTGAGCACGACCGCGCCGCCCTGTGAGAAACCGGCAAGCAGGATATTGCCGACCGGTACGCCGCGCGCGATTTCACGCTCGATCAGTTCGCCGACCTGTCCGATCGAGGTGCGGATACCGGCTTCGTCCTGGCGCTGTGCGATCTCGAGCCCGGAAATGTCGTACCACGCGCGCATCGTCACGCCACCGTTGATCGTGATCGCCCGCACCGGCGCATGCGGAAACACGAACCGCAGCGGTGGCCAATCCGCGTCGATGAGTTCCGGCACGATCGGCGCGAAATCATTGCCGTCGGCACCGAGGCCATGCAGCCAGATCACCGCGTGGCGTGGATCGCGTCCGGTTTCCTGTTCGATGCAAGGCAGCGCCATGAGTGGTTTCCACTTGAACGGCCGCTAGTGTAGTGCAACGAACGTCGACGCTGGATGGATACGGCGAAGGCCCGACTTTCGGCGCATTGCGCGCTGGCGACGCTCGGTTATGCTGCGCGCTTTCGTGCAGGAATCGCCTACGTGCCCCGTTGCCCGCTTGCCGCTGCTCTCGCCCTGGTCACCGTCGCCGCTTCCGCGCAGCAGGCGCCGCTGACGCTCGAACAAATCATGGCTGATCCGGACTGGATCGCCGGCCAGATCGCCGTACCCGGGCACGAAGGCATCGCACCGTATCTGGGCAGCGATGGCCACAGCGTCTATTACCAGCTCAAGCGTCCCGGGTCGCCGCTGCACGACTTGCACCGCATCGACTGGCGTGACGGCAAGGACAGCACCATCGATGCGGCGGCGATGGCGGACGCCGACGGTGATCACGCGGTCTACGACGATACGCATGCGCGCGCAGCTTTCACGCGCAACGGCGACATCTTCGTGCGCGACCTCAACAGCGCTGCGTTGCGCCAGATCACGCGCACGCCGCAGGATGAAACTGCGCCACAATTTTCCGCCGACGGTCGGCTTCTGAGTTTTCGTGCCGGCAACGACTGGTTCGTACACGACTTCGACACGAATGTGACCGCGCCCGCGGCGATCCTGAAAACGGAAAAGGATCCCGACGAGACGAAAGCGGACGACCTGCGCGACCTGCAACTGCGCCTGTTCGCCACGCTCCAGCACAAACGCGACGAAAAGCGCGCCGAGCGCGATTTCAACGAAACGCAACAGCGTGACGATCGCACGCGCGCACCCCTGCCGTTCTACCTCGGCGAT
>Ga0207657_10007511_pt1 | contig 11172 bp, 8 predicted proteins | sample KBSC33metaG_FD_184316 | JGI IMG/M metagenome (GOLD analysis project Ga0207657, IMG submission 184316) | Corn rhizosphere microbial communities from Kellogg Biological Station, Michigan, USA - KBS C3-3 metaG (SPAdes) (version 2) | ecosystem: Host-associated > Plants > Roots > Rhizosphere > Soil ... | reverse complement strand
GCTTCGCTCCGCCGGACGGACGAGGGCGTCCGTCCCTACGTGATTTTTGGTGGTCCTCCGCAGCGGGGCGGAGCTTCGCTCCGCTGGACGGACGAGGGCGTCCGTCCCTACGTGATTTTTGGTGGTTCCTCATTCGTTCATCCCCACGTGGTTTTTGGAGTTGCGATGTTGGGTGCTCATGGTGGGTGGGGCTCAGAATGCTATTTGCGTTTTAACGCTTTCTTGGGTGGGCGGATGCGGTGCTCGTGGTCGAGATCGTAGTAGCCGCGAGGCGGGTGGTCGGAACGCGCACCGGGAATGGCGGTCTCATTCGCCGAACGCCTGACGGATTGCGAGGCGGATGCGGCGGCGAATCCGGAGGGCGTGGTGAAGACGGCTTCATCGAACTGGGTTCCGGAATTCGCTCGCGCAGAAACGAAGATGGGAAACGCCTTCCCTCCCGCAAAGACGGTCGACATGTAGTCGCCGACCATCAAACCGGCGAAAGTATTGGGCAGCCACGAGAGCGTCATAGGGCCGGCGAGCAGAGTCGGCGTATTCCAGGTAGTGCCGCCGTCGTTGGAGGAGATGAAACTCGCGTTCAGAGCGCAGGTGGCTGCGACGCAATTGGCGGTCGGATAGGAATAGTAAGTGAGGCCAAGGTGCGCGCTGTTGCCGGAGGTTGAAGGATCGATGCCCAGGCCAGGTAGAAAATGGTCGGCGGTGCTGGTTGTAGCGTCGATGGGGATGCGAACGGGGGCGGACCATGCGATGCCGTCGGTGGACGTGCTCATGACCAGATCGTTGGAGACGCATGCGGTGCGGAATCGGCAGTCGTCCCAGACGACGTAAACCTTGCCCGCGCCGTCAACCGCGGAAGAGGGCAGAGGATCGGTGCGCAGGCCGCCCGCGACTTGATGGTCGACGATGGAAGAAATCGTGGTTGATTGTGCCCAGGTGGCGCCGCCATCGGTGGAGATGAAGGCGAGCATGGAGCCAGCGATGCCCTCGATGGGAACCACCACGGTGCCGTTCGGCTGGACTTGCGGGACTCCGCCGATGCCACTGGCGGAATCGGTGGTATTGAGGGCAGGTTTCCAGGTAAGACCGCCGTCAATAGAGGTGCTCATCCAGATGAGAGCCTTGTTGCCGGGATCGTCCCACTCAATGTAGCAATGGCCGAAAAATGGGCTGGATGAAGTGTTGTCGCAGACGATCCAGTTCTTGTCCGCGTCGGGCGTGGAACTCACAAGGATGGGATTGCCCCAATGAAGGCCATCGGTCGACCGGCTGACCCCAACTTTTCCTTTGGCGGCGATCAATAAAGAAGAGATCATCCAGACATTGTGAGCCGCGTCGAAGGCGACGGAGGGGTCACTGATCGCGCCCCACGTGCCTCCCTGAAAGACGGTGGTGCCGGGCAGCAGTCCGCTGGTCCACGTCTTGCCGGCATTGGTGGATGTGGCGAATCCGATGTCGGAGGCACCGCCGCCGAAGATGCGGCCTACCTGAAAGGCAGTCACGATGGTTGAGCCGAAGGCAAACGCACCAGGCTCAACTTCGGTGGCGTGCTGGCTCCCGGGATTGGTGAAGGCGTCAGTGCTCAGGCGTACCTCGGGTATTTCAGGGATTGGCGGCGGGGTGACGCTTGGCGGAGAGGAGTGACTCGACCCGCAACCGGGAAGAAACAAAGAGAGGCCGATAAGCACAGCAAGGGCTAGAGAAGATCGCGTTGCGAAATTTGTAATGCGCATGACGCTTGCGTAGAGTTTAGGGATCTTGCAAGAGTTAGCATGTTGTTCATGCATTAAGAGATCACCATGGGTTAGAACCTAGCGGAGCTTTCGCTCCGCCTGGACGGGTCGGAGACCCGTCCCTACGTGTGCGACGTATAGTTTGGCTGCAGAGCAGTGTCTCTGTCGAGTTACTTACTCGCGACCGTGGCGAATCTTACAATTCCCGCATGGAGGATCGTTTATGGCGGTCTATGGCGGCACATCGGGCAAAGTGATCGACGTGGGCGGCAACCCGCTTATTAAATTGATTGGAGCGGGGTTCGTCGTTCTGATCGCCATCATCTTTCTGTTTAACTCGGTTATCAAGGTGCCGACTGGTTCTGTAACGGTGCTCACGTTGTTCGGACGGGTCACGGGAGAGGTTCTGCCGGAAGGCATTCATGTCATTAATCCGCTGAAGTCGGCCAATGATCTCTCCATCCAGACGCAGGAGATCAAAGAATCGGCGAGCGTGCCATCCGCCGAAGGCCTTGTTTTAAGCCTGGACACATCGCTGATTTATCACTTGAATCCGGAAAAAGCTGCCGACGTGTATCAAAAAGTTGGACTGAGATACATGGATGTGCTGATCGAGCCGAACCTGCGCGCTGCAATTCGTGAGGCTACAGCCTCGCACACAGCGAATGCCTTATATAGCGGAGAGCGCGAGCTGGTAGCAAAACAGATTCGCGACCAGCTCACAACTCTGCTGGGCCAGCGTGGCATTCTGGTGGAGAGCATCTTGCTGCGCGACATCCAACTGCCGCAAACCCTGAAGACTTCCATCGAAACCAAGCAGCAGGCCGAGCAAGAGGCGCTGGCGATGAACTTCCGCCTGCAGAAAGAGAAGCAGGAGGCGGAGCGCAAACGGATCGAGGCCGGGGGTATCCGCGATTTCCAGCAGATCGTGGCCCAGGGTATCAGCACGCAATTGCTGGAGTGGAAAGGAATTGAAGCCACGGAGAACCTGGCCAAGAGCGCGAATGCAAAGGTAGTGGTGATCGGAAACAGCAAAGGGTTACCGCTGATTTTAGGACAGTGAATTCAACTGCAATCGGCATCGGCTGCTAGGATAGCCGGGTGGCATCGCCTTTGCTGGATGTGCGAAACCTGGGCGTCGAGTTTCCCGCTCGGGAAAGAAATCTCGATACACCCAGCCGAAGCGTTCTGGCGGTTCGCGACTTAAGTTTCACAATTGCGCCAAGAGAAGTTCTGGGTTTGGTTGGCGAGTCGGGATCGGGCAAGTCAGTGACGTCGCTGGCCCTCATGCGCTTACTGCCTCCTCAGGCACGCTCAGCCGGAGAGGTTCTTTTCAACGCTGGCGGCGGTGCACCGCGCAATCTTTTGGACAGCTCGGAAAGTGAGATCAGGTCGGTTCGTGGGTCACAGATCAGCATGATCTTTCAGGAGCCCATGACCGCGCTGAATCCGGTCATGCGGGTGGGGGATCAGATTGCGGAAGCCATTTGCGCCCACTCGAGTGGCCGAGGACCGCTGCGAAGGAAAGAGGCATGGCAGCGGGCCGTGGCGGCTATGAACGACGTTGCCATTCCCGACCCTGAGCGCCGGGCGCGCGATTATCCTCACCAACTCTCGGGTGGGATGCGGCAGCGGGTGATGATCGCGATGGCGATTGTGAACCGCCCTCAGTTGCTGATTGCGGATGAGCCCACAACGGCTCTCGACGTGACCATTCAGGCACAGATTCTGGGCTTGCTAGCGGAGCTGCGCAGCAAGTTTGGATTAGCAATGTTGTTTATTTCCCACGATCTTGCAGTGGTGTCCCAGGTAGCGGATCGTGTGGCTGTCATGTACGCAGGCAGCCTGGTGGAGTTAGGAAGCAAACGAGATATATTTCAGGCGCCTGCGCATCCTTATACGCGCGGACTGCTGAATGCGGTGCCGACGCTAACCACAGATCGCGCGCGTCCACTAAGAACGATTGAAGGCACAGTGCCCGCGCCGCAGGCGGTTCCTGCGGGCTGCCCCTTCGAACCGCGATGTGAGTCCCGCGTGGAAAGTTGCGCGGGCGCGATGCCGCTTCTGGTCGAGGTCTCACCCGGTCACCTCGCGCGCTGCCCGGTCGTAAACTGAGCATAGGCCGCCAGGCGATAGCATCGACGTGCCCGCGTCGGTGCGGAGGGCTATAATTCACCAGTTTGCCCGGTGCAAAGTGCGCATACTCCTGCTTAGCGACATTCATAGCAACGTGGAAGCACTAGAAGGCTGCGTGGCTGCGGCTCCCGTCTGTGACCTGGTGGTCAATCTGGGAGATATCGTGGGTTATGGCGCTAATCCTAATGAAGTCATCGAGCGCTCCCGCAGCATGGGTAAGCATTTTGTGCGGGGTAATCACGACAAAGCCGCGGCTGGATTGATGGATTTGAAGGACTTCAATCCCATTGCGGGGATGGCGGCACTTTGGACGCGCGAGCAACTTAGCCCCGAGAATCTGGAATGGTTGCGCGGGCTGCCACAAGGGCCGATACACATTCCGGAAGTGCCGCAAGCGCAATTTGTGCACGGGTCACCGATCGACGAAGACGAGTATGTGGTTACACCTCGCGACGCGCTGGAGCCGCTGATGGCCACAAAAGTTCCGCTGACTTTCTTTGGGCATTCCCACGTGCAAGGCGCCTTCAGCACCAACCCATCCGAAACTGGTGGTTTGCGACCGATATACAAGACGGTTGGGCAGAAGGAAGTGATGGAGATGCAGCTGAAACAAGGCGTGGAATATCTGATCAATCCAGGATCCGTGGGGCAGCCGCGCGATGGCGATTGGCGAGCGGCGTTCGCGGTGTTTGAAAGCGAAGAGTACCGCGTCTCGTTTCACCGCGTTCCTTACAATCTCAAAAGTGCCCAGGATCGAATTCTTGCGGCGAATCTGCCACAAAGATTGGCGACGCGGCTGGCAACGGGCAGATAAGCCAGTCAGCGCCGCGCCTTCATAGAGCTCGATCAGGCAGGCGGAAGCAGCCTCCGGGTACTGGCGGCCAAGACTTCAGGTTGTACACTCGAACGATGTCCCTTTTTCAATCTCCCCGCACGCCGGGCCAAGTTCCGGAACAGTACCTGGTAGCAAATATTGATGGTGGAGCACGGGGCAATCCCGGGCCAGCGGGTTTTGGTGTTTATCTGAAAGATCAATCGGGGAAAAAGGTAGCTGAGCTAAGCGAGTATCTCGGCCATCAGACGAACAACTACGCGGAGTACAGCGGGTTGATCGCGGCGCTGGAGTATGCGCTGGAGCATGGTCACAAGGCCCTCAAGGTGATCAGCGACTCGGAATTGATGGTGAAGCAGATGCGCGGGCAATATAAGGTGAAAAGCCCAAGCCTGCTGGAGTTATACCGCCGGGCCCAGGAACTCACTCGCAAACTGGATTGGTTCTCGATTCAGCATGTTCTACGTGCCCAGAATCGCGAAGCCGATGGTTTGGCGAACGAGGCTATGGATAAGGGCATGGGACGCAGGACGGCAGTGCCGACTGCGGCGTCCGGCAAGGCGGTTGTGAGCTCTCAACAAGAGTTGGAAGGGGTCGTTCGGAATGGAGTGATCGAGTTGAGAAGTGGCACCTTGCCTGAAGGCACAGCCGTAGACATACGGGTGAAGAAACATTAAGGGGAATGGAAGAATGAGAAGAGCGCAGATTGTGCGTGCAATCACGGCTGTCCTGGTTGTGTGTAGCGCGCTGGCGTACGGGCAAGTTCAAGCAGCACCGAGCCTAGACTCGGCGCTGCAATCGCTTTTTGCGGTAAGGCACTTCGAGCAGGTTGCGATTTCGCCGGACGGAAGCCGGGTGGCATATGTGGAGAAGGCCCGTTTAGGCAATGCCATCTATGTGGCGGATCGGAACGCTCCTTCAGCTGCTCCCGTGCACATCAGCGGGGCGAACGATGGCTCCGGTCGTGACGAGAATGATGTCGCATGGTCGCCTGATGGGAAGCGTTTGGCGTTCTTATCGGACGCGGGAAGCGCGGGCCAGCTTCAGCTCTATGTTTCAAGTCTGGATGGGCGCCCGGCTCAAAAGATCACCACGCTGACCGGGTTCCTCGCGCACCCAGAGTGGTCTCCGGATGGGAAGCTCATTTCGCTTTTATTTACCGAGAAGGCGCCGCGAGCGGCGGGGCCGCTTATGCCGATGACACCGGAGACCGGAGTGATCGAAGGCAAAGTTTACGAACAACGGCTGACTACAGTGGACATTGAGTCAGGAAAAGTGCAGGAGATATCGCCGGCTGACATGTACGTTTACGAATACAGCTGGTCTCCCGATTCGAAGAGTTTCGCGCTCACCGCCGCGCATGGAGCGGGGGACGCCAACTGGTATGTTGCGCAGCTTTACACGTTGTCGGCAGAAGGCGGCGAGATGAAGTCGATTTATAAACCGCCTTTGCAGATTGCGGTGCCGCGCTGGTCGCCGGATGGAAAGAACATCGCTTTCATTTCCGGGATCATGAGTGACGAGGGTTCGACGGGTGGGGACATCTTTATCATCCCGGCGGGCGGGGGAACGGCGAAGAACGTGACGCCGGGGATCAAAGCTTCGCCGAGCGGGCTGCACTGGCAATCCGGTGACAAGATTCTGTTCAGCGAGATTGTTGACGGAGAAATTGGGCTGGCGACCCTCGACGTAAGCAGCGGCAAAGTGACGCAGGTATGGTCCGGGCCGGAAGAAATCTCTCTGGGAGGATGGGGTGAATACGGGGCATCCTTTGCCAGTGACGGGCGAACGTCAGCGGTAGTGCGCCAATCGTTCCTGCATGCGCCGGAGATATGGGCAGGCCCGATTGGTTCGTGGACACAGATCACGCACGTCAACGATGCGGTAAAGCCCTCGTGGGGTGAAGCAAAAAGCATTCATTGGACCAGCGACAGTCAACGCGTGCAGGGGTGGTTGCTGTATCCAAAAAATTATGATGCCAAGCAACGATATCCGATGGTGGTGGTTGTGCATGGAGGTCCGGCCGCGGCTGAGGTGCCGAGCTATCCCGGCCCCTTTTACAACACCTCGCTGCTTTCGTCGCAAGGCTATTTCGTTCTCTATCCAAACCCGAGGGGAAGTTTCGGCCAAGGGGAAGCGTTCACGCGTGGGAACGTCAAGGATTTTGGCTATGGGGATTTTCGCGACATCCTGGCGGGCGTGGACGAGGTAGTGAAGGAGTTTCCGGTTGACAACGATCGGGTAGGTATCACCGGCTGGAGTTACGGTGGGTTCATGACCATGTGGGCGGTGACGCAGACTAACCGATTTCGAGCCGCGGTATCGGGCGCAGGCCTGTCGAATTTCCAAAGCTACTATGGCGAGAATGACATTGATCAGTGGATGATTCCCTACTTTGGGGCGTCGGTTTACGAGGATCCGGCGGTTTATGCGAAGAGCTCGCCCATGAACTTCATCACCAAAGCGAAAACCCCCACGCTGGTTCTGGTTGGGGAACGGGACGGGGAATGTCCGGCGCCGCAGTCACGGGAATTCTGGCACGGTCTAAAAGCGATGGGAGTGGAGACACAGCTGGTCATCTACGCTAACGAAGGCCACTACATCGGTCAGCCTGAGCACGAGCGCGATATCGTTCACCGGATGGTGGGGTGGTTCGACCAGCACATGAAAGCGAAATGAGTGGAGGTCAGAAGAAGGATGGAGATTACGGCCGTGGGAACATGGCTAGTTTACTTTAGTGCGGCGAATTCGCGCCTGGCTTCCTGAACGGGGATGAAATCAGGATCGGCGTTCTTCCAGATTTCGAGTAGTTGCTGGTAGCTGCGGGAAGCGGCGGGCTTGTCGAATCGAGCCTGAGCGCGAGCGGTGCCGAGAAGGCAGAGCGCGTAATCAGGACTTTGAATCGAACCTCCGGAGCCTTCCTGTAATCCTATTCCCCGATAGCGTATTCCCGGCTGAAAGTCGGAGACCGCCTGCTGCGGCTTGTTCATCTCCAACGAAGCGCGGCCCAGAAGTTGCGGAGCCTTCGAGACCAGCGCGAACGGAGTTATCTGGGACAATAATTCCGAAACCTGTTCCGGATGATGCTGCACGAGAGCGACGGCCGCTTTTAGTTCCGGAAGGTATACCTGGTTGATCAGAGTATTCGTCGGCGATTCGGCGGCGAGTCGTTGCGCTTCTTTGACCGCCCCAGTGTCGCCGCAGAGAACCAGGGCGAGGGTCGCATCGGGAACGGCTGCCATGGTGTGGTCGAGCGCCAGTGCTTTGCGAGAAATGTCTCGAGCACCAGCGCAATTGGAAATCAAAGCGTTGTGAAGAGCTTTCACGGCGTAGATTCCACCGGCAGAGTCCGGCAGGTGTAACTGTTCGGCTCGGCTGCCCGCCTGGTCCCATTGCTGGTCGGCTAAGTGGGCCTTTCCCTGAAAGAAGTAGGTTATAGCGGCAGATGACTGGACGCCAAATCCATCAGGGCGTCCGGCGGCCCATTGGATGTGCTTCTCCCAATCCGGTCGTCCTGACAGGAAGTCGTCTAACATTGCATTTTGGTGGGAGGCTGAATCGTCGCCCCCACCTTGCTGCAGCGCCTCCTTGAGGTAGTGGTCGCCTTCATCTATGCGATCCAATTGAAGCAGGGTTCCCGCAGCGTTGTTGGCCGCAACGTTGTCCCACTTAGCGATCTCCCATGTCTTTTTGAAATTGCTCGCAGCCTGCTCGTAGTCGCCCATATTCGCGTACACGATGGCCAGGTTGTTCCAGGCGGCGGCATCGCGCGGGTAGGTGGTTGAAAAGAGCTTGTAGGATTCCAGGGACTTTGGCAGATCGAACTGGAAGTTGGCATATTGCGACTCGATGTACATGCGTTCGCGTTCGGTGACTCGCTCGCGCAGGTCGTAGGCCTTTTTCATGTACTCGATAGCTTTGGCCACGGCGCCGCCATTGGAGTAAGCGACTCCGAGCCGCGCATAGGCCATGGCGAAGTTCGGGTCCAGTTGAATCGCCTGTTGATACAGAGTAGCCGCCTGCGGGATATCGCGGCCCATCCTGTGCTCATCTTCTCCAAGTGAAAAAGCATGAAAGGCCTGAAGCGACGCTGTGGTCACGTTGGTGTAGGGAGTGGTCAATTTCTGGATGGAAGCCAGAGACTCTCCCAAGTGCGCGCGCATAGAGGTCGCGGCCGTGGATACAGCGGGCAATACGCCCGTCTTATCGGCTGCCGTAACTTGCTCGCGTCCAAAGACCTCGCCGGTCGCACAGTTCACCGCATTGATCGAAATCACGTAGGAACTACCGAGAGGAGCGATGGTTCCCGCCAAATAGGCTTTCACGCCAAGCCGCTGCCCTACCTGCTGCGCGAGTTCCGGCGTGATTCGCTGATCCTTAGACTGTCCGAGGTATTGCAGATTGTTGTGCAGCTCCACATCGCTGACCAGCTGGATCATGGGCGATTGCTCGAGCTGAATGGCCAGCGCCTCTTTCAAGGTGGAATCGAAAACGGGATCGCCGGTTTGATTCGTAAAATCCGCCAGGATAAGTTGGTCCTTATCGGTCAACTGTGGAGCTCGTGGATGGCGGAAGTAGAGGATCGCCGCAATGGCAGCGGCAACTACAATGAGGCCCCCCAGTATGAGATACCACCTTTTCGCGGATCCGACGGGAGCGCTGGAAGTGGACGAAACAGGTGCGGCCGCAAGAGCCGGGCCCGATGAGACAGCCGCGGCAGAACCGGATCCGGAAGCATGCACCGACGCAGGGATTGGCGCGATCTGCTGGGCTGAGGGCGACGGTGCTGCCGCCGAATCGACGAATTCGCCACTGCCAAAAGTAGTTCGCGCAGGAGATTTGCGCGACGCGCCGGATTCGAGGTCACGCTTTAGCCTCAGCAACTCCGATTTGATGTCGGATGCGTGCTGATAGCGTAGCTCTCGATCCTTCTCCAAAGCGCGGTTGATGATGTCTTCCAGTTTGGGCGGGAGCTCGGGGTTAAGGCGCACCGGAGCAACTGGCGCCCGGTTCATAATTCCATCGAAAATGACTCCCGAAGTCTCCCCACGAAAGGGCAGAGCGCCCGTTGCCATTTCGTAGAGCACCACTCCAAAGGAAAACAAATCGGTACGGGCGTCGAGAGCCTTACCACGGACCTGCTCCGGCGACATGTAGGCGACGGTGCCCAGCGCCGAACCCGGGCTGGTGAGATGCTCCTCGCTAACCCCGGCGGTGGCTCCATCGCCGACTGAAGGCAGTAACACTCGGCTGCCACGGCCGACCTGGGCCAAACCGAAGTCGAGAATCTTGGCGTGACCGCGACTGGTGACAAAGATGTTGGCGGGCTTGATATCTCGATGCACGATGCCCTGGGAATGCGCCGCATCCAACGCGTCCGAGATATCGATTGCGAGGCTCAGCAAGAAGTCGAGTTCGAGGGGACGGCTGCCGATGCGATGCTTGAGGGTCTGGCCTTCAAGGTACTCCATGACGATGAAGGCTCGCCCATTCTCCTCTCCGATATCGTGGATGGTACAGATGTTCGGATGGTTGAGACTGGAAGCAGCCTGAGCTTCGCGACGAAAACGCGAAAGAAGGTGCTCGTCGGCAGTGACGTCCTCAGGAAGAAACTTCAAGGCGACAAATCGGCCGAGACGAGTGTCTTCAGCCTTGAAAACAATCCCCATACCCCCGCCACCAAGCTTCTCGATGATTCTGTAGTGGGAGATTGTCTGGCCAATCATAGACAGGTGGCGGATGTTGCGTCGCCATCTTAGGAACAGATGGGGCAGAAGTCAACGTGCGGTAGCCGCTGCTGGCGCTTACCCAGGGGGGCGTCTAGCGGGAGGCCGGGTACTCTGATCTTGCTAGTCCATTGCTACTCGGCGGCAGAGCTATGGTCGTGGATGATCTTCCAGCCGTCGGAAAATCTGCGAAAAACCAAGGTGAAGAGGCCATGCGGAGTTTTGCCGTCGGAGAGGGTCAGCTTCCAGGTTCCGCGGACGAAGGCTGAATCTGGGCCGAGCGACTGAATAAGGAGGTCCGAGAAATCCAGATGGCCCATTTCATGCCCTTGCGACAGGTGGCTTTTCCGATAGTGATCGAGGGCTGCCTGCCAGCCTTGCGAGGCTTTTCCACCGGAGAAGAACGTCAGCTGCGGAGAATTCCAGTACCCGGTCATGAAGCGCTCAAGGTCGTGGTGGTTCCAGGCGTCGGCTTGCATCGAGAGTACGTGCTGAATTTCGTCGCTGTCTTGCGCGTGCAAGAAAAGAGGAAAGACCAGGAGGATAGCGAGGAGCAGTTGGCGCATGAATGGTCTCCGAGGGGGATAGTGTCGCATGGGCGGAGAAATTCTGAAATGGCAGAGAGGCTGTGCGGCTAGCGCACGGGGCCTTGAAGAAATGCAGATTCCTCGTCGCTGCGCTCCTCGGAATGACAAGGGGGAACTAGTGAAGCGTTGCAACCGAGTGAAGCGCTGCAAGCCAAGTA
>Ga0207657_10007509_pt1 | contig 11172 bp, 13 predicted proteins | sample KBSC33metaG_FD_184316 | JGI IMG/M metagenome (GOLD analysis project Ga0207657, IMG submission 184316) | Corn rhizosphere microbial communities from Kellogg Biological Station, Michigan, USA - KBS C3-3 metaG (SPAdes) (version 2) | ecosystem: Host-associated > Plants > Roots > Rhizosphere > Soil ... | reverse complement strand
GCAGTCCGAGGCCCGTTACCGCGAGGTCGAGCCGTGGGCCTGGGCCCGCCTTTCACAGCGCCTGCGGGCGATCAAGGCGCGGCGCGCGAGGCTGCGTCCCGCGGCAGCCTAGTCAGTGGCCGCGTGGCGCCCCGATTTCGAGCCGCCGGAGCGTGGCCTCGCCGAGCGCTCGCGTGCCCGCATACGCAACGGCACCCTTTACAGCCCACCCCGCTACTGGCACGAGATCCAGGAGCTCGCGCGCAACGGCGCGCAGGCCGACGCCGGCGGCGAAGGTGACGCCGATCTCGGGCAGCCGGGCACGCGGGTCGACGTCGTGCCCGTAGGCCTGGTGGAGCCGGAGCACGAGCCGCAGCTCGTTGCGCACGAGCACGGGCAGGTCGACGCCGGGGATGAAGACCGCGGCGGCGATCAGCGCGTTGCGGCGCGCGAAGCTCGCGATCAGCTGCTCGGCGACCGCGCGGCGTAGCAACGGCACGCGCGCCGCGAGCGGCGCGGCCTCCTCGCCGAGCCGGCCCGCGATCGCCGCCGCGAGCGCCTCGAGCGGAAAGCCGTGTCCCGGCTGCAGCCGGACGACGTCGGTTGCGAGCACGTAGGGAACGTCGTCGACGTCGGGCGGCGCGAGCGCCACGATCGGCACGCGCGCGCGGCGCGCTCGCTTCAGCGCAGCCTCGTCGTGCGAGCCGCCCCAGATGTGCACGTACACCGCGGCGCCCCGCGGCTCGTCGCCGCCGCCGATGCCGAGCTCGCGGCGCAACGTCTGCGCGAGGGCGGGCGGCCCGCCGACGACCAGCGGCTTGTCGGCCTGCGCAGAGATGCTGATCTCTTTCATCAGCACGCGCAGCGTGCCGAGCTTGATCGGGAGGGTCACCGTCTGCGCGGATTGCGCGCAACGCGGCCGCGACCGTGGATCGCGAGCAGCACGCCGACCGCCGCGAGGTTCGCGATCATCGACGAGCCGCCGACGCTCACGAACGGCAACGGGATGCCCGTGATCGGCGCGATCCCCATCGTCATCCCGACGTTCACGAAGATCTGGAAGAGGAGCGCGAAGACGATGCCGCCCGCGACGATCGCGGAATAGAGGTCGCGCGCCACCGTGACGATGCGCAGGCCGCGCCACAGGACGAGCAGGTAGAGCGCGAGCAGGAGCGACGCGCCGACGAACCCGCGCTGCTCCGCGAACGACGCGAACACGAAGTCGGTGCCGTGCTCCGGCAGGAAGTTGAGGCGCGTCTGCGTCGCGTTCTTGACGCCGCGGCCGTTCACCTCGCCGGAGCCGACGGCCGCGATCGACTGCTCGAGGTTGTAGCGCGCGTCGACCGAGCACTTCTGCGGATGCACGAAGCAGGTGAGGCGCGACTTCTGGTAGCCGTGCAGGAAGTTGACGCCCATCGACGGGCCGATCCAGAGGACGACGCTGACGAGCAGCGCCGCGAGCCCGCCGAGCAGCGCGAGCTGGCGCCACGGCGTTCCCGACACGAAGAGCATCGCGCCGAGCGCCGCCGCGTAGACGAGCGCGGTGCCGAGGTCCGGCTGCGCGAACACGAGCAGGATCGGGATGACGCCGAGCCCGAGCACGCGCAACGTCACCGACGGATCGCTGACGGACCGTGCGCGGTCGGCGATGAAGCCGGCGATCGCGAGGACGACGAGCAGCTTCCCGAACTCCGACGGCTGGAAGGTGAAGAAGCCGACGTTGATCCAGCGCGTCGAGCCGCGAGCCGCGCGGCCGACGACGAGCACGATCGCGATCAGGCCGATCGTCGAGAAGAAGATCGGCCGCCAGAAGCGTCGGTAGACGTCGGGGTCGACGAGCAGCCCGATGACGAGCGCGAAGACGCCGACGCAGACGTAGGCGATCTGGCGCTTGAGGTAGTACTCGGGATTGCCGCCGACGTCGAAGCGCGTCACGCCGGAGATCGCCCAGAGGCCGACCGCGATGAGGCCGGCGACGCCGAGGATCAGCAGCCAGTCGAGCGAGCGCAGCACGCCGGCGAGCGCGACGCCCTCGTCGCGGCGGCGGGTGACCCCCCTGCTCTGTGAGCCTGCGTACTCGAGCATCAGACCATCGTGCCCATCAGTCGCTGTGCTTGCTGATCGTCTGCTGGATCTTGACGTGGAAGTAGGACGCGAAGACCTCCGCCGCCGCCGGAGCGGCCGCGACGCCGCCGTGGCCGCCGTTTTCGATCACGGCGCAGACGACGAGCGTCGGCTTGTCGGTCGGCCCGTAGCCGCACCACCAGGCCTGGTCCTTGATTCCCGTGAAGCCGGGCAGCTGCACGACCTTCTCCGCCGTCCCCGTCTTGCCGGCGATCGAGACCGGGAACTGGCCGAACACGGGATACGAGGTTCCGAACGTCAGGTGCGTCGCCTCCCACAGTCCCTGACGCACGACCTGGATCGCGGCGGGGTCGAGGCCGCTGACCGGTTTCGGCGACGGCAGCGCAGGCGTCGGCACGACCGTGTGGTTCGGGTTCTCGACGTCCATCAGCACGTGCGGCGTCACGAGATCGCCGCCGTTCGCGATCAGCGCGTACAGCCGCGCCATCTGCAGCGGCGTCACGAGCAGGTCGCCCTGGCCGATCGCGAGCTGGATCGAGTTGCCCGGCTTCCACAACTGGTCGACCTGCCAGCAGCACGGGTCGCGGCGCTGCGAGAACTGACGCTTGCGCCAGCCGATCGTCGGCACGAGCCCCGGTTCTTCCGGGCCGACGTCGACACCGGTCTTCGCGCCGAAGCCGAAGAGCTTCGCCCAGTCCTGGAGCGGCTGCTTGCGATCCTTCGGCAGCTCGAAGAACGCGTTGCCGAGTTGGTAGAAGTAGGTGTCGCACGAATACGCGAGCGCGGTCGGCATGTCCATCTGCTGGCTGACGTTCGGGTCCCAGTTGTGGAACGGGTGATGCGACTTGTCGTCCGGCGACACGTACGTTCCCGTGCACGGCAGGTACGAGTACGGCGAGACCAGATGCTCCTGCATCGCGGCGAGCGCGGTCACCGGCTTGAACGTCGAGCCCGGCGGATAGAGCGCCTCCGTCGCGCGGTCGAGCGAGGGGTAGTTCGCGGCCTCGGCCGTCTTCGCCGTGAGGCCGTGCGCGGCGAGCGTCCGCTGCGTGACGCGGCCGCTGAACACGGCGGGCGGATACGTCGGCGACGACGCCATCGCGAGGATCGAGCCGTCGTTCGGATCGAGCGCGACGATCGAGCCGCCCGCCGCGGCCCACTGCCCGTCGTTGCGGGCAAGCTGGATCCCCTCGGCCAAGCCCCGCTCAGCCGCCTCCTGCAGCGGGAGCGACAACGTGAGGCGCACGGCGGCACCCGGCTTCGGCAGCGCGGTGACCTGCAGCGCACTGCGCGGGCGGCCGAGGGCGTCGAGGCTGCGCTTGGCGGTGCCGTCGGTGCCGCGAAGGTAGCTGTCGTACGTGGACTCGACGCCTGCCTGCCCGATCTGATCCTGGAGCCCGTACCGGTGGCCGAGCGACGCAAGCTGTTGCCGCGTGATCGCGCCGACGTAGCCGAGCACCTGCGCGGCGAGCGTCCCGTAGGGATACCGACGGAGATAGGTGCGGCCCGTGGTGACGCCGGGGAACTCCGCCTCGTGCTCTGAAAGATAGGCGACGAGGCGTTCGCTCACATCCGTCCGGACGGTCACCGGCGTCAGCGGGTCGCTGCGGCGCTTCGCGATGCCGCGCACGATCTCGCGCAGCGGCACCTGCGTCAGCTCGGACAGGCGCTTGAGCTCGCCGTACCGCGACTTCGGCAGGTCGGAGGGCCAGACCTGCACGGTCGTCGCCTGCCGGTTGCCGACGAGCACGTGCCCGTTGCGGTCGACGATCTGGCCGCGCGGCGCGAGCACAGGCACGGCGCGGAACGAGTTCGCCCGCGCCTGGTCGACGTACTTCGTCCCCGACAGGACCTGCAGCGCCCAGAGTCGCAGGAAGAGGGCGGCGAAGATGACGAGCAGGATCGCCGTCAGCAGGCCGACCCGCGTCAGCAGGCGCGGGCTGCGCCACGGCGCGACGAGCTCCGGCTCCGCTTCGGGAGCCGGCTCGACGGCCGGACGTTCCGTCGTCGTGCTAGCCAAGCAGCTGTACCTCTGTTGCGTAGTCGCCGTGATCGAGCGGACGCAGTAGCCGTCGCACGAGCCAGTACACCGGCGCCGTCAGGATCAGGTTGAGCACGATCGACGGCACGAGCCCGCGCACCATCGGGCCCGCGGGCGCCGGCTCGCCCAGCACGAAGCGCACGATGAGCACGCCGAACGCGTAGAGCACCGTCGTCACCCCGACCGAGAGGAACGGCGCGTGCGCGCGGTCGCGTCCTGTCGTCTCGCCGTACCGTCCGATCCAGTAGCCGGCGAGCGTGAGCACGAGCGACGTCAGGCCGAGCTTGGACAGCGTCGCGGTGTCGACGACGAGCCCGCCGAAGAATCCGCCGATCGCACCGAACATCGAGCCGCGGAGCAACGCAACCGCGACGAGCGTGACGAGCAGGATCTGCGGCTCGCCGCCGAGCACCCTCGCCTGCGAGAAGATCGAAACCTGGAAGATCGCCGCGACGAAGAGCAGCGCCGCGGCCTTGAGGCCGTCGACGCCGCTCACTTCTTCGGGACGAGTGCGGCGACCGCGTCGAGCTGGTCGAAACGCGCATACGGCGTGACCTGCACGGTCAAGAACGTCGCGATGTCGCTCGGCGATGCCGACAGCACGGTGCCGATGGGGATGCCGTACGGGTAGTAGTCGGGGAGTTTCCGGTCGACGGTGCCGCGCGTCACGATGACGTCGCCCTTCTTGACGATCGCCTCCTTCGCCACGCGGTCGAGATCGAACGTGCCGCGCGGGCCGCGGCGGATCAGGCCGCTGACGTGGTGCGTGATGTCGACCGCAGGCACCGAGCTCTGCGGATCGCTGAGCAACGTCACCTGCGCCGTGCGCGGCGTCACGTTCGTGACGCGCCCGATCAGCCCGTCGGCCGTGACGACCGGCGTGTTGATGCGGAGGCCGCTGCTGCTGCCGGCGGCGATCGTCACCTGCTGCGCGAACGTTCCGGGGAACGAGATGACGGTCGTGTTCACCGGACGGAAGCTCTTCGGGAACGTCTTCAACTCTTCGAAATGCAGCAGCGCCTTGAACTCGGCCAGCTGGCTGGCGGCCGCGAGGTTCGCGACGTACTGCGCGCGCAACTGGCGGACCTCGCGATGGAGCTTCTTGTTCTCCGCCTTCGCGCCGGTCAGGCCGCTCACGTAGTCGTACGCGTCGCGGAACGGACGTGCGACACGCTCGGCGGCGACCTGGAACGGCCGCAGCGCGCTCGCCCCGTAGCCCTGTGCGTCGTGCAGCGCGCCGCTCGTCGGCGAGCGGAACGAGACCGTCAGGAGAACGAGCGCCAGGAGCACGAGCCCGAGCAGGACGACCCTGCGGACGTTCGCGGTCCTGCCCCGACTGGGGCGGCGTTCATTCCTGGAGCGCTGGACCGACGTGCCCAGCACCGCCACGCGCGCGGTGCGGTCGCGGGAAGCCACATTCGTAGGGTATCGGCCCGTCCGGCGGGCCGGGTCCTATTCCCCTGGACGGGAGGGCCTAGAGGGTTGATGTGAAATTCGGCCGCCGCTGCGGGTGCGGCCAGACCAAGCCGGTCGACGCGGCCGGCGGCGTGGCGTAGCAGCGCTACGACTCGCGGACGGGCGTGGCGGAAGCGGGCGCGCAGCGCCCGCTGGCCGGCGCAGCGTCTGACGCGGCCGCAGCCCGGCCCAATTTCACATCAGGCCTCTAGTAGCGGCGGCCGTTGCGGCCGCGGGCGCGGGCCCGGTTCGAGCGGTGGATCGCCTCGAACTCCTCGAGGCTCCGCCCGGAGCCGACCGCGACGCAGGTGAGCGGGCTCTCGGCCAGGTGGACGGGCATCTGCGTCTCGTGGCGCAGCCGCTCGTCGAGGCCGTTCAGGAGCGCGCCGCCGCCGGCGAGCACGATCCCGCGATCCATGATGTCCGCCGCGAGCTCGGGCGGAGTCTTGTCGAGCGTCGACTTGATCGCCTCGATGATCTGCGTCACCGGCTCGTCGAGTGCGCGGCGGATCTCCTCGCTCGTGAGGATGACCGTCTTCGGCAGTCCGGTGAGCATGTCGCGGCCGCGCACCTCCGCCTGCAGCTCTTCCTTCAGGTCGAACGCGGAGCCGATCTCGAGCTTGATCTCCTCGGCCGTCTGCTGGCCGATCAACAGTTTGTAGTCGCGCTTGATGTGATTGATGATCGCTTCGTCCATCTCGTCGCCGCCGACGCGCAGCGACTGCGAGACGACGATGCCGCCGAGCGAGATCACTGCGACCTCGGTCGTGCCGCCGCCGATGTCGACGATCATGTTCCCGGTCGGCTCGGCAACGGGGAGCCCGGCGCCGATCGCGGCGGCCATCGGCTCCTCGATCAGGTACGCCTGTCGCGCACCGGCGCTCAGCGTCGCCTCTTCGACTGCACGCTTCTCGACGCCGGTGACGCCGGACGGCACGCACACGACGACGCGTGGATGCGCGAAGCGGTTCTGGTGCACCTTCTGGATGAAGTGACGGAGCATCTGCTCGGTCACGTCGAAGTCTGCGATGACCCCGTCCTTCAGCGGGCGGATCGCCTGGATCGTCCCGGGCGTGCGTCCGAGCATGCGCTTCGCCTCGACGCCGACGGCGTGCACCTCGCCGGAGCGCTGGTCGATCGCGACGACCGACGGCTCGCTGAGGACGATGCCGCGCCCGCGCACGTAGACGAGCGTGTTTGCGGTTCCGAGATCGACGGCCATGTCACGGCCTCCGAATCCTCCAAGCGATGAAAACAGGCCCATGACCGCCCCCGAGTGTAGTGGCTCGTGTGGAAGCCGCAGATAAGCCTCGACTGTTTCGTGACGATTACCCGTCTACCTTCAGACCATGAACACTGTGAGCCTCGTCGGGAACCTCGCCACCGAGGTCGAGTTGAAACAGGTGAGCGAGAAGAAGGTCGCGAGCTTCCTACTCGCCGTCGGCCGCGCCGCGAAGGATGCGGGAGCCGATTTCGTCTGGATCACCGCCTGGGAGCGCCAGGCGGAGCTCTGCGCCGAGTATCTCGGCAAGGGCAACCGCGTCGCCGTGGAGGGGCGCTTGAAGTCGCGGACCTGGGAACAGGACGGCCGTCGTCGCGACGCGATCGAGATCGTCGCTCGCCGCATCGACTTCCTCGGCGGACCGAAGCAGGACGACGACGACGCGCTTGCGGAGGTGGTGCCGTTCGAGCCGGCGGTCCTCTAGGAGTGGAGACGAACGTGCTGCATGCTCGCGACCGCGCGTGCGAGCGCGGACGGCGCGAGTGCCGACGCCGGCTGCGACGTCGACGCGGCGAGCTCGATCCGGAGGCCGGACGCGGGGATGCACCGCCACGCGCGCTGTTGCGTTCCGTGCTGCGCCCACGAGACCTGCGTGTGCTCGAACGCGAACGTCTTCTGCCTGCCGCCCGTGCAGCGGCCGTACTGCCACTCCGCAACGAAGTCGATCGTCTTGCGCGCTCCGTTGCGCAGGATGACGTGCATCTCACCGAGGTTCTGCCGCCAATGCCAGATCGCATAGCGGTACCCGCTCGGCGCCGACGCCGGCACGTACGCAAGTTGCGGCGAGCGCGCCGCGAGGTTCTGCTGCGCGGCGACGGGAACGGCGGGCGTCGTCGCGAGTGCTGCGACGAGAGCGAGAAGCATCACGACAGATACGGGTTCGGCGCGACTTCGACCTCGCGCTCAGCAGCGACGTCGCTGCGCTCGGGATGGTCGAACACGTGCAAACGGTACATGTGCTGCAGCCATTCGGCGTGCTTGAAAACGCGGGAATAGACGAGTGAGCGGTCGACGTCGAGCTTCCGCAGCTCGTGCTCGGCGTTGAACTCGTCGATCGCGAGCAGCTCGCCGGCGAAGCGCGTGTGCGTGCGTTCATGGACGTCGTCGACGTACACGCTCACCGTCGGCAGGTAGCAGCGCGCGTCGCCGAGGAAGAGCCGCAGCGCGTGCCGGGACGACGTGTAGTAGTCGACGTCGAGCGTCGCGAACCCGAGCGGCGCGTCGGGCGTCAGCGTCGCGACGAACGGGTCGATCGTCTCGCGGAGGTCGCCGTAGACGATGCGCGCGTTCGAGGGCAGCGCGCGCTCGAGCGCCTCGCGGTCATGGGGGAACGAGCCCGCGCTGTACAGCTCCGGATGGTCGCGGTGGTCGGTGGGCGGCGGCAGTCCGGCGCCGGTGTCGAAGCCGACGATGTCGAACTCGATCTCGGTCGCGCGCGAGACGCGTCGCGAGAGGTCGCAGATGTTCAGCAGCCCTGCGCCGCCGCCGACGCCGAGCTCGACGACCGTGACGCGGCGCAGTCCGTGCCGGGTTGCCTCGTCGGCCGCATCGAGCAGGCCGTAGGCGTGCTGCTGGCGGACGAGCACGTCGAACGCCGCCTTCGCTCGCGTCGACCCGGCGAGCGCCACGCCGAGCGCGATCGCGTTCAGGTGCAGCGGCTCGGTCAGCCGCTCGACCGCGATCCGCTTCCAGATGTCCCGCCGCCGCAGGAGGCTCGTGAGCAAGGCCATGCGCAAAGCGTATGTTGCTCCCGCATGGGCTCGATCCTCCGCTTCGCAGTCCGCGCGCCGGTCGCGGTGGTCGCGGCGATCGCCGTCCTGGCGATCTGGCTCGTGGCGGCGCCGATCGCGTTCGTCCTCGGCCTCGCCGGTTGGGCCGCGATCCGCGGCACGCACGAAGAGAAGTTCGTGTGGGGTGAGGCGGTCCTGCAGCGGGCGCGCGCCCTCGGCGAGGGCATCGCCCGGCTCGTCTGGAAGATCTAGCGGCTCGTTAGTCCGCCGCCGCTTCCCAGCCGTCGTACTCGCCGCGATGGATGTCCGCGAGGGCCTCGAACCGCAGCCGCGTGTCGCGCAGCACCGTGTTGTTCAGTCCGGTGAACGTCGTCGCCGTCACGAGCCAGAGATCGGCCACCTGCTCGTACTCGGCATCCCAGCCGTCCGTCGCGTTGAGCGAGCGCGCAACGTCTTCGGCGCCGACCTCGGCTGGGAGGTACAGGTAGTGGCGGCATTCGCGCGGCTCGGTCGGATCGCAACCGAGGCGCGAGAGGTGATCGAGCACCCGCGCGTCCGCCTCGAGCGGGCTGTCGATCCGCTCGACCGCGCGCACCGGCCCCTGGCGCCAGACCTCCACGGCTCACCACCTACCCACAAACCACTCGTCTAATCGAGAAAGTCGCGGATCGCGCCGACGACCGCGTCCGGGCGCTCGCCGATCAGCAGGTGGCCGCAGTCCGCGATCACCCGGAGCGGCGCGTGCAGGCGGCGCGCGTACTCCATCCCGTCCTGGAGCGGCACCCAGTTGTCGGACGCGCCCCAGAGGCAGAGACACGGACACGTCACGCGGTCGAGGACGAGCCGCGGGTCGGAGACGACGAGCGCGCGCCCCGCGGTCAGCGTGTCGCGGTGCTGGCGCGGGCCGTCGAGGAAGGCCTCGGCCACCACCGGATCCAGCCCGACCGGGTCTGCCACCGCCCAGCCGCCGAGCAGCATGGTGCGCAGGCGCGGCGAACGCGCAGCGGCCGCACTGCGACGGCCGACGAGACGCCCGGGTCGGAGCGTCCCGAGCACGGTCACCGTCAACTCGCCGACGCGCGTCGACGACGTGATCCCGGGCGCCGCCGCGAGCACGAGCGCGCGCACCGCATCGGGACGACGCACCGCGGCGTGCAGCCCGACGAGCGCGCCGAGCGAGTGTCCGACCCACGCCGCAGGCAGCGCGTTCTCGTGCTCGAGGACGTCGAAGATCGCATCGGCGAACGGCTCGAGCGTCGTCGCGCCGCGCAGGGGATCCGAGCCTCCGTGGCCGCCGAGGTCGGGAATGACGAGCCGGAAATCGCCGGCGAGGCGCTCCGCCACGGCCCGCCAATTGCCCGCCCAGCCGCCGAGGCCGTGCACGAGGACGAGCGGCCGGCCCTCCCCGGCCACGAAATACCGGGTTCCGCCGAGCCGTTTGGAATCCATCCTCACCAGGGCATATTCTTGGCGTGATGGAAGCTTTCGTGGGGCGGGCCGACTGATGCCCGTCAGGTCGACAAGAGAGGGTCGCGACTAACCCGTTCGGCGCTCGGCGCCCGCGGGTTTTTTCGTGTCTCTTTCGCTATTGGGGAAGGAGCCCGGTCGAATGGCGAATCACCTCACGCCCGAGGAATTGTCCAAGGAGCTCGGGATCGAACGGCAAGAGGTGATCAGGGTCTGCGTGCAGGAGGGCGTCCCGATCTACCAGGGGAAGATCGACAAGCACCTCTTCCAGGCGCAGCTCCAGGCGCTCGGGGCGATGCCCCAGCATCACTAGCTAACGCTTGGACGCAGCCTTCTTGCGAGAGCCGCCTTTCGGGGCGGCTTTCGGCTTCTTGGCGCCCTGCACCTCGGCGACGCTCCGGCGGAGCGCCTCCATCAGGTCGATCACCGGCGTCTCGGCGACCGGCTCCGGCCGTGTGATCTGCTCGCCGGAGAGCTTCGCGTCGAGCATCGCCTTCAGGTCGCGCCGGTACTCGTTCTCGAAGTCCTGCGGCTCCCACTCGCCGACGAGCGAGTTGATCACCTGCTCGGCCAGGCCGAGCTCGGCGTCGCGCACCTCGGTCGCCTCGACCGCCTCCTCGATCTCCGCCTTCGAGCGGACGTCGTCGGCGAAGAAGAGCAGCTCCATCGCGAGCGTCTCGCCCTGGGCGCGGATCAGGCAGAGGTTCTCCTTGCCCCAGAGCACGAACTTGCCGACTGCGGCCATGCCGGTCTCCTGCATCGCGCGCAGCAGCAGCACGTAGGGGCGGCGCTGCGCGTCGGCAGCGGCGGGCGCGAGGTAATAGGTGCGGTCGAAATAGACGGGATCGACGTCCTCGAGCTTCACGAAGCGGAGGATCTCGATCGACTGCGAGCGCTGGAGCGCGACCGACTCGAGGTCGGACTCCTCGACGACGACGTACTCGCCCTTGGCGACCTCCCAGCCCTTGACGAGCTCGTCGGCCTCGACCTCGCGCTCGTGGTGCGGGCACCACCGCTTCTGCTTGATCGGCGTGCCGCACTCCCGGTGGAGCGTGCGGAAGGAGACGTCGTCCCGCTGGGTCGCGAGGGCGAGCCCGATCGGGATGTTGACGAGCCCGAAGCTGATCGATCCG
>Ga0207657_10007507_pt1 | contig 11174 bp, 9 predicted proteins | sample KBSC33metaG_FD_184316 | JGI IMG/M metagenome (GOLD analysis project Ga0207657, IMG submission 184316) | Corn rhizosphere microbial communities from Kellogg Biological Station, Michigan, USA - KBS C3-3 metaG (SPAdes) (version 2) | ecosystem: Host-associated > Plants > Roots > Rhizosphere > Soil ... | reverse complement strand
CAGGTTCTGGTCGTGCTCGGCGACCAGGATCCGGCCCGGCCGGGCGACGGCCTGGTCGCCGCGCTGCCGGACGCGCGGCTGGTCACGCTGCGCGGCGTCGATCACTTCGGCACCCCCGCCGACGTCCGCTGCATGCAGGCCGTGCTCGGCTTCCTGGGCTGCTGAGCCCGCCAGAAACCCGGCTCAGCCGCAAACCCAGCTCAGCCGGACAGCCCCAGCTCCGCGGCGGCCAGTTCGATGTCGGACCGGTAGGCCAGCAGCACCGGCAGCGACCCGGCGGCCAGGCCGGCGTCCAGGTCCTGCACGCCGAGGGCGAGCAACGTCCTGGCCCACTCCAGGGTCTGCGTCACCGATGGACTCTGCCGCAGGTCCAGCCGCCGAAGCGAGCCGACGAACGCGGTGATCTGCCCGGCCAGATGCTCGGGAATGCCCGGAACCCGGGTCCGGACGATCTCCCGCTCCCGCTCGGCCGGCGGGTAGTCCAGGTGCAGGTACAGGCACCGGCGCCGCAGCGCCTCGGACAGGTCGCGCGCTCCGTTCGAGGTCAGGAAGACCGCGGGCACCTGCCGGCCGGCGACCGTGCCGAGCTCGGGAATCGAGACCTGGTAGTCGGAGAGCACCTCGAGCAGCAGCGCCTCGGTCTCGACGTCGAGCCGGTCCACCTCGTCGATCAGCAGCACCACCGGCTCGGCCGCCCTGATGGCCGCCAGCAGCGGCCTGGTCAGCAGGAACTCCTCGGTGAAGACGCCCGCCTCGGGCGGTCCTCCGGCCCGGCTCACCCGGTCGGCCAGCAGCCGGAGCAGCTGCTTGGAGTGGTTCCATTCGTACAGCGCCCTGGCCTCGTCGAGGCCCTCGTAGCACTGCAGCCTGATCAGCCTGCTGCCGGTCGCGGCCGCGACGCTGGTGGCCAGCGTGGTCTTGCCCGTCCCGGCCGGGCCCTCGACCAGGACCGGCTTGCCCAGCTGCCCGGCCAGCCGCAGCACCGAGCAGGCGTGCTCACCGGCGAGATAGCCCACACCGCTCAGCAGCCCCGCGACCTCGGCCGCCGAACCCGGCGTCCAGGCGCGCGCGCCGACCGCCTGGACACCCTCGGTCATACTGGCTCCCGCGACGCCGCGGCCCCCGGCCAGGACCGTTCGGTCCCAACTCTATGGTTCCGAACGGGCCGTGGAAAACCCTCGTCACCCGCAGCGTGCCCGCCTATCCCGGGGCCGGCGGCTTCACGGGTTAGCCTGGTGATGATGGTGGCGGCGCCCGTCGCGGCCGCGGTGGTGGCCGCCTCCGTTCCGCTGACCCAGAAAGGCCGGGCCATGCTCGCCGCCATAGAAGGCATGATCGCCGAGCTGCGCCAGATCGGCGTCCCGGTCTCGCTCGCCGAGCGGATCGACGCGGTGCACAGCCTGCGGCACCTGCCGGTCGGTGACCGCGCCACGGTGAAGGCCGCGCTGCGCGCGGTCCTGGTGAAGACGCACGACCATGAGCTCGCCTTCGACGCCGTCTTCGACCTGTACTTCACCCCCCAGCCCGCGCCGGTCGCGCCCGGCCCGGGCCACCCCGTGGCGGCGGAGCCCGGCCAGGACGGCCAGGGGGGCCAGGGCGGGCTGAGCGGCCAGAACGGCCACGGCGGCGGGGGAGGCCTCGGCTCCCTGGACGACGCGGCCCTGACCGAGCTGCTGCTGACCGCCCTGCGCGAGGGCAACGAGGTCATGATGCGCGCCCTCGCGGGCATGTTCGTGGACCGGCACGCCGGGATCGAGCCGGGCCGCCCGGTGGCCGGCACCTACTACGTGTTCCGCACGCTGCGGGCCGTCGACCCGGACCGGCTGCTGGCGCGGCTGGCCGAGCCCGGGGACCAGGCCCCCGGACCCGCCGCCGACCCGCTGGCGCGGCGGCTGGAGCTCGAGGGCTACGAGGCCCAGCTGGCCAAGTTCCGCCAGATGGTCGAGGCGCAGGTCCGGCGGCACCTGGTCGACGACCGCGGCGCCGCGGCCGTGGCCCGCACCCTGCGCCGGCCGCTGCCGGAGGACGTGGACTTCCTGACCTCCTCCCGCGACCAGATCGCCGACATGCGCGCCGTGCTCGACCCGCTCACCCGCAGGCTGGCGACTCGGCTGGCGGCCAAGCGCCGCCACAAGCGGCGCGGCGCGCTGGACTTCCGGCGGACCGTGCGCCGCTCGCTGAGCACCGGGGGAGTGCCGGTCCGCCCGGCGTTCCGCAAGCCGCACCCGGCCAAGCCCGAGCTGTTCGTGCTGGCCGACATCTCCGGCTCGGTGGCCACCTTCGCGGCCTTCACCCTGCAGCTCATGTACGCGCTGCGATCGCAGTTCTCCCGGGTCCGCAGCTTCGTGTTCGTGGACGGCGTGGACGAGGTGACCGACGTGCTGCAGCAGGCGCCCGACGTGGTCGAGGCGGCCCGGTACATCAACGCCGCGGGCAGCGGCGTCTGGCTGGACGGCCGGTCCGACTACGGCCACGCGCTGACCACCTTCTGGGACGCCTGGGGTGAGCAGGTACGCAGGCGCACCACCGTGATCGTGCTCGGCGACGCCCGTACCAACTACCACGACCCCTGCGAGGGTGCGCTCAAGGGCGTCAGCCAGCGCGCAGGCCACGTCTTCTGGCTGAACCCCGAACCCACCTCCGCCTGGAACAGCGGCGACTCGGTGATCGCCCGCTACCAGCCGTTCTGCGACGCGGTCTACGAGTGCCGCAACCTGCGCCAGCTCAGAGCCTTCGTCGAAGACCTCGACTAGCGCGTTTGCCGTCAGCCCTAGCCGGCGACCGCGTCGAGGAGCGTCTTCGCGGCCGCCGTCGCCCCGTCGGCGCGGATCGTGCCGGCCACGGCGGTCGCTCGTTCGCGCGTCTCGGGCGTCAGGGCCGTCCCCAATGCGGCCGCCAGGGAATCGGCGGTCGGAACCGGACCGTCGTGGGCCACGCCGATGCCCTCCCCGGCCACCCGGGCGGCCCAGTAGAGCTGGTCCGCCACCTGCGGCACGACCACCTGGGGCGCGCCGGCCCGGGCGGTCGTCGTGGTCGTGCCCGCGCCGCCGTGGTGCACCACGGCGGCCACCCGGCGGAACAGCGCCTGCTGGTTGACCTCGCCGACGGCGAGACAGTCGTCCTGATCGTCGATCAGGGTAAGGTCGGCCCAGCCGGTCCCGAGCAGGACGCGGCGGCCCTGGGCCCGGACCGCCTCGACGACGGCCCGGGCGACCTCCTCCGCCTGGCGCATGGGCATGCTGCCGAAGCTCACGTACACCGGTGGCGCGCCGGCGTCCAGGAACGCCTCCAGCTCTTCCGGGAGCGGGCGTTCGTCCGGCAGGATCCACGCCCCGGTCTGCACCACGTTGAAGTCGGCCGGCTCCGGCCAGGGGGCCAGGGTCGGGTCCGCCGCCAGCCACGGGTGGTCGGTGGAAACGTAGTCGCGGACGTTGTCCGCCGCGGGCAGGCCGAGCGACGCCCGGTAGGCGTTGACCGGCGCGCCGAACACCGCGTTCATGCCCTGAGCGTGCAGGTCCCACAGCACCCGGTTGTCGGTCACGTCGGGCGGGACCGGCTGGCCGTGCAGGCTCAGCGGCGGGTAGTGGGGCGACGGCAGGTAGCACGGGGCGTAGGCCGCGTACATGTAGCGGATGCCACGTTTCTCGCTCACCGCCTGCGCGCCGGCCGCGGCCGTGGTCAGGCCGGCGGCCACGAGCACGTCACATCCCTCGGCCGCCCCGGCGACCGCGTCGGCCTGCCCGGCGATCACCCCGGCCGCCAGGTCCGCCGCCGACGGTGGCGTCTTCCCGGTGAACACCTGGCGCACCATCTCGCGCACCGACTGGCCGGCCGGCACCAGCGGCACGCCGACGCGGGCCAGCAGGTCCGCGAAGTCCGGCGGCGCGCACACCCGCACCTCCGCGCCGAGTGCCCGCAGCGCCCCCGCGAATCCCACCATCGGCTCGACGTCTCCGCGTGACCCGTACGTTGACAACAACACACGCACTTGCCGTCCCCCATTTCCAAAGATTCTGGGTCCAGCCTGCGATTATGCGGCACGACCCGGGTCTTGCGGCAAGCCCCCTACCGTGCTATAGATTGATAGTGGAGAGGACTGGGGCCTCTCCTTTTTGTTGGGACGATAACGCCTGTCGGCTCGCTGCGCAGCCCTCACCTGCCTCACAGGCTCCGCCGGCCACTGTCGTCTACGGGCGGTACGGGGGTGGTGTGCCTCTGCCCCCATCTAACGGGGGTTGTGTGCCCCCAGCCCCGGAGCAGGCCGCAGGGGGCGGGCGGATCATTGCGCGATCCTCAGTCGGCCGGCATCGCGCTGACCGCGTCCCTGATGTAGCGCCTGATGGCCAGGTCCTCGATCCGGTCGAGCCTGCGTATCAGGTCGCGGAGTTCGGCCAGGAACGCGGCCCGCCGGGCGGCCAGATCATCGCCCTCGAGCAGCCCTCGGTTCCTGGCCAGCTGCAAGGCCGTCTGGAACAGCAACGCCGAAACCGATTCCGAACTGCGCAGCCGGTGCTGGGCCACGTACTGCCGCCCGAGCCCGAGCGCCTCGCGGACCACGTCGGAATCGGCCGTCACCGGCCCGGAATCATGCACGAGCACGTCGGCGACGAGCCGGTACGCCTCGACGAACGGCCGCACCACCACGTGGGACACCAGCGGCCGCATCCCGGCCAGCAGTTCGTCGGCCGCCGCGGGCCCGGACCGCAACCGCGCCTCCCACGACGGATCGTGCCGGGCCATCTCCGCGGCGACCTGGCGCCGGTGCTCGTCCCGCTCCTTGAAGTAGAACTCGAATTTCAGCAGGTCGCGGAGCCGGGCGATCTCATCCCAGAACGCGTCCACCGGATCGGGAGCCGAGCCCTCATCCGGATCGAAGGCTGACTCGCCCGCCCGGAGCACGGCGAGCTCGCACAGCGCCGTGTCGAGCAGGAAGTGGATCAGCGAGTTCCGGTAGAACGTCGCCGCGAGCTGGTGCTCGGGCCCGATCAGCCACACCGGATCGCGGCCCTCCCCGACCAAACTCACCACCCCGCCCGCCACGAGCGCGTCCAGCGTGGCCCGTACCGCCCCGGCCCCGGTTAGGGCCCTAGCGCTCGCCGTCCGCGGCACCGAACGGCTCTCCAGGTAGTCCATCCCGTCGGCCAGCCCCAGCCGGATCTGGCCGAACGTCAGGCCGGCTCCCTGCATGGCCAGCAGCACGGTGGTGACCAGGGCCGTCGCCGTGACCGGCATGCCCTGGTTGATCCGCCACGCCACCTCGAACGCGGTCTTCTGCAGGGCCAGCCGCCGCGCCGCCGGATCACGAGCCACCACGCCACCGACAGGTCCGAGGCACGAAGACAGCAGCAACGGCTCGTCGAACCGCACGTAGACCTTGCCGTAGTGGCGCGCCCCCTGCGCCTTGATGAAGCCGTACAGCCAGCCGAACCCTTCGGGCTTCTTCGTCCCGCCCTTGGCGTAGTCGGCGTACTCGGAGATCTCGTGCAGCTGGTCGAACGTGATCGACACCGGCAACAGCACGATGTCGTCCACCCGCCCGGACAGGTAGACGTCGGCGGCGTAGGACAGCAGGCCGAGCCGCGGCGGCAGCGCCTTCCCCGTCCGCGACCGGGTCCCTTCGATCGACCACGAAAGGTTGAACCGTTTCTCGAGCACGTACCCGACGTACTCGCGCAGCACGTACTTGTACAGCGGGTCATCGCTGGTCGAGCGGCGGATGAAGATCACGCCGGCCCGGCGCATCAGCGCGCCCATCGGCCCGAACGCCATGTTGATCCCGGCGAACAGGTGGGCCGGCGGCAGGCCGAGCTCCTGCATGGCGGCGGACAGCACGAGCGTGTCCAGGTTTGACCGGTGCGACCACAAGAAGATGCCCGGATGGCGCTCCATCGCCGCGCGCACCCGTTCCACCTGGGACTCGTCGTAGTCGATCTGCGGATCGAAGCCGCGCTGGAAGATCAGCCGGCCGACGGTCGGCATGACGTCGATGAGCCGGCGGCTCCAGCCCGCGGCGAGCTCGTCCAGGATCTCCCCGGCCTCCTCCAGCGAAGCCGGAGCACCATCAGGCCCGCGCCGGACCGCGCGCAGCCCGTTCCGGAACCGTCGCGAGGACAGGATTTCGTCCTTGACCAGGCTCGGCGTCTTGTACCTGGGGCCACGCAGCCGGTACTCGGCCTGGTCAAGCGTGAGCGTGGCCCGGCGGGCCACGTAGGCGGCGAAGTCGTCGTCGTCCGTGGTCTCGGCCCAGCGCTGCCGCAGCGCCCCGAGCGTGGCGGGCTCCCCGGCCAGCACCACCGCCCGTCCCGGCTGGCGCGCCAGGATCCGCTGCTGCTGCCGTTCGCTGGGGTGGTACGGGTCGTGTCCGGGCCGCAGGTCGGCCACCCGCGCCACGCGCCGGCCCGCATGCTCCTCCGGCAGCCAGGCGACCCGCACCGGGACCAGCCGGACGTCCTCGTCGCCGTCCAGGAGCGACCGGGGCAGCCCCTCGCCCGCTGGCCCCAGACTGACCGGCGGCACCGAGCTCCCGCCGGCCGCCGCGATCCGCTCCCGGATCAGCCGCGCCTCGGTTGGCGTCGAGGCCTGGGTGAGCACCACGGTGCCCGGCTGCCCGGCGTTGTCGGCCAGCAGCCCGGCCAGGTCGTCCGCCGAGGTCACGGTGCCGTCCCGGGGGCAGGCCATTCGGCGAGCAGGTTCACGTACGCCATGCGGATCTCTTCGATCCGCTCCTGCAGGTCCCGCGTCGTCCAGTCGGCCGTGCTGACCGGCGGCAGCACCGCCACGTCCACCGTGCCGGGGTTGAGCGTGGTGGAGTTGCGCCCGGCCACCGAGTCGGAGTTCCTGATCACGATCGGGACGACCGGCAGGCCGGTCGCCATCGCGATCCGGAAGGCGCCCTTCTTGAACGGGCCGACCGACTGGGTGTCCAGCCGGGTCCCCTCGGGCGCGACCACGATCGACAGGCCCTTGCGCGCGGCCTCCTCGATGGGCGCCAGCGCGGCCACCGCCGAGGCGGTGTCGGCCCGGTCGATGAACGCCGCGTCCATCAGCTTGCCGAGCGGGCCGACCAGCGGGTTGGTCTCGAGCTCCTTCTTGGCGATCCCGGTCCAGTTGTCCTTGACCAGTGCGGCCACGATGAAGATGTCGAAGTTGTTCCTGTGGTTGAACAGGAACACGGCGGGCCGCTGCGCGGTCAGGTTCTCCTCGCCGGTGACGTTCAGCTTCACCCCGTTCAGCTCGAGCAGGACTTGCGGCCAGTACCTGGTCAGGAAGTTGACCCCGGCGCGCTTGTTCCTGGTCAGCACGCCCAGGCTCAGCGCGCCGGCCGCCACCGGCCCGAGCGAGCCGATCGCGGCCAGGTTGCGGACCCGGCCCAGCGGGCCGCCGCCGCCCCGGCTGCTGAACCGCAGGATGGGCCAGCCGCGCCGCGCGGCCACCTTGGTCAGCTCCGGTCCCGGGTTAACCGGCCGCGGGTTGCCGACCAGGTGCATCAGGGCGAGGTCCTCGTCGCCGTCCGCGTAGAAGTAGCTGGACCGCAGGTCGACCCCGTGCTCGGCGGCGAACTTCTGCACGCTGGTGGCCTTGCTGGTGCCCCAGATCACCGGGCGCTGGACCTCGCCGGTCAGCACGCCGTGCTCGTCGACCACGAACCTGTTGCACACCACGTGGTCGATGCCGAGGTAGCGGGCCACCGGCTCGGCCTGCATGGTCAGCGCCGACGAGCTCAGCACCACGGTGTGGCCGCGGCGCTGGTGGGCGCGGACCAGTTCGCGCATCTCCGGGTAGATAAGGTCGACCACGGACTGCCGGAAGATCCGCTCGCCGACCTCGTCGACGTCCTCGGCCAGCCGGCCCTTGGTCGTCCGCACCGCAGCCGCGATCACGTTCTCGAACTGGTGCCGGCCTAGCCGGTACTCCACCGCGAGCTGCATCATCTGCAGGAACTCGGCCGCGCCGACCTCCCGGTGGCGCAGCCGGTCCCTGGTGACGGCGGCCACGGTGAACCCGGCCACCAGCGTCCCGTCCAGGTCGAAGAACGCGCCGATACTAGGGCCCGGGGGGCTCGCGTCGACCTCGGCCACGGAGCCGGGCAGGCGCAGCGGGCCGGTCATGAGGTCCGCCGCCCGAGCTCAACGATCTCGTCGAACCCGGCCTGGAGGCACTTCTCCAGCTGGTCCGCCGCGGCGAACGACGCGGTGTCGTAGCGGAACGCCACGGTGCAGGTGCCCGCGCGGGAGATGAGGATCGCCATCATGGCCACCCGCGGCAGCGGCCCGAGCGCGTACTGCCGGTCCACCCGCGCCCCGGCCAGGAAGGTCTCCTGGGCGTAGCCCGGCACGTTGCTGGCCTGGATGTCCGGCGGGGTGATCCGGTCGATGACCTCGTGCAGCGCCTCGTCGGGGAGCAGGGACAGCACCGGTGCCAGCTGGCCGATCACGTCGATGGCCGGCTCGCTCCGCCCCGCGATGACCTGCTCGCGGACCTGCCGCATCCGCTGGACCGGATCGGACTCGCCGACCGGAGCCGCGATCGTGACCCCGGCGAACCTGTTGCCCGACGCCGGGTCGTCCGCACCGCGCAGGCTGACCGGCAGCGTCAGCGGGAGCGCGTCGACCGGAACCCCGAGCACCTCGTGGTACCGGCCCAGCCCACCGCACAGCGCCGCCAGGTACGCGTCATTGACGGATGCTCCGAATGCTTTGGCCGCCGCGCGCAGGTCGGCGAGGGGCAGCTCGAGCACGACCGTTCGGCTGACCAGGCTACGGCGGCGCAGCAGCGGCGACGGCTCGGCCGGCGGCGGGCTGAGCACGCGGCGAGCCGAATCCGCGAACCCGACCGCCTCGGTGACCGTGGCGCCGGGCTGCGTGATCAGCCGGGCGGCGGTGCCCGCCACCCGGCCCAGCAGCTTGCGCCCGGCCGTGAACGTGGTCTCGGGCAGCTGCCTGATGCTGTCCCGCAGCAGGTCGCCGCCGCTCACGTCGCGGGGGACCGGCAGCGGCGGCATCGGCCGCGGCTCCGGGTTCCGCTCGGTGTCGTAGACCTGCTCGAACAGGGCGATCCCGCCCAGCCCGTCGGTGATCGCGTGGCTGAGCTTGGTCAGCAGCGCCGAGCGAAACCCTGATTCGCCCTCCAGGCCCTCGACGTATACCGCCTCCCACAGCGCGCGCGAGGTGTCGAGCGGCGACTGCAGGGTCACTTCGGCCAGGTCGAGCAGCTGGCGCAGCGTGCCCGGGGCGGGCAGCGCGACCCGGCGCAGGTGGTAATCGAGGTCGAAGTCGGGATCGACCACCCATTGCGGCGGGGTGGCGGGCAGCGGCGGGATCACCACCTTCTGCCGCATCCTGATGACCACCCGGCTGGCCCGGTCCATCGCCTCGCGCAGCCGCCCCCAGTCGGCCGGGCCGTCGAGGATCTCCAGGTTCAGGAACGCCGAACGCGTGGCCGGATACGCCTCACCGCGGTGCAGCAGGTAATCCAGCGGGCTGAGCTCGTCGGCCATGCGGGCCCCCTGAAGGACGCGGACTATATGGTGAAAACCTTACGTCGGCGGCCGGGACACGCACTGGGCCAGGTACAGCTGCTCGCCGAGCGAGTTCATCAGCTCCAGCTGGGTCTCCAGGTAGTCGATGTGGAGTTCCTCGTCCGCCATGATCGTCTCGAGCAGGATCGCGCTCGTGGTGTCGTGGCGTTCCCGGCACAGCGCGATGCCGGGCCTGAGCCGCTCAGCCACCTCCAGCTCGATGGCCAAGTCGGCCTCGAACTGCTCGCGGATGGTCTGGCCTATGCGCACCGAGAACAGCCGCTGGTAGTTCGGCAGGCCGTCCAGCAGCAGGATCCGGTCGGTGAGGGCCTCGGCGTGCTTCATCTCGTCGAACGACTCGGCGCGGGTGTGCGCGGCCAGTTCGGTGTAGCCCCAGTTGTCCTGCATCTTCGAGTGCAGGAAGTACTGGTTGATGGCGGTCAGCTCGCTGGTGAGCTGTTCGTTGAGCAACTGCAGGACTTCAGCGTCCCCGACCATGTACGTCCCCTCCCGTTTCTGGTGTCCGGAAGCCTATACCGTACAGTCATCCGAACCTTCGCTACCTGAATGGCGACGCCGCGATGTCTCTCGTCCTTGCCGCCGACTACCGAGTGCCCGATTTCGACCACTGGTGGGCCGCGCTCACCGATGATCTGCCCCGGCTGCCCAGCCTCGGCGCCCACCACATCGTGGTCTACCGCTCGCTCGAGGACGCCAGCCGCGTCTTCGTGACCATCGGGTTCAGAGAGCGCCCGCCGGTCGACGCGCTGCTGCGGTCGCCGGTCATGTTCGCCTGGTTCGATTCGGCCGGGGTGGACGAGCTCCCGCCGATGTTCGCCGGCGAGGTGGTGGAGAAGTTCGACCTCGGCGCGCCGGCCAGGTCCGCCCGGGAACAGGGCTCCGGCCCGGCCGCGGCCGCCGAGACGGTGATCGTGGCCGCGATCGTCCCGGTCGGCGAGCTGGACCGGCTGCGCGCCCGCGTGCACACCGCGGCCGACCGGATCGCCGCCTCGGGCGTGCGCCGCTTCTGGATCTACCGCGCCCTGGACGACGCGGCCGAGGTGATGATCTTGCAAGAGATCGCCACCGAACGGCAGGCCGAGCAGTGGATCCGCCACCCCGATGCCGCGGCTGGGTTCATGGCGGAGGCGGGGGTCGGCGCGTACCCGCCGCTGTTCGTCGGGCGCCTGGTGCAGGCCCTCGAGGTGCCCGGGACCTGAGATGTACATCTGTCTCTGCCTCGGCGTGACCACCATCACCGTCCAGCACGCCATCGACGCGGGCGCGCGCTCCACCAAGCAGGTCGCCGAGGCCTGCGGGGCCGGCTCGGTCTGCGGCCGCTGCGGCCATACCATCCGCACCATGATCGAGGCCGCCTCCGCCGACCCGCCGGCCAGCAAGCCCCCCCGCCTCCACCGCCGCTGGGGCCGCAGCTAACCCGCCCGCTCGTCCGCTCCATCAAGCGTGCGCACCCATCCATCCACCCGCCGCGCACCCCGGGTGCTTTCATGATCGTGGATAGTTTCGACCGTATAGCGACCGAAACTATCCACGATCATGGTGTCAGTCCCCGCGGGAACGGAGTTGGAGTGAGAGAGCAGCGGCGCAGTCGGGTGATCGCGATGAGCGAGCAGGAGCGGGACGCCTTCCTGGGCGT
>Ga0207657_10007506_pt1 | contig 11175 bp, 13 predicted proteins | sample KBSC33metaG_FD_184316 | JGI IMG/M metagenome (GOLD analysis project Ga0207657, IMG submission 184316) | Corn rhizosphere microbial communities from Kellogg Biological Station, Michigan, USA - KBS C3-3 metaG (SPAdes) (version 2) | ecosystem: Host-associated > Plants > Roots > Rhizosphere > Soil ... | reverse complement strand
GACCGTCAACACTCCGCCACCTCCACCACCGGCTCCGAGCGCTACAGAAGAAGAGCTGTTCTCGCAAACTGTAAAGGATGTCTACTTCGACTACGACAAGTACGATGTTCGCGGTGATCAGGCCTCCGCATTACAGGCGGACGCGCAATTCCTGGCCCAGCACCCGAATATCAATTTCACTATCGAAGGCCATTGCGACGAGCGCGGGTCAACCGAATACAACCTGGCGCTGGGCGATAACCGTGCCAATGCCGTAAAGAACGCTCTGACCTCGGCGGGTGTGAATGCCAGCCGGATCAAGACGATCAGCTATGGCAAGGAAAAGCCGTTCTGCACTGAGTCCAACGAACAATGCTGGCAGCAGAACCGGCGCGGGCACTTCGTCTATCAGAAGTAAGGCTTCGAGACGGTGGTCTCGGCCACCGTCTCACCTTCTCCTCAACTAGTTTTGTGCCTCTGGCTGCGTGCTTCCCGCACGCGAACCCGTTAAGATAGTTGTGCGTTGAAGGCAGCCCGTTCGATATTGCGCTGGCGTTACGTACGGCACGACAATGGGCCTGCCCGCAAAGTTCAGCTCGCATCCAATGGAAAGCTTATGACTACAAAAAGAATCTCTTCTGTCCTTGCCCTCCTGTTGGTCCTAACAGTCAGCGCGTCCCCCGCCTGGGGCGTCAGCAAGGAAATCGTGCAACTCCAGGTGCAGGTGCAGGCCCTGCAGGACCAGATGTCGCGAATGCAGCAGTCATTCGACGAGCGCATGGGCGTGATGAATCATCTGGTCGAACAGAATACCGACACCGTCAATAAAGTCGGCAATGCCGTTGCCGCCGTGCAAACTTCGCTTGGCAAGGTGCAGAACGATTCTTCCGGCAAAGTCGACCAATTGTCGGGCCAGATCCAGGCACTCAACGACACCATGGATGAGCTTAAAGCCCGCCTGACCAAGCTCAGCCAGCAATTGGACGCGATGCAGTCCACGCAACAAAGCATGACGGTGCAGCAACAGCAGGCCCAGCAGGCTGCCCAGGCACAGGCTTCAGCTCCCCCGCCCGACGTTCTCTACAACAACGCTTTACGCGACTACAACGCTGGCAAGAACGATCTTGCCACCCAGGAATTCAACGACTACATCAAGTTCTACCCAAATACGGATCTGGCAGGAAACGCGTTTTTCTACCTGGCAGAAGTGGCCTACCGCCAGGGCAATTTCCAGGAAGCGGCCAAGAACTATGATCAGGTTCTGCAGAACTTCCCCAGCGGCAGCAAAGCTGCTTCTGCGGAATTGAAAAAGGGCCTCAGCCAGATTCAATTAGGCCAGCAAGAGGATGGAGTCAAGGCCCTGCGCCACGTAATCCAGCGTTACCCGCGTTCCAACGAAGCCGCGCAAGCACGCGAACAGTTGCGCAAACTGGGAGTCTCCACCAGCGCGGGCGCGCGGCGCGGACAATAATTGGTTCGATCGGGAATAGAACCGATACCCGCTAGCGGAACGTGCAAGGTTTCGAGACGGCGGAAGCCTTTTGAGAGAACGCACACGGTTTTTGGGCCGCCGTGGAAGAGAGGCCCTTTAGGGCGGCGTAGAATACCTCGGGATCGAGCTTCAGCCCCGAGAAACGCCGTGGAAGAGCGGCCCTTCAGGGCCGCGTAAACCCTACTCGCGGGATGGGGGCTTCAGCCCCGACAGACGCCGGTGGAAGAGCGGCCCTTTAGGGCCGCGTAAAGCGTACTCTCGGGATGGGGGGCTTTAGCCCCCGACTTGCAGCACCCACCAACAATTAAGCCCTTTCTCAATCATGACACTTCGCGATAGGCTGGGGGATGTCGACCGGAGCATTCATTCATGCAAAACCACCGAGATCAAGATCGTGAGAAGGGTGCAGTCGAGCAGGACGACCCGCAGCAAAGGGGAAACACCAGTATCAACGGACAACTCGGGCATCGTGACCAGGATCCCCTGATCAAGCAATCCGATACCGACTTCCCCGAACCCGGCGAAAATCCCGAGCACTCGGGAGAGCCACAGACCCGGGTAGATGACGACAAAGTGGCTTAGCAGGTTGGCTCGTTCTCTCCCCGTTGAGAACAGACTCAAGACCGACGGAGTCCCGCGCAACCGCCAACAGTGAAGGCGGTCACTGGGGAGAGCGCAACAGTTCTTTCAAGTCTTCCCCAAACCGTCGCAGCGCTTCCAGCCTTTCAGGCGTCGCTTCCACAATCTCATCTTTAGCTTGAAAGACCTGCTGGCCATCTCTCTCGACCAGCACTCCCATCACTTCGCCCATGCGCCAGCCCGGCGTTCCCATCATCTGTAAGCCGCCGATGCCAGGCACAAGCAGGGCTATAACCCCATCCCGCATAACGCCCACACATTTGGGAAAACGATCGAAGGTCTCAATTTCAAAGCCTGCCATGTAGATCTTCTGGAGTTGCTCGGCGGGATCCATGGGGAATTTCGATTGATAATTCATGATTGATGATTGCTCCCTGCCCCGAACTCAATCAACAATCAGAAATCAACAATCAGCAATTACATCTTGTATCGTCCCAGGTCATCGTCTCCCAGCCCTTCGAGCCACTTGCGCAGCTCTTCACTGGTAACGCGATCCGAGACATTGGCAGCGAGCTTAGAGTTCTTAAGAACTTCATCCTCAACAAAGATGGGGCAATCCATGCGGAGGGCAAGCGCGAGCGCGTCGGACGGGCGCGAATCAATGCTTACCACTTGCCCCAGGCGCTCCAACCAGATAACGGCGTAGAAGGTATCCTCGCGCAACTCGGTAACCACAACCTTGTGCACCTGCGTGTCAAGCCCGGTGAGTACATTCTTGATCAGGTCGTGTGTCATAGGCCGCGGGGTAGTCACTTTTTCGATTTCGAGAGCAATCGCATTCGCCTCGTAAACCCCCACCCAGATCGGTAAAACTGTGTCGCTGCCAATATCTTTCAGGATCACGATTGGCATGTTCGTAACCGGGTCCATCATGAGCCCGCGAATTTTCATTTCCACTTCCATCGTGACCCCCAAACGCAATTTCTGATTTCTTGATGGATGATTTCTGATTTTTCAATCAACAATCAGAAATCAACAATCGACAATTTTTCCCACCAGGCTGTTGGGAAAACTCGAAGTCACGTGCACAGGAACATAGCTTCCCTTCGTGAGTTCACAACCCTCCGGCCCCACGAAGTTCAGCACCTTATTCTGCGAGGTGCGGCCGATCCATTGGCCTCGCGCCTCATTCCTGCCCTCAACCATCACTTCAATCTGTTGTCCGATATGCCGCCGATATCGCTGACGCTGAATCTCGCGCTGCTTCTCCTGCAGAACCGTAAGGCGGCGGGACTTTTCGTCGTCCGGAATAGCGTCCGCGTACTTTAGAGCTGGAGTGTTCGGACGCGGGGAATACTTGAAGGCAAAGACGCCGTCGTATCCGACTTCATCCAACAGTGACAATGTTTCTGCAAAATCTTCTTCCGATTCTCCCGGGAAACCGACGATCACGTCAGTGGTCATGCTGATCTCCCGTTTCGCGGCTTTGATCCACCCTATGCGTTCCAGATATTGCTCACGCGTGTATAGCCTCTGCATCCCATCAAGAACACGCGTCGATCCGCTCTGTACAGGCAAGTGAACGTGGTCGCACAGGCTATCGACACTCTCAATGGCTTGCACTATGTCTCGACCGAAGTCGCGCGGGTGGGAAGTGGTGAAACGCACGCGCCTGATTCCCGCCACCTCTGCAACCGAGGTTAGAAGTTCAGCGAAAGTTTTCTTTCCCGACGGATCCAGGTAAGAATTAACGTTCTGTCCCAGCAGTTGGATTTCGGTAAAGCCGGCGTCAGCCATGCGGCGTGCTTCGCCCAGAACCGAATCGGAGGTCCGGCTGCGCTCCTTGCCCCGGGTGAAAGGGACAACACAGTAGGCGCAGAACTTGTCGCAGCCCTCGATGATGGTGATGTACCCGCGATGTGGATTCGTGCGAGCCGTGAACTCGGTCTCAAAACACTCATCTGTCTGGCGGTCGTCCAGACCCGTAACGTGGCTCTTCCCTGCCTCAATTTGCACCAGCATCTCGGGAAGATTTCGGTAGGAGGCGGAGCCACACACCATCGAGACGTAGGGAGCGCGCTCAAAAATCTTCTCGCCCTCTTGCTGCGCCACGCACCCCAGAACGCCGAACTTCTTGCCCTGCGCCTGCAGCTTCTTGTAGTCGTTAAGACGATGAAAGACTTTTTGTTCAGCCTTATCGCGTATAGAGCAGGTGTTGTAAAGAACTAAGCCCGCTTCTTCGACCGTCGAGACCTGTGCGTAGCCTTCGGAAATCAGCGTGCCAATGACCTTTTCCGAGTCATGCGCGTTCATCTGGCAGCCGAACGTCTCAATATAAAAGGTCTTGTCCGAACCCACAGCCATTTGGCAAGTATAGCGCGGTCTTGCATGGGTGCGCCTGCTTGCCCCAGTGAAGGTGAACGTTAACCGCGAGTCTCTGCCGTCGCTCCACCTTCCACGAAGGCCTGCATCCAGCCCAGAACTCGAGTCCAGCCCTGTCCGTGCTCTGTGGCGGATTTTGTGTTACCGGCGAAGCCGGAGTGGCGAAGTTTCAGGCGTGTGCCAGTCCCAATCCGATGCGGTCCACTCTGGCGCAATCCCTGAACGTCGCTTGCTTCCAGTTCCCACCTAACAACTGTCTGGGGCAGGTCCGAGTAACTTGGAACCCAGGTATGCACGAGCAGGCGCGGTGGATCCACCTCCAGGTACTCCCCATCCACACGGAATTTCGTGCCATCCGCGCCAATCCCAATGCTCGACCACTTCCCCCCGGGGCGCAGGTCAATATTGGATTCAGTGATGCGGTACATATCTTTCTGTCCCCACCAGCGCGGCAATTGAGCCGGGTCGGTGATGGCCTGGAACACACGTTCCGGCGGGGCCGCAATGAAGATCTCCGCCGTGACCGCATCTTGATCGGGAGTAATCCCAACGCTTGCCATGCAAGCCTCCTCTTACTCTTCGACAAACTTCTTCAAGTTCGAGATCACACCCGGCCAGCCTCCGCGATAGGCGTCGCGAACTACAGGTTGGTTTGACAAACCGCTGTGGGTCACTTTCACGCGCGTTCCTCCCGCGATCGCCACCAGTTCCCAGGTCACCACTGTCTTCGCATCGGGCTTGTCGTTCCAGTTGGCGATCCAGGTGTAGACCAGGTAGCGCCCAGGCATGTAATCGAGAATTTCCCCGTGGCACTTGTACTCGTTCACTCCATTGATCGACTGAGATGCCGGACTGGTTTCGAACCCCCACTTCCCACCCGGTCGCGGATCCATCTTCCAGGCAGTCGTTTCGCAAATAGGGGAGCGCCACCATTGCTCCAGTTGCTTGGCATCGGTCAAGGCCTGAAAAACGCGATCGGGTGGCGCGGCAATCTCGATTTCGACGACGACGGAGTCTTGCTCAGGAACAACAACTCGGTTTGCCATAGCTTAGAATCCCTTCTGGATGTGCATGCCCTAAATGCCTTTTTTGCGCTGCAAGTCGAAGGTCTCCGTCAACTCTTTTCCGTGGTCCACATAGGTCCACTGCTCGGTGTGGTGACTAGCATCGATCATGGTTACAACCATTCGGTGCATGTGACCCGCGTCAGCGGAGGCGAGATTCGTCGCGTCCAGAAAGTCGAATGTAACGCTCTTGCCGTCAGGAGAAGCGCTCGCCTTCATCCGGGGCTGATTCCCCGCGCCACAATAGTGGGTCATCAACACCCGATTCCCATCCATGTGGAACATGCTGATCATGTCTTCCTCTCCCATGATCTCGCTCATGAGCGCAGAACCGCCCGACGTTGTACGGTACGAAACCTTCACATCTTTTCCTTGCCGATCTTTTCCCTCCCACATGCCATCCAGACTCTTCAGCTTTTCGAAGGTTTTCTGCGCGTCGCTCTGCGCCATGGCAACGGTCGCTACCAGCGCCAGGACTACTGAAAATGCAATTCGAAGTGATTTCATCGATTCTCTCCTAGTGGTTTAGTCTTCTTCTGCAATTTTGCATTGCCGCGTTTCTCCACTTCCGCCGTTTCTTTCGCGTGCTCGGCTTCCACGAATGCTTTCAAATTCGCCAGGCTCATGCTCCAGAATGCGCGGTAAGACTCTAGCCAGTGGTCCACAGCTTTCAAAGGTTCGGGGTTCAACTGGTATAGGCGGTGGCGTCCTTCCCTGTGTTCCTCAACCAGGTGGGCGCGCCGAAGTAAACGAAGATGTTTGGAAATCGCCGGCCGGGATACCGGAAACGCGCGCGCAATGTGGCCTGCCGGCTGGCGACCCTGTCGCAGCAGGTCGAGAACAGCGCGCCGGGTGGGATCGGCCAGAGCTTGAAAGGTGGTCTCTGCCGAATATGTAACCGCTCGGTTCCGCATAATGCGTAACCATACAGTTACAGTTAAGCCAGTGTCAAGCCGTTTCTTGCAAGTTAAGTGGAATTTTCTGGTTTGATCCCAAAACCTGAATTCCACCACGAACCACGTAGGGACAGGCGCCCTCGCCTGTCCAGCGGAGCAAAGCTCCGCAACCGTTCTTTGCAACTAGCCTTTTTCTAAAATAAGGGGACGAGAATTCAGCGCTGCGGCCCGTCGCCGCCGTTCCTAACCAGGTCAAGAAAAGCCTGATGAATGCGCGTGTCCTGGGACAATTCAGGATGGAAAGTTGCAGCCATAATCTTGCCCTGCCGCACAGCGACAGGATCCTCGCCCTCGGTTGCGATCACTTCCACGCCCGCGCCGAGCTTCTCGATCTTCGGGGCGCGGATGAAAACCATCTCCACCGGAGCGTCGCCGAACTTGCCTTCTCGTATAGAACTATCGATCTGGCGGCCGTAAGCGTTGCGGCGAATGCGGACATCCAACGCGCCCAACCCAACCTGGGCCGGGTTGGTAATCTCCTTCGCGAGCATGATTGCTCCCGCGCAGGTGCCGAACGTAGGCTTCACACGCACAAAGTCACGAAGCTTCTTCATTCCGTCTTCCCCGAGAATTCGCAGAAACGCGCCCGACTCTCCCCCGGGAATCACAAGTCCTTCAACTTCGTCGAGCTCTTCGGGCTTACGCACAAGCACGACTTCAGCGCCTAATTCTTCCAGGCGCCTGCGATGCGCGTCGAAATCTCCCTGTATGGCGAGGACACCGATCTTCATACTGCCGTTCTTAGTCGTCCAGTCATTGGTGATGGGCGGGCAGCGGCAGGCAACATGTCACGACTCGTTCTTACGCGTGTCGTTCCGAGCGTCTCAACCGCGCTTGGCACTTGAGACGCGAGGAGCTGTACTTCGCCTTTCTTCAGAAAACTGACAAGACCCTGCCGCCCGCTACTCACAACGCGCTGCTTCTACCAGCCCCGGGTTTGCAGCATCTGCGCCTCGTTCATACTCGAGACCGCGAGCCCTTTCATCGAGCTAGGCACGTCGGCGCTCACTTCAAGCAGCACTTTAGGATCGTTGAAATGAGTGGTGGCGCGCACGATAGCGCGGGCACGCTTCTCGGCATCCGCGGGCTCAGCGAAGGTCGTCGAGTCCTTCATGAAAATGCCGGAACCAACAAAGACCGATTCCGCCCCCAACTGCATGACGAGCGACGCATCTGCCGGAGTGGCGATTCCGCCCGCGGAAAAGTTTGGAACGGGCAGCTTCCCTTCCTTAGCCACCAGCTTTACCAGCTCGTAGGGCGCCTGCAAATCCTTCGCACGCGCGTACAGCTCCTCTTCGCGCAACACAGTAAGCTGGCGCATTTCGGACATGATCTGGCGCATGTGTTTCACGGCATGCACCACGTCCCCCGTGCCGGCCTCGCCCTTGGTGCGGATCATGGCAGCGCCTTCGGCAATACGCCGCAACGCCTCTCCCAGATTGCGCGCTCCACAGACGAATGGAACCGTGAACGCGTGCTTGTCCACGTGATGAGCTTCATCCGCAGGAGTAAGGACTTCCGACTCATCGATGTAGTCGACCCCGAGCTCTTGCAGGATTTGCGCTTCGGCGAAGTGCCCGATGCGGCACTTGGCCATCACGGGAATCGAGACCGCTTCCATGATCTCGCGAATCTTCTTCGGAGAGGCCATACGCGCAACGCCGCCTTCGGCACGGATTTGCGCCGGCACGCGCTCCAACGCCATCACCGCGACGGCGCCTGCCTGTTCAGCAATGGTGGCCTGTTTGGCATCGGTGACGTCCATGATCACGCCGCCCTTGAGCATTTCAGCCAGGCCGGTTTTCAGCCGCAGGCTGGTGGAGTTTCCATTTCTCTGATTTCCATTGTTGTCCGGCATGGTTGCACCTCGCGAGAATTGCAGATTGCAGAAGGCAGATAGCACAAGTTAGAGCGCACAATTAACCATCATTCTCTTTCATATTGCACTGGATCTGACCTCTGCACTGTGCGATTTCTGCGATTTCTAACTGCTACGGCGAGAATAGTCTGTCATTGGTATTGCTGCAATGACCATTTCGGCCTAATCTGACCATACCACTTCATCATGTCGCAAAGCACGACTGCATTGCCGCTCAGTTTGCCATCTCCTGCAGGTCGCGAGCTCTACCGCTGGATCTATGAGGAACTCCGCTCTGCCATCCTCGATGGACGCCTTCACCCAGGTTCACGACTGCCCGCAACGCGTGACTTGGCGACCTCGTATCGAGTCTCTCGGCCAACCATCGTCGCTGCTTTCGAACAGCTGAAGGCCGAGGGATATGTCGAAGGCCGCATCGGCTCCGGAACCTATGTCAGCAAAGTTTTGCCCGAGCAATTGCTTCAGGTTCGAAGCACAGAACACGAACGAGCGCTTCCCAGACGACGAGCCATTTTGTCCTCCTACGCTCGACGCCTGCATCCGTTCTTGCCGCCCGCCCGCAAAAAAGCGGTACGGGCTTTCCGGGCCAATCAACCCGCCCTCGATTTATTTCCCGCAACGCTCTGGGCGCAAGTTGCCAACCGGCGTCTGAGGCGCGTTTCCGCGGGTCTGCTGGCCGGAGGCGAAGCCCTCGGCTACCGGCCGCTGCGGGAAGCAGTGGCGGATTACCTGAACACCTCGCGCGGCGTGAAGTGCACGGCAGAGCAAGTGCTTATTGTCTCCGGAGCACAAGAGGCCCTGGATCGCACGGGCCGTCTGCTATTGAACCCGGGCGATCCGGTCTGGATGGAGGAGCCCGGCTATCCTGGTGCAGTACGTGTCTTCGAAGCTCTCGGGGCGAAGATTTGCCCGCTTCCGGTCGATGAAGAGGGGTTGAATCCTGAAGTTGGATTAACCCGCTGTCGCCGCCCTCGCCTCGTCTATGTGACCCCTGCCCACCAATATCCGCTTGGAGTCACGATGACTTTACGCCGCCGGCTCGCGTTGCTGGAGAATGCCAGACGTACCGGCGCCATGATTTTCGAAGATGACTACGACAGCGAATACCGCTACTCGGGTCGTCCCATCCCCGCTCTTCAGGGCTTGGATCGCTCTGGACTTGTGTTGTTTGCAGGAAGCTTCAGTGCCGTGCTCTTCCCTGCATTGCGGCTGGGTTATCTCGTGGTGCCAGATTCGATGGTCGACGTGTTCGCGGCCGCCGGGTCGGTCAGCACGCATCATCCCCCACTGCTCGATCAGGCCGTACTGTGCGATTTCATCACCGACGGCTACTTCGCTCGTCACATTCGCAGAATGCGTGAACTCTACGCGGAAAGGCTCGCCGCACTCTTGGAGGCCGCCCAGCAGACTCTATCCGAGTTTTTGCAGATTTCGAGCGTTGAAGCAGGGCTGCAAACCATCGGATGGTTGAAGGCTGGCATCGACGCTGAGGAAGCCGCAGCAGCTGCCGCCGACAACGATGTAGAAGTAATTCCACTAAGGAGCTATGCATGGGGGCGCGCAAGGAAACGCGGTGTTGTGCTTGGATTTGCGGCTGTCGATCCGCGAGAGATCCGGGCGGGTGTTGCACGGCTGAAAGCTGCTTTGCAACCCTTGCGGCCACGTGAGCGTCCTTAAAACCAGAGGCTTTACCGGTCTACGAATTTGGCAAACATCTTGTGAGGGTCGATTGCTATAAATAGTCCCTGGCCGCGGGCAAGCACTTCGCCTTTTTGATTGACAATCTCGGCCATGTTGATGTGTTCACGACCGCGCACTTTAACTTCTCGCGATTCCACGCGCAGAGGTTTATTCAACGGAACAGGTTTCAGGTAGTCGACCGTGATCTGCTTTGTCAGCGCGACCACGTGGCGTAGCTTGTTGACCTTACCCATGGCTTCGTCGAGTAGAGTTGCAATGATCCCGCCGTGACAGTGACCTGGCGGTCCCGTATACCGTTTCCCCAGACGAAAACGGCAGACAAAGCAATCTCGTTCTTCGTCGTAGGCAAATTTCAGTCGCATTCCTTCCGGATTATTTTTGCCGCACGCGAAGCAATAATTCTTCTGCAGACGCACGTAGCGCGTTTCGTGACCGGACCCTCGGGATTTCTTCTTCATCGACTCACTTTCTTCATTTCGGGCGCCAAACGCGCCATCAGGCTGGCCAGATCGCCAGAGCTGTCTTGGAAAGAATCTGTTCTTTTACCGGATCGCTTAGATCGAGCGCTTTGAATTCATCCAGGTTTTTCTTGATATCGGGCACCCCAGGCCCCGGCCAATCCGTGCCAAACAACGTCTTGGAAGCGATCTCCGCCAGACGCGGAAAGTACTTGAGCAGCGCCTTCGGCGGAATCCCGCTGATGTCGAGATAGACGTTGGGATGCCGGCGGATGAGGAAGAACGCAGTGTTCATCCACAGTGGACGTCCGCCGTGCGCCAACAGGATCTTTAGCTTGGGGAAATCTACCGCAACATCGTCGATATAGATGGGATCCCCGTACTTGTTGCGGGCGCCGGGAAAAATGGAAGTCCCGGTGTGAAACATGACGGGAATACCATTCGCCTCTGCGGCACGGTAAATGATTTCCAGTTCTTTCGCCCCGCTTAGATATTCATTGGGAAAGAGCAGTTGATGCGGCGGATGAATTTTAATCATGCGAATTCCGAGCCGCAGAATGTGTTCCATGTCGGCGAGAATGTTGGAACTGTGCCGCGGGTGCAGGCTGCCGCACGAGATCAGCCGTTTGGGATCCGCCTTCACGTAATCGGAGACAAATTGGTTTACGCCTGAGGTGAAGACGAT
>Ga0207657_10007504_pt1 | contig 11177 bp, 9 predicted proteins | sample KBSC33metaG_FD_184316 | JGI IMG/M metagenome (GOLD analysis project Ga0207657, IMG submission 184316) | Corn rhizosphere microbial communities from Kellogg Biological Station, Michigan, USA - KBS C3-3 metaG (SPAdes) (version 2) | ecosystem: Host-associated > Plants > Roots > Rhizosphere > Soil ... | reverse complement strand
GCGCAACGCGGAGAAGATCGTCTCCGTGTCTCGGTGGCTCTGTGGCTAAAAACTCCGTGTCTCGGCGGCAATAATCATGACCGATCCACTTCGTGAACAGATTGCGCGCCTCCTCGACTGGAACGACGCGCACGTGGGCTTCGACCAGGCGGTGAAGGGAATTACCCCCCGGTACCGCGGCATCGTCCCACAGGGACTCCCGTATTCAGCGTGGCAGCTTCTAGAGCACCTGCGGATCGCGCAGGCAGACATCCTGGAGTTCTGCCGCAGCTCGCGCTACAAGGAAAAGAAATGGCCCGACGAGTACTGGCCGGCGTCGCCAAGGCCGTCCAGCGCCACCGCGTGGTCCAGGTCGCTCGCGGCCTTCCGCCGCGACCGGCAGGCGCTGCAGCGGCTGGCCAGGAATCCGAAGATCGATCTGTTCGCCAGAATTCCGCACGGCTCGGGGCAGACGTACCTGCGCGAGCTGCTGCTGATCGCGGATCACACCGCCTATCATCTGGGCGAGATCGTCATCGTCAGGCGGGCCCTCGGCATCTGGTGATCCCACACGAATCGGGCAATCGGGAATCGGGTAATCTGGTGATTGGATTCCGCGATACGCGATTCCTACTCGATTACCCGAATACCCAATGATTCGATTCACCAAGCTTGGAGCCCCGTGAAGATCGACCTCGACGCCTACGCCGAGCTCACCGTCAAAGTGGCGCTCAACCTTCAGCCGATGCAGCGGTTGCTGATCATCGGACCGCTGATGAACGGCGGCGTGTCGCTCGAAGCGGCGCCGCTCGTGCGCCGGATTGCCGCCAGCGCGTATCGCGCCGGCGCGGAGCTCGTCGAGGCAATCTGGGGCGACGAGCCGCTGCTGCTCGAGCGCTTTCAGCACGCACGCCCAGAGACGCTCGGCGCGTTCTCGACGTGGCTGCCGGCGGCGCTGGCGGAGCACGCGCGCGGCGGACACGCGGTCGTTTCGGTCTACGCCAACGATCCGGATCTGCTCGAGCGCCAGCCGACCGATTGTGTCGGCGCGCTGCAGCAGGCGGTGTCGCGAAGCATGACGGCGTTTCGCGAGATGATCTCGCGCAATCAGACGAACTGGGCGGTCGTGGCCGCCTCAGGCGCCGCATGGGCGGCCAAAGTGTTCCCTGAGGCGAATCAGGCGGAGCAGGTGGATCGGCTATGGGACGCGATTGCGCGGCTATGCCGGCTCGATCGCCCCGATCCGATGGCTGCGTGGCAGGCCCACCTCTCCGCGCTCGCGGCGCGCAGCGCGTTCCTCAATCAGCGTCGGTACGCGGCGCTGAAGTACGCGGGGCCTGGAACGGATCTGACCCTGGGCCTGCCGGCAGGACATATCTGGGTAGGCGGCTCGTCGGGAGCGCGGCAGGCGTCCGCTTCGTCCCCAACCTGCCGACGGAAGAAGTCTTCACGATCGCCGATCGCAGCCGCGTCGATGGCGTCGTCCGCTCCACCAAGCCGCTCAGCTACGCCGGATCGTTGATCGAGGATTTCAGCGTCCGCTTCGAACGCGGACGCGTCGTGAGCCTCAGCGCCGCGCGCGGTGAAGCGGTGCTGCGGCAGATGGTCGATACCGACGAAGCGGCGGGCCGTCTCGGCGAAGTAGCGCTCGTACCCCACAGCTCGCCGATCGCGGCGTCCGGCCGGCTGTTCTACAACACGCTCTTCGACGAGAACGCGGCGAGCCACGTCGCGCTCGGCTCGGCCTACAAGTTCACGCTGACCGGCGGCGAGGCGATGACCGACGATGAGTTCGCGCAGGCCGGCGGCAACAAGAGCGCGATCCACGTCGACTTCATGATCGGCTCAGCCGCGCTCGACGTCGACGGCGTGTTCGACGATGGTCGAACCGAGCCGCTGATGCGTCAGGGCGAGTGGGCGCAGGACGTCTAACCCGGTCCCTCGGCTCCGCCTGCGAGATCCTTCTGGATCTGCTGCAGCTCCGACTCGTGATCGAGGAAGAACTGGACGTTCTCTGGCGGCACGCCGGGCGGCATCTGCTTCAGCAGCCCCGCCTTCTTGAATCCCGCCGCCAGGCCGGCCTGCATCATCGCCATTTCGAACGTGGCGAAGTCGCGCGCTGTGAGGCCCGCGCTCGCGAGCGCGTCGGCCATGTGAGGAATGCTCGCGATCTTTCGCGCGGCGTCGGCGATCGTCTGCGAATCATCGCTGTCGTTCGACGGGGCGAGGGCCTCGAACTCCTTCTGCGCCGCGTCGACCTGCTTCTCCAGCGCGTCGATGCGACGGTCCTCCGCCTCGGTGCGATTTTCCTTGTCCTGCAGCGCCTCCAGCTCGCGTCCCGCGGCCATCGCGCTCTTGTACTTCGGATCGTTCTGCATCGCCTGCGCGAAGGCATGCGCGGCGGCGCCGACCTTTTGCAGGATCGCCGGCGTCATGCGATACGTGCGCAGCACGGCGTCGTCCTGGCTGTTCGCCGCGGGTTTCTGTTGGGCTCGAACGCTCGAACCGGTTATCGTCAGCACCGTCCCACAGACGACGGCAATGGCGAGAGCACGCATGATCACTTCTCCTTTGGCTTTTGTGGCTCTGCCTTGACCGGCGCGAGCTTCTGCCGTTTCAGCATGTCGTTGACCTGCGGCAGCTCTTTCTGCACCGCGGTGTCGAGCGCGCGCATCTGCTCGTCGAGCCGATCCGAGAGCATCTTGAACATGTCGTAGCTCTGATCGGTCGGCGGCGCGTCGGCCGACTCGACGATCCCCTGCAGCGTGGCGATCTTGTTGTTCAGCATCACGGGGAAATTGAGCGGATCTTCGAAACTCTGATTCTTCACCTGATACACGTTCCGCTCGACGGTAGTGAGGGTTTGCTCGAGCGCCTCGATCGCCTTGGCGGTCGGACCGGTCTTGCTGTCGAGTTTGCCGGCGCGATCCTGCAGCTGCGGCCGGATGCCGCGCACCAGCATCACCGCCTGGTTCGCCTGGCTGGCCTTGTCGCGAATCTGCATGGCGAGCTCGAACTCGCGCTGCAGGTCCGCGTCGGTGACGTCGGCGAGCAGGTGCGGCTCGCGCCTGACGGCGAACGGCTGCGTCGCCGACTGCCCGTCGGCGGTCACCCGCACCTGATAATTGCCGGGAGGCGCGACGGGGCCGCGCGTTGTGGCGTCCCACATCACCATGCCGGTGAACTCGGCCGCGCGATCGTAGCGGAGATCCCATTCGAGGCGCTGCAGACCCGCCGCGACGGCGGGCTTGGGATCCTTCGGGTTGAAGAGATCCTCGATCGTCGGCGGCGCCGGCGGCTTCGCGAAGTCGGCGGTCGTGCCGGTGAACGAGCGGAGCACCTTGCCCTGGCCGTCGAGAATCTCGACGCTGACCTTCGCCGCCGGCTGCTTCAGGACGTAGGCGATGGTCAGCGTTTTATCGAGTCCGCGCAGTGCGTCCTGCGGCTTGAACAGCTGCAGCTCGGAGGTCTGCGCGCCCCATTGCCGCAGGGGGGAAATGTCGTCCATCGCGTAGAATCCGCGGCCGTGCGTGGCGATCAGAAGGTCGCGCGCTTCGACCTTGATGTCGTGCACCGGCGTGTCCGGCAGGTTCTGCCGCAGCGACTGCCACGCCCCGCCATCGTCGAACGAGACGTAGATGCCGTGCTCGGTTCCGAGGTAGAGCAGCTTCGGACGCGCCGGATCCTCGCGGATTGCGCGCGCGAAGTCGCGCGGCGCGATGCCGTTGACGATCGTCGTCCACGTCTCGCCGTAATCGTCGGTCCGGTAGACGTACGCGCCGAAGTCGTCGTGCTGATAGCGGTTCGCGGCGACGTACGCCGTTCCCGGCCGATGCGGCGACGCTTCGACGAGACTGATGCGCGCGAAGTCCGGCAGATCTTTCGGCGTCACGTTCTTCCAGGTGGCGCCGCCATCGCGCGTCACCTGGACGTAGCCATCGTCGGATCCCGTCCAGATCAGGTTGCCGTCTTTTGGCGACGGCGCGATAGAGAAGATCGTCGCGTACGTCTCGACGCCGGTTTCGTCGCGCGTGATGGGCCCGCCCGAGTCGCCCATCGTGGACGGATCGTGCCGGGTGAGATCGGGACTGATCTTCGTCCACCGCTGGCCGCCCGTGGTCGTCTTCCAGACGTGCTGCGACCCGACGTAGAGCACCGTCGGGTCCACGGGCGAGTACACGATCGGGAACGTCCACTGGAAGCGCTCCGCGATGTCCTTGGTCGCGTAGCCCATGGGATTTTCCGGATACGGGTTCACGCGCCGCAGCTGACCGGTCTTGCGGTTGAAGTACGTGATGTCGCCGCTGTAGCTCCCGGCGAAGAAGATGTCGGGGTTCTTCGGATCGTTGGCGACGTAGCCGCTCTCGCCGCCGCCGACCGAATAAAAGACGGTGTCGATGCCGCCGGCGATCGCGCCGAATCCGCTGGCCGCCTGGCTCGACACGCACGCCGTCGTGTTGTCCTGCTGCGCGCCGCACACGTGATACGGCACGTCGCTGGTCGTCGTCACGTGATAGAACTGCGCTGTGGGCATTGTCAGCGCGGTCCACGTCTTGCCGCCGTCCAGCGTGACCGTCGCGCCGCCGTCGTTGGCGAGAATGAACCGGCTCGGATTCCCCGGATCGATCCACATGTCGTGGTTGTCGCCGTGCGGCACCATCGGCATCGCCCACGTCTTGCCGCCGTCGGTCGATTTCATGAACATGACGTTCGGCTCGTAGATCGTGTCCTTGTCCTTCGGATCCGCGTAGACGCGCGTGTAATAGAACGCGCGCTGCCGCACGTCGCGGTTCTCACTGACCTTGGTCCAGGTCGCGCCGGCATCGTCGGACGAAAAGGTGCCGCCGTCCTCCGCTTCGATCTGCGCGTAGACGCGATTCGAGTCGACGCCCGAGACGGCCACGCCGATCTTGCCGAGCACGCCTTTCGGCATGCCGGGCGCGCGCGAGATCTCCGTCCAGTGATCGCCGCCGTCGGTCGACTTGAACAGCCCGCTGCCCGGTCCGCCGCTCGACATCATGTTGGAGACGCGAAACGCTTCCCACAGCGCCGCGTAGATGACCTGCGGATTCTTCGGATCGAAGTTCAGCTCGATGCCGCCCGACTTGTCGTCCCGGTAGAGGATCTTCTCCCACGTCTTGCCGCCGTCCTTGGATCGAAAGATCCCGCGCTCAGGGTTCGGACCGGCCTGATGGCCGAAGGCGGCGACGTAGACCAGATCCGGATTCGTCGGATGCACGCGAATCTTCGAAATCGTCTGCGCCTCGACCAGGCCGATGTGCGTCCACGTCTTGCCGGCGTCGGTCGATTTGTAGACGCCGTCGCCCGGCGCGATGTTGCCGCGCAGCTCGCTTTCACCAGTGCCGATGTACACGACATCCGGATTCGACGGCGCGATCGCGACCGCGCCCACCGAGGATGAGGTCAATTGACCATCGGTGACGACGGTCCATGTCGTGCCGCCGTTGGTGGTCTTCCACAGGCCGCCGCCGGTCGCGCCGAAGTAGTATTCGTTCGGCCGCGCCGCGCTGCCGGCCGCGGCGATCGAGCGCCCGCCGCGCGCCGGTCCCAAGCTGCGCCATTTCATCGCGCCGAATGGGAGCGGGGAAGATTTCTCCGCCGATGCCGGCGGCGTCTGCGCGGTCAGGGTCGGATCGAGCGAGAGCGAGCCGGCGCACAGCAGCGCCAGAACGAACCATGGCGAGCGAGACATCAGACGCATAAGAATCAATCCTTGTCACGGCGGGTCCAAAGGCCCGCCCCACAGAGGCGAGTCACACGGCGGGTCTGAAGACCCGGCTTTCGCGCGCACTGCACTCCGACCGCCCGTCAGTTTACCGCCAACCGCTCACGCCCGCGTCCGCCAGCAACCGGTCGATATCGGCCGGCACCGGCGCTTCGATCTCGAGGCGCTGCCCGGTCATCGGATGCACGAACGCCACTCGCCACGCGTGGAGCGCTTGACGCGGAAACGCGCGCAGCGCCGACGCGAGCGCAGGATCGACGATCTGACGCCATCGCGGCTCGCCGTAGACCTGATCGCCGACGATCGGCCATCCGCGCGACGCCAGATGGACGCGAATCTGATGCGTCCTTCCCGTCGTCAACCGGCAGCGCAGCAGCGAGAGCCCGGCACGAGGCGCGCGGATGCGGGCGACCCGCTCGAAGCAGGTGCGGCTCGGCGCGCCGACGAGGTCCGACGCGACGACTCGGCGCCGATCGCCGGCATCGCGAGCTAGGCGCCGATCGATTGCGCCGCGGGCGACGTTCACGCGCCCGTACACCAGCGCCAGATATGTCTTCTCGCTGGCGAGGCGATTGCGGGACGGCTCCGTCCATGCCAGCGCGCGCTGCAGCGCCGCGTGCATCGCCGACGTCTTGGCGACGAGCACGAGACCGGACGTGTCCTTGTCGAGACGGCCGACCAGCGACGGGCGGTGATCGATCGGCCACCCGCGGGCACGCCAGGCGAGCGCGTTCATCACGGTGCCGCGCGCGTGCTTGTATGTCGGGTGCACGACCATTCCCGCCGGCTTGTTGACGGCAAGCAGGGACTCGTCCTCGTAGACCACGTCGAGCGCAAGGTCCTCGCCGATCATCGCCGCCGCCGGCGCTTCGTCGGGCAGCGTAATCGCCATGACGTCGCCGAACATCGCGCGCGTGGAGACGCGGCGGACCGCCGTGCCGTTCACCGTGACGCATCCGCCTTCGATCCACGACTGGACGCGCGTCCGCGAGGCGCTGTCGACGTCGGTCAGATGGCGCCGCAGCACGAGGTCGAGCCGGCGTCCCGCATCGCCGCGGTCGGCCGTGAGCGTGCGAATGTTGAGGGTCATATCGATGAACAGCGCGGGCCAACACACAGGCCGGCCCAAGATGGTTTTCATTGTAGGGGCGGACCTGGGTGTCCGCCCACCATCTCGACCGATTATGATCGCGCGATGGGCGGCGGCGAAAAAGGACGGCTGGTGTATTCCAGCGAGGCGGGCAGAATGTGTCCCGGGTGCGGATGGCCCGCGAACAACTGCCAGTGCTCCACGCGGGCGGCCGATGCCATTCCCGCGCGCGTCACGGCGAAGCTCCGCATGGAGAAGAAGGGACGCGGCGGCAAGACGGTGACCGTCGTTTTCGGTCTGCCGAACAACCGCCCGTTCCTCGACGCGCTGTGCCAGGAGCTCAAGCGCGCATGCGGCACCGGCGGCGCGGTCGCCGACCAGGCGATCGAGCTGCAGGGCGATTTGCGCGAGCGCGTCCGCGGCGTCCTCCTGAAAAAAGGCTTCGTCGTGAAGGGCTGATCCGTCTCACCGTACAATGGAGTTATGCCAATGCTCACGGTCGAAGGATTCGGCACCGTCGAGGTGCCTGCGGACAAACGGCTCGTGCTCGCCATCGAGCAGGATGCGAAGGTCGATATTCTCCATGCGTGCGGCGGAAACGCGCGCTGCACGACCTGCCGCGTCGAATTCATCGAGGGCGAGCCGATGCGGATGACCGCCGCCGAAAAAAGCGTGCTGATGGCGAAAGGCGCCATCGGCGTCCGCCTCTCGTGCCAGATGCTGTGCGACCACGACATGACGGTCCGCGCGATCAGCCGCCTCGCTGATTCCGGCCGTCCCGATCCCGGCCCCACGCCGCAGCCCTTCATCACGCCTCCCCCTGAATGGGTGTGAGGACACGCTCGTGACCGACATTTCAGATCAGACGCCGGAGGTTTCGGCCGCGGCCGACGCCCCGGACGTGGAGCTCGAGCGCGAGGTCGGCCGCCGGCGCACCTTCGCGATCATCTCGCACCCGGACGCGGGCAAGACGACGCTGACCGAGAAGCTGCTGTTGTATGCGGGGGCGATCGAGCTGGCCGGGGCGGTGCGCGGACGCAAGGACCGCAAGAAGGCCACCTCCGACTGGATGGAGCTCGAGCAGCAGCGCGGCATCTCGATCACATCAGCGGCGCTCGAGTTCGAGCTGCAGGGACGCCGCATGTCGCTGCTCGACACGCCCGGCCACCGCGATTTCAGCGAAGACACGTATCGCGCGTTGATCGCCGCCGACAGCGTCGTGATGGTGATCGACGCGGCCAACGGCGTCGAGGAGCAGACGCGCAAGCTGTTCGAGGTGTGCCGGCGCCACCGGCTCCCGATCCTGACCTTCGTCAACAAGTTCGATCGGCCGGCTCGCGATCCGCTCGAGCTGATGGACGATCTCGAACGCACGCTCGGCATTTCGGCCGCGCCGGTGAACTGGCCGATTGGCAGCGCCGAGCGGTTTCGCGGCGTCTACGACATCCGGAACAAGACGCTGCTGCGCTACGAGCGTGAGGCGCAGGGCCAGTACCGTGCACCGGTCGGCGTCTCCTCGCTCGACGATCCGCACGCGAAGGCGATGATCGGCGAGTCCGAGTACGCGCACTTCCGCGAGTCGCTCGACGTCATCCGCGCGGCCGGCACCGAGTTCGACGTCGCGGAGTATCTCGCCGGACGCCAGACACCGGTGTTCTTCGGCAGCGCGCTCACGAACTTCGGCCTCGAGCCGTTTCTGCAGGCGCTGGTGGAGCTGGCGCCGTCGCCGCAGCCGCGCCCGAGCGACTCCGGTGTCGTCGCGCCGACCGACGAGCGGTTCACCGGCTTCGTGTTCAAGATCCAGGCGAACATGGATCCGCGCCACCGCGATCGCGTCGCGTTCGTGCGCGTCTGCTCCGGCCGATTCACGAAAGACATGACGGTCTCCAACAGCCGCGTCGGGAAAACGATTCGCGCATCGCGCGCGTATCGCTTCTTCGGCCGCGACCGCGAGACGATCAGCATGGCGTACGCCGGCGACATCCTCGGCCTCGTCAACCCGGGCCAGTTCGCCATCGGCGACACCATTCACACCGGCGTGCCGCTGCGCTTTCTCGGCGTGCCGCGCTTTCCCGCGGAGCACTTCGGACGCGTCCGCCTGCAGGACACGCGCTACAAACAGTTCGACGAAGGGCTCCGGCAGCTCGAGGAAGAAGGGCTGATGCAGGTGTTCTATGTGACGTCCGGCCGCCGCGAGCCGATCGTCGGCGTCGTCGGCGCGCTGCAGTTCGACGTGATCACCAGCCGGCTGCGTTCCGAGTACGGCGTCGAGGTGGAAATCGAGCCGGCGGCGTACACCGCGGCGCGGTGGCTGGCCAATCCGGCGCAGATCGTTCCGCCGCTCGGCGGACAGAGCGCGGTGGGCCTGGATCGTCAGGAGCGCCGCGTGCTGCTGTTCAGCTCAGCCTGGGAGCTGCAGTACTTCGAGCGGCAGAACCCCACGATCGGACTCCTCGCGGAGTCTCCCGTCGAAAGCGCAGCGCCTAGCCGAAACTGACCGCCGAAACTGACCGGGTGCTGGCATGGTTCGCGCACAGCGCGAGGCCATGGCACCTTCCTTACGATATTTTGTGTTTGTCGCCGCTACAGCTTTGTTGGTAACGGCTGGGTTCGGCGATCGATCGCTGCGCGCGCAGACGGCGCCGCGCCCCTCGGTGGCGCTCACGCAGCTGCCCCGATTCTCCATCGCGACACTGGTCGGCGATTTCAACGAGGACGGCCACCCGGATTTGATCGGCGGAGCCAGTCCGACGCCGTATCCGCCGCCGGATCTCGTCATCGCGAACGGGCGTGGCGACGGCACATTCGCGGCCGCGCGGTCGCTCGACTACCCGGGGACGCCCCTGGCGATCGGCGACTTCAATGGCGACGGCCATCTCGATGTCCTCGCGGACGGCCTCGCCGTCCTCCCAGGACGCGGCGACGGCACATTCCAGCCGGGCCGATTCATCACCTCCCAGCCGTTCGCCGGCGTCGATGTCATCTCGCGGCGCGCGGCCGCCGCCGACTTCAATGGCGATGGCAAACTCGATTTCGCCATCGTCGTCGCAGAGGGTATCTACCTCTTCACAGGTCGAGGCGATTTCCTGTTCGATTTTCCGGTGCTGGTGCCCGGAAGCGACGGCGCGCGGGCAATCGTGGCGACGGACTTCAATCACGACGGGCTGCCGGATCTCGCCGCGAGCACCACGAATCAACGCGTGGACCTGTTTCTCAACCACGGCGGCCTCGTGTTCACCGTCACTTCGGCGCCGATCATCGACGAACTGTGGGACATCGCGGCGGGCGATCTGAACAAGGATGGCAACGCCGACCTGGTCGTCGCGAGCACGAGCAGCTTGAACGAGTTCACTCCGGGCAAGTTCTATCTGCTGCTCGGCAACGGCGACGGCACCTTCAAGCCGGCTGTCGCCCATCCGACGGGGGCGACCGGTTCGGTGACGGTCGCTGTCGGCGATTTCAACCACGACGGCTCGCTCGACGTGGCGACCGGCAACCGATCGTTCCGCCTGGCCGACACGCCCTGCTCGGGGTTCGCGTATTGGGACAGCGTGACGATCACGCCGGGTCTCGGCACCGGCAGCTTCGGCGATCCCTCGACGTTCCGCCTCGGCACGAGCAACGACGAGGAGTTGTATCGCAATACACACAACGCGCTGGTCGCCGCCGATCTGAATGGCGACGGCTGGTCGGATCTCGTCACGTCGCCAGGCGCCGTGCTGCTCGGCCGCGCGCCGACGACGAATCGCGCGCCAGTCGTGAGCGCCGGCCCGGATCAGGTGCTCGTCGGCGGCGATCCCGACGCGCACTTCGACGCGATTGCCACCGACGCCGACAACGACTGGCTCGAATTCGTCTGGCGCGACAGCGCGGGAAACGTCGTCGGACGATGGCCGCACTTCTGCGGCCAGGGGGCGGGAACGTTCACGGTCACGGTGTCCGACGGTCATGGGGGCGTCGCGACAGACACGATGACGGTCTTCCCGCGCGGCGAGAACGATCCATTTGTGGGAATCGTGGCACCCGCTTTAGACGAAACAGTTTCCATTCAGATGCCTTACTCGATCCGATGGGCCGTCGGGAATGCGGGCGCGGTCGCCTCGTATCGCGTGCTCTTCTCGACGAACGACGGCCAGACGTTCACGACCGCCAGCAACCTGGACATCGACCACATCGTCCCGCTGGCTGAGGCCTGGGACTCCGGAGCTCGCAACTGGACCGCGGCGAAGCGCGAGCAGTGGGCGATCCACCTCGCTCAGCGCCTGCGCCTCGTCGATCCGGCCCGCCTCGCCTCCGACGGCTTCCTCGCGACCGCGATGCTCGCCGAGCTGTTCGTGTCGCGCGCGGAGAACGTCTCGATCT
>Ga0207657_10007500_pt1 | contig 11182 bp, 20 predicted proteins | sample KBSC33metaG_FD_184316 | JGI IMG/M metagenome (GOLD analysis project Ga0207657, IMG submission 184316) | Corn rhizosphere microbial communities from Kellogg Biological Station, Michigan, USA - KBS C3-3 metaG (SPAdes) (version 2) | ecosystem: Host-associated > Plants > Roots > Rhizosphere > Soil ... | reverse complement strand
ATGGTCGGCATGAAGCTCGGCGAGTTCGCGCCCACGCGCTACTTCCCCGGCCACGCCGCCGACAAGAAGGGCAAGAGGTAAGCCATGGGCAAGCAGGCAGCTCCCCGCCGCGTGGCGGACAACGAGGCGCTCGCGGTCGGCACGCAGATCCGCGGGTCGGCGCAGAAGCTGAACCTCGTCGCGCAGCTCATCCGCGGCAAGAAGGCCGAGGATGCGCTGAACATCCTCCAATTCTCGCCCAAGGCGATGGCCGTCGAGGTCCGCAAGGTCCTCGCGAGCGCGATCGCCAATGCCGAGAACAACCACAATCTCGACGTTGACGCGCTCGTTGTCGCCGAGGCGTCGGTCGGCAAGTCGATCACGATGAAGCGGTTCACGCCGCGCGCCCGCGGCCGCTCCAGCCGCATTTTGAAGCCGTTCAGCCGCGTGCGCATCGTCGTTCGCGAAGCCAGCCAGGAAGCGTAAGCTCATGGGTCAGAAAACCTCTCCGATCGGCCTTCGCCTCCAGATCAACCGGACCTGGGACAGCCGCTGGTACGCCGAGGGCGGCGATTACAGCCGGCTGCTGCTCGAGGATCTCAAGATCCGCAACTTCATCATGAAGGCGCTGCCGCAGGCGGCGATCTCCAAGGTGGTGATCGAGCGGCCGGCGAAGCTCTGCCGCGTGTCGATCTACGCTGCCCGCCCCGGCGTCATCATCGGCAAGAAGGGCGCGGACATCGAGAAGCTCAGGAAGCAGCTCGGCGCGATGACCTCGTCCGACGTCAGCCTGAACATCGTCGAGATCCGCAAGCCCGAGATCGACTCCAAGCTCGTCGCCCAGGGCGTCGCCGACCAGCTCGAGCGCCGCATCGCCTTCCGCCGCGCGATGAAGCGCGCGGTGCAGTCGGCGCTTCGCCTCGGTGCCGAGGGCATCCGCATCACTTGCTCGGGCCGTCTCGGCGGCGCCGAGATCGCGCGGACCGAATGGTATCGCGAGGGCCGGGTGCCGCTGCACACGCTGCGCGCCAACGTCGATTACGCCGAGGCGACCGCGCATACCGCGTACGGGGTTTGCGGCGTCAAGGTGTGGATCTTCAAGGGCGAGATCCTCGGCCACGATCCGCTCGCCCAGGACCGGCTGATGATGGAGGCCCAGACCTCCGGCGTCCGTCCGGCCCGCGATGACCGCCGTTAAGGACAGATAAGATGCTGCAACCCAAGCGCACCAAGTTCCGCAAGGCCTTCAAGGGCCGCATTCACGGCGACGCCAAGGGCGGCACGGCGCTGAACTTCGGCGCCTATGGCCTCAAGGCCCTTGAGCCGGAGCGCATCACCGCCCGCCAGATCGAGGCGGCCCGCCGCGCGATCACCCGCCACATCAAGCGCCAGGGGCGCTTGTGGATCCGCATCTTCCCGGACGTGCCGGTCTCCTCCAAGCCCGCCGAGGTCCGCATGGGCTCGGGCAAGGGCTCGCCGGAATTCTGGGTCGCCCGCGTGAAGCCGGGCCGCGTGCTCTTCGAGCTCGACGGCGTTCCCGGCCACATCGCCAAGACGGCGTTCGAGCGCGCCGCCGAGAAGCTGCCGATCAAGACGAAGGTCATCGCCCGGCTGGGCGAGAGCCTGCTCGAGGAAGCCTAAGCCATGCCGAAGTATCAGGACATTTCGAAGGACACGGACGACCAGCTCGCCGACCGGCTCCAGGAGCTGAAGCGCGAGCAGTTCAACCTCCGCTTCCAGGCGGCGACGAACCAGCTGGAGAAGCCGTCCCGCATTCGCGAGGTGCGCCGCACCATCGCCCAGATCAAGACGCTGCAAGCCGAGCGGACCCGTTCCGCCCCGGCCAAGGCGTGAGGAGTTAGACGAGATGCCGAAGCGCGTTCTCACCGGCCGTATCGTGTCGGACAAGACGGACAAGACCGTGGTGGTCAGCGTCGAGCGGCGGGTGAAGCACCCGCTCTACGGCAAGATCATCAAGCGGTCGAAGAAGTACCACGCCCATGACGAGGCGAACGAGTACAAGACCGGCGAGACGGTGCGGATCGAGGAGACCGCGCCGATCTCGAAGCTCAAGACCTGGAAGGTCGTTGATCGCGTGGACACGCATGCGACGCCGGAACGGGCGGACACGGCCTGACGGGATTTCGTCATGCCGGACTTGATCCGGCATCCACCTTTTCCTTCGGCCCGGAAGAAGAAGGTGGACCCCGGATCAAGTCCGGGGTGACGGCTGAGGGAAGTTCCGGCTCCGGCCGGGAGTTGAAGCTGATCGCCGGGCGCGTCCCGGTTGAAGTGAAGAAGGAATTGGATCGATGATCCAGATGCAGTCGAACCTCGACGTCGCCGACAACAGCGGCGCAAAGCGCGTCCAGTGCATCAAGGTGCTGGGCGGGTCGAAGCGCCGCTTCGCCGGCGTGGGCGACATCATCGTCGTCTCGGTGAAGGAAGCGGCGCCGCGCGGACGCGTCAAGAAGGGCGACGTCCACAAGGCCGTCATCGTCCGCACCGCCAAGGACATTCACCGCGCCGACGGATCGACCATCCGGTTCGATTCGAACGCCGCCGTCCTCGTCAACAACAATGCCGAGCCGATCGGCACCCGCATCTTCGGGCCGGTCGTGCGCGAGCTGCGCGCGAAGAAGCATATGAAGATCATCAGCCTCGCGCCGGAGGTGCTGTAACCATGGCGCAGAAGATCAAGAAGGGCGACCGCGTCGTGGTCCTGTCCGGCAAGGACAAGGGCAAGCACGGCGAAGTGACCAGGGCCATGCCGAAGGACGGCAAGGTGGTGGTCGCCGGCGTCAACGTCATCACGCGGCACAAGAAGCCGAGCCAGGCCAACCCGCAGGGCGGCCTGGAGCGTTCGGAAGCGCCGCTCCACGTCTCGAAGGTCGCGATCGAGGATCCGAAGACGGGCAAGCCCACGCGCGTCCGCTTCGAAACCCGCGACGGCAAGAAGGTCCGCGTCGCCGCGCGGTCCGGGGAGCTGATCAATGGCTGAGTCCAAATATACCCCGCGCCTCAAGCGCGATTATGACGAGCGCATCGCCGCCGCGATGACCGAGAAGTTCGGGTACAAGAACCGGATGGAGGTTCCGCGCCTCGAGAAGATCGTCATCAACATGGGCGTCGGCGAGGCGACCCAGGACAAGAAGAAGGTCGAGACCGCCGCCCAGGAGATGGAGCTGATCGCGGGCCAGAAGCCGGTGATCACCAAGGCGAAGAAGTCGATCGCGCAGTTCAAGCTGCGCGAGGGCATGCCGATCGGCGTGAAGGTCACCCTTCGCCGCGAGCGCATGTACGAGTTCCTCGACCGGCTCGTGACCATCGCCCTGCCGCGCGTCCGCGACTTCCGCGGGCTGAACCCGAAGAGCTTCGACGGCCGCGGCAATTACGCGATGGGCCTTAAGGAGCAGATCGTGTTCCCCGAGATCAACTATGACCGCATCGAGAAGGTGCGCGGCATGGACATCATCGTCACCACCACCGCGAAGACGGACGACGAGGCGCGCGAGCTGCTGCGCCTCTTCAACTTCCCGTTCCCGCAGGACCAGGACCAGAAGCAGGCCGCGTAAGCGGTTCTGCTAGAGAGAAGAGAGCTTAAGTCCCATGGCGAAACTGAGTTCGATCAACAAGAACGAGCGTCGCAAGAAGCTCGTCAAGAAATATGCCGGCAAATATGCCCGGTTGAAGGCGATCGCGGACGACGAGTCGCGCGACGACACCGAGCGTCTGATCGCGCGGCTGAAGCTGGCGGAGATCCCGCGCAACGGCAACCCGACCCGGGTTCGCAACCGCTGCGGCATCACCGGCCGTCCGCGCGCCAATTACCGCAAATTCGGCCTGTCGCGCATCATGATCCGGGAACTGGGCAACAAGGGCCTGATCCCGGGCCTCACGAAGTCGAGCTGGTAAGGTAGAGCTATGCCATTGACCGATCCCCTGGGTGACATGCTCACCCGCATCCGCAACGGCCAGCAGGCGCGCAAGGACTCCGTCGTGAGCCCTGCGTCCAAGCTGCGCGCGCGCGTGCTCGACGTCCTCCAGCGCGAGGGCTATATCCGCGGCTACGTGGAAGAGGCGCTCGGGCCGGCCAAGGGCCTGCGCATCGAGCTGAAATATTTCGAGGGCCGCCCGGCGATCCAGCATCTCTCGCGCGTCTCGAAGCCCGGCCGCCGGGTCTATTCGGGAAGCCAGGAGCTGCCGCGGGTCCGCAACGGCCTCGGCATCACCATCGTCTCGACGCCCAAGGGCGTTCTGTCCGACGCGGAAGCGCGCGAGCAGAATGTCGGCGGCGAGGTGCTGGCGGAGGTATTCTGATATGAGCCGCATTGGAAAGCAGCCGGTCGCCCTCCCGTCGGGCGTCACCGCCACGACCGAGGGTCAGATCCTCTCCGTGAAGGGGCCGAAGGGCACCCTCACCATGCCGATGATGGACGACATCAGCTACGGCATCGAGGACGGCCGCATCGTCGTGCAGCCGGCCAACGACACGAAGCGCGCCCGCTCCTTCTGGGGCATGCACCGGACGCTCGTGCAGAACCTCGTCACCGGCGTCACCGAGGGCTTCTCCAAGACCCTCGAGATCACCGGCGTCGGCTATCGCGCCGCGGCGCAGGGCAAGAATCTGCGCCTGCAGCTTGGCTACAGCCACGACGTCAACATCGCGGTGCCGGAAGGCCTGACCGTCGCGACCCCCGATCCGACCACCGTCGTGATCTCGGGCAGCGACCGCCAGCGGGTCGGCCAGCTCGCCGCCGAGATCCGCCGCTGGCGCAAGCCGGAGCCCTACAAGGGCAAGGGCATCAAGTATCGCGGCGAGTTCATCTTCCGCAAGGAAGGGAAGAAGAAGTAACATGGCCCACCTCACCCTCTTCGAGCGGCGCCGCCAGCGCGTCCGCACCTCGCTCCGCAAGCGCGGCGGCAGCCGTCCCCGGCTGTCGATCCATCGCTCGGGCCGGCACATCTACGCCCAGGTCATCGATGACGTGGCGGGGCGCACCGTCGCCGCCGCCTCGACGCTCGATAAGGAGCTGCGCGGCAAGACCGGCGCCACCGTGTCCGGTGCGCAGGAGGTGGGCCGCCAGCTCGCCGAGCGCGCCAAGGCGGCCGGCGTCACCCAAGTGGTATTCGACCGTGGCGGTTTCCTGTTCCACGGCCGCGTGAAGGCGCTCGCCGACGCCGCGCGCGAAGGCGGATTGGAGTTTTAAATGGCTGACGAGACCAACATCGACACCCAGGCGCCGGCGGAAGCCGCGGCGCCCGAGGCGGCCGCTCCCGAAGGCGGCGCTCCGGCGCGCGAAGGCCGGGGTCCGCGCGGCGGACGCGGCGGGCGCGGCGGCGGCCAGGGCCGCGGCGGCGATCGCGGCGGCCGGGGCCGGCGCGACGAGCGCGGCGGCCGCGGGCGCGGCGGCGACGACGACGGCGGCGAGGAGCTGATCGAGAAGCTCGTCCACATCAACCGCGTCTCGAAGACCGTGAAGGGCGGCAAGCGCTTCGGCTTCGCGGCTCTGGTCGTGGTCGGCGACGGCAAGGGCCGCGCGGGCTTCGGCCACGGCAAGGCCCGCGAGGTGCCCGAGGCGATCTCCAAGGCGACCGCGGCTGCCAAGAAGGCGATGGTCCGCGTGCCGCTCAAGGAAGGCCGCACGCTGCACCATGACGGCAACGGCCATTTCGGCGCCGGCCGGGTGACCGTCCGGTCCGCGCCGCAGGGCACCGGCATCATCGCCGGCGGTCCGATGCGCGCCGTGTTCGAGAGCCTGGGCGTCGCGGACGTGGTGACCAAGTCGGTCGGCACGTCCAACCCCTACAACATGATCCGCGCGACCTTCGAGGCGCTGACCGACCAGACTTCGCCGAAGTCGGTCGCCCAGCGGCGCGGCAAGAAGATCGCCGACCTGCTCGGCCGCGGCGGCTCGCAGGCTGCCGAGGCGGACGCCGCGGCGGTCGTGGAGTAAGAATGATGGCGACGATCAAGATCACCCAGACCGGATCGCCGATCCGCCGCACGCCCGACCAGCGCAAGACGCTGATCGGGCTGGGGCTCAACAAGATGCACCGCACGGTCGAGCTGACGGACACCCCCGAGGTCCGCGGCATGATCCGCAAGGTGCAGCATATGGTGAACGTCGAGGGCTGAGCCTTCGGTTGGGGACACGTACTTTTCGAACGAAAAGTACGTGTCCCCATTCCACCGCCCACAGCGCGACCACAGCGAAAGCGAGTGCAACGACATGAAACTCAACGATCTTCGTGACAACAAGGGCGCCCGGCAGAGCCGCGTGCGCGTCGGCCGCGGCATCGGTTCCGGCCTCGGCAAGACCGCCGGGCGCGGCCAGAAGGGCGCCAAGGCGCGCTCGGGCGTCTCCATCGCCGGCTTCGAGGGCGGCCAGATGCCGCTCCACATGCGGCTGCCGAAGCGCGGCTTCAACAATCCGTTCGCCAAGGATTATGCCGAAGTGAACATCGGCGCGATCCAGAAGCTGGTCGACGCCGGCAAGCTCGACGGCAAGGGCACTCTCGACCACGCCGCGCTGCAGGCCGCCGGCCTCGCCCGCGGCGGCAAGGACGGCGTGCGGCTGCTCGGCAAGGGCAGCCTGTCGGCGAAGCTGGCCTTCCGCGTCGCCGGCGCGTCGGCCGGCGCCCGTCAGGCGGTCGAGGCCGCGGGCGGCTCCATCGAGCTGATCGAGGTCGTCCCCGCTTCCGAAAAGGCCGCGGCGAAGAAGAACAGCGTCAAGAAGCGCAAGGCCTGAAACCCCGCGCGCGCCCCGTCGGAGGCTGACAAGCCCGAACGGGTCACTATATGAGGCGGCGGGGGGCGTTCAGCCTTCCGTCGCCTTTGGCCTTTCCCAGGAACCGAGCACCCATGGCATCCGCAGCCGAAAACATGGCTTCCAATCTCTCCCTGGCGAATTTCGCCAAGGCGACGGACCTTAAGAAAAGGCTGTGGTTCACCCTCGGCGCACTGGTCGTGTTCCGGCTGCTGTCCTTCATACCGCTGCCGGGCATCGACCCGCGTACCCTGTCGGCCCTGTTCGACACGACCAAGGGCGGCGTCCTCGATTTCTTCAACACCTTCTCGGGCGGCAGCCTGCAGCGCATGTCGATCATCGCGCTGGGCGTGATGCCCTACATCACCGCCTCGATCGTCGTGCAGCTCGCGACCTCGATGTCGCCGAGCCTCGCCGCGCTCAAGAAGGAAGGCGAGACCGGCCGCAAGAAGATCAATCAGTACACCCGCTACGGCACGGTGCTGCTCTGCGCGATCCAGGGCTATATGATGGCCGTCGGCCTCGAGCATCCCGGCCGCAACGTCTCGCCCGTCATAGACCCGGGCCTGCTGTTCCGCATCACCACCGTCGTCACGCTGGTTGGCGGGACCATGTTCCTGATGTGGTTGGGCGAGCAGATCACCAGCCGCGGCATCGGCAACGGCGTGTCGCTGATCATCATGGCCGGCATCGTCGCGCAGCTGCCGCGCACGCTCGCGCAGATGTTCGAGAGCGGCCGCACCGGCTCCCTTTCGCCGCTGATCATCATCGGCGTCATGGTTGCTTCGGCGGCTTTGATCCTCGGCATCTGCTTCATGGAGCTCGCCCAGCGGCGGGTGCTGATCCAATATCCCAAGCGCCAGACCGCGCGCGGCCAGATGCAGGCGGAGCGCTCGCACCTTCCCCTGAAGGTCAATACCGCGGGCGTCATCCCGCCGATCTTCGCCTCGTCGCTCCTGCTGATGCCGCTGACCATCGCCCAGTTCGCCGGCAACCGCGTGCCCGGCGAGAGCAAGTGGGGCGACTTCATCATCACCATCACCACGTCGCTGCAGCACGGATCGCCGCTCTACATGCTGCTGTACGCGGCCGGGATCATCTTCTTCTGCTTCTTCTACACGGCCGTGGTGTTCAACCCGGAGGAGACGGCGGAGAATCTGAAGCGCTACGGCGGATTCATCCCCGGCATCCGTCCGGGCAAGCGGACCGAGGAATATCTCGATTACGTGCTCACCCGCGTGACGGTGATCGGCGCCGCCTACCTCACGATCATCTGTCTGGTGCCCGAATATGCGATCACCCAGATGGGGCTCAGCTTCCAGGTCGGCGGCACCAGCCTGCTCATCGTCGTCAACGTGACGATGGATACCGTGACGCAGATCCAGAGCCACCTCATCGCCCACCAATATGGCGACCTCATCAAGAAGGCGAAGCTGAAGGGCGCGGGACGGCGCTGACCGGCGGGGCGGGCGAGGGAGAGGCCGCACGATGAACATCATCCTGCTCGGGCCCCCGGGGGCCGGCAAAGGCACCCAGGCGGCGTACCTCGTCGACGAGCGCGGCATGGTTCAGCTGTCGACCGGCGACATGCTCCGCGCCGCCGTCGCGGCCGGAACGCCGGTCGGTCTCCAGGCCAAGGCGATCATGGCCGCCGGGGAACTCGTCTCCGACGAGATCGTCACCGGCATCCTGTCTGAGCGGCTCGACCGCGACGACGTCCGCCGCGGCTTCATACTTGACGGCTACCCCCGTACGCCCGCCCAGGCGGAAGCGCTCGAGACGCTGCTCGCCCAAAAGGGCATGCCCCTCGATTACGTCGTCGTCCTTGCCGTCGACGAGGACGCGCTGGTCGACCGCATCTCCGGCCGCTTCTCCTGCGCGCAATGCGGCGCCGGCTATCACGATCGCTACAAGCTGCCGGCGCGCGACGGCGTGTGCGACGTCTGCGGTTCGACCGAATTCAAGCGCCGCCCCGACGACAACGAAGAGACGGTCCGCACCCGCCTCGCCGAATATCGCGCCAAGACGGCGCCGATCCTGCCCTTCTACGAGGCGAAAGGCATAGTCCGCACGGTCGACGGGATGGCGCCGATCGACGCGGTGAAGGCGCAGATCGCGACGATCTTGGACGGGCCGCCGCCGGAGCGTTGACAGCCTCCGCCGTCCGGGCCAGCCTTGGCTGCTCGGGGGAGGACTTTCATGCGCGCCACGGCACTCGCTCTTTCGCTGCTTCTGCTGATACCGGCGCCGTCCGGCGCGCAGCGCCCCGCCGACGCCGACACGCTTATCGCGGCGGAGAAGGCCGCGATGGCGAAGCTCGCCTACATGGATGGAGTGTGGCGCGGGCCCGCCTGGTCGATCACGCCGGGTGGGAGGCACGAGGTCACCCAGACCGAGCGGATCGGGCCGTTCCTCGGCGGCACGGTGAAGGTGCTCGAGGGGAGGGGCTACAATCCCGACGGCAGCACCGGCTTCAACGCCTTCGGCACCATCTCCTACGATCCGGCGAGGAAGGCTTACATCCTCCACTCCTATGCTCAAGGCCATGCCGGCGATTTCCCGCTGACGCTCACCGATACCGGCTACGTCTGGGAGGTGCCCGCCGGTCCCGGCGCCGTCATCCGCTACACCGCGACGATCGGCAGCGGCGCCTGGCGCGAGGTCGGCCATTATGTCGCGGCGGCGGGCGGCGAGCCGCGGCAGGTGTTCGAGATGAACCTGAAGCGCGTCGGCGACACCGACTGGCCGGCGGCCGGCGCGATTCCGCCGCGCTGACCGGACGGCTTAACCTCCCCTAAGATAAGCTCAACGCCGGCTTAACCGGCTTTTCAGCCCTCGTCCCTAGGAAGGGGGCATGGACCTCGGATTCCTCCGGCGCGCCGAAGCGCGGTTCGCGAGCCGTGCTGCCGCGCATCCCGATTTCGGGATGCTCGTCGCCGCGCTCGCGACGGCGCAGGCGGCGAGCCCGGCAGCGCGGGCTTTCGGGCATGTCGCGGCCGGCCCTGCCGTTCCCGAGCCGCTCGTCGAATTGCTTTGCGCGGGCCCGCTGTGGCGCGAGGCGCGGGCGGCGCAGCGGGGCGCGTTCCACCCCGCTCTCGCGCGGCAACGGCGCGTCAACTGAGATGAAAAGGAAATTTACCGTCCGGTTTCAGCCTTCCTTCAACGGGCGGGCGTAGAGGCGTGGCCGGGGAGACAAGACAAAGATGACGATGACTCTCGAAGCTGGACTGGTTGAGACGAAGGCGCGGCCGGCGCAGGTGATCGGGCCGCTCGGCGAACCGCTGACGCTCGACACGCTGCCGCCGCCCTCGACCTCGCGCTGGGTGGTGCGCCGCAAGGCGGAAGTGGTCGCGGCCGTCAACGGCGGCCTCCTCTCCGTCGACGAGGCGTGCGACCGCTACGGCCTCACCATCGAGGAGTTTGCCGGCTGGCAGCGCGCCGTCGACCGCTCCGGCATGGCGGGCCTGCGGGTCACCCGCATCCAGCATTACAAATCCTTGTACGAGCGCCAGCAGAAGTTCTGAGCCGGCGCGGCATGGTCGTCGAACGAGGGCGTCGCCGCAAGGCGGCGCCCTTTCTCAATGGAAATTCCGGCTCTTGAGGGGAATCCTGGCCTCGTCGCCGCGGCCCACGTCGAACACCGGCTCGAACAGGTTGCGCGCCTTCCTGCCCAATCCGTCGCGCGGGTCGGGCCCGGCATTCTTCGCGCCGTCCGCGGGGGAGGTGCGGTGCGGGAAGTCGCGCCCGCCGACCGAATGGAGCAGCGGCGTCAGATCCTCCATGCGGGCGGTGACGACATGGATCACCTCGCCCTCCCTCTGCACGACGCCGCGGATCGACAGCATCGCCGAGGACATGACGATCCGCCGCTGCGCCTCGAACCGGTCGGGCCAGAGGATGGCGTTCGCGACGCCGGTCTCGTCCTCGATGGTGATGAACAGCACGCCTTTCGCCGAGCCGGGCCGCTGGCGGATCAGCACCACGCCCGCGACCTCCACCTTGCGGCCGTCCTTGACGTGGCGGAGGTCGCCGCAGCGGGTGAAGCCGCGGCGGTCGAGCTCCGGCCTCAGGAACGCCACCGGATGGGCGCGGAGCGAGAGCTGCACCGCGCGATAATCCTCGACCACTTCTCGTCCTTCGGTCATTGCCTTCAGCGCCACCGTCGGCTCGCGGTCCTGCGCCTCGGCCGCGGCGAACAGGGGGAGCGGCGCCTCGCCGAGCCCGCGCACCCGCCAGATCGCCTGCCGCCGGTCGAGACCGAAACAGGCGAAGGCATCGGCGTCGGCGAGCTTCTCGAGCGCGGCAAGCGGCACGCCGGAACGGCGCCAGACATCCTCGATCGACGCGAACGGCGCCTCGCCGCGCGCCGCGACGATCTGCGCCGCGTGGAGGTTCGCCAGCCCCTTCACCATCCGCATGCCCAGGCGGAGGGG
>Ga0207657_10007498_pt1 | contig 11183 bp, 8 predicted proteins | sample KBSC33metaG_FD_184316 | JGI IMG/M metagenome (GOLD analysis project Ga0207657, IMG submission 184316) | Corn rhizosphere microbial communities from Kellogg Biological Station, Michigan, USA - KBS C3-3 metaG (SPAdes) (version 2) | ecosystem: Host-associated > Plants > Roots > Rhizosphere > Soil ... | reverse complement strand
AATGCGCCCGTCGATGAAGGTCTGGACCAGGTTGCGGACGCCGAACATCACCGGGATGCCGACGAGGTAGGCGGTGGTGAGGGTGACGCGCGAGAAGTCACCGATGCGGCCGAGGAGGAACGCGGTGAGCAGCGTGATCGCGACGGAAGCCGTCCAGGCGTAAAAGGCGCGCTGGATGTCGAGCTGGGTGCTGACGCTGCGGTCGAGGAGTTGGGCACAGGCGATGGCGGCGAAAACGCCGTACATGAAGGCGGTCAGCAGGGCATAGGCGAGGTAGAACAGCGCGCTGAAGCTCTGCAGCGACTGATGCAGGCCGACCAGATGGTAAGCCACCGCGACGCCGAAGATCACCGCAAATGCGACGACCGCCTCGGTGGTCGCGACCAACAGGCACAGGATCAGGCGGTGGACGACCTCCTCGCGGCGCGGGAAGGCGCGGCGTTCGAGACCGGAATAGATGTGTTCGGCTTGAGCCAATTGGACGAAATCCGAGGAGACGTGGCCATTGGTCTAGCGAGATTTTCGTTCACGGGCTCGCGATGCTTAATCATTGGTTAAGCTGTAAAATTTGCGTCAAATTGCTCCGACCAGTGCGGAGCTGCAAAAGGCTCCGGAAAACCGGCCTTCGAGGGGCTGGCGACGCTCTTGTGACGTTGCAAGTCCCCGAATTAGCGTTGAAATCGCCTCGCTAGTGTCCTAACAATTTGTCGACTCGGGTGCCCCCAGGCGCCGCGTTCTCGCCCGTTCAGTCGCGGGCAACCCATATTTTCGGACTATTCCCGTGAGCACGGATCGGGCCAGCGCCAGACGGCGCGCCAACTCATTTTCCCATGTCGCCAAGGCGGGTTGGGGGAAAGGTGTAGGCACGCTCTGGCGGATCACGCGCCTCAACCTTCGCCACCCCTGGCAGGTGACGATCTGCATCGTCTCGACCTTCATCGCAGCGACGCTGCAGCTCTTCGTGCCCCGGCTGCTCGGCCATGCGGTCGACGCGGCGCAGGGTCTGGGCGGTGCGTCGGCCGCGGCGGCCGAGCAGGCCCTGTGGCAGACAGCGGTCCTGCTGCTGGTGATCCAGATCGGGCGCGGAGTCTTCACGCTTCTGCAGAACTACTACAGTGAGAGCGTGGGGCATCATGCCGCCTACGAACTCCGGCTCGCGGCCTATGAGAAGCTGCAGCAGCTGAGCTTCTCGTTCCATGACCGCGTGCACTCGGGCGACCTGATCACCTTGGGCATCCTCGATATCGACGGCGTGCGGATGTTCTTTGCGACCGCCACCGTGCGCTTCATCCTGCTCGCGGTGCTGATCGGAGTCGGCGCTTATCTGCTGATCTCGACCGACGCTGTTCTGGGCCTGCTCAGTCTCAGCTTCGTGCCGTTCGTGGCGTGGAACTCGTCGCGGGCGCAGCTGAAGCTCCGTGCCACCTGGCTCGAGCTGCAAAACCGTCTGACGGTGATGTCGCGGGTGATGGAAGAGAATCTGGGTGGCATCCGCGTGGTCCGCGCATTCTTTGCCGGCGAGCACGAGATGGCAAAGTTCGAGCGAACCTCGGTGCATGCGCTCGATCTGGCGCATGAGCGCGTCGACATCCGCGTCAAGAGCACCTCGATGATGAACTTCTCGTTCTTCGTCGCCATGATGCTGGTGCTTTGGGTGGGCGGCAACAAGGTGATCGCCGGCGAGATCAGCGTCGGGTCGCTGGCGCAGTTCCTGACGTTCATGACCATCCTGCAGATGCCGGTGCGTCAGCTCGGCCTGCTGGTCAACGCAATTGCGCGCGGCGCGACCTGCGGCATGCGCTTGTTCAACCTGCTCGACCTAGAACTCGCCGTGAAGACCAGGCCGAATGCCCCCGAACTCAAGGTGACGGACGGCACGCTGGCGTTCGACCATGTGAGCTTCCGTTATCCGGGCACGACGCGCGACGTGCTCAAGGATGTGAGCTTCACCGCCAGGCGTGGCGAGACCATTGCCCTGGTGGGACCGCCGGGCAGCGGCAAATCGAGCCTCGTGCACCTAATCCCGCGCTACTACGACGTGTCGAGCGGAACGATCACGATCGACGGGCAGAACGTCGCCGAGGTGACGCTCGACTCGCTGCGCTTGCAGGTGGCGGTAGTGCAGCAGGATTCGTTCCTGTTCACCACGACGATCGAGAACAATATCGCCTACGGCAATCCCTGGGCGAAGGAGCGGCGCATCGAACGCGCGGCGGAATCGGCGCAGCTTCACAACTATGTGGCCGGGTTGCCGGCGGGGTACGACACCATCGTGGGCGAGCGCGGCGTGTCGCTTTCGGGCGGCCAGCGGCAGCGCCTGACGATCGCGCGGAGCCTCGTGCTGAAGCCATCGGTCCTCGTGTTCGACGACTCCACCGCCGCGATCGACGCGGCGACCGAGCAGCGCATCCGTGTAGCGATGCAGAAATTCGCCAAGGGCCGCGTCACCATCATCATCGCGCACCGGCTGAGCTCGCTGATGCATGCCGACCAGATCCTGTTCATCGAAGACGGGCGCATCGTCGAGCGCGGCACGCATCTGGAGCTCCTGGCGCGACGCGGCAAGTATAGGGCGCTGTACGACCTGCAGGTCAGGCCGGAGTCGGACATGCCGATGATGGCGGGAGAGTGAGATGACGACCGCCCAGGATATCGAGCTCGAAGACGAGGACCGCAGCCGGCGACCAGCGAAAGCGGTGGTCGGTTCGCATCGCGAGGAAGAAGAGGTCTTCGGCAAGGCGATCGACCCAAGGATCATCCGACGCATCTGGACGTTCGTCCGGCCCTACCGGAAGAGTCTGGCGATCTCGGTTGGCTCGGTCCTGGTGTTCACGCTCACCAACCTCGCGATTCCGCTGATCATCCGCTTTGCCATCGACAATGGCATGGCCAGGGGCGCCGATGGGCATGTCCTGCTGTGGTGCATCGGTGCGTTCCTTGCGGTGATCTGCGTCAATTACGCGGCGAGCTACCTGCAGGAATCAGTGGTCGGCAAGGTCGCCGAGCACGTGCTGTTCGACATGCGGCGCGCGATGATGGCGCGGTTGCAGAAGGTGTCGCTGAGCTTCATGGACAAGACCGAGGTGGGGCGGCTGATGTCGCGCCTGCAGGGCGACGTGAACGCCATGCAGGAGTTCCTCGAGACCTCGGTGATGTCGGTGGGCGACATCGTGCTGCTGTTCGGCATCTTTATCGTCTTGTGCGTGCTCGACCTCAGGCTCGGGCTCTTGACGATGGCCACGATGCCAACGCTGCTGGTCATCCGCTTCTTCTGGCTCCCGCCAGCCAAGCGCAGCTTCATGGCGGCGCACGAGACAAACTCAATCGCCAACGGTGCACTGGCGGAGGGCATCAACGGCGTGCGCACGGTGCAGAGCCTCAACCGGCAGCGCGTCAATTTCGACCTCTACGATGAGAAGGCCTACACCAACCTCAGGACGCATCTGCGTGCTGCAAAGTTCGCGCAGGTGACAGTGCCGATCGTCGACACGCTGACCGGTATCTCGATGGCGACGGTGATCGTGGTGGGCGGCCAGATGGTGCTCAACCACCAACTGGCGCTCGGCGTGATGGTGGCCTTCCTGTTCTACATCCAGCGCTTCTTCGACCCGATCCGCTCGCTCACCATGCAGTACTCGGTGATGCAACGAGCTATGGCCTCGGGTCAGCGCATCTCGGAGGTGCTCGATGTCCCCGTCGATATCACCGACAAGCCAGAAGCTGTCGAGCTCGGCCCGGACATGGACGGCTCGGTCGAATTCCGTCACGTGACCTTCGGCTATCGCAAGAACCAGCCGGTGCTCAAGGATGTGAGCTTCACGGTGAAGCCGGGCGAGACGGTGGCGCTGATCGGTCCCACCGGCTCCGGCAAGACCTCATCGATGGCGCTGGTGCACCGCTTCTACGATGTGTGGGACGGCCAGGTGATCGTCGGCGGGCACGACGTGCGCGACGTGACGCAGGCGTCGCTCGGGCGCTCGATCGCGATGGTCCTGCAGGAACCGTTCCTGTTTACCGGTTCGGTGATCGAGAACATCCGCTATGCCAAGACCGAGGCAACGGTCGAGGAGGTCGCCAAGGCGGCGCAGGCGGTGGGAGCGCATGACTTCATCATGGCGCTGCCGCATGGTTATGACACCAAGCTCGAGCAGCGCGGCGGCAACCTGTCGCTCGGGCAGCGGCAGCTGATCAGCTTTGCCCGTGCGCTGGTGCAGGACGCCAAGATCCTGGTGCTCGACGAGGCGACCGCCTCGATCGACAGCTATACGGAGCTGCAGATCCAGGAGGCGCTCAAGGTGCTGCTCAAGGGCCGCACCGGGCTCGTTATCGCGCACCGGCTGGCAACGATCCGCAATGCCGACCGCATCCTGGTCCTCCAGAACGGAGTTCTGATCGAGCAGGGAAACCACGAACAGCTGATGAAGCGGGGTGGCCTATACGCCAAGCTCTACAACATGAATTACGCGAGCTTCGATGACATTCCCGAGGACCTGATCCCGCAGGCGGCGGGGGTGGGAATGGCCACCTGACCGGTCCGGTCAGTCGAGGTGGAAGACGTCTTCCATCGGCGCCCACCATTCGCCTTCGGCTCGGGTCTCGAGCGGGTTCTGCATCGGCATGGTAACCGCCCACCACTCCTGGGTGACCGGATCGGCGGCCATGCGGGCCATGTCGGCGGCATAGTCGGAGCCATGATACTCGAAGTAGCCGAAGAGCAGGTTCTCCGGCTCGCGCAGGAAAATCGTGTAGTTGGAGATGTTCGAGCGCTTGATCTGTTCGAGGACCTTCGGCCAGACCGCGGCATGAATACGTTTGTATTCGGCGATTGCTTCGGGCCGAAGCCGGACCAGGGCGCCGTAACGTTTCATGCTGGCACCCGGTAGATGCGCTCGGCGTTGCGGTGAAACAGTTGTGCCTGCTCGTCCGCGCTGGCGCCGGCGACGATGGTCTGCACGGCTTCGACCCACTTGGTCAGCGTGCCGTTGAGGGTCAGCACTGGGCGGTCTGAGCCCCAGACGACGCGGTCCCAGCCGAAACTCTGGATCATGTGCTCGACGACCGGCCGCAGGCCCTCGGCGGTGTAGCCGGGCTTGGCGTGATTGACGATGCCCGAGACCTTGCCGGCGACGTTGGGGAGTCTCGCGAGGGCCGCCAGGTCGGTGCGCCACTGCGAGAGGTCGCCGCCGGCGATCAGCGGGTTGCCGCAGTGGTCGAGCACGAATTGCACGTCAGGACAGGCGGCGGCGAGGTCGCGGGCAATGCCGAGCTGGCGCGACTGCACGCAGATGTCGAACGTTAACCCAAGCGGCGCGAGGCGTCGCAGATTGCCGCGGAACACTTCGCCTGCAGAGAGCTGGTCGGGGTCCGATTGCAGCAGGCGACGGATGCCTTTGATGCGCCTGTCGGCGGTCATGCGCTCGAGGTGTGCGGGAAAATCGACATGTTCCGGTCTCGCGCTGGAAATGGCGCCGACCACCCGCGGGTCGACGCCGAGGACGAAACGCGTTTCGTCCTCGCTCTCCTGCGCCGGCACGTCGACCTCCATGTGCAGCGCCGCCTCGATGCCGAGCTTTTCGGCTTCGGCGAAGTAGCTTGGCGCATCCCACTGGCGGTTGAGCGGCGGCACGTTCGCGAGCCAGGGGTAGCTGAACTTGTCGAGGTAGATGAGGTGCAGGTGGGTGTCGACGATGCGCATAGGCTCACAGGGCTGCGGTGGTGCGGGCGGAGATTTCCTGGCCAACCGCGATCAGGAGCTTGAGCGCTGCCGCCTGGTCTGGAGCGTCGCTCTTGTCGAGCCGGTCGGTGTAAGGGCAGGTCAACGCGGCAATGACGGTTCCCAGCGGGCCGAAGATCGGAATCGACAGGTTGGTCACGCTCGCAACCTGCTGGCTTTCCATGATTTCGTATCCCTGCTCGCGAACTCTTGCAAAACGCGCGATGAGTTGCGGTGACAGTTTTTCCCGACGCCGCTCGAGCACATCCTCGAGCATCAACGCGCGCTCTTCATCGCTGGCGAAGGCTAGGAAGACGTGGCCAGAGCCCGTGTTCACGAGGCCGATACGCGAGCCCACGCGAACCGAGACGTTCCAATAGCCGGGGCTGTCGACCTGGGCGACGACGACCAGGATGTTGCGGTCGTGGATGACCAGATGCACGGCCTGCTGCGCATCACGGGCGAAGCGACGTAGAAGGGGAGTCGCCTGGCTCACCAGCCGCCGGATCGGGGGCGTCAGGTGCGCAAGCTCGAACAGCTTGAGGGTGAGTTCGTAACGGTCGGCGGGGGTGCGGCGGACATAGTCGCGACGGACCAGCCGGTCGAGCATGCGGTAGATCTCGTTGGGTGAGCGCTCGAGGGCCTTGGCGATCTCGGCCTGGCTCAGTCCATCCTCGGTCGCCGCCAGCAACTCGAGGATGTCGAGCCCTTTGTCGAGAGCTGGGGCGCGGTATTTGTCCAGGTCCTCCGCGATCGCTCCCATCGGCGCATTCCCTCCCGTGTGGTCGGCAAGGTTTTACCTGCCGAGGCGCATCCGTCCAGTGCGGCGTTGGGACTTAACGCAAGCGCGGAACCGTCGCGCTGCGCATTTTGGCCATTGTCATAGACGTTTATTTGTGAATAAAAGCTTCGCATATGAGTAACGCGAGCGGCGCTGGGAGGGCGGCGAACGTGGATGTGATGCGCGTGCAGGCCGCACCAAACCGCAGTTTCAGCGAGGTCAGCCGATGACTCCGCTGATTTCCATGAGCGGTGTCGACAAGGCGTTTCCGGGTGTCCGGGCCCTTGCCGATGCGCGCTTCGAGTTGATGGCCGGCGAGGTCCACGCACTGATGGGCGAGAACGGTGCCGGCAAATCGACGCTGATGAAGATCCTGTCCGGGATCTACGCGCCGGACGCCGGCGAGATCCTCATGAACGGCAGGCCGGTGGCGCTTGGGACGCCACGCGACGCGCAAGCAGCCGGGATCAGCATGATCCACCAGGAGCTGAACCTCATGCCGCACCTGACCGCGGCGCAAAACATCTTCATCGGGCGGGAGCCCAAGTCATTCGGCGGCTGGCTGCTCGACGAGCCGAGGCTCAACGGTGACGCGGCGGCCATTTTTGCAAGCATGAAGCTGACGCTCGACCCGAAGGCGGAAGTCGGGCGGCTGACGATCGCGCGGCAGCAACTGGTCGAGATCGCCAAGGCGCTGTCGTTCCGCTCGCGGGTGCTGATCATGGATGAACCGACGGCCGCATTGAACGACGCCGAGGTCGCTGATTTGTTTGAGATCATCGCCCGGCTCAAGGCGAGCGGCACGGGCATCGTCTACATTTCGCACAAGCTCGACGAACTCAAGCGCATCGCCGACCGGGTGACGGTGATGCGCGACGGCGAGTATGTGGGCACGGTGCCGGCGGCCGACACGCCGGTCGAAAAGATCATCTCGATGATGGTGGGCCGGACGCTCAGCACCGAGCAGGCGGAGGCGCCGGATCTCAGCGGCGCGGACACGGTGCTCGAGGTCAAGCACCTCAATCGCGGCAGTGAAATCCGCGACGTGAGCTTCAGTTTGAGGCGCGGCGAGATCCTGGGGTTTGCCGGGCTGATGGGAGCGGGCCGCACCGAGGTCGCACGCGCCATCTTCGGGGCCGACCGGCGCGACGGCGGGGAGATCTTCGTGCACGGCAAGCGGTCCGACATCCGGCGCCCGGAAGACGCCGTGCGGGCTGGTATCGGCTACCTCAGCGAGGATCGCAAGCATTTCGGGCTCGTGGTGGGGATGGACGTTCGCAACAACGTGGCGCTCGCCAGCATCTCGCGCTTCACCGGCCCCGGCGGCGTGCTCGACGAAACGGGTATGCGGGACGCTGCCAAGCGCTATATCGGCCAGCTCGCCATCAAGACGCCGTCGGACGAGCAGGAGGTGCGGCTGCTGTCGGGCGGCAACCAGCAGAAAGTGGTGATCGCCAAGTGGCTGCTGCGCGACTGCGACATTCTGATCTTCGACGAGCCGACCCGCGGCATCGACGTGGGCGCAAAGAGCGAGATCTACCGGCTCCTCAATGAGCTGGCCAAGGCGGGTAAGGCGATCATCGTCATCTCGTCGGAACTGCCCGAGATCCTCAGGCTTAGCCACCGCATCGCGGTGATGTGTGAGGGGCGGCTTACGGGAATCCTGCCGGCGCGTGCCTCGCAGGAGGACATCATGCATCTGGCGACACTGCGCCCCAGTCTGGTTGCGACGCCTGGTTTGGGCGGGGAGTTGGTTCATTGAGCACGACCGCTGAGATTGCCCCCAAGGGCACAGCCACCCGAGTCTCGGGCGCCCAGCACCGGGCGCTCGCCTTCAGCGGGCTGATCGCCCTGATGGTAGTCTTCAGCCTCGCCTCGCCTAACTTCCTGCAGACGGCCAACATCATCACGATCCTGCAGGCCACCTCGGTCAACGGCGTGCTGGCGGTGGCGGCGACGCTGGTGATCATCTCGGGCGGCATCGACTTGAGCGTCGGCACGCTGATGACGTTCTGCGCGGTGATGGCCGGCGTGCTGATGACGTATCTCGGGCTGCCGATCTGGATCGGTGTGCCGGGCGGGCTGCTCGCTGGTCTCGCGTGTGGGTCGCTGTCGGGCTTCCTCATCGCCAAGCTCAAGATTCCGCCGTTCATCGCGACGCTGGGCATGATGCTGATCTACAAGGGGCTGTCGCTGGCGATCTGCGGCGCCAAGCCGATCTACTTCACAAGCACACCAAGCTTTACGCAGATCTCGACCGGGTCCCTGATCGGCGCAGTGATCCCGGCCCTGCCGATCCCCAACGGCGTGCTCATCCTGTTCCTGGTTGCGGCAGTTGCGGCCTTTATTCTGGGACGCACAGTGCTGGGGCGCTTCATCTTTGCGCTGGGCAGCAACGAGGAGGCGCTCCGCCTTTCGGGCGTCAACACCGGCAACTGGAAGATTGCCGTTTACGGCCTGGCGGGAGCGGTGTGCGGCATCGCCGGCATCCTCATCGCCTCACGCATCAATTCGGCCCAGCCCGCCATCGGGCAGGGCTACGAGCTCGACGCCATCGCGGCAGTCGTCATCGGCGGCACCTCGCTCTCGGGCGGGCGCGGCACGATGCTCGGCACCATGATCGGGGCGCTGATCATCAGCGTCGTCGCCAACGGCCTGCGCATCCTTTCGGTGCCGCAGGAGTGGCAGATCGTGGTGACCGGCTCGATCATCATTCTCGCGGTTTACCTCGATATCCTGAGGCGCCGCGGAATCTGAGCACCAGCAGACGGCCAGCGTGCGACCAGCACGCCAAGAGGGCAAAGCCCCACCACAAAAACAACGCTACGGAGGATACCAATGTTTACCAGACGCACGCTTATCGGGCTTGCCGCCGCTGCTGTTCTGCTTGGCACTACCAGCCTCACAATGGCTGCCGACAAACCCTACATCGCGCTCATCTCGAAGGGCTTCCAGCATCAGTTCTGGCAGGCCGTGAAGCAGGGGGCCGAGCAGGCCGGCAAGGACTTCGACGTCAACGTGACGTTCGAGGGCCCCGACGGCGAGGGCGCCGTCGACCGCCAGCTCGACATGATCTCGACGGCACTTTCCAAGCATCCGTCGGCGCTCGGCATTGCCGCGATCGACAGCCAGGCGACGGTACCGCTGCTACAGCAGTTCAAGGATGCCGGCATCCCGGTCATTGCTTTCGACTCGGGGGTGGCGAGCGATATTCCGATCACCAGCGCCTCGACCGACAACCTCGCTTCGGCGGCGCTGGCGGCCGACAAGATGGCCGAGCTGATCGGCGGCGAGGGCGAGATCGCCATCGTCTCGTTCGACCAGACCAGCCAGACCGGCATCGAGCGCCGCGACGGCTTCGTTGCCCAGATCAAGGCGAAGTATCCCAAGATCGCCATTGTCGACATCGAGTATGGCGGTGGCGACCACCTGCAGTCGGCCGAGATCACCAAGGCGATCCTGCAGGCGCACCCGAACCTCAAGGGCATCTTCGGCACCAATGAGGGTGCCGCGATCGGCGTCGCCATCGGCAAGAAGGAAGCCAAGAGCAACATCGTGGTGGTCGGCTACGATTCGGGTGCCGACCAGATCGCGGCGATCAAGGACGGCACGATTGCCGGTTCGATCACCCAGAACCCGGTTGGCATCGGCTACGAGACGGTGAAGGCCGCCGTGGCGGCGATCAAGGGCGAGAAAGTGCCGGCGCACATCGATACCGGCTTCTACTGGTACGACAAGACCAATCTCGACGACCCCAAGATCAAGCCGGACCTCTACAACTAGCTACTGGTGCCGGGGCGGGGATTTCGTCATATCCTCGCCCCGCTTTTTCTCGTTGACCGGCGACCTCGGCTCGCCCGATGAATGTTTGATGCGCATCACCAGCCTCAAGACCTACGACCTCCGCTTTCCGACCTCGGCCTCGCTCGACGGCTCGGACGCGATGAATCCAGACCCTGATTATTCGGCCGCCTACGTGGTGCTCGAAACCGACGGGGCGCACCGAGGGCATGGGCTGACGTTCACCATCGGACGCGGCAACGAGGTGGTGGTCGCGGCGATCAAGGCGCTCGAATATCGCGTGGTCGGCTATGACGTCGAGGCGATCGCGGCGGAGCCGGGGAAATTCTGGCGGCACCTGACGTCGGACAGCCAGCTGCGCTGGATCGGGCCAGACAAGGGCGCGATGCACCTCGCGACGGGGGCGGTGGTCAACGCGGCGTGGGACCTGCTCGGCAAGGTTGCTGGCAAGCCAGTGTGGCAGCTGGTGGGCGAGATGACGCCCGAGCAGCTCGTCTCGATCATCGACTTTCGCTATCTGACCGACGCCATCACGCCCGATGAGGCGCTGGCAATTTTCCGGAAGGCCGAGGCCGGCAAGGCCGAGCGGATCGCCGAGCTCAAGGCGCATGGCTACCCCTGCTACACGACGTCGGCAGGATGGCTGGGCTACTCGAACGAGAAGCTGACGCGGCTCGCGACCGAGGCGGTGGCCGAGGGCTTCACCCACATCAAGATGAAGGTCGGACGCGACCTCGAGGATGACATCCGCCGGCTCGAGATCGTGCGGCGCATCATGGGACCCGACCGCAAGTTGATGATCGACGCCAACCAGGTGTGGGAGGTGGGGCAGGCGATCGAGTGGGTGAACGCGCTGAAGCGGTTCAACCCCTACTTCATTGAGGAGCC
>Ga0207657_10007495_pt1 | contig 11184 bp, 10 predicted proteins | sample KBSC33metaG_FD_184316 | JGI IMG/M metagenome (GOLD analysis project Ga0207657, IMG submission 184316) | Corn rhizosphere microbial communities from Kellogg Biological Station, Michigan, USA - KBS C3-3 metaG (SPAdes) (version 2) | ecosystem: Host-associated > Plants > Roots > Rhizosphere > Soil ... | reverse complement strand
CGACAAACGAACGCTTCCCGCGATCGATCGATGCCCGGCGTTCATCGCGAAGCTCCCATCGGCCGTATTGGCGCGATGCACGCAACTGGTCCCGTTCAGATGCATTTACGCGCCCTGGAAAACATAACGACCGGTTCACCGGCAGGCAACGCGCCAACGTCCAGTCTGTTCGCACCCCGCAATCAAGCGGGAACGAGGAGCAACCATGGACAACGACAATCGCGAGAAGGGCACCGCCCACGAGATCAAGGGTGCGGTGAAGGAAGCCGTCGGCAAGGCGACCGACAACCAGTCCCAGCGACTGGCGGGCAACCTCGAGAAGAATGCAGGCAAGGTGCAGAAGGAAGTCGGCAAGGCCACCGACGACGACGGCCGCCGCAGCACCCGCTGACCGTCATCGTGACAGGAAGGCCGGCGCCCTCGGGCGCCGGCCTTTTCCTTGTCTACGGCAACGCCGGGATCGCGAGGCTGCGTTTCGGATCACCGGTGGCGCCGGATCGCAGCGCTGGCGGCAGGTGGCCGACGTCGCCGATCGAAATCACCTTGTAACGGCCATCCGCCTCGACACGAATGTGGGTGATGCTCGCGTGCCCCACCGACATCTCCAGCCACGCCGCGGTATCGACGCCCAGCGCACGCGTGACGAGATAGCGGATCACGTTGCCGTGGCAGACGAGCAGATCGGTCTGCGCGCGCCCGGCGGCCGGACGGAAATAGGCGTCGAACACGCGGTCCAGCCGCGCCTTGCAGGCCGCGAGGTCGGCAGGCTTTTCATCGACGGTGATTTCGGTGCGTCGCGTGGGTGGCGTGCATTCGGCAAGGTCGTCGACCACTTCGAAGTGCCGTCCCGGCAACGCCTCGCCGATGATCGCCGCGGTATCGCGTGCGCGCTGCATCGGACTGACCCGCATCGCGTCGAAGCGCGTCGGCAACGCAGCCAGGCGCGCGCCCGCCAGCCGCGCCTGGGCGACGCCCAGGGGCGACAGTCCGGGACCCACGCGCTCGTCGATACGAGGATCCTCGATGTAATTGCCATGCCGCACGAGGATGATGTCGCGCGCGGCAGGTGCCGCGGATTCCGCCGCGCTCGCAAACCCGGCCAACGGCAGCAGGCAGGTGAGCGCGAGGCAGCATCGCAGCGCGAACACGCGCAACAGGGCGGACGTCCCGGCTTTGGCGCGATCGCCAAGCGCGATTCCGGCTTCGATCCGTGTCGATGTCATCGCTATGCTTCCGTTGGGCCCGCGCGCACGATACGCCAGGCACGGCCCGCACCATCTGCGCGCCGGAAAGTGCCGCGGGTGTATAAGGCATCGGTCCCCACGGAGCGCCCGCCATGAAATTCCATCGCATCGCCATCATTGCCGCCGTCGCGGCCGCCACGCTGGCCTCGCCTGCCTTCGCCGCATTGAAAGTGGGCACGCATGCGCCCGAGTTCAGCGCACCGGCGTTCCTCGCCGGCAAGCCCTTCACGTTCGACCTCGCCGATGCGCTGAAGAAAGGCCCGGTCGTGCTGTACTTCTTCCCCGCCGCGCATACCGCCGGCTGCAACATCGAAGCGCACCTGTTTTCGCAGGCCATCGACCAGTTCAAGGCCGAGCACGCGACGGTCATCGGCGTGACCGCCGGCAACACCGACCAGCTCGCCGATTTCTCGAAGGAAACCGAGCACTGCAGCGGCAAGTTCGCGGTGGCCGCCGATGCCGGTGCGAAAGTCGCGGCGCAGTACGACGCGATCCTCGCGCAGAAACCCGAGTGGTCCAGCCGCACGTCCTACGTGATCGCGCCGGACGGCAACATCGTGCACGTGTATTCGAACCTGGATCCCAAGCAGCACGTCGCGGAAACGCTGGCGGCGTTGAAGGCGATCAAGCCGCACTGACGCGGCGCCGCGTAGCTCAGCTCGAACAGGCCTCCATCGCCAGCTGGAACGAACGCACGCGCAGCGCGTGATCGAAGATGTTCGCGGTCAGCATCAGTTCGTCCGGCTGGTGGCGGGCGATGAAGGCGTCGATGCCCTGGCGTACCGCGTCGGGCGCACCGATCACCGCGCAGCCCAGTGCGCGGTCGACACCCGCCCGCTCCTCCGGCGTGCAGAAGCTGTCCATGTCCTCGGCACGCGCGAGCGGCGCCGGCACGAGGCCGGGCCGGCCGCGGCGGAGGTTGACGAAACTCTGCTGCTGCGTGGTGAACAGCCTGCGTGCCTGCGCGTCGTCATCGGCGCAGACGACGTTCAGCGCCAGCATCACGCGTGGCCTCGCGCCGCGCGCGGAGGGACGGAATTCGTTGCGGTACAGCGCCAGCGCCTGCTCCAGCGCATCGGGCGCGAAGTGCGAGGCGAATGCATACGGCAGGCCCAGCATCGCCGCCAGGCGCGCGCCGAACAGGCTGGAACCGAGGATCCAGACCTCGACGCTGCTGCCGCTTCCCGGCACCGCCTGCACGGATTGCCCCGGCTCGACAGCCTCGAAATAGCGCAGCAGTTCGACGACGTCGGCGGGAAACTCGTCGGCGCTGGCGTAATAGCGGCGCAGTGCGCGCGCCGCTGCCTGGTCGGTGCCCGGCGCACGACCGAGCCCCAGGTCGATGCGCCCGGGATGCAGCGCATCGAGCGTTCCGAACTGTTCGGCGACCTGCAGCGGTGCGTGGTTGGGCAGCATGATTCCGCCGGCGCCGACGCGCAGGGTCGATGTCCCCGCGGCGACATGCCCGATCAGCACCGCGGTCGCCGCGCTGGCGATGCCCGGCATGTTGTGGTGTTCGGCAAGCCAGTAACGGTGGTAGCCGAGACGTTCGGCGTGACGCGCGAGGTCGAGCGTATTGGCGAAGGTCTGGCCAGGCGTGCTGCCTTCGGTGACCGGCGCAAGGTCGAGGATCGAGAGTGGAACGGAAGGATGTCGTGTCGCCCGAATGTCGTGCATGGAGGCCTCAAGGGTGCGATGGCGTGGCGGCCTTCCCACCATGCCGGCTGCGCTCGTCCACCACCGCGGTGGCCAACGCGCCGATGAATACGACCAGCCCGGCGTAGTAGATCCAGACCAGCGCGAGGATCATCGCACCGGCAGAGCCGTAGGCCGATCCCGGATCCGAGCGCGCGAGGTACCAGCCGATCGCGGCGCGCCCCAGGAGGAACAGCAGCGCCGTCGCGCCGCCACCCGCAAGTGCGTGCCGCCAGCCGACATGGCGGTCCGGCAGGTAGTGGTACATCACGGCGAAGACCGACGCGTAGATCGCCCAGGTGGCCAGCGTCGCCATCAACGGCAGCATCCACTGCACCTGCCCGAAGACCAGCTGCAGGAAGGTGTTGATCGTCATCGACACCAGCAGCAGGAAGCCCAGGCCGAACACCAACCCGAACGAGAACACGCGCTTGCGCAGCCACGCCATCAGTCCCGGCAGCCGCGCGGCGTCCGTGCGGAAGATCTTGTTGAGCGCGTCCTGCAACTGTGCGAACACCGCCGTCGCGCCGACGAACAGCAATACCGTGCCCCACAGGCTGGCGAACGATCCCGCACCGGGACGCACCCGTGCGTTGGCGACGATGGTGCGCGCGACGCGCTCGGGTTCCGGCCCCGCGAGCAGGCCGATCTGCTGCAGCAGCGCCTCCTGCGCGCCGGGCAGCAGCTGCGTGGCCAGCCACAGGATCAGCAGCAGCATCGGCGCCAGCGACAGCACCGCATAGAACGCCAGCGCCGCCGACTGCGACAGCAATTCGGCATCGATGAAACGGCGCAGCATCGCCATCGGCAATGCGCCCTGTGCGCGGCGCACGGTGGCTTCCACCGGCGGCGGATCGACCGATGCACCGCTCTGCGACCGTGGCGCGCGCGGCTGCGTGGGATCGAGCTTGTCCACCAGCGCGCCCTGGGCCTCGGACAATGCCGCCTTGATGTCCTTGCCTGTGTCGCGCTCGCCGGCCATCGATTCCCGCCTCCGTTCCGCAACATGCATAGCGCAGGCGGCGTGAAGCGCGGATCGGCGATGGCGGTCGACCGGAAGCGCCGCTGATGCGGAATCGCGCCGTCAGCGATGCAGCAGCGCGAAATCGATCGCCGCGCGCGCGGCCGTCGCCTGCGCGAGGTTGCACTGCTCCGGCGATGCGCGCGGGCTGTCGGGATAGACCTCGGTGGTCGTCGTGTAGCGGGCGCTGGTCACGCCGGCGCACAGGCCCAGCTGCGTATAGGCGTATTCGATGACGCCCGGAGCAACCACCGGCGAGCCGATGATCTCCCCCCTGTCGTCGGCCGGCGCGATGTGGGTCACCTTCGCCACCGCCGCGATGATCGCCTGCTGGAACGCCGGCTGCGGATTGGCGGCATCGGCGCAGAGATAGAAACCATCCGGGATGCCTTCCGGCTCGAATGGCTTGCCGTCGCGCGCGGCGAGCGCCGGCCGGAATTCCGATTCGTCGCTGTCGGTGGTTTCGTGCAGGTCGATGTGCACCAGCACCCGGTCGCGCAGCGGCGCGACCAGCCGCATCAGCGCAGCCGACTCCTGGGCGGGGCTGTCGTCGCGGAAGGAGCGGTTGGGGTCGATCGCATCGGGATTCCAGCGATGGATGCGTTCATAGCCCCATGGACTGACGCAGGGCACGACCAGCAGGTTGATGCGGCCGGCGTAATCGGCGGCATGCCGGTCGACGAACAGCAACGCACCGTGCACGCCACTGGTTTCGTAGCCATGCACGCCGCCGGTCACCAGCGCGACGGGCAGCGCGTCGTTCCAGTCGCGCGTGCGGATGGCGAACAGCGGATAGACCTCGTCGCCGTAGTCCAGGCGTCCGTATTGCGACACGTCGAAGCGCGAACGCAATCCATCGACGACCGCAACGACCTCCTCGGCGTAGCCGCGCTTGCGGGCCTGCATCGCGCGCCACCTTGCGATCTCTGCCGCACCCCAGGGTTGGCCGGGATGTCCGATCGGAGGGGAAGCCTGTTCGTTGGTCATCGCGCCAGCCTGTTTTCCGCAGGGCCGAAACTCTAGCACCGGCCCACGATGCGGCGACGCGAACAACGCCAGCTCACGCCTCCGCTTCGGCCGCGGCTTCGCGTCCCTGCTGGCGGATCAATGCTTCCGTGCGCGCTTCCTCGATCGCCTCGCGCACGCTGTCGAGGTCGACGCTGCGTTCGTCCGGCACGAACCTCCCGGTCAGTTCCGACTCCGGCTGCAGCGCGCCGGCCTCGAACAGCGCCCACATCTCCTCGCCAAACCAGGTGTCGAGCAGTTCCGGTGCCCAGCGGCCGAGATATGCGGTCAGGTTGTTGACGTCGCGCAGCAGCATCGTGCGCGCGGCATTGTTGCCGCCGGCGCTCACCACCTGCGGGAAATCGATCACCACCGGACCGTCCTCGCCGACCAGCACGTTGTACGGCGACAGGTCACCATGCACCAGGCCGCAGCACAGCATGCGCACCACCTGCCGCACCAGCACGCGATGGAAGATGCGCGCCTGGTCCGCATCGAGTTCGACTTCACCCAGGCGCGGCGCGGAAAATCCGGCGGCGTCGGTGACCAGTTCCATCACCAGCACGCCGTGGAAATAGCCATGCGGCTCGGGCACGCGCACGCCGGCCTCGCGCAGCTGGTAGAGCGCGTCGACCTCGGTGTTCTTCCACGCGGTTTCCTGCTGCCTGCGTCCGTACTTGCTGGCCTTGCCGATCGCGCGCGCCTCGCGGCTGCCGCGCACCTTGCGGCCTTCCTGGTACTGCACGCGCTGCTGGAAGCTGCGCTGCGCCATGTCCTTGTAGACCTTGGCGCAACGCACCTCTTCGCCGCAGCGCACGACGAACACGGCCGCTTCCTTGCCGCTCTTGAGCGGGCGCAGCACTTCGTCGATGACGCCGTCGTCGATCAGCGCCTGCAGGCCTTGTGGGGTTTTCAAACCTGGGTTCCAGAAAAAATCGCAGACGTTGGCCTGCGACGGGCGCACAGTTTCTCACTTCGCGGCGGCATCGCGGTGCCGTGGCCGGCGACGTTCAGCTGCGACCGGGAAGTGACCGCGGATGCGGCCTCCCCGCCCGTGAAGATGAACGCCGCCGCTGTGCCTACGGTTTCATTGCCGCCGTCAGCGCATCCAGCTGCGCGCGATAGCCGTCGACCACGCGTGCGGTGATCGCGGCATAGCGGTTGGCTTCATCCCAGCGCCGCTGCTCGATCGCCTCGCGCACGCCGGGGACGGTCTTGACGCCGTAGCCGGTGAGCAGGCCGGGCGCGTAGATCATGTGCTTGTACCAGCCGCGCCCCGGCAGGCCGTCCGGGTCCGTCAATGCCTGCTCCATGCGCGCCATCGCCGTGTCGATCGCCTGCTGCTGCGCCGGTGCGAATTTCGCCCCTGACGCCACGTGCGCGGCGTAGGCGGCATCGAAGGCCCGCGCGCTTTGCTGCAGTTGGCTGCTCGCGGTGTCGAGCGGTGCAAGGTCGATCGCGGGAACATCGGAATCGCGCGCCGGTGGACCGACCGGCCGCGTCGGGTCGGACACCAGTGCGTAATCCTTCGCATCGAGCAACGCATGCTCCGCCTGCGTGTCCTTGCGCATGCCATCAACGGTCTGGTGCAGGTTGGCGACATAGCGGCCGAAGGTATCGCTGAAGTCCGAGAAGCGCAGCGGCAGCACGTCGGCATCGGCCATGCGCAGCATGGTGTGCCCGGCGACCTTCGACAGTGCGACGCCGTAGGCGAAGCCCGGATCGCCGAAACGGTCGTAATGATCGAAGGAGTCGTAGCGCGAATGGTAGACACCGTTCTGGTCCTCCTCGCCGCTGAAGCCGATGTTGAGCGAGGCGATGCCCAGGTGCTGCAGGAACGCGCTGTAGTCCGATCCGGAGCCGAGCGCGCCGATCGGCAGGTCACCGCCCTTCGCCGCGATCGCCGCGTTCTCCTTGTCCTCGCCCGAAGCGCCGTCGGAGGCGCCATCGACGCGCATCCGTGCGCGTGCGCGTTCGAGCACGCTGGCATGCGTCTCGGGATCCTCGACCCCGGCGGCCACCGCATTGAGCACGTGCTGCAGCGAATGGCTGCCCTCCATGTCCAGGAAGCCGCGGCTGTTGGTGTCGGAGTTGAGGTACATCACCGCTTTTCGTTGCAGCTCGTCGGCATGTGCTTCGGCGAACTCCGTCGAACCGAGCAGGCCCGGCTCTTCCGCATCCCAGCTGGCATAGACCAGCGTGCGCTTCGGCCGCCATCCGGATTTGGCAAGCATGCCGATGGCCCGCGCCTCGTCCAGCAGCGCGACGTTGCCAGACAGCGGGTCCCATGCACCGAACACCCAGCCATCATGGTGGTTGCCGCGCAGGATCCACTGGTCGGGCTCGACCGATCCTTTCATCACCGCGATGACGTCGTAGATGTCCCTGCGCGACCAGTCGGACTGCACGACCAGGTGCGCCTTCGCCGAATCGCCGCCACCCAGGTGATAGGCGATCGGCAATCCGCCACGCCATGCGCGCGGCGCCATCGGGCCGTCGAGCGCGCGCAGCAGCGGCAGCGCATCGGCATAGGAAATCGGCAGCACCGGGATCTTGAGGATGGTCTTCGCATCCTTGATCGCCAGGCGTTTCGCGTCCGCCGTCGCGCCGACGCCCGGTGTCAGCGGGTCGCCCGGATACTGCTGCATGTCCTGCACCGAGCCGCGCTGCACGCCGTCCTCCGGACGCCAGCCGCCCTTCGGATACGTGTCGCCCGCGCCATAGCCGTCGTCGCGCGGATCGGAGTAGATCAGGCAGCCGACCGCGCCGTGTTCCTGCGCCAGCTTGGGCTTGAGCCCGCGCCAGCCGCCGCCGTAACGGGTGATGACGATCTTGCCGCGCACGTCGATGCCGCGGCGCGCGAGTTCCTTGTAGTCGTCCGGCATGCCCTGGTTGGCGTAGACCAGGCCAGCGGTGACGTCGCCATCGCCGCCATAGGCGTTGTACGGCGGCAACGCGCCGCCGATCGCCGAGGTGGAGTCGCCCGGCACCGGCGGCTCGTGCAGCTTCGCCTTGAAGTGTTGCGGCGTGACGAGTTCGAGCGATTCGGTCTTCGGCGTCGGGTACAGCACGCTGTAGGTTTCGATGCGCGCGTCCCAGCCCCACTCCTTGAAGCGCGCGAGCATCCATTCGGCGTTGGCCTTGTCGTGCGGCGAGCCGACGTGGTTGGGCTGCGAGGACATCAGCTTCAGCCACGCGCGCTGGTCGCTGGCGCTGAGCGAGGCGTCGAAGCGCTGCTCGAGGTCGCGTTGTTCCGCCGCGCGATCGACGGTGAAGCCCAGCATGGACGGTGCGCTGGCGGCCGGGGTCGCGACCGGTGGCGCGGCACCCGCCGCCGAAGCCAGCAGCGCGCAGGCCAATGCAAGGGGCAACCGCTGGAAGCTTCGCATCATGTCGTCCTCCCGGGATGGAAGGCCTAATTTCGCATGGATCGGCCGCCGGCGTGGTCGCGAACGGGCCGCCCGGCAGTCAGGGCTCCCGTCGCTTGGCGCGGGCGCGGCGGGTTGGGATGCGCGCGCGGGTTACGCGATCTCCCGCGCAGCCTTCGAGAACAGCCACGCCGACAGCAACCAGACGGCGGTGAAGAACCCGGACAGCGCCGCGGTCTTGCCGTGCACGATCAGCGTCACGACGGCAATCATCGATTGCCCGCCTGCCATCGCGACCATCGCCGCCGCCAGTCCCAGTGGACGGAATCGCGCCGCGAGCGCGCCAACGATTCCCACTGCGAGCACCGCGAAGAACAGCATGTTCAGCGGTCCACCTTCCTTGCCGATGATCCCCACGGCGAGATTGATCCACGTCATCAGGAACGCGCCGACAGCGGCGACTGCGAACCCCGCCCGGTAAGCGCGGTTGCGCGACAGCCACATGCCCAGCTCCCAGATCCCGCAGGCGGCCGCCAGCATCGCGCCCATGACCACGAAATCGCTGCCGGTCCAATCCACTTCGCGCGTGAACTGCATCGCCACCATAGGCAACAGCAACAGGCCGCCAGCCGTGCCCCAGACGGCGAGCCTCCAGCGGTTTTCACGCGGTCCGGGGGTGTGTTGGGGATGCGTCGACATGGCGATGCCTCGTTGATGGGTCGACGGAAGCATGCGTCGCGACGATGGCGACAGGACGGGCGCCGTGTGAAGCGGGGAAGAAGTCAGCGCCCTGCCCCGCGACCGGCGGCCAGCGCAAGCAGCGCCGCGCAGGCGACGAGCGCGGCGGCGACACCGAAGGCCATGTGCGTACCCGCGACGATCGCCTCGACGCCGGCGCGGCCAATGTCGGCGGTGCCCACTGCGCGAGAGAACACCGCGCCCATCATCGAGGCACCGGTGATGAGCCCGAGGTTGCGCGAGAGGTTCAACAGGCCCGAGACCACCCCGCGCTGTCCCGCATCGACGCCGGTCATCACCGCCGTGTTGTTGGCGGCCTGGAAGATCGCGAATCCTGCCGTCACCACGACGAGCGGAGCGACGTAGCCCCACACGCCAAAGGCCACGGGCATCACCGCCAACGCAACGCATCCGATCACCATCGCGGCAAGTCCGGCCAGCGTCATGCGCGCTGCACCGTGGCGATCGACGCCGCGACCCGCGGGTACGCCCACCAGCGCCGCCACCAGCGGTCCGGCCGACATCACGATGCCGATCGCCGCCGGAGCGAGATGCAGTGCGCCGGCGAGCTGGAACGGCCCGACCACGAGCGTCGTCATCGCCACCGTGGTGACCAGCGCGCTCATCGCGAATCCCGTTCCCGTCGCGCGGTCGCGCAGCAGCGCGGGTCGGAACAACGGCGACGCCGCGTTCGACTCGATGACGAGGAAGAAGGCGACACCGAGGATCGCCACGCCAAGCAGCGCGACATTCGTCATGCCGAAATGCCCACGCCCGAGCGTCATTGCCAGCGCATAAGCGGCCAGCGTCAGGGCCAGCACGAACGAACCGGCGAAATCGAAAGCCGGTTGCGTGGACGAATCGGAGCGACGGTCGCGCGGCAAGGTGCGCATCGCCAGCACGAGCGCGGCAACGCCGAGCGGAACGGTGACGAAGAAAATCGCGCGCCATCCCGATGCGGCCAGCAGCAGCCCGCCGAGTGTCGGCCCCAGCGCCGTGCCCACCGCGGACATCGTGCCCAGCAGGCCCATCGCGCGTCCTGCCCGCTCCTTCGGCACGGCGTCGCCGACGAAGGCCATGGTCAGCGCCATCATCACCGCCGCGCCGAAGCCCTGCGCCGCGCGTGCGCCCACCAGCACCCACAGCGACGGCGCCAGGCCGCAGGCGACCGATGCAAGCGTGAACACGCCGATGCCGGCCAGCATCAGGCGACGGCGCCCCACGACGTCGCCCAGCCGGCCGACGCTGACGATGAGTGTCGTGATGGCGAGCAGGTAGGCCAGCACGATCCACTGCACCGCCTGGAAGGACGCGTCGAAGGCGAGGGCGAAACGGGGCAATGCGACGTTCGCGATGCTGGTGCCGAGCGAGGACAGCAGCATGGTCAGCGACAGGCTGGCGATGGCCGGGGACATCGTCGTCGACGGCGCGGAGACGATGGCGGCGGCGATGGAGGGTCGTGACATGGCGGGCCTGCGCGGCGATGGGGACAAGGCCATGCTGGGCGGCGCGGCGCCATGGCGGAAGGCGCGCGCGACGCAATGGGTCCTTGCGTGAAACGCCATGCCCGGCCCGGCTCCGTGGTACACCGGCGCCATGGCGGACCTCGACCTCAACCTGCTGGCGACCCTGGACGTGCTGCTGTCCGAAGGCAGCGTGGCGAAGGCGGCGCGCCGGCTGCAGCTGAGCCCGTCGGCCATGAGTCGCGCCCTCGCCCGCCTGCGCCAGGCGACCGGCGATCCGCTGCTGGTGCGGGCCGGCCGCGACCTCGTGCCGACGCCGCGCGCACTGGAGCTGCGCGAACGCGTGCGGCAGGTCGTCGACGACGCCGAAGCCGTGCTGCGCCCGGCCATGAAACTCGACCTGCCGGCACTGACGCGCAGCTTCAGCCTTCGCACCAGCGAAGGTTTCGTCGAGACCTTCGGGCCCGCGCTGATCGCTCGCGTCGCGCGCGAAGCGCCCGGCGTGCGCCTGCGCTTCCTCTCCAAGCCCGACAAGGACAGCACGCCACTGCGCGACGGCACCGTCGACCTGGAAACCGGCGTCATCGGCACCGCGATGGGACCGGAACTGCGCACGCTGGGATTGTTCGTCGACCACACGATGGCTCATT
>Ga0207657_10007492_pt1 | contig 11185 bp, 14 predicted proteins | sample KBSC33metaG_FD_184316 | JGI IMG/M metagenome (GOLD analysis project Ga0207657, IMG submission 184316) | Corn rhizosphere microbial communities from Kellogg Biological Station, Michigan, USA - KBS C3-3 metaG (SPAdes) (version 2) | ecosystem: Host-associated > Plants > Roots > Rhizosphere > Soil ... | reverse complement strand
TCGAACGCCTTGTTGGTCGTGAACGGCCGCACCCGCCCCTCGGCGTCGACTAGGCAGATCAGGCTCGGCGCGAAGTTCGCGATCGAGTTGAGGAGCTCGCGCTCACGCTCGAGCTCCGCGATCCGCGCCTTGAGGACGGACGCCGACTGTTTCGTGCGGGCCACGGCCTGGCTCTACGTGCGTCGCTCCGGGAAGCGCGGCAGCCCGTCGTCCGGGATCGGCTCCCACGCCGCGGCGTACGCGACGAACTGGCGGAACTGCGGCCGCACGCCCGGGTCCTCGTCGAACAGCCCGAGGCGGACCCCCATGATCTCGCCTGACGGATCGTGGCTCCAGAGCGCGCTGCCACATGCGGCGCAGAAGCACTTCGGCCACCCGTCGGGCGGCGCCCACTCGCGCACGAGGTCCTCGCCCGCGACGAGGTGGAACGCGCTGCTCGCGATGCGCACCTGGGGGGACGCCCCCGCGCCGGTCCGACGCTGGCACCGCTTGCAGTGACAGTACGAGGCGTGCCCGTCGAGCGGGCCGTCGATCTCGAAGCGGACGCCGCCGCAGTTGCAGCGGCCGGTAAACGTGAGTTCGGTCATGAAGCCGAGCCTAGACGGACCCACGCGAATGGCGATAGGTACGCTCCCGCGGTGCCTGCGGCGGGCGACTACGAGTACGAGCTTCGGCGCGACGGCGCGGTGATCGCCACCGGCCGCATCCAGCTCGACGACCCGCCGTCTCCGGGCGACGAGTTGGCGCTCGGCTCGAAGCGAACGCTCGTCGAGGAGGTGCTGCCGCTCCGTGGCGGCAAGCGCCTCATCCTGCAGCAGGCCTAGAGCGCGCTAGTGCAGCTCCGCCGGGAGCTCGATGTCGCCGACGTCGATCCCGAGTGACCTCGCGAGCCGCACCCCCTGCTCCAGGTCTTCCTTGAGCATGCGGATGTCGGTCTCGCGCATCAACGCACCGATGAACTCGCGCGCCTTCGGCCGCCACAGCGCGTGCTGTGTGAAGACCGGCAGCATCTGGTTCGCCGCCGCGATCAGCTTCGTGTGAACGCCCCGCCCTGCTCCCTCGAGCAGGACGCGCTCATACGCCATCCCGGCGCCGTGGTGGATCCCGTCGTCGATCGTCAGCCGGTTGCAGAGGTCCTCGAGGATCGTCCCGCGCGACGACCGCGCGATCATCCGGAAGCGCGGGATGATCAGCCGCTCGTAGAACACCTGCATCACGAAGACCTTCTCCTCGAGCGTGTCGGCATCGAGCGTCATGCGGGCGAGCCGGTCGAGGTGCGGGTCGCGCTCGGCCATTCCGCCGGACTCGGCGATCAGCTTCAGCCACGCCTCGGTGTGGCGCGACTCGTCCTGCACCATCGTCGTGTAATAGAGCTTCGCCTCGTGGTCGGGCGCGATCGAGAAGAGCTGCGTCGCCATCTCGACCGCGAGCTCGTCCGCCTGGAGCTGTTGTGTGATCACCGAGCGCCAGAGGTCGCGGCGGCGCGCGAGCTTCTGCGGCGAGCCGGAGTACTCGGGGATCGGCGCGATCTCACCCCACGGCAGATCGCGTACCTGCCACTCCGCCCGCTTCGCGAGCTCGTAGTAGCGGTAGACGCCCTGGAGGTCGCGATCCGTGTCGAGCCCGAGGTCTTCGGCTTCCATCGCGGGGAAGCCTAACGAGCCGCCCGCCACGCGGCCACGCTCGGCGAAACGACGAAGGGGGAGAATCGATGCGGAGATCGCTCATCGGCGCCGTCGCTGCGGCTACCGCGCTCGTCTGTGCGGGCGTGGCGGCCGGAATCACGAACGGCGAGCCCGACGGCAGCGGCCATCCGTACGTCGGCGCGCTGCTCGCGCAGCAGGCGTTCTCCGACGGCACCTGGGAGGAATGCACGGGCACGCTCATCGCGCCGCGGGTCTTCCTGACCGCGGAGCACTGCGACGAAGGCGTGTCGAGAGTCGCGGTCACCTTCGACTCCGACTACGTCGCGAGCACGGGCACCACGTACTGGGGGACCTGGCACGGGGACCCGGCGTACAAGAAGTCGAACGGCGACCCGCACGACATCGCCGTCGTCGTCCTCGACAAGGCACCGAAGGGGCTCACGCCGGCGCGCCTACCCGGGCTGAATCAGCTCACGTCGCTGCAGGGGGGCGACCCGATCGTCTCGGTCGGGTACGGCGCCCAGTCCGTGACGAGCGACCACGGGGGCAAGACGCTGCACTACCAGGACACGCGCTTCGTCGCGACCGGTTCGTTCACGACGCTGACGCAGGCCTATCTGAAGGCGTCGATGAATCCGGCGCACGGCGACGGTGGGACGTGTTACGGCGATTCGGGCGGCCCGAACTTCATCGGCGACTCGAACGTCATCGCCGCAACGACGATCACCGGTGACATGTGGTGCCGGTCGACGAACGTCGACTACCGGCTCGACACGCCGGCGGCGCGCGACTTCCTGCAGCAGTTCGTCACGCTGCCGTGAGGAACGTCAGCGGGATGCCCGAGGGATCGCTCACCGAGCGCTCCTCGGGCGCCCCGTAGATCGTCGCGCCGACGAGGCGCGCGCGATCGGCCGGCGCATACGGCGCGCCCTGGCTCTGCCACGTGTTCGCGCCGACGTGATGGTGATAGCCGCCCGTGGCGAGGAACGCCGCCTGCGCGCGCAGCTCGGCCATCAGCTCGAAGCCGTGACCCTGCCAGAACTCGACCGTCGACGGGATGTCCGCGACGCAGAAATGGACGTGCCCCATCGTCGTCCGCTCGGGCAGGCCCTGGAACGGCTCGTCGTCGATACCCCGCACCAGATCGCCCGTGTCGAGCGGGATCGTGGTCATCGTCTGGCCGACCTTGCCCTCCCACGTGTCGCGCGGCCGGTCGGCGTAGATCTCGATCCCGTGGTAGTCGGGGTCGCGCAGGTAGAGCGCCTCGCTGACGCGATGGTCGGACATCCCCGTCAGCTCGATGTGGTCGCGGGCCGCGTGCTTGAGCCAGCGGCCGAGATCGGCGCGCGTAGGCAGGAGCAGCGCGAAGTGGAACAGCCCCGAGTAGCCCTCGGCCGACTGCGCGCCCGGCTGCTCGGTCAGCACGAGCAGGTCCTCCCCGCCGGTGCCGAGCCGCGCGGTGCCGTTCTCGCGCGCGTGGACACGCAGGCCGATCGCCTGCTCGTAGTACGCGAGCGACCGCCCGAGGTCGGCGACGGTCAGGTGGACGGCCCCCATCCGCATGACGCGAATATACGGACATGGAGGCGGTGCGAGTCGACAAGTGGCTGTGGGCGGCGCGCTTCTACAAGACGCGCGCGCTCGCGACCGAGGCGGTGCTCGGCGGGCACGTCCAGGTGAACGGCCTGCGCGTGAAGCCGGCCAAGGACGTGCGGGTCGGCGACGCGCTGCAGATCCGCATCGGGACGATCGAGTGGATCGTCGACGTGCGCGGCCTCGCCGAGCGTCGGGGGCCTGCGACGGTCGCGCGAGCGCTCTACGACGAGCGGCCGGACTCGAAGGAGGCGCGGGAGCGGCAGGTCATGCAGCGCCGGCTCGCGAAGCCGCTCGGCGCCGACCTCGGCGAGCGGCCGACGAAGCAGGACCGACGCCGGCTCGACGCGCTGCGGCGAGCCCAGCGGCGAGCGCGCTGAGCACCGCGAGCACGAGTGCAACCATCCACCAGCGGAGCCCGCCTGCGCGCACCGGCGGCTGCCAGGTTCGGGTGTCGAGCGACGCGAACGTCCTCGTGCCGCGGTCGACCGACAGCACCTTGCCGCCGCTTCCCAGGTGCAGCCGCAGCGACCAGAGCAGCGGCCGCGGGAGCCCGTCGAGGTCGATGCAGCGCGCGGTCGACGCGACGGTGTCCAGCGCGTGCACGAACGGATGCCCGTTCCCGTCGTAGAGCGTGTAGGCGAAGCGCCCGCCGGGGCTCGTGACGCGACTCAGCGGGTTGCCGCGCATCTTCTCGGTCGCGTCCCGCGGGTCGACGATCGGCTTCGCGACCAGCTTCCTCGCGGCCACGTCGTAGGCGCGAACCTCGTAACGCGTCGGATCGACGACGGACAGGTAGTGGATCAGGAAGAGGCGCGAGCCGTTCGGCGAGACCGCGTCGAAGCTGTAGTCCCCGTCGAGCACGATCACCGTCGCCGAGCCCAGGTTGTGCGCGTTCACGACGAGCAGGCGTGTCTGCGCGCGCGGGAAGCTCGTGCGCGGCTCGATCAGGACGAGCGTGCGGCGGTCGGCGGCGAGCCCGCTCGCCGACCCGTCGTACGCGACCGCCGGGATCGTCCAGGTGCCCGGCCAGGTCTGCATGCGCACGATCTGCCCGCCGTCGCGGCGCGTGGCCTCGACGAGCGTCTGCTTGCCGACCGTCACGGTGACGTACCGGACCGTGCCACCCGGAGCTGCGACCCCCGACGCCCCTACGTCGACGTTCAGCACCGGGAGCCCGTCGGCCCCCGCGCCCGGAGCTGCGAACGACGCGAGAACGAGTCCGGCAGCGAGGGCGGGCAACACGCGCATGCGTCGAATACGCGCGCCGCCACGGGAGAGGTCCCGCGGCGACCGATGACTTTCGTCAGCCGGCGTAGTCGAACTGCAAAATGGCCGAACTCGGGATCGTCGACGCGCTCGCGCGGCTGCAGCTCGCGGCTCGGCGCTCCGGCTACGAGCTCACGGTCACGGACGCGCCGAACGACCTCCTGGAGCTGATCGAACTGGCCGGCCTAGCGGATGTACTAGGCGTCGAGCCGCGGCGGGAGACCGAAGAGCGGGAACAGCGCCTCGGTATCGAGGAAGAACGAGAACTCCCCGATTCGGCCGCCTGAGATCTCGAGCACCTGCAGCGCCCAGGCGACATGCCCGGGGCCGTTCTCGTCGGGCTTGTACTGCGCGAACGCCGGCGAGCCGTTGACGGTGCCGACCGGCAGCATGCGCGAGCCGCGGCAGCCCTCGCCGGGCCCGAACCACCAGGTGAAGATGTCTGCCCGTCCGCTCAGCCAGAGATCGAACGGCGGCATCGACTGCGTCGCGTCCTCGTGGATCAGCGCGGTGAGCGCGTCGATGTCGTAGGCCTCGAAGGCGGCGACGTACCGCTCGAGGAGCTCCCGGTCGACCTGCTCGATCGGATCGGACGCCGCCATGTCGATCGCCTCGATCGTCGCCCGCGCACGCTGGAGCGCGCTGTTCACGGCAGCCACGGAGGTCTCGAGCAGCTCGGCGATCTCGCTCGCCTGCCAGCGGAGCACCTCGGCGAGGATCAGCGCGGCACGCTGCTTCGGCGGGAGGTGCTGCAGGGCCGAGACGAACGCGAGACGAACGGTCTCGCGCTCGATCGCGGTCTCCTCCGGCAGGTGCGAGTCCGGGATCGGCTGGAGCCACACCACCTCGGCCGGGATGTTCAGGCTCTCGATCACCGGCGCGCCGGCGGGGCCGAAGTCCATCGGGCGTGCGCGCCGCTCGCGCCCGCTCAGCATGTCGAGGCACACGTTCGTCGCGATCCGGTAGAGCCACGACCGCAGCGCCGAGCGTCCTTCGAACCGGTCGTACGCGCGCCAGGCGCGCACCATCGTCTCCTGCACCGCGTCCTCGGCCTCGAACGGCGAGGCGAGCATGCGGTAGCAGTAGGCGGTCAGCTCCTTGCGGTACTGCTCCAGCTCTGCGCCGACATCGACCTGGGTCGCCATCGCCCTCGATGCTACTGATCCGCGCACGGTGGTCAGACGCCTCTCGGCGCCGGAACTCATCGGGGCTCGGTTCACTCGATCACGCCGGTGCTCTCGGTCCGCGAAGCGGCTCGACGACACCGGCGAACAGGCCGTCTCCGGCCGATTTCTCTAGATTCGAGAAATGGCAACCGAGACCAACGTCGCGCTACTCGGCTACGGGACGGTCGGCGCGGCCGTCGACCAGCTGCTCGTGGCGTCGGCGGACGACATCGAGCGCGCGACCGGCCACCGCCTGCGCCTCACCAGGGCGCTCGTCCGCGACCCCTCCCGGCACCCAGCCGCACCCGCCGGCCTGCTCACGACGGAGTTCGAGGAAATCGCCGGCGACCCGTCGATCGCGGTCGTCGCCGAGGTGATGGGCGGTCTCGAGCCGGCGGGGCCGTACGTCCTCGACCTGCTCGCGCGCGGGAAGCACGTCGTGACCGCGAACAAGCAGCTCGTCGCACGCCGGGCGCCGGAGCTCTACGCCGCCGCAGCGGCGAGCGGCGTCCAGCTGCGCTTCGAGGCGAGCGTGTGCGCGGCCATCCCGGTGATCAAGGTGCTGCGCGAAGCGCTGGTCGTGACGAACGTGCACCGCGTGCTCGGCATCGTCAACGGCACGACGAACTTCGTGCTGACCGAGATGGAAGGCGGCGCCACGTATGCCGACGCCCTCGCAGACGCGCAGGCGCGCGGCTATGCGGAGGCCGATCCCAGCGACGACGTGTCCGGCGCCGACGCCGCAGCCAAGATGGCGATCCTCGCGACGGTCGCGTTCAACACGCGCGTCGCGCTCGAGGACGTCGACCACACCGGGATCACCGAGCTCGACCCGCTCGACGTCACCGCGGCGCGCGAGCTCGAGATGGTCGTGCGCCTCGTCGGTGCGGCGCGACTCGTCGACGGCGCGTACGACGTGCGTGTCGAGCCGGCGTTCGTCGACGCGCAGCATCCGCTCGCGAAGGTCGACGGCGCGTTCAACGCCGTCATGCTCCAGGGCGACGCGATCCGCGAGATCACGCTGGCCGGCCCGGGCGCCGGCGGCACCGAGACGGCGTCGGCGATCGTCGCCGACATCGCGGGCGTGCTCGGCACGACCGGCCCGCAGAGCGACCCGGCCTGGCGCGACCTGCCGCGACTCTCACCTGGTGCGTCGCGCTCTCCGTTCTACTTCCGGCTGTTCGTCGAGGACCGGCCGGGAACGCTCGCGCGCGTCGCCGAGATCCTCGCGCGCCATGCGATCTCCGTCGCCCGGCTCGTCCAGCACCAGGACGGGAGCGGCGCGACGTTGCACGTCGTCACGCACGAGGCTGCTGCCGGATCGCTGGCCGACGCGCTCGACGAGCTCGGCGGGCTCGCAGAGGTCCGTCGCCGCTCGCGCCCGATCCCGGTCGTCTCCGACCGCGGCGTCGCCGAGCTCGGGTGGGCGTGACGGGCGCGCGGGCCACCCGGCTGTCGCTCGGGGAGGGTGGGACGCCGCTGGTGCACGCGCCGCGCGTCTCGAGGGCAATGGGGCTCGACCTGCACCTGAAGTGCGACCACCTGAACCCGACCGGGAGCTTCAAGGACCGCGGCATGGCCGTCGCCGTCGAGCGCGCAGCCGACCGCGGCGTCCGCACCGTGGTTTGCGCATCGACGGGAAACACCGCCGCGTCCGCGGCGGCATACGCGGCGCGCGCCGGCATGCGCGCGGTCGTGCTGACGCCCGAGGGCGCCACGGCGGGCGCGAAGCGCGCGCAGGCACACGCGGCGGGCGCTCAGGTGCTCGAGGTTCGCGGCACGTTCGACGACGCACTGCGACTCTGCCGTGAGCTCGGCCGGCGCGACGGCTTCACGCTCGTCAACTCGGTCAACCCCGACCGCATCGACGGCCAGCGGTCGGTGATCGGCGAGATCGTCGAGCAGCTGGGACGGGTCCCCGACGTGATCGCGCTGCCGTACGGCGGCGGCGGCAACGTGTCGGCGGTCGCGGCGGGCTGCGACGAGGCGGGCATCTCGCCGGCACTCGTCGTGGGCGAGGCGGCGGAGCGCACGACGACGTTCGCTTCCGCGATCAGGATCGCGGAGCCCGCGCACGAGGAGCGCGTGCAGCGGCTCGTCGCGGACGGCCGCCTCACCGCCGTACCGCTCGCGGACCGCGAGCTTCGGGCTGCGTGGTCGGCGCTCGCGCGTTCCGAGGGTGTGTTCTGCGAGCCCGCGTCGGCGGCCGGCATCGCCGCGCTCGAGAAGCTCGGCCTCCGCGACGTGACCGCGGTCTGCATCGTCACCGGTCACGGTTTGAAGGACGCCGCGGCCGTCGACGCGTCCGCCGCGACCGTCGTCGACGCATCGCTCGACGCTGTGCTCGAGGTGCTCGATTGATCGTCGCGCGCGCGCCGGCATCGACCGCGAACCTCGGCCCCGGGTTCGACGCCGCCGCTGCGGCGCTCGACCTCTGGAACCACGTCGAGATCGAGGAAGGCAGCTTCGCCGTCGAGATCGACGGAGAGGGCGCCGGCGAGCTCCCGCGCGACGCGTCGCATCTCGCCGTTCAGGCGTTCGCGCTCCTCACACCGCCGAGTGCGTATCGGTTCCGCTTCACGAATGCGATCCCGCTCGAGCGCGGGCTCGGCTCGAGCGCAGCGGCGATCGGCCTGGGCCTGGTCGCCGGTGCCGCGGCGGGCGGGCACGCGCTCGCGGCCGGAGATCTGCTGACGCTCGGCGCACGCCTCGAATCGCACATCGACAACCTGGCCGCGGTGCTGAGCGGCGGCGTCTGCATCGCGTGGCGGGAGGACGGCCCGCGCCTGCGGCGCATCGCCGACGAGGTGCCCGCCGACGCGATCGCGGTCGTGCCGTCGGAGCGGACGTCCACCGCCGCGTCGCGCACCGGCCTGCCGGACACCGTTTCGCATGCCGACGCCGCCGAGAGCGCGGGCGCCGCGATGCTGCTCGGCGCGGCGATCGCAACCGGCGACGCAGGACTACTGCGGCACGCGTTCCGCGACCGGCTGCACGAGCCGTTCCGGGCCGCCGGAGCGCCGCTCCTCGACCGCGTGAAGCATCTCGCGCCCGAGGCTCTCGGCGTCACCCTCTCCGGCTCCGGGCCGACGGTGATCGCCTGGGCGGTGGATGCGGTCGACCGCGACCGCATCGCGGCCCAGTTGACGGCCGAGCTCGGCACAGCGGCCACCGTGTTGCCGCTCGGAGCGGCGCACGAAGGCGCAGCCGCGCAGGTGCACTGACCGAAGACGAGCGAAGGGCTTCCTACCCCGGGTAGGGGTTCTTCGCGGCGCGGTCGTCCGAGAGCGACTCGCGCGACCGTGTGACGAGCAGCTCGATCGCGTCGGCGAGGTGCTCCTGCGCGATGTTGTGATCGCCTCGCTCGGTGCGCAGCTTGTGCGCCTCGAACAGCACGTCGGCGTGCGTGGAGCCGTGCGGCGGCTCGAAGCGGTACGCCGCGAGCTCGATCAGCAGTCCGAGCGGATCGTCGAAGTAGATCGAGTCCATGAAGCCACGATCCTTCACGCCGCTGTGCTTGATGCCACGTTCGTCCAGCCGCTCGACGCACTGGTCGAACGTCGCCTTCGACACCGCGAACGCGAGGTGATGCACGCGGCCCGCGCTCTTCTCCTCCACGGGCGCGCCGCGCTCGCGCGCTTCGTGCGTGAAGACGGTGATCAACCGGCCGTCACCCGGATCGAAGTACAGGTGGCTCTCCGCCGCATTGTCGAGATTCGGCTGCTCGAAGACGAAGGGCATCCCGAGGACGCCCTCCCAGAAGTCGATCGACGTCTGCCGCTTCGCGCCGACGAGCGTGATGTGGTGGACGCCCTGAGCCTGGATCTTTCGCATCGGCCACATTCAATCTCACGCCACGTCGTCCCCGCGCGTTGTAATGGAGGAGATGGCAAGCACCCTCCTCGACAGCCCGATCGGACCCCTTGGCCTCGTCGCCACGCGCGACGGGCTCGCGGGCGTCCGGTTCCATGCGCATTCCTTCCCGGTCGAGGGGAAGTCGCCGGTCCTGGACGACGCCGCCGAGCAGCTCTCCTCGTACTTCGCGGGCGAGCTGACGGCCTTCGACCTGCCGCTCGACCTCGACGGCAGCGAGTTCCAGCGTCGCTGCTGGCTCGCGCTCGCGACCATCCCGTACGGCCAGACCGTCAGCTACGGCGAGCAGGCGCGGCGCCTCGGCTACGGCCCCGAGAAGGCGCGCGCGGTCGGCGCGGCGAACGGGCAGAACCCGCTGCCCCTCGTCCTCCCCTGCCACCGCGTGATCGGCGCCGACGGCTCGCTGACCGGCTTCGGCGGCGGGCTGCCGATGAAGCGATTCCTGCTCGAGCACGAAGGCGCGCTCCTGCCGCTCGGTTAGACGCGCAGTCGACCGAAGTCCGTCCGCTGCCGCCGCTAGACTGTTTTCTGTTGTGACAACGGATGGCGAGCCAGTCGATCCTGCGGCACTCCCTCTGGCGGATCTGGAGGCCGAGCTGGCCACGCTCGCCTCCCACCTGTACGCCGGGACGTGCCGCTGGCTCGAGCTCGTCGCAGAGCTCGACAGGCGCGCAGGCTGGGTCGAGGCGGGCGTCCGGTCGTGCGCCGAGTGGATCGCCTGGCGGTGCGCGTTGACCCCGCGCGCCGCGCGCGAGCATGTCCGCGTCGCCCGTTGCCTGGAGGGACTCCCGCAGACGCACGCGTCGTTCGCCCGTGGCGAGCCCTCGTACGCGAAGGTCCGGGCGCTCACGAGGGTCGCGACGCCAGAAAGCGAGCAGGACCTGCTCGAGCTCGCGAGCCACTGCACGGCCTCACAGCTCGAGCGGTCGGTGCGCGCCTACCGGCGGGTGACGGCGGAGGAGGCGCGAGAGCAGCAGGAGAACGCGCACCTCAGCGTGTTCTGGAGCGCAGACGGGTCCCTGGAGATCCACGGGCGGCTCGCGCCCGAGGACGGCGCGCTCGTCCTTCGCGCGCTCGAGTCGATGCGCGACTCGCTGTGGCGCGGTTCCGCGGAACCGCGGCCCGCGCGGCAGGCGTCGACCGCGGAAGCGCTCGTCGCCGTGGCGGACGCCGCACTGGCGGGTGCCGGACACGAGCGGACGGGCGGCGAGCGGTACCAGGTCGTCGTCCACGCCGACGAAGCGGCGCTTTGCGAGGACGGTGACGGCGGCTGTGCGCTCGACGACGGGAGCGCCGTCGCGCCGGAGACCGCGCGGCGGCTCGGCTGCGACGCGTCCGTCGTGCGTAACGGCCGGCGCTCGCGCACGATCCCGACCGCGGTGCGGCGCGCCTTGCGCGCGCGCGATCGCGGCTGCCGCTTCCCCGGCTGCGAGCACCGCCGCTTCGTCGATGCGCACCACGTCCGCCACTGGGCACACGGCGGCGAGACGACGCTCACGAACCTGGTCCTGCTCTGCCGCCGCCACCACCGCGCCGTGCACGAGGGCGGCTATCGAGTCGACGCCGACGGGCGTTTCTTCTACCCCTGGGGCGGCGAGATCATCGCGTCCCCGTCGCTGCCGCACAGCGACCCGGCTG
>Ga0207657_10007491_pt1 | contig 11186 bp, 8 predicted proteins | sample KBSC33metaG_FD_184316 | JGI IMG/M metagenome (GOLD analysis project Ga0207657, IMG submission 184316) | Corn rhizosphere microbial communities from Kellogg Biological Station, Michigan, USA - KBS C3-3 metaG (SPAdes) (version 2) | ecosystem: Host-associated > Plants > Roots > Rhizosphere > Soil ... | reverse complement strand
CGCCGCCGACCTCGAGTACCCCGCGATGCGCCGCCGTGTCGATTCCCCTCGCCATGCCGCTGGCGATGGTCATCCCGGCCGCCGCCAGATCGGCGGACAGTTTGGACGCCGCCACGCCCCCGTAAGCCGTGGGACGCCGCGTCCCTACCACCCCGAGCATTAGCGTCGCGAGCAGCTCCACGCGGCCGCGGGCGAACAGCAGGGGCGGGGGATCGAAGATATCGCGCAGCGCCGGCGGATAACGCGCGTCCGTCAGAGGAACCAGGACGGCACCCGCCCGGGCCGCTTGGTTCTGCTGATCCGCGGCGTCGTCGAAAGCGCAGCCGCTGGCCAAGCTCTGAGCCACTCCGGCCGCAAGCCCTGCCGCTTGCAGCTCCGAGCGCGACGCCCGGAAGATCGCCTGCGGGCTCCGGAAAATCTCCAGCAGTTGTCCGGCTTTGCGAGTGCCCAGGCCCGGCGTCATCCGTAGCGCCAGCCAGTAGAGAGCATCCTGCGACGTCACGGGGTCGGGAGCGGCGGGCAATGGCGCCGGGAGGGCAGGTTGCATGTAATGGTGGTGTCCGGTGACGGGCGGAAATCTCATTTTTTGCGCTACGCTAGTGGCTGATGACTCAAGCTGCTCAAGCCACCTACGATGACGCCAATTTACTGCTGCGCCTGTACGATCTGCGCCGCGAAGAAAAATTGCGCGAGGCCCGCGCCTGGTTCGTAGCCAATTTCAAGCCCAAGAGTATGGCGGATATCGATCAGCTCTGCCCGCCCGGTTCGGAAAACAATGCGCGCATGCGTCAAGTGGCATCTTATTGGGATATGGCTGCGTCCCTCGTGACGGCCGGCGTCCTCAATCCCGACCTGTTCTTTGCCAGCAACCGCGAGATGCTGGTAGTGGCCGTGCGCTTTCGTCCGGTTCTGGCCGCAATTCGCGCCGCGTTTAAAGACCCCAGCTTCCTGCGGAACCTGGAAACGGTAGCGCAGCAATTCTCGGATCATTTGGATAAAATCGGTCCGGGCACGCTCGAAGCGTTTGTCGCGCGAGTGGGAGGCTGAAGACCGCGGGTGCTCCGGGATCCGGACTTTTTTGAAGATCGCGAGCTGAGCCTGATCTATGTCGCCAAGAAGCTGAAGGAAGCTCTGGCGCTGGAGCTTCTGCTCACCGAAGCGGGCCTGGATTATCTAGTCGAGCCCGACCGCTACAGCGGCGGAATCATTTTCCGCTCGGAGCGCGTGGGAGCGTTTTTCTACGTCGCGCCGGAACACGAAGCGGCGGCTCGCGAGACCCTGCGCGGAGGAGGTTATCGGCCGTATGAGCCCTCTGCCTGACCCCGAATCCGCTGCGGACGTTGGCGTGAAGTTTCCTGCCGCGGCGGGCGCTGTCTCTGTTCTGGGTCGACCCTGCCGCTAGCGTTTTGGCTATTGCTGCACAGGCGAGCCGACTGGAATCGTCACGACATTGCTGGTGTTTAGACCTTGAGAAATAGTCATTTGGGCGTGCAGGTTAGGCGTCATATTCGGGCTCAATTCCAGAGTGACCTGGTAAAGGCCGACCTGGCCCACCATCAGTGAAGCGAATATAACCTGCGCTGTGGACCCGCCCACGAGCGATGAAACCGACCCAATGGGAGCATTGACGGGCGGCCCAGCGTAGGGTGCTCCGTCCACAATCGTGCTGAGCGCAGGATCCGGGCTGGCAGTGCAAAAGCCTACGAAGTTCAATTCGAAATCGATGGAGTTTGTGATCCCACTGCTGCAGACTAATCCCAGGCCGGTGGCAATAATATTGATGGTTTCGCCGGGAATTGCAGGATTCGCTGGCGTAATCAGCGTACCGGCGGCGCTGGCGCAGCACAGCGCAGTGTTGGTAGCCGTCAGGAGCAGTTGCGCCCCGCCGGTATTCGTGGTCGGCGTGGTCACATTGGTGGAAATGGGCGTGCCGTCGCCATCTGGGCCGGGTATTTTCGACTGCAGGCGGATACGCGTAAACACGCCCGCGGCCTGAGCGGTTACCGGGGAGCCGGCGTCGGCGTTGATCAGAGCAACGAATTTGTCGCGGAGGCTAGCCAATGTATCGCTCGCCGTCACGGTATAAGTGTAAGCCACGCCGCCCACCGTAACCGTGCCGACGTCCCCCGCCTGAATCGAACCATCTACTGAAACGGTCCCCGTGGCGAAACTCGAAGCGTGCGTGGCGATGACTGCGCGGGGTTCCTGCGCTCCTGGCGTGGGATCGGCGAAGATGCCGGGGTTTTGATCCTCCACCTGGATGTTGACGGCGGTCGTCACCGTCACACTTCCATCGGCATGCGTGGTCCGCACCCATGAAGAAACGCTGTCCGCGCCGGTCACAGCGAAGGGAAGCTGCGCCTTGATCTCAGTGGGACTCACCGAGAACAGGGGCGCGCGCATTCCGTCAATGTAGAGTTGCACCCCTGCCAGTTCAAACGGCAGCGCAGTATTTGGCGAAGCCGATGCGGTGGTATCCGCCAGGTTAGACCCGCGATACCGCATTACCGCGCCGGGCGCGATAATCCCTGAACTCCCGCCGCCCGACAGGAATCCGGAACTGGTAGCTGCCGTAATGGTCGCGTTCGAATTCGTAGTGGTCGCAAGCGCGATGGAGTTGCCATTTGGGCCCGGCTGGCGGGCGATCAAATTAATGGTGGCTAAAGTGGCTTCTTCGATGGCGAAGACGTTAGGGTCCCCCTTGCCCGCGTTAATCACTCCCGCGAGAGACACCGCGATGGTCTCCAGCGTGTCGGTGGACTTGACGACATAGACGTATTTCGTCGGAGTGCTTGCGCCGGCTCCGGTAATGGAGATCGTGATCGAGTTACCTGAAGTTATAGTGCCGCCGATCACCACAGTCCCTTCCGCATAGACAGCCAGGCTGGCCGCATTTACCACACCAGTGATTGGGACGCTCGGCGTGGCAGGAGAAAATATCAGGATTCGATAATCAGTGGGGTCCGCGACATACAGATTCTGATTCACTGCATCCCAGGCCAGCGAAGTGGGCGTAGGCGTAACGTCGGAGGAAGAGAGACCCACGGGGTTCGAATTCGTGAACACGTCCGAGTATTCGTCCGGTTCGCCCAGAACTACGTTGGCTTCGGGGGCGTTCTGCGTGGGGATTGTGTTGAACACCAGTACGCGATCGTTGCCCCCGTCGGCGATGAACAGGCGCTGGCCATCGGAGAGGGCATAGCGCGGAAAACTGAGGGTTCTGCCGCAGATCGATGGATACGTGGCGTTTCCGTTAGCGTCGGTTCCGGCGACCGGACATAGGTTCTTCGTGTCGTTGGCGATCGATTGCGTCATGTCCTTCTGGCCGATCTCCACGTCCGCCGGCTGCTGGTTGGAAGTGGGAATCTTATTCCAGATGAGAACTCGGTTATAGCCCAGATCAGCGACGTATAGGCGCGTACCGTCACTGGTCACCGAAGTAGGGCTTAGCATGATATTGGCTGATGTGGGCAATGACAGATTGACCTGATTGACCTGTGGAGCGGTGGTGAAATTTGGCTGTCCCAGCACCACATCCGCCGGCTGATTATTCTGCGTGGGAATGGAATTCCAGATCAATATCCGGTCATTTTCCGTATCGGCGACGAACAGCTTACCGTTTTGAATCCACACTCCCTGCGGGCCGCGCAGCGAACTGGCCGTGACCGTAACCACCGCGATGGATGTAAAATCCTTCTGCCCCAGCACAATATCGGCTGGCCGCGGGCCATAGGTCAGCGGAATGGATTTCCAGATCAGAACGCGGTTATTAGAAGTGTCCGCCACTGCCAGGATCGTGCCGTCGGAGGCGACCGCGGTGGGCTGATACATGCTGGATGCGGTGACCGGGGTCGAAGCCGTCGTAATGATCGCCGAAGTACCGCCCGCCGTGGTGAGGAAATCAGGCTGCCCTAATACTTCCGAAGCTTGTCCTCCGCACACCGGACAGCGCCCCGAATAGGGAGGGATCTCCGCGTCAACCGCAGGCACGTGCAGTAGGTATGGGTTCACCGGGAAGATCAGAACCCGGTTGTTATCGGGCAAGAGGCCAATGTGATTATCGTCGGCCACAAATAGAACATTGTTCGCGAACGCCAAGCCCCCCGCGGCCCCGATGACGGTGTTGGACGCGCCGGTGGTCTGGGCGCTGAAAAAGGGCTGTCCGATGACCGCCCGCGCGGCTTGGCCGGTGAGAAAATCGGCTGCGGCACAGGGTAAGGAAAAGGTTGCGGCTAAAACAAAGCCAGCCAGTAAAACAAAGTAGGATTTCAGCATGCGAGATAACAGTTATTAATTAAGACCCACGGGGTTGAAGTTTTGAGTATAACAGTGTATCGACGCCGCATGGCCGCGCGGGGTTGCAGTGAGTTGTTGCGCTGCGTTAGGCTCTTTTTTGCAACGATTGCACCGCCGCGCGAGCGCCTGCTCGTGAGCCTACTGCTTTTCGTCGAAAGTGATTCCGGATTCGGCGCCGAACTTGCGATAATTCCGGAACTCGATACGGTTACGGCTGCAGTGCGAGGAACCTTGCTGGCAGCTCAATACTTCGGAAACGGTCGGAAGCAGAAACGGCCGGGGAGTCGCCAGCCGCACGAAATCGTAATCCACGGCCTCTTCCACCTTGGCTAGCGGAAACAGCAGCGGCATATTGCGCGATTCAATTTCAAGGCGCAGCACTCGTGAGCTCTCGCGATCGACCCAAACCGTTCCGCGGAACGCCGGGTAGTACAGTTGCCCGGCCATAATAATGCGCCAATGGGAGTGTTCGCGCGTTACGTCGAACTTGAAAGTGGTGGCGCTCCGCCCGCTGATCGTGTCCTGCCCGCTTTTGCGGAAGGTGGCCGCGGTAGAGGGGTCGAACAGATCGTCCAGCAGCGATGCGAACTCGCCGGTTGACCAGTTCCCTCCCGCATCTTCCATCGATTTTTGCGGTTTGTTTCCGACCTTGATGTTGGTGTAGCTTTCATGGCCGTCTTCATAGGCCAGATCCGCGCTGATGGTGTCGATCGCCTGCCATCCGTCCTTCGGCCGATCGCTTTCATAGCGGGTGGTCAACTGGCGGCAGAAAAAATTCGGCAGCACCCCAACGAAGGCAGCGGCGGCTTCCTTGGCCTTAACAATGATGGGATCTTCCTGCACCGGGATGAACTCAGGAGGCGCTGCGGCAGGTTCTGCGCCCTTGGCCGGGCCCGCGCTTTTGGCCGAAGCAGCGTCGGTCGGCTGGGGCGCTCCGGCGGAAGGCGTTAGAGACGGCGGCTCGCTATTACTCGCCGACACGCGCGGCGCGGGTTTGCCATGGCGAAGCTCCGGCGGCCCGGGATCGTCGGCATCCGGAGTGGGATCGGCGGGCCGCACCAAAGTGGTAGGCCGGTTGTCGTCGGGCTCAGCGGCGATGGGCGGTGCTGCATCAGGGGACGTCGCTGCAGGAGCGGTGGAGGCAGATTGCTGAGCAGGCGCGCGATCGCTCTTGCGGCGCAAAGTAGGACGCTCATCATCGCCATCGCCGCTGCGCTTGCTTTCAGCCGACCGCTTTGCGCTGCTGGCGGCCAGATTCGGTAAATCCCAGGTGCGCGAAGCCGCTTCGCGTTCGCGCGCCGTTCCCGCCGCGTTGAACGTCACGCCGGTAGCTGTGAAAAAACCCATGTCGTCCATGGTGGAATCCACGCTGAGATGATCCGCCGCGGCGAAGCTGCTCAGTTCGGCCGGCTTGCCGTCTTTCTGAACCGTCATGTTGTCGCCAGCCTTGTAGGTAATAATGCGGTGATCGTCGGCTTCAAGGACAAACTGGTTTCCGGCCACCGCGCGCAGCATGCCCGTAGTCGTAATGATCGCCGGGGCATCCTTGCGGCCTTTGGAATTGGAAGGCGTCGAGTCGCTGGTCTTGCCGCGCCCGCGCCCGCCGCCAATGGGCCCGCCCCCTCCTATGGGTCCACCGCCTCCGCCGGGATAACCACCACCGGGATAGCCGCCGCCAGGATAACCGATCTGCGCGGAAAGGCTTCCGGTAAGAGCGCCGAGAAGAAGCAAGCGGAAGGCAAGCATGCCCTGTGTGACGCGGATCATGCACTCCCAGTGTACATCCGACTTGCGGCATGCAGTTGCCTCGCCCGTCGCGTACCATAAGAGATTCCAATGGCTCAAAAAGCAGCTCCAAAAGTAGCCCCAAAAGCAGCTCAGAAACTAGCGGACAAGCCGGGTCAGAAAAAGTCCGGCATCAGCTATAAAGACGCCGGCGTGAGCATTGATGAAGCGGATCGCGCGGTCTCGTCCATCCGCACTCTGGCGCGCAAGACATTTACCAGTGGCGTGCTTACGGATATCGGAAGCTTCGGCGGCGGATTCCTGCTGAAGGGTTATCGCGAGCCGGTGCTGGTTTCGTCGGCCGATGGCGTCGGCACCAAGCTCAAGCTGGCGTTCCTCACCGGGCGCCATTCCACCATCGGTGAAGATCTGGTCAACCACTGCGTAAACGACATCGCGGTACAGGGCGCCGTGCCCCTGTTCTTTATGGACTATTTCGCGGTCGGCAAGCTGGATTCGCGTGTCGCAGCGGAAGTGATCTCCGGCATCGCGCGCGGCTGCAAGGCCAACGGCTGCGCCCTCATCGGCGGCGAGACGGCTGAGATGCCGGGCTTTTACGCGCCGGGTGAATATGACTTGGCGGGTTTCATCGTAGGCGCCGTCGAGCGCAAGCGCCTGCTGACGGGCGCGAAAATTCGCATCGGCGACGTGCTGATCGGACTGCCCTCCAGCGGACTCCACACCAACGGCTATTCGCTCGCCCGCAAGCTGCTGTTCGACGTGGCCGGACATGCGCCTTCGACGCGTCTGAACGATCTCGAAACCAGCATCGGCGACGAACTGCTGAAGCTTCACCGCAGTTACCTGAGGCCGCTGCGCGCGCTAGGCGACGCCGGACTGCTCAAGGGCGCCGCGCACATTACCGGTGGCGGCATCACGGACAATACGCCGCGTATTCTGCCCAAGGGTTTGGGCGTGCGCATTGACCTCGGCACCTGGCCGGTGCTGCCCATTTTTGAATTGCTGCGCAAAATCGGGCGCATTCCCGAGCAGGATTGGCGCCGCACTTTCAACCTGGGTATCGGCATGATCTTCGTGGTCTCGCCGCGCAAACTGGCCGAAGCCGGCAAGATCCTCGACAGGATGAAAGAAGACTGGTACCCCATCGGCGCCGTGATTCCAGCCCGCGGCGAGCGCGTCGTGTACGAATAGGGGCGTTGCGTGAAACGCCTGGGAATTCTGCTATCCGGCCGCGGATCGAACTTCGTCGCCATCGCCGATTCCATCGCCGCCGGACGGCTGGACGCTGAGATCGCCGTGGTGATTTCCAATCGCGCCGATGCGCCGGGGATCACGGCCGCCCGCGAGCGTGGATTGAAAGTGGCGCTGCTGCCATCCAGAGGCATCGAACGCGAAAAGTATGACGCGCTCCTCGCCGCGGAACTGGATCAGGCCGGCGTGGATTTGATCTGCCTGGCCGGCTACATGCGTTTGCTGAGCGCATCGTTCATCCAACGCTACCCGCTGCGTATTTTGAACATTCACCCGTCCTTGCTGCCGGCGTTTCCAGGACTCGACGTGCAGCAGAAGGCCATCGATCACGGCGTGAAAGTCTCCGGCTGCACCGTGCATTTCGTCGACGAGGGTCTTGACTCCGGGCCCATCGTCAAGCAGGCCGCGGTCCCGGTGCTGGATGATGACACCGCCGAATCGCTGGCCGCGCGCATATTAAAGGAAGAGCACCGCATTTATAGCGAAGCAATCGCGCTGGTGCTGTCGGGCAAATATCGCATCGAAGGCCGGCGCGTTTTGTCAGTGGCCTCCTGAACGGTACATTTTAGAACGATCCCTTACTCCAGTCGGCACGTCCCAAGCAGCAGTTGGGATGCGGCTAACACAACGAACTGCGGAAACAAACCGTCCGAGTCGAAGTGTAAAGAGCCGGACGCGATTTCTCGCGAAAGAGTTCGAAAAACGTCGTTTGTTGGTGGAAAAGACGTTGCCGGGCGCTAACAGGGCCCCGGTCACAGTTTTCTAATATATCGTGATACGATAGATTGTGGCTGCGAAACCTTCTGCCGACATCTCGATCAGTTCCTACCGCGCGCTCGCCGAATTCCGCCATCAGATCCGCCTCTTCCTGCATTTCAGCGAAGAGGCTACCCGCCAGCATGGGCTTGAACCTCAACAACATCAATTGTTGCTGGCGATCAAGGGTATTCCCGTCGGCACCCAGCCGACTATCGGACGCATCGCGGAACGCCTGCAGATTCGGCATCATAGCGCGGTGGAGCTGGCGGACCGGCTCCACGAACGCGGCGCCGTGGCCCGCGAAACCAATCCCGATGATCGCCGCGAAGTGCGTTTGCATCTGACGCCGGCCGGCGAGCGCCTGCTGCAGAAGTTGTCGATCGCCCATCACAACGAACTAGGAAAAGCCGGGCCCGCATTGCGGGACGCGCTCAATGTAGTGTTGCAACTCGTACGGAAGGAATCATGAAAAAAAGAATGCGCACCCTGGGCAAGAAAGCCCAACGTGCCTGGGATCAGCAAGAAATTGAGCTTGAACGCTCGCTCGGAGATTTCACCACCACCTACCGCGTGATCCCGTTGTCAATCGCGGCCGTCGCCATCGGCATCGTAGCGGCCTACATTGCCTGGGCGCTCATTCGCCTGATCGGGATCTTCACCAATTTGTTTTACTTCGGACGCTGGTCGACCAGTTTCGTCTCACCAGCCGACAATCATCTGGGCGTTTGGGCGATTCTAGTGCCGGTGGGGGGATCGCTCATTATTGGATTCATGGCCCGCTATGGCTCGGAGCGCATTCGGGGCCATGGAATTCCGGAAGCGATCGAATCCATCCTGATGCATGGCAGCCGGGTTCATCCCAAGCTCGCCATACTCAAGCCGATTTCTTCGGCGATCTCGATCGGCTCCGGTGGACCATTCGGCGCTGAAGGCCCGATCATTATGACCGGCGGCGCGTTCGGCTCAATGATCGCGCAATTCTTTCACCTGACAGCGATTGAACGCAGGACGCTGCTCGTCGCAGGCGCGGCGGCAGGCATGTCCGCGACGTTTGCCGCGCCGGTCGCTGCGGTGCTGCTGGCGGTCGAACTGCTGTTGTTCGAGTGGAAACCTCGCAGCGTAATCCCGGTCGCTCTGGCTAGTGCCGCGGCCGCGGCTACGCGCTGGAGCGTTCTCGGGCATGGTCCGCTCTTTCCGGTTCCGGCCCATCCACCCATCATGGGTGTCCATGTGCTGCTCGCGTGCCTGCTGGCCGGCCTCCTGGCCGGAGTGCTATCGGCGTTGCTTACCGCCGCCGTTTACCTGGCCGAAGACGCTTTTCAGCGGCTGCCGATTCATTGGATGTGGTGGCCGGCGATCGGCGGGCTGGTGGTCGGCATCGGCGGATTGATTTTCCCGCGTGCCCTGGGCGTGGGCTATGACACCATTACCGATCTGCTGCAAGGCCACGTTGAAATCGCCCTGCTGCTGGGCGTGCTCATCGTCAAACCCATCATCTGGGCCACCGCGTTAGGCTCCGGCACGTCCGGCGGCGTGCTCGCGCCGCTGCTCATGATGGGCGCGGCATTAGGCGGCGTCGAATCGCACTTCATGCCTGCAATGGGCGTGGGGTTCTGGCCGCTGGTGAGCCTGGGCGCCATCCTGGGAGGCACCATGCGCTCGCCTTTTACCGGAATGCTTTTTGCGATCGAACTGACGCATGACACAAATATGCTGTTGCCGCTGCTGGTGTCTTGCTTTGCGGCGCATGGCTTCACCGTGCTCACTTTGCGGCGGTCGATCCTGACTGAAAAAGTTGCCCGGCGCGGCTTCCATTTGAGTCGCGAATATAGCGTTGATCCGCTGGAGCTTCTGCGGGTAAGCGATGTGATGCGGCCGGACGTCGAAGGCGCGCTGCCCGGCATAGTCACCTATCCCGAGGAAACGCTGCGGACAGCCGTGCACCGCATGGCGGAACACAAGGTGACCCATTTGGCCGTCACCAACCGCGATGACGAAACCACCGCGATTGGAGTGGTTAATCTGGAAGATCTATTGCAGGCGCGCACTCGTAACCTCCAGGAGGAACGCTCCCGCGAACGGGTATTGGGTATGGGCACGGGACGCCGGGCATGAACCCGGCGCGGGCGGGAAGACCTCGCGCAGTCCCGCGCCAGGTGGGATGTAATTCCTTCCCCCAGTTGGATAAACTCGTCGAATATGTTTAAACGACGTTTTTTGTTCGCCGCGCCATTGTTGTTGGCGGCTGTTTCATCTCTAGCGGTCGCGCAGACGACCGCGCCGTATTTTCCGCCGCCTGGTAAATGGGAGAAGAAAGCGCCTGCCGAAGTGGGCATGGACGCGCGCAAACTCCAGCAGGCAGTCGAGTACGCGCAGGCCAACGGCAGTGATTGGGATTTCGACCGGGACCAGGTTCGAGTCTTCGGCAAGCCGCTCGGGCCCTTGCCGAAGCAGCGCGCCGCCACTAACGGAATCATTCTCCGTCACGGTTACATCGTGGCGCAGTTCGGCGACACGAAAGCCAACGATCCGGTTTACAGCGTAGCCAAGAGTTTTCTCTCGACAGTCGCGAGTATCGCGGTTACTCGCGGACTGATTAAAGATGTCAACGATCCCGTCGCGAAGTATATCGACGACGGCGGCTACGCCTCGCCGCACAACGCGAAAATCACCTGGAAGAATCATCTCCAGCAGGAAAGCGAGTGGGAAGGCTCCCTGTGGGGCAAGAATGCGGATTTTGTCGGCGTCCAGGAGTTCGGCGAAGGCCAGCGTTCCCCGCGCGCGATCCAGGAGCCAGGCTCCTTCTACGAATACAACGACGTTCGCATCAACCGGTTTTCTCTATCGCTGCTGCGCTTGTTCGGCAAAGGCCTGCCGGAGATCCTCAAGACCAGCATCATGGATCCTATCGGCGCCTCGCAGGACTGGCGATGGGTTCCGTACAAGAATTCGATGGTCGAAGTGGAGGGGCGCAAGGTGGGTTCCGTCAGCGGCGGTACGCGCTGGGGCGGCGGCCTGTGGATTAATTCGGAGGACATGGCACGCTTCGGCTTGATGATCCTCAATCATGGCCGCTGGGGTGACCGCCAGATCGTTTCCGCAAAATGGCTAAAGGATGCCGTCACGCCGAGCCT
>Ga0207657_10007489_pt1 | contig 11188 bp, 13 predicted proteins | sample KBSC33metaG_FD_184316 | JGI IMG/M metagenome (GOLD analysis project Ga0207657, IMG submission 184316) | Corn rhizosphere microbial communities from Kellogg Biological Station, Michigan, USA - KBS C3-3 metaG (SPAdes) (version 2) | ecosystem: Host-associated > Plants > Roots > Rhizosphere > Soil ... | reverse complement strand
CATCCTCCTTGCCCTGCTCCTGATATTCAGTGCGCAACTCGCTGTAAATCTTCGCGCGCTTGCTGCCCAGCTTCTTGACTGCTTCCTTCGCCTTCTCTTCGAAGCCTTTTTCCTTGCCATACAAATGGTTAAAGCGGCGCGCAATCTCTCGTATCATCTCGATATGCGGTACTTGGTCTTCACCAACCGGTACTTGGCTGGCACGGTAGATCAAGACATCGGCCGCCTGCAGCAACGGATAACCAAGGAAGCCATAGGTAGCCAAGTCGCGGTCAGCCAGTTTTTCCTGCTGATCCTTGTAAGTCGGTACGCGTTCGAGCCAGCCAAGCGGGGTCGACATCGACAGCAGCAGATGCAACTCGGCATGCTCCGGCACCTTGGACTGGATGAAAATAGTGGCCTGCGACGGATCAATGCCAGCCGCCAGCCAGTCGATGACCATGTCCCAGGTGCTGGTTTCAATGATGCTGGGATCGTCGTAATGCGTCGTCAGTGCATGCCAGTCGGCTACGAAGAACAGGCACGGCAATTCGGATTGCATTTTGATCCAGTTCTTCAGCGCGCCGTGATAGTGGCCAAGGTGCATGGCTCCGGTGGGGCGCATGCCGGAAACAACGCGGTCAGGGTACATAGTCGTTCAACTCAAAAGAATGTTCAGCGGGGAAACCAGAAGACGCAAGGCAGCATGCGCGACTTGCATTACCGGCGCCATCCAGAAATACAGCAAGTTCAGCATCACCAGGGCCAATACAATAAAGAACCCATAAGGTTCAATGCGTGCAAATTTGTAAGCATACCGATTTGGCAGCAAGCTTGTCAGCACGCGCCCTCCATCAAGCGGGGGGAGCGGGAACAGGTTGAATGCAAACATGACGAGGTTGGACAGCACGCCTGCTTGCGCCATGCGATTAAAAAATTCCTCATCAATGCCGAGCGCGGCCAGCACAATAGCGAAAATCATCCACAGCAAAGCCATAATGAAATTCGCCCCTGGGCCTGCCAAGGCAACCCAAGCCATGTCGCGCTTGGGATGGCGCAGATTGCGAAAATCGATCGGTACCGGTTTGGCATAACCAAAAAGGAAAGAACCGCCGGTCATGATATAGAGCAGGATAGGAATGACGATCGTGCCGAAGGGATCAATATGCTTGACCGGATTCAGGCTCATGCGTCCTTGCAGATAGGCTGTGGAATCGCCCAGATACCGCGCGACATAGGCATGCGCACCTTCGTGCACCGTAATCGCGAACAATACCGGCAGCGCATACACTGCAATGGTTTTAATAATTTCATCCATGAGGGGTGATTCTAACAGAGGGCCGACCTGCTTCTCGGCTGAAATGATTAACAATAGGCAAGCAACTACAAACCAAAGACAGACACATCGCCCCTGCCCTGTCGCACCAGCACCGGCTCGTCGCTAGTCAAATCGACCACAGTGGTTGGCTCGAAACCGCATGCTCCACCATCGATAACAAGTTCAAGCTGATTTCCTAGCCGGTGATGTACATCATCGGGATCGGTCAAGGCATCATTATCGCCAGGGAGAATCAGCGTGGTGCCAAGCAATGGCTGACCCAGTTCTTCGAGCAAGGCATGCGCAATAGCGTTTTCCGGCACACGTAGGCCGATGGTCTTGCGTGATGGATGACTCAAGCGCCGTGGTACTTCCTTGGTCGCTTCGAGAATGAAGGTATATGGCCCTGGCGTAGCGGATTTCAGCAGCCGGTACTGACGATTATCGACCTTTGCGTATTGTGCGATTTCACTCAGATCGCGACACAGCAAAGTCAGATGATGCTTGTCATTGACACCGCGGATACGCCGCATCCGTTCCACCGCATTTTTGTCGTCGAGATGACAAACCAGCGCATAGCAGGCATCAGTCGGCAGCGCGACAACTCCGCCGGAATGCACGAACTGCACTGCCTGTTTAATCAGCCGCAATTGAGGACTGTCCGGATGGATATGAAAAAATTGGCTCATAAAAAAGAAGAACGGCGGTGTCCGTGAACACCGCCGTTATTTGTTACTGTGATAAAGCTTATCGTTGACCGCGCAACGCGGCAATGCGCTCCTCAATAGGCGGATGGCTGGCAAACAGTGCAGCAAAACCGGAACCGCCGCTGTTGATGCCAAAGGATTTGAAGGCTTGCGGCATGCTTTCCGCAGGCTCCAGACCGCCTAAGCGCGCCAGTGCTTTCACCATCGGCTGCGGGCTGCCAAGCAGTTGGGCTGAACCGGCATCGGCGCGGAATTCGCGATAACGCGAGAACCATGCGACGATCATCGATGCCAGGATGCCGAACAGGATTTCGCAGACGAACACCGTAGCCATATAACCGATGCCAGGGCCACGATCCTCGTTACCTCGGGACAGCGCTCGGTCAACGGCATAGCCGACAACACGCGCAAGGAATACCACGAAGGTATTCACTACGCCTTGAATCAAGGTAAGTGTCACCATGTCGCCGTTAGCGACGTGAGCGATTTCATGACCGAGAACCGCTTCCACCTCGTCGCGAGTCATGCTTTCCAACAGTCCGGTCGAGACCGCGACCAAGGCCGAATTCTTGAAGGCTCCAGTGGCGAACGCATTCGGCTCTCCCTCGTAAATTGCAACTTCAGGCATCGCAATGGCGGCGCGGTCGGCCAACTTTTTCACAGTATCGATCAGCCACAGTTCGGTCGAGGTCGAAGGCGCATCAATGACGTGTGCACCAGTTGACCACTTTGCCATCTGTTTGCTCATCAGCAGAGAAATGATTGCGCCGGTAAAACCAACTACAAGTGAGTACACCATCAGCATGCTCAGATTCAGTCCATTACCGACAAGATAGCGGTTGACGCCAAGCAGCGACAGAACAACCGACATGACGAGCATGACAGCAAGATTCGTCGCGAGAAACAGCACAATACGTTTCATTTGGAAATCTCCCCGATTGGATGCGCAACCGATATAAGGTCACATAGAAAAAAATCAAGTGTTCGCATGGTGCAATGAAGATACATCAGCATTGCACCAGCCGCACTGGATGTCACATGCGCCAATCATGCCAAACAGGCACTACTGAGGGTGGCAATGGCGGCAGCGCACCAAGATCGGTATGAGATTCGCCTGGAGCGTGGAAATCGGAACCGCGCGAGGCCAGAAGTCCGTATTTGCGTGCGACGCCAGCATAGACTGCGAACTCGTCAGGAGTATGACTGCCGGTAACGACTTCCACTCCAATACCGCCAAGCTGCTTGAACTCGGACAATAAAGCATCGAGTACGAGATCATTGAAGTCGTAACGGCCAGGATGCGCCACCACGGCACATCCGCCAGCCCCCCGAATCCAGCTAACTGCCTCTTGCAGTGTCGCCCAACGATGGGGTACATAGCCAGGCTTGCCTTCGGTCAGATATTTGCGGAAGACTGTCGTCGCGTCCGGACAAATGCCACGCTCGACTAGGAAGCGCGCGAAATGCGTACGCGAAATCAAGTCGGGATTGCCGACATACTTCAGCGCCCCCTCGAAAGCGCCAGGGATGCCCACTGTTGCGAGCTGTGCGGCCATCTCTCGAGCACGCCGTTCGCGTCCCGAGCGTGTCATTGCCAGCCCGCGCATCAGGTCTTCATTCTTTTCGTCGATCTGCAAGCCGACAATATGCACTGTCTTGCCGGCCCATGTAACGGAAATCTCGACACCAGTGACGTAACGCATGCCAAGCGCAATCGCAGCCTCGCGCGCTTCGGCAATGCCGCCGACTTCATCATGGTCGGTCAAGGCCCAGACATCGACTCCATTCGCTTTTGCGCGTGCAGCAACAACTGCTGGCGCAAGCGCGCCATCGGAAACATTGGAATGGCAGTGAAGGTCTACGTTTAACATGCAACAACAAGGCGAATGAAGGAATGACAAACATTGTACGCTGACTTCCTCCTATCCTGCTGTTAGACGAGAAAATGCTCGATCATTTCCGCCACCAGCTCCGGCTGGTCATGGTGCAGCATATGGCTGGCATTGCTGACGGTCGCCCTGCTGACGTTGCGAATGAAACGGATGCGACGATTGACTTCCTCACGGGCTGCGTCTGGATCCTTCGGCCCCATCCATCGCCACGCCTCAGTATCTTCCCCCTCAACCCAAAGCACCGGTGCGGTGATCGCTTGCCAACAGGCCAACACTTCTTCTATTCGATAAAGAATCGGTGAAGTCAGCTTATGCACCGGGTCACCGAGAATTTCCCAATTGCCAACTGCATTCGGGCGCGCCCATTCGGCGGCGAGAAACGCGGCGCGTTCATCGGTCAGACGAGGGTTGTTTTTTTTCAGGCGCACCGCGACCTCCTGCAAGCTACCGTAAGTGCTCATGTCAGGTTTTGCGCGTAATTCATCGAGCCACTTTGCATAGCGTGCCGGTGCTTGCTCGGGACACATCGCCGGCAACCCGAATCCCTCCAAATTGATCAGCCGACGGATACGTGAAGGCCGTATACCAGCGTACAGGCAGACTGCATTGCCGCCCATGCTGTGGCCGAGCAAATTGATCTGCTCGCCTGCCGCATAGTAATTGACGATCATGTCGAGATCGCCGATATAGTCGGCAAACCAGTAGGTATCGGTACCGTTGGAGTCGCTCAGTCCGAAGCCGCGCCAGTCCGGCGCAATCACATGCCATTCCCGCCGCAAGGCATTGACCACGAACTGGAATGAGGCGGACACATCCATCCAGCCATGCAGCATGAAAACTTTCGGTGCATCGTCACAGCCCCAATGTCGGATGTGATAGCGCAAACCGCGTATGGTGAGAAACTCTGAGCGTGAAGGTTTCATGACTATCGCAATAGCCTCGTCAGCATGAACGATAAACTTGCCTGGATTTTATCGGAGTGGCAGTACAGTCGCGCATCAGCACATGCACTCCCTTCCTTGTCCTGCTTTTGGGATAAAGGGCAGTGGCACATTCAGATTGTCAGGGTTTCCCAAGCCGCCTCTGCGCATATCGTTAGTGCGGGCACCGATTTACTACTGTTCTTTTTTCTCATTATCCTTTTGCGCTTCGGCCGCCTTATCCTGTAATTGCCGACCAGCCTCCTGCAAACCTTGGCCCGCTTTCTCGGCAGCCTTGTTCAGTTGCTCGCCGGCCCGCGCCGCCGCTTGATCGAGTTGCTGTCCAACCCGTTCAGCCGGCCCCTTTTCACTACTAGCGGCATCTTGCTTCTGGCAAGCAGCAAGGAACACAGTCAAGAAGGCAATGGCAAATAACGATTTTCCTAGTTTCATCATGGATCGAATGCAAAAAATAAAACATGCTGTGCAGGAAAGACCCGTATCGCTTGCAGAAGTTTCAGCCGAAGATTGAATGCGTTTGATTCAACACACCAAGTCTCAAATCGACAATGCAGCAAGTTCCGTTTCGCTGAAGCCAGCAGCGCGCCGGGCATCGAGGTTGAATGGTCCGCGCAAAGCTGGCGCCTTGTACTGTGCAGCAAGCAAGGCATAAGTCGAGACCGGGTCGAAACCGCGCATGGCACACAACCAGTTATACCAGCGATTGCCGATAGCGACATGGCCGATCTCGTCACGCAGGATGATGTCAAGGATTTCTGCAGCAGCCTGGTCGCCTGCCTGCGCCAGCTTTGCACGCAAGGGAGGCGATGCATCCAGGCCACGTGCTTCAAGCGTGCGCGGCACGAGGGCAATACGCGCAAGGACATCGTCCGCAGTCTTCTCCGCCATCTCCCACAAACCATTATGCGCAGGGAAATCTCCATAACGGTATCCAAGCGTCTGCAAATGCGCATCCAGCAAGGAAAAATGCAGCGCCTCTTCGGTAGCAACGTGTAGCCAGTCAAGGTAATACTCATGCGGCATGCCGGAAAACCGCCATATCGCATCGAGTGCAAGGTTGATTGCGTTGAATTCGATATGCGCCAATGCATGAATCAGCGCCGCTCGCCCTTCGGTTGTATGCATCGAACGTTGACGGAGCGCACGCGGAAGCACCAGTTCGGGCCGGCAAGGACGGCCAGGGACTGCATGCTGCGGTATAAAGTCCGCCTGTGTATCCACTGAAATCTTTCCAGCACGGCATAAATCCGATAGCTGCCGCACTCCATTGGCTTTCATTGTGGCATCGGTGATACCAAGCCAATGCAGAGCAGTACGGCGAAGTTCGGTGACAGCGGAATCAAGGCGAAGCGGTTGGGACATGCAAGCGGAGGTAAAATGCAAACTTTGAGCGCATCATTCTACGGAAATTCATGGCCATCTATCAATTGGGGGAACACGCTCCCGAGATCGCCCCTTCCGCCTATGTCACTGATTCGGCCAATGTCATCGGCAAGGCGAAAATCGAGGCAAACGCAAGCATCTGGTTCAATGTCACGATACGGGGCGATAACGAACTGATTACCGTCGGCGAGAACAGCAATGTGCAGGAAGGTTGCGTCTTGCATACCGATCCCGGATATCCGCTGACCATCGGAAAGAACGTGACTGTTGGCCACCAGGCGATGCTGCATGGCTGCACCATCGGTGACGGCTCGCTGATCGGTATTCAGTCGGTCATTCTTAACGGCGCAAAAATCGGCAAGAATTGTCTGGTCGGGGCCGGCGCGCTCATTACGGAAGGCAAGGAATTTCCGGATAATTCATTGATCCTCGGCACACCGGCGAAGGTAGTACGCACACTGACCGAAGCCGATATCGCAGGCATGCATCGCAATACTGCGAACTACGTGAAGCGCGGTCAACTTTTCACGCAAACACTGAAACGGATAGGCTGATGACGGACAAGCTGCAACGCTTTATTTTTGAAAATGCTGCCGTACGGGGCGAACTGGTTGAGCTGCCGAACACTTGGCAGCAAGTGCTAAGCCGAAAAGAGTATCCGGCTGCCGTACGCAATTTGCTTGGCGAAATGCTGGCAGCCGCAGCCCTGCTCTCGGCCAGCTTGAAGTTCGACGGCATGATCGTGATGCAGATACACGGTGACGGCCCTGTCAAGCTGCTAGTGATCGAGTGCGATTCGGAATTGCATTTGCGCGCAATGGCGAAGCTGGCGCCCAATGCTGTCATTCCCGAACAGACGACGATGCCGGAACTGGTCAACGTCCATGGACGCGGCCGTTTTGTCATCACGCTCGATCCAAAGAACAAGATACCAGGCCAACAGCCCTACCAAGGCATCGTTCCACTGGACGGCGAATCGATTGCCGTTGCCATCGAAAATTATATGCTGCGCTCGGAACAAGTGGACACCAAACTCTGGCTCGCCGCCAATGCCACTGTGTCGCGCGGTCTGCTGCTGCAGAAACTGCCGAAAGATGGCGGCAGCGGCGCGGCTGTTGTCGACGACCAGGAGGCATGGAATCACACTGTCACGTTAGCATCGACCGTGCGTAGCGAAGAGCTGCTTTCGACTGACATCGACACCCTGCTCCGCCGTCTATTCTGGCAAGAGACCATCAGGGTGTTTGAGCCTCGCCACCCGAGCTTCCAATGCTCCTGCACACGCGAGAAGGTCGGCAACATGTTGCTTATGCTTGGACAAGAAGAAGTGGATGCAGCGCTTGCCGAACTGGGTAGTCTTTCGATCAATTGTGATTTTTGCGGTCAGCACTACGAGTTCGATGCTGTCGACTGCACGCAATTGTTCGCCACGACCAATAGCCGCGACGGCTTGAAGCCGGCAGGCAGCGTCAAGCACTGAAACAGCATGAATCGTTCAGTTGTTTTTTGTCGATGATGGAACCGGTGTCTCGGCCGGCTTTCCGTTCTGCTCCAGTATCTGGATAAAAACCTCGCCCTTCTTGATCATGCCCAATTCATAGCGAGCACGCTCTTCCACGGCATCGGTGCCTTCGCGCAGATCCTCTACTTCTGAATGGAGCTTGGCGTTGCGCGCCTTGAGTTCATTATTCTTTTTCTGCGCTGCTTCGACCTGCTTGTCGAGATCCCAGACACGCAGCCAGCCCCCTTTCCCTAACCATAGAGGGTACTGAATAAGCACAAGCAAGGCTGTGAGACTGAGAATGATCAAACGCATATTGCTGCAGCATGCAAAGAATTGGGGGCTTGCCGCCCCCAATGCAGTTCTTAACGCAAGTTGTAGAATGCACTGCGTCCCGGATAGCTGGCGATGTCACCCAGGTCTTCCTCGATACGCAGCAACTGGTTGTATTTGGCGATGCGATCCGAACGCGACATCGAACCGGTCTTGATCTGCAAGGCATTAGTGCCCACTGCGATATCGGCAATCGTCGCATCCTCGGTCTCACCCGAGCGGTGCGAAATCACCGCAGTGTAGCCAGCACGCTTGGCCATCTCGATCGCCGCAAACGTCTCCGTCAACGTACCGATCTGGTTGATCTTGATCAGGATCGAGTTGGCAATGTTCTTCTGGATGCCTTCACGCAAAATCTTGGTGTTGGTCACGAACAGGTCGTCGCCCACCAGTTGCACTTTCTTGCCCAGTGCATTGGTCAGTGTCGCCCAGCCTTCCCAGTCGTTCTCGGCCATGCCGTCTTCGATCGAGATGATCGGGTACTTGTCACACCAGGTCGCCAGCAGGTTGGTGAAATCAGCCGACGACAGTGTCAAGCCTTCGCCTTCCAACTGGTACTTGCCGTCCTTGTAAAACTCGGAGGCGGCGCAGTCCAGGCCCAATGCGATCTGCGTGCCCGGCTCGTAGCCAGCCTTTTCAATCGCTTGCAGGATCAGCTTGATTGCCTCTTCATGATTAGCCACTGATGGTGCGAAACCGCCTTCGTCGCCCACTGCGGTGGTCAGACCCTTGTCGTGCAGGATCTTCTTCAGGGTGTGGAACACCTCGGCACCGTAACGCACTGCTTCGCGGAAGCTTGGTGCGCCTACCGGGATGATCATGAACTCCTGCAAGTCGAGGTTGTTGTCAGCATGCGCGCCGCCGTTGATCACGTTCATCATCGGCACTGGCATCTGCATTGCACCTGAGCCGCCGAAATATCGGTAAAGCGGCAAACCGGCTTCTTCGGCGGCAGCCTTGGCCACAGCCATGGAGACGGCCAGCATGGCATTAGCGCCCAGGCGGCTCTTGTTTTCGGTACCGTCCAGGTCGATCAAGGTGCGATCGAGGAAAGCCTGTTCGTTGGCATCGAGGCCCATGATGGCTTCGGAGATTTCAGTATTGATGTGCTCGCAGGCTTTCAGCACGCCCTTGCCGAGGTAACGGCTCTTGTCGCCGTCACGCAATTCGATGGCTTCGCGCGAACCGGTCGAAGCGCCCGAGGGCACGGCTGCGCGGCCCATAACGCCCGACTCCAGCAATACGTCGCATTCGACAGTCGGATTACCGCGCGAGTCGATTACTTCGCGGCCAATAATGTCTACGATGGCACTCATACAAATCTCCTAAACAAGAAAAAACGGTCAGTGCGCCGGGCGCACCAGATTCAGCATCATTCTGCAGGGCTGTGCGTCAGGCGCACACCACCCGCTCCATCAGGAAAAATCGGTTTCGAGGAATCCTGCCTTTTTGACGACGCGGTCGAGTTCGGCCAACGTAGCAAGAAGTTCCTTCATGCGTCCGAGCGGCACTGCATTCGGGCCATCGGATTTCGCTTCCGCCGGATTCGGATGGGCCTCCATGAAAATGCCAGAGATGCCCACGGCAATCGCCGCACGCGCCAGCACCGGCACGAATTCCCGCTGACCTCCCGAAGAAGTGCCTTGCCCGCCTGGCAATTGCACCGAATGTGTCGCGTCGAACACGACCGGACAACCAGTCTCACGCATGATGGCAAGCGAGCGCATGTCGGATACCAGGTTGTTGTAGCCGAACGAAACGCCCCGTTCGCATGCCAGGAAATTGTTTTCCTCCAGCCCCGCTTCCTTCGCCGCGGCGCGCGCCTTGTCAATCACGTTTTTCATGTCGTGCGGTGCAAGGAACTGGCCTTTTTTGATATTGACCGGTTTGCCGGATTGGGCGCAGGCACGAATGAAATCGGTCTGGCGGCACAGGAATGCCGGCGTCTGCAACACATCGACAACCTCAGCCACCGGCTTGATTTCGTCGATTTCATGCACATCAGTCAAGACCGGCACGCCAATCTGTTTCTTCACTTCGGCAAGAATTTCGAGTCCCTTCTCCATGCCGAGGCCGCGAAAGGATGATCCGGAAGACCGGTTGGCCTTGTCGAACGACGACTTGTAAATGAAGGGAATACCGAGTTCGGTTGTCATCTCCTTGAGAAGGCCGGCCGTGTCGAGCGCCAGCTGCTGCGATTCGATCACGCACGGGCCTGCAATCAGGAAGAAGGGTTGACCGAGGCCAGTCTCGAAACCGCAGAGCTTCATGCCGCCTTCCTCTCGGACGCAGACTGCTTGTACGCAAGAGCTGCCTTGATGAAGGAGATGAACAGCGGATGACCATCGCGCGGCGTCGACTTGAATTCGGGGTGATACTGCACGCCGAGGAACCACGGATGTGCACTCTCACCGGTGCGCGGCAGTTCCATGATTTCGCACAAATCTTCAGTCGGGGTGCGCGCTGAGATGATCAAGCCTGCTTCTTCGACGCGGCTGAGGTAATGGTTGTTTGCCTCATAGCGGTGACGATGGCGCTCGGTTACCTGCCCTCCGTAGATTTCGGCAGCGATCGTGCTCGGCTTGACGGCGCAGGTCTGCGCACCCAGACGCATGGTACCGCCGAGATCGGAATTTGCATCCCGCTTCTCGATCTTGCCGTCGTGGTTCTGCCATTCGGTGATCAGAGCGACGACCGGGTGTTCGGTGTCCGCATCGAACTCGGTGGAATTGGCATTGGCAAGTCCGGCCTTGTGGCGCGCAAACTCGATCAGCGCAACTTGCATGCCAAGGCAGATACCGAGATACGGCACCTTGCTCTCACGAGCATACCTGGCAGCCTCGATCTTGCCCTCCACACCGCGCTTGCCGAAGCCGCCAGGAACGAGGATGGCATCGTACTTTGACAGGCTGGCAGTGCCTTCGGCCTCGATTTCTTCCGAGTCGATGTATTCGATATTGACACGGCATTCGGTATGGATGCCGGCGTGGCGAAGCGCCTCGGTCAGGGATTTGTAGGATTCAGTCAGGTCGACGTACTTGCCGACCATACCGATAGTGACTTCCGCTTTAGGATGTTCGAGCGCATACACCAGTTTGCTCCAGACCGACAGGTCGGCCGACTGGGGCGACAGG
>Ga0207657_10007487_pt1 | contig 11189 bp, 10 predicted proteins | sample KBSC33metaG_FD_184316 | JGI IMG/M metagenome (GOLD analysis project Ga0207657, IMG submission 184316) | Corn rhizosphere microbial communities from Kellogg Biological Station, Michigan, USA - KBS C3-3 metaG (SPAdes) (version 2) | ecosystem: Host-associated > Plants > Roots > Rhizosphere > Soil ... | reverse complement strand
GTACAGCCGCCGGAGCCAGTCTGAGGCACGCGCAGCAGCGGGGCTGCGCCAGTATTTTTCGGGGCAAAACAGCCACATGGCCATGTACGTCTATTCGACCGGCGGCGCGCCGGTCGGCTTCGTCTACGAAACCTTCATCCACGATCTCGACGGCAATCCGCTCGGCCGCATCCTCGGCTCGCGCGTCCACCGGCTCGACGGCTCCTATGTCGGCGAGTGGTTCAAGGAGACGGTGGTCGACCGGCCGACCGCCCGTCCCCGTGCGATTCCGCCGATCGCCGCGCCGCCGCGGCGGCCCTCTCCGGGGACCGGCACGGCTCGCCGCATCGTCGTCGACTATGGCTACCCAGATGCGTTCCACCTGCTGTATGGCGCCGCCGCGGCCGAAGCGGCCGAGTAAGGACGTACGGCGAAGACGATGATTCTGGTGGTGGATGACGATCCGCAGGTGCGCGCGACGATCGCCCGCTCGGTCGCGGCGCTCGGCTACGAGGTGCGCGAGGCGGAAAGCGGCCGCGCCGCCATCGCCATGGTCGAGGAGAAGCGCCCCGGCATGGTCATCCTCGACTTCATGATGCCCGGGCTCGACGGCGCCGAGACGGCCCGCGAGATCGCGAAGATCGACGAGGAGGTGCCGGTGGTCTTCTCGACGGGCCACGCGGCTCTGCGCGCGCTCCGCGCCGCAGCGGGGGAAGGCGCGCCGATCCTCGAGAAGCCGTTCACCCTCGACGAGCTCGACCAGCTGATCCGCGACACGGTTCCCGCGCGCCGGGTGCGCGCCTGAAGGATCGTTCCGCGCGCGGTCTGTGTTAAGCAGGCGAGATGGAGCGTTCCAAGCCAGACCCGGTCCGCCGCATCGAGCGGGTTCGCGAGCCCTCGCGGCCGGTCGGCTATGCGCTGGCCTTCTTCACGGCCATCGTCGCCTTGTGGTTCGTCTACCACACGATCACGGCGATCATCCTCGTCTTCCTTTCGCTGGTGACCTCGATCGCCCTGTCGGGAGCAGTGCGGGGGATGCGCCGGCGGGGCGTGCCGCGGCGGCTGGCGGTGGTGATCACCCTGCTGCTGTTCGTCGCCGCCATCGCCGCCTTCTTCGTGCTGATCGTCCCGCCCCTGGTCCAGCAGGCCTCGCAGCTCGTCCCCGAGATCCCGCGCTTCCTCGCCCGCGCCGCCGACCGGCTCGCCTCCCGCCTCGGCGACTATCCCGAGCTCCAGCAGGCGCTGCAGGGAGGCGCCTCGTCTCCCGGCCAGCTCCCGTCGGTGATCGACGTGATCGGGCGGCTCGGCGGCGCGTCGCTGTCGCTGCTCGGCTTCGCGACCCTGCTCATCCTCTATCTCTCGGCGGTTCTCTACATCACCTCCGACCCGCTACCGCTGATGCGGGGCTATGTCGCGGCGCTGCCGGTCCGGCACCGGGCGGCCGGGATCCGCGCCTATCGCGGCGCTTCCCGCGCGGTTCTCGGCTGGATCCGCGCCAACGTCATCGTCGGTCCGATCGAGGCGGTGGCGAGCGGCATCTTCCTGTCGCTGATGCACGTGCCCGGCGCGATCGTCTGGGCGGCGCTCGCCTTCTTCGCCGAGTTCATCCCGCGCATCGGCGGCTACATCATGGCCATCCCGCCGGTGATCCTGGCGCTGTCCGTCGACGTCCCCACCGCGCTGTGGACCGCGCTCTTCTACCTGGTCCTGACGGAGAGCCTCGGCACCTTCCTCTCGCCCGCCATACGCGGCCGGACGATGCGCATCCACCCGGCGGTGCTGCTCTTCGCGACGCTCGCCTGCGCGCTCGCCTTCGGCCTCCTGGGCGCCCTGGCGGGAACCCCCGCCGCCGCCTTCGCGGTCGCTTATTATCGCGAATTCTACCTCAAGCTCCCCCCGGAGCACGTCCGGGTGAGGAGCAGCTAGGAGATCGTCACGGCCACCGGCGCCGACGGGATGCCGTTGGCGACGACGACGAGGCTCGCCGCCCCCGTCTCCGCTCCTGCCGGCAGGTCGAAATGCGTGGTCACCGGCGTCGCCCCGGTCGCCACGCCCATCGTGTGGCCGTGGGTGCGGGCGTAGAAGACGTGGCCGGTCCCGCTCATCGTCAGCCGCACCAGCGGATAGTTGGTCGCGGCGGAGAGCTCGTCGCCATAAGCGGCGGCCTCGCTGAGGCCGTTGAGCTGCGTGCCGGTGAGCGCGTAGCTCTGGCCGCGGGCCAGCGCCGTCGGCACCGCGGTGATGGTCGGCGCCCAGGCGCCCTGCGGACCGCCGACCGGCACGTAGAGCCGTGCCGTGGTCGCAAGGCTCGGCGTCAGCACCAGCACCTCGCCGGACGGCAGCGGCAGCAGGAAGACGGGGACCTCCGTACCCCCGGCGGGGCCGGTCACGGTGCGGGTGAGGCTGGTTCCGTCGAACTCGTAGATCGCGCCGCTCTCCCCGGCGACGAGCACGTTGCCGTTCGTCAGCAGGGCCGCCGAGGAATCCCCCGCGGAATCCGCGTTCGGGAAGTCCGGACCCGCCGTCCAGCTGCCGGCCTGGCCCGGCGTCGCGCCCGGCCGGTAGATGGCGGTGTGGGCCGCCTTGCCGGCGACGGCCGAGCCGGCGGCGAACACGCTCCCGTCCGGGCGCAGGATCGCCGGTCCGATCTCGCCGGGCGGGAAATAGGTGCCGCTGGGCCCCGGCCCGTAGGTCACGCCCCCGACGGTCTGCACCGGCGCCGGCCCGTAGGTGATGCCGCCGGGCGTGCCGGTGGGGGAGGTGAGCCCGACCGGAGTCGGCCCGTCCTGCACCCAGGCGCCGGTCGCCGGAATATAATGCTCGCTGAGCGGCGTCGTCGTCATGTCGACGGTGAGGATCGCCCCGTTCGGCAGGAGCGTGAACCCTTCCTCGGTGAAGACGTCGTTCTTCCCGGTCGAGGGGAGCGGGGTCCAGGCCAGGGTCGTGGGATCGAGCGAGAACATGCGCGAGCCGAGCTTCTCGCCGAAGATGAAGCGGCCGTCGGGAAGCACGGTCGAGGGCACGTCGCCGATATAGGCGACGCCCGGCGGTGCGGGGATCATCGTCCAGGCGCCGGTGACGGGATCGAACACCGCCGACATGTTGGTGAGCGCGCTGGGGCCGAACGGGATGCGGTAGTCGTCCTGGTTATATTCGCCGCCGACGAACAGCACCCGCCCGTCGGCCAGCACCGCCTCAGCGGAGGCGTAAGGCGCGTAGCCCGCCGGCGGCTTCGGGAGGTGCGTCCAGGTGCCGCCGGCATAGTCGCCGTTCGCGTCCGGGGTCAGGCGGTAGAAGTCGGCGGCGCTCGCGCCGGCGGCGCCCGTCGGGTTGGCCTGGGCCATGACCGTCCCGTCTGTGAGCAGTAGCGCAAGATAGACGGCGACCGGCGGCTGGTGCACCAGCGTGCGCAGGGTCGGTGCGGGCGGCGGGGGCGGCGGCGGAGGCGCGGGCGGTGGGGGTGGCGGAGGAGGAGGCGAGGGGGTCGCCGGCCCGCTGCCGCCGTCGCCGCACGCCGAGGTGAGAAAGGCGCTCGACAGCAGCATCAGGGCGACCGATCGCCGGGACCATCCGGTACGCATCCGCATTCCCCCGCAAGAGGAGATGCGAGAGCATCACAGCCTGCGGTCCCTGGCAAGGCCCGTGCGACGAAGGGAAGCGGCGCTGCAGGCTGCTCCTCCTTTCCGCGTGGTGCCGGCTGTCGGACTCGAACCGACGACCTACCGCTTACAAGGCGGTTGCTCTACCAGCTGAGCTAAGCCGGCCCGCGCCCGACATCCTCCATCGCGCGCCGCGCGTCCAGCCCCTCGGCTGTTGACGACTCCCGCGCGGGCGGGTGAACAATGCGCCGGAGCAAAGCTGGCGGGGGGCCGATGGCGCGGATCGGATGGGGCTGGAAAGGCGGCTTGGCCGCGGGGCTGCTCGCCTGTGCGGGCGCGCTCGCGGCGCAGGCGTGGCGGGCGCCGGAGCATAAGGCCGCGTGGCCGGGGCTCCTGTCGGGGAAGAACCTTTCCGAGGCGGCGGCGAGCCTCGATCTGGGGCCGGACCTCGAGCGCGGCCGCAGCCCGGAATTCGAGCTCGCCGAGCATCGCCGGCTCGACGCCGCGCTTGCCGCGCTGGGTCCGCAGCGCCCCGGCATCGTCGACGCCTATGTCGTCTCGATCGCCCTCGACAGCGATCCCGTGTTCGGCCGGGAGGCGCGCGAGGCGGCGAAGGTGCTGTCGCGCCGCTACGACGCGACCGGCAGAACGATCGTCCTCGCCGGCAGCGACGGCAGCCGCCCCAGCCCACTGCCGATGGGCAGCCTCCACGCTTTGTCCCTGGCGCTGGCTCGCGTCGCCGAGCGGATGGACCGCAACGAGGACGTGCTGGTCCTCTATACCACCAGCCACGGCGCGCCGACGGGCATCGCCTATCATGACGGGGACGAAGGCTATGGCTTCCTGTCGCCGAACCGGCTCGCCGCCATCCTCTCCGGCCTCGGCATCCGCAACCGCCTGCTGATCCTGTCCGCCTGCTATTCGGGCACGTTCGTGCGCCCGCTTGCGAGCGACCGCACCGCCCTCCTCACCGCCGCCGCGCCGGATCGGACCTCGTTCGGCTGCGCCGCCGACAACGACTGGACCTTCTTCGGCGATGCGACGATCAACCGGGCGCTGAGGAAGCCCCAGTCGCTCGCCGACGCCTCGGCCGAGGCCGTGGCCCTGATCGGCCAGTGGGAGCAGGCGAAGCATTACGAGCCCTCCTATCCGCAGGTCAGCATCGGCGGCGACGTGCCCGCCTGGCTGCTCCCGCTCGAGGCGCGGATGCCGAAGACGGCGACGGCGCCGGTCGGGCGACCCGCCGCGTCAAATCAACTGCGATAAAGTCGACTCCAGATCGACTCGATTGGCTCGGCAGCTTACGCTAACTTAGGCATTGCGGTTGACGCTGGGGGCGCACGATGAATCTCAATCCACCGGTGGATGAGCCTGGTATCAAGCTTTGGATTCGCCTTGGTGGGATGTTCTTTGCATTCCTGACGTTTCGTACGCGCCAAGTCATCGACCTGTCCCAGTGGCGGACTCGCACGGCCCGGCATGTCCTCAGTGGCGCGTTGTTTGCCGTCGCGGTGGCTACGATGATACTCGCATTGTCGCAATTCTATCCAGGCAGCGAAGGTTCAGCTGATTTCATCGGCTGGTCGGCAGGGTCTGCGCTCGCGTTCGCCGCCATTGTCGCCGCGCCGATGCTGCTTGGATCCAGGCTTCTCAAGCTTCCACGAATGAGCTTCATCTTAAACACCGTTCTGATTCAACAGACGTTGCTGGCACTCGGGGCAGTCTTTGCCTCGCTCATTCTTATCTCCCAAGAGCCGGCGCGAACCGACTTCTCGTTGCTCCAGGAAGGTAAGGGGCAAACAACACTCGCTTACCAACGGTTCTGCGGAGATTTGGAGGCCAAGGCGAAGCTGCACGCCCTCAACGGGAAGGTCTTAGAGCGCACAGCTTCCGTCATGCGAGATATCGACGAGACAGAATCATGGGGAAATCCCGCGTATGCCAGTATAAGTCAGGCATTTCAGCATTTGCCGAGAATACACAGTCAATTTATTAGGCGCAAGCAAGAGATTAGGGAGGCGGCGGCAGATCAACGGGAGTTCCATGGCATCGAGCAGGATCGCCTTAATACGATCGATGCCTTCGATGGAAAATATCCTACCTACGGGCTCGCCCGCGAGTTCTTCATATGGTGGTTTATCGCAATTCTGGCGCTCGCAATATACCACCTGTGGAGAGGGATATCGTTGGGCGATCGCGGAGATAAATCCCATAGTACGACCATCGCGGCCGTGACCCTGAGTGCTGCGATAGCCGGTGGGTTCGTATGGTGTATATCTGTGGCAGGAGGGCTGCCAAGTTACCGAGAAATATTTATCTCGCATCCCGCTGATAAGTTACTGAGTGGGGGCAACAAGGCGTCTACATTCGATGAGCTGAAGGCGGAGGCAGCTGCCTATCGCGTCGAATTCGCTGAGGAAAAAAGGGAGCACGTGGATGAGGGTGACGAATTGAGAGGCGAATATTATAGAATGAGAAAAATTTGTCCGAACGTCAGCAATCGCCTTCTTTGAAATACGAGTGCCCCGGCGGCTAAAGGACGCCGAACGTCCAGCCTTCCGTCTGCGCGAGCGCCGGGGTCAGGCGCGGCGGGTTCCACAGCCGCGGATCCGCATGGACGCGGCGGAGCCAGGCGGCGGCGATGACCGCGTCGGTGGCGTGGTCGTCATAGCGGGCAAGCTGCGCGTGCCTATCGCTGCCGAGCGCGGCGAGCACATGGTCGAGCGTCCCGCCGTCCCGCACCTTCGTGCGGTTCTTCGGCAGGCCGCCGGCCAGCGCCGCGATGCTGGTGTAGATTTCGACGACCAGCGATCCAGCGGCGGGCGGCGGGTCGAACGGCCAGATCGGGATGCGGCCGTCGAGCCGGTGGAGGACGCGCATGCCGGTGAGGCTCGACTTTCCCACCTGCGCCGCGCCGACCAGGTTGAAATTGCTGTAGGGATTGAGGCCCTGCTCGCGCTGCGCGACCTCCGTCACGCGCAGCCGGCCCCGGCCGGCCTCGAACAGGTCGCCGCAGCGGCCGCCGTGGCGGCGGAAATGGCGCGCCGCTTCGGGATGGTCGACGAAGCTGCCCGCACCGAGATGCGCGTCGCCGCGGCAATGCGCTTCCACGAAAGCCCAAAGCGCGCGCGCATCCGCCGGACTCTCGTCCCAGCCGGGGAAGAAGGCGCCGCGATCGGCGAAGGGGAGGGAGGGCCCGATGTCGAGCCCGACGAGGGTGTCGGGGGGCATCTCCTCCAAAATCCAGCGCAGCGCCTCCTCGCGCGACCAGATCCGGCCGGGTCGGACGAGCTCCGGCGCCGCGCGGCCGCGCCCGCAGATCGCGACGGCGATGCCGCTCTGCCGTTCGCCCTTTGCGCCGGACCAGTCGATCGCCGCGAACCGGGCGAAATGCCTCACTTCTTCTTCCGCGGGCGCGGCGGCGGCCTGGCGGCGGTCCAGTCGCGCGAGCGGCGAATGAGCTCGCGCACCCGTTCCGGATCCGGGCTGTCGAAGCGGACGAGCACGGCGGGCCAACCTTCGTAATGGGGCGACTGCCAGAAGGTATCGGGATCGGTCTCCTTGAGGATCTCGATCGTGTCGAGGTCGAGGGCGATGCCGAACGACGTCGCCTGCTCGTGCCCGGTATAGAGGAAGGCGCGGCCGTTCACCTTCACCGCCGGCTTGCCGTAGCTGGTCGAGAGCTCGGCCCCCGGCAGCGTCAGCGCATAGGCCACCGCCTCCTCCCAGCTGCGGATCGGCTCAGCCATCGCGCTTCGCCTTCCGCTGCTCCTCCCACCACGCCATGCGCTCGGCGATGCGCTTCTCGAACCCGCGGTCGGTCGGCGCGTAGAAGGTCCGCGGCTCCATCTCCTCCGGCCAGTAATTGTCGCCGGAGAAGCCGCCTTCCTGGTCGTGGTCGTAGGTGTAGCCCTTGCCGTAGCCGATGCTCTTCATGAGCCTGGTCGGCGCGTTGAGGATGTTCCTGGGCGGCATCAGCGAGCCGGTCTCCTTCGCCGAGCGCCACGCCGCTTTCTGGGCCGCATAGGCGGCATTCGATTTGGGCGCCGTGGCGAGGTAGAGGCAGGCCTGGACGATGGCGAGCTCGCCCTCGGGGGAACCGAGGAAGTCGTACGTGTCCTTTGCGGCGATGCATTGGACGAGCGCGTTGGGATCGGCGAGGCCGATATCCTCCACCGCCGCCCGCGTCAGCCGGCGCAGCAGATAGAGCGGCTCCTCGCCGGCGGTGAGCATGCGGGCGAGATAATAGAGCGCCGCCTGCGGGTCCGAGCCGCGTATCGCTTTGTGGAGCGCCGAGATGAGGTTGTAATGACCCTCGCGGTCCTTGTCGTAGACGGCGACGCGGCGCTGGAGGAGGGCGGAGAGGCCGGCCGGATCGAGCGGCGCGTCGAGCCCCACCGAGAAGAGCGTCTCGGCCTGGTTGAGCAGGAAGCGGCCGTCCCCGTCGGCGGTTGCGACGAGCGCGTCGCGCGCCTCCGCCGTCAGCGGGAGGGGGCGCTCCATGATCGCTTCTGCGCGATCGAGCAGCTTGCACAAGGCCTTGTGGTCGAGCCGGTTGAGGATCAGCACCTGGGCGCGCGACAGAAGCGCGGCGTTGAGCTCGAACGACGGGTTCTCGGTCGTCGCGCCGACCAGTACCACCGTGCCGTCCTCGACATAAGGGAGGAAACCGTCCTGCTGGGCGCGGTTGAAGCGGTGGATCTCGTCCACGAAGAGCAGGGTCTGGCGGCCGGCGCGCGCGAATTCCTTCGCCTCCGCGAAGACCTTCTTCAAGTCGGCGACACCGGAGAAGACCGCGGAGATCGCGACGAAGCGCATGCCGACCGCATCAGCGAGCAGCCGCGCGATCGTCGTCTTGCCGGTACCCGGCGGTCCCCAGAGGATCATCGAGGCGAGCTTGCCCGCCGCCACCATCCGCCCGATCGCGCCCTCGGGCCCGGTCAGATGGTCCTGTCCGACGACCTCGTCGAGCCGCTGCGGCCGCAGCCGATCGGCGAGCGGGGCGCTGTCGGGCGGCGGCGGCGCGGGAGGCGGAGCATCGTCGGCGAAGAGATCGGACACGGGCGCTGTTTAGCGGATCGCGGCCGCCTCGTCGTCCCCGTCCGAGCCGGGTTGACGAAGCTGCATCTAAGATATATCTCAGATGCAGCAAGACACAGCGGAGGCACATCATGCGCAGACATTGCGGTCCGGGTTTCGAGTTCGGCAAGTTCGGCCCCGGCGTGTTCGGGATGCGGTTCGGGCCGCGAGGGTTCGGCTTCGGCGGGCCGGGCGGATGGCCGTTCGGCGGCGATCTCGGCGAGGAGTTCGGCTTCGGCGGCGGCGGTCGTCGGGGGCGGCGCGGGCGGATGTTCGAGAGCGGCGAGCTGAGGCTCGTCCTCCTCAAGCTGATCGCCGACCAGCCGCGCCACGGCTACGATCTCATCCGGGCGATCGAGGAGCTGACTCATGGCAGCTATGCGCCGAGCCCGGGGGTCGTCTACCCGACGCTCACCATGCTCCAGGACATGGGCCTCATCCAGGAAGCGGCCGCGGACGGCGCGCGCAAGGCGTTCGCGATCACGGCCGAAGGCGAGGCGCACCTCGCCGAGCGGGCGGAGGAAGTGGAGTCTCTCCTCGCCCGGCTCGAGGACGCCGGCGAAGGCAAGCGCCGCGCGGGCGGGCGGCCGATCAAGCGGGCCGTCGGCAACCTCCTCTCCGCGCTCTGGCACCGCGTCGCGGCGGAGGACATGAGCGAAGAGCGGCTGCACGAGATCGCCGCCATCCTCGACGAGGCGGCGCAGAAGATCGAGCGGCTGTAAGACGCCGGCGTTCGCCGTCCGCGTCGCCCCCCACGAAAAAAGGGCGCCCCGGCCTCGCCGGAGCGCCCTTCTTTCGATCGGCGAAGAAGGCTTACTTCTTCTTCGTCTCGGTCTTGGTGGTCGTGGTGTTGGTGGTGGCCGTCGACGTGTTGCCCGCCTTCGACATGTTGTCCATCTTGTCGGCCTTGTTCTCGGCCGAGGCGCGGATCGCGTCCGCCTTGTTGTCGGCGGCGGCGGTGATGTTGGAGGCGGTGTTCTCGGCCGAAGCCTCGATGTTCGACGCGACGGCGTCGGCGTTGGCGACGACGTTGTCGCCGGCGGCCGAATGCTTGTTGCAGGCGCCGAGCGCGAGCACGGCGAAGCCGACAGCCGCGGCCTTCACGATGAGCTTCATAAATTCAGTCCCCTCTGTTTCGGCCTCACAAAAGAACGCCCCAGCTCTTGGCTGGGGCGTCCGTGGGAGCCCCGCGTGACCGGTTGGAGGCTCAACCAACAGGAATTACCCACGGCCGTCATGTTAAGTTCTGACAGCGTCACAATCAAGAGAGTGGTTGGGGGCCGGAAAACGGCGGATTTCCGCCGGTTTCAGGGCACCGGGCTGGGCCCTGGCGGGCGTCCTCCGGCGGCGCGCTGGCGGATGATTCGGCAATAGCCGTCGACCAGCGCCTGGTTGACCTCGTCCCAGCCGTAGCGGCGGCTCGCCTCCGCGCCCGCGCGGCCCGCCGCGGCGCGCGCCTCGCCATCCTCGCAATAGACGCGCAGCGCGTCGGTGAACTGGTCGATGGCGCCGGGGCGGATCAGGCGCCCGGTGACCCCGTCGCTCACCAGGCTCTCGCTGCCGGTGGCGCGCGCGGCGACGACCGGAATGCCGGCCGCCAGCGCTTCCAGCGTCACGTTGCCGAACGTCTCGGTGACCGAGGGGTTGAACAGCATGTCCATCGAGGCGACGGCGCGGCCGAGGTCCGGCCCCTTCTGGAACCCGACGAACACCGCCTGCGGCAGGCGCTTCTCGAACCAGTCGCGCGCCGGCCCCTCGCCGACGACCAGCACCTTGTGGCGCACCTGCCGCTTGTCGAGGCAGTCGATCGTCTCCGAAAAGACGTCGAGCCCCTTTTCCATCACCAGCCGGCCGACGAAGCCGACCACCGGCATGTCGTCCGCGATGCCGAGCCCGCGCCGCCAGGCGAGATCGCGGCGGTCGGGATTGAAGATCTCGCGGTCGATCCCCCGCGTCCAGATGCCGACGTCGTAGTTCATGCGCTGGTCGCGCAGCAGCTGCGCCATCGAATCGGACGGCGCGAAGATGGCGTCGCAGCGCCGGTAGAAGCGCCGCAGCGCCGCCAGCACCAAAGGCTCGAGGAAGGCGAGGCCGTAATAGCGGAAATAGGTCTCGAAGCGGGTGTGGACCGAGGCGACGACCGGCAGGTCCATGCGGTGGGCGAGGGTGACGGCGCGGTGGCCGAGTATGTCCGGGCTCGCGACGTGGAGGATGTTCGGGGCGAACTCGCGTATGTCGCGGCGCGCGCGGGGGGGCAGGGCGATCGGGATCTTGTATTCCGCCCGCCGCGGCACCGGCACGCTCGGTATGTGGATGACGGGCGCGTTGGGCGGGAAGGCGGGCTTTTCCACCGTCGGCGAATAGACGCGCACCGCTGCGCCCTTCTTCAGCAGATAGTCGACCAGCCGGTTCAGCGCCTGGTTCGCGCCGTCGCGTATGTAATTGTAGTTGCCGCTGAACAGGGCGATGCGCAGGTCGGACGCGTCCATGGCCGCGGCGGATAGCCGCATAAGGCGGCGCTGCGCAAATGCC
>Ga0207657_10007486_pt1 | contig 11190 bp, 7 predicted proteins | sample KBSC33metaG_FD_184316 | JGI IMG/M metagenome (GOLD analysis project Ga0207657, IMG submission 184316) | Corn rhizosphere microbial communities from Kellogg Biological Station, Michigan, USA - KBS C3-3 metaG (SPAdes) (version 2) | ecosystem: Host-associated > Plants > Roots > Rhizosphere > Soil ... | reverse complement strand
AGACCGGCGAACGCCGGCCGGTCGGCGAACAGCAGGCTCGTGAGCAGCACGTACACCGGCAGGCGCGCCGAACAGCTCATGAACGGCGCGATGAGAATCGTGGCGAGCCGATCGCGGCGATCGGGAATGAGCCGCGCGCTCATGATGCCCGGCAGCGCGCACGCATGTGACGTGAGGAGCGGCACGAACGCCTGGCCCGGCAGACCGAACCGACGGAAGAATCGATCGTTCACGAACGCCGCGCGCGCGAGGTAGCCGGTGTCCTCGAGCAGGCTGATCAGGAAGAAGAGCAACATGATCTGCGGCAGGAACACGACCGTACCCGCGATGCCGCTGATGATGACGATATGAGACGGGACGTCGGCGCCGAGCACGCCTGCGACGAGGCCGAAATTCGCAGTCAGGCCGTCGTTGAAGCCGTACACGATGCTGCGGAGCATGCCGCCGGCGCCGCCGACGTGCCACGGCTCCCCTTCCCGCCCCATGACTTCCGACAGCTCGCGCGCATGAACGGCGGAATCCGACGCGATATCGACGGCGGCCTTGTGCGTCTGATGGTGAGATGACTGTCGAGCGAGCCCGAGGTACGCCTGGACCTCGCGACCTTCTTCCGCGAGGATCAGCGGCAGCACGCTCGAAGGGCCGAAGGTGCGCGCCACCCAGGCCAGCACTCTGGTCCGCGTCGACGTCGAGTAGCGGGGCAGCGGGCGGCCCGCGGCGGCGAAGAGTTCCTCCCAGCGCGCGACGTGCTGGTCCTCGACAACGGCCAGCCTGGCGAAGAGATCACGCCGCTCCTCGACTGAGTCCACCTTCGCCAACTCGCGATACAGCCACGCGGCGTCGCGTTCGTCGGCGTAGTGATGATCCCACGACTCGTCAGCAGGGGGCGGAGCCTCCGCGGTCATTCGTGCAGTGTACACGCCGGACGCTGCCGCCTGCGGCGTCTCCCGGGGTGACCGAAATCCAGCCGCGGCGCGCCTGCCCATCCGGCGCCGTCCAGCGTGCCATCATCCAGACCGTGCCCGCCGGCCCGGAAGGGATCTGCCTCTGCGCGTTGCCGTGCACGGTGGCAGGCACCAGGCGCCATGCCATTTCGGCGCGCTGCTCCCGCATACCCGCGGAGTCGCTCCAGTGACCCGCCGCTGCCCCCAGCACGGGTGCGGAGATGAGGAACGCTGCGATAAGCCCGGCAACCACGGCGGCCTCGACCCGGTCGATGCGCCGCCGCAGCGGGTTGCGATCCCAGCCGAGCATCCTGGAGCGGCGCATCCGCTTAGCTGTGGGGCTGCTGCGCGCGGTTCGCAGTTTCGGTACCCGATCAGGGCCCGGGCGGGGCCACGGCATCGGCATCATGGCGGCACCGGAATTCATCAGCTCCGCTATGCCGACCTCGTGGTGCCCAGATTCTGGCGCGAGCCGTGCCTGCACGGCGCGTAGAGCGCGACCACGTCCCTGCTCGTTACCGTCGACGTCATGATCGCCTCCGCTATCAGGATTCTTTGTTCATGTACGAGCAGCCTCCGCCCGAGCTTCGAGTTGGGCACCACCCAGCCGGGGTGGCCTGGTGGCAGCGCACTGCCCGGGAGCGGAGCTTGCTTAACCGCGGATCGTGCTGCGAAGATGAAATTTCGAGTGCTGCTCCAGACCCCGGCGGTAAGAACTACTCGCCTGGGGGCGTGAATGAACCTCGAAGACCGCGGGGCGGCGGACGCCAGCCGATCGGCTGTCCTTGTGTGCCCGGGACTGAGTCATGGCCACGGCCCGGGCCAGAGCACTGAGATCGAGGATGCCGGGATCTGCACCCCGTTGCTTCCGCTTCGGCCATGATCGGGACGGCGGGAGACGCCGGGGCGCAGCGCGCGGTGACGGAGCGGGTCCCGCATAACGCGCGGTTCGCGCTGGCGAAGTTCCGCCCTACGACGCTGCCCACCACGCTGCTCACAAGGCCGACGCTGCTTGGACGGCTGGAGGCTGGGGCCAGCCAGCGTCTGACGGTGGTGGTGGGATCGGCTGGTGCTGGCAAGAGCGTGCTTTTGTCAAGCTGGGCGGCCACGCGAGATGGCGGGGTGACGTCCTGGCTATCGTGCGATGAGGCCGACGCGGACCCGGTCCGTTTCTGGACGGGGTTCATCCAGGCGCCTCAGGCTGTGGCGCCGGGGTTCGGTGCCGATGCGGCTGAGCTGCTCGCGATGGATGGCGTGATGTCCGCCGACGTGACCGCCTCGATCGCTAACGATGCCGCGAGGCTGCCGGCCGGGTCGGTGATCGTTGTTGACGACTTCCACGCGGCGGGTGCGGCCGCCAGGACCATGACCGACCTGGTGGAGCGCTGGCCGGCCAGCACCGCGCAGCTGGTGCTGGCCGGCCGCCTCGACCCGCCAGTGCGGTTGCACCGGCTGCGGCTGTCCGGTGAGCTATGCGAGCTCCGTAACAGCGACCTGCACCTCTCGCTGTCCGAGAGCGGCGCTCTGCTCGAGAATTTCGGTGTCCGTGTCGCCCCCGGTGAGCTCGCGCTCTTGCACGGACGAAGCGAAGGGTGGGTCGCGGCGCTGCAGATGGCCGCGCTGACGCTCCGGGCCACCAAAGACCCCGCCCAGATTGTCCGTGCGCTCGACGTCCGCAGCCATACAATCGCCGAGTACTTCATCTGTGAAGTCCTCGAGCAGCAGCCACCTGAGCTAGCGGGCTTCATGCTGGAGACGTCTGTCCTGGACGAGCTGACTGCGGATGCCTGCGCGGCCGTGACCGGCAGGCAGGACGCGGCGGCGCTGTTGCGCAGTATCGAGGCGGCCAATCTGTTCATCGTGGCGCTCGATGATGACCGGACGATTTACCGGTATCACCATCTGGTGCGCGAGGTGCTACGCACGCAGCTGCGTGCGATAGATCGCAGCCGGGAGCTCACGCTGCGGCTCCGGGTAGCCGAGTGGCTGGAGTCCGCGGGCGACACGCGGGGAGCGACCCGCTATTACCTCGCGGCCGGGCAGGCCGACCGGGCACTGGGCTTGCTGCAAGAGCGAGTGGTGGCCGACCTGTGGCGTGATCCGGCAGCACCGGCGGTGCTGGATCTCGGCGGGCTCGACCCATCGCTGCTGACAGGCGTCCCTGAGCGGCTGCTGGCCCTTGCGGCCGACCTGCTGCTGTGGGGTGACCGGGTTCGCGGCGGTCAGTATCTTGACCTGCTGGAACGCACCCAGCCTGGCGTTCCGCCGGACTCGTGGCTGGCGTCCCGGCTCGCGGTGCTGCGATCGCTGCACTGCGCGCTCTCTGGCGAAGCAACCGAGACAGTGCGCTATAGCCTCGCGGCACGGGACATTGAAGAACGGACCCTGCTCGAGGACGAGTGGGGTTTTGGCGTGCCGCTGCTACTGCTGCGTGCCTACACCTGGCTGGAGGACTTCGAGGCGGTCGACCGCGAGGCGGCCGCGGCGCAGGCGACGCCCTCGGTCGCCGAGCCGGCCAGGCTGGTGGATCTGCGGGGCGCGCAGGCGCTTGCGTGGTTCGACGCGGGCCGCCTGGCCCAGGCCGCTGAGGCCGCCAGGGCCGCCGATACCGACGCGAGGCGGCTGGGATTCGAGCAGCATCCCTTCGCAGTGGATTACCTGCGCGTCCTGGCAGGCGCGGCGCTGGAGCAGCGGGACCTCGACACGGCCGAGCATCTCACCGAGCGTGCACTGTCGATATCTGAGCGCTTCCGGCCCGTCTTCGAGTTCCTCGCCCTGCTCGACCGGGCCGGGATCTGGGCTGCCCGCGGGCACATCCCCGATGCGCTGGCAACGGTCGACGCAGCGCGCCTCGTCCTGGCCGGGACGAAATCCGTGCTGCTGGCGCGAGCCGACGAGCTAGAGGCACTGTTGCGCTTGTCGCTCGGCGACCTGCGCTCGGCCGTCGGACTGGCGAGCGGGCTTCCCGCCACCCGGCGCGGCCTGCTGCTGGCCAGGGTCGCGCTCGCCGCCAGCGATCACGACGCTGCTGTGGAACACCTGGACGCGCCGTCGCTGGGGAATCTGACGCCACGAGCCGCGCTGGTACGCCAGATACTCCTGGCCGGCGCCGCCATCGAGCGCGGCGACCCCGCGGCGGCTGGCATTGTGGGCGGTGTGCTCCAGACGGCACGTCACGAAGGCTTCCTCAATACGGTGGTGACGACCGTGCCCCAGGTGACGCGTTACCTGGTCGAGCATTTGACCGAAGCGATGCCCGACCCGTTCCTGGAGCGGATCATCGGCGCAGCCATAGAAGTCCGCGCCACGCAGCCCGAACGATCCGGTCGCATTCTCACCGCGCCGCTGACCGATGCCGAGCTGCGGGTCCTGAAACTGCTGCCGACCACCAGCTACGTGCAGATAGCCGCCACCCTTTACATCTCCCGCAACACGGTGAAGACCCACCTGCGGTCGATCTACCAGAAGCTGGGAGGAGCCTCACGCTCAGAAGCGATCGAGCGAGCCGTGGAACTGCGCTTGCTTTGAGACCATCCCCATGGGGAAGGCGGCAGCCGGTTTTGCGAATCCGCTCTTCAGGACCACCCTGCACGGGTGGTGCCGGCAGCCTCTGTCGGGCGCAGATTCGGCTATAGGGACAACGCAGCTATCCGCCAGTGGCACTGGCCGGCAGTATCACGTCGCTGCGGCCCGGAGGGAGTTGCCATGACTACGACGGCTGATGGCGTAGTGGCCAGGAAATCTGACCGCGGAGCGGCCAGGAAATCACGTGCATCAAGCACGGGGGCTTCTGCCCGCAGGCCGGCGCGGGCCGCGGCGGTGGAGCAGCAGCTGAGCCGCGCGGACCGGGTGGCCCGGGGGAAGGACGCCAGGGCGGTGGCGCCGCTGGACTCGCATGCTGAGTTCTCGCCAGTGCGGGGGCGGGATCCGGTCGGGCTGCTACTGAGCCAGGCGAAGTCGCGGGTGCCGGAGCTGGTGCCGGTCCGGCACGGGCGGATGCTGGTGTCCCCGTTCACCTTCTACCGGGGCGCGGCGCTGCCGATGGCGGCGGACCTGGCCGGCACGCCCGCCTCCGGGCTGCAGGTACAGCTGTGCGGGGACGCTCACCTGTCGAATTTCGGCGCGTTCGCCTCGCCGGAACGGCGGCTGGTCTTCGACGTCAACGACTTCGACGAGACCCTGCCCGGGCCGTTCGAGTGGGACGTCAAGCGGCTGGCCGCGAGCCTGGCCGTGGCCGGACGGGACAGCGGCTTTCCCGCTAAAGTCCGGCGCAAGATCGCCCTGGCGGCGGGAGAAGGTTACCGTACCGCGATGCGCGGGTTCGCGGAGCAGGCCTTCCTGGACGTCTGGTACGCGCACCTGGATATCGAGCCGGTCGTCGCCGAGTTCAGGTCCCAGATGAAGGCGAAACGGTTCAAGCTCGCCGAGAAGATGCTGGCCAAGGCCCATACCAGCGACAGCACGAAGGCGCTGGGCAAGCTGACCACCATGGTCGACGGGCGACGGAGGATCATCAGCGACCCGCCGATGATCGTCCCGGTCGCGGAGGTCTTCGCCGACCAGCAGGTCGACGCGATCTACAAGCTGATCGGCACCGTCCTGGGCAAGTACCGGCGCACCCTGCAGTCCGACCGGCGGCATCTGCTCGAGCAGTTCACGCTGGTGCAGGTGGCCCGCAAGGTCGTCGGGGTCGGCAGCGTCGGCACCCGGGCCTGGGTCGTGCTGATGGACGCCTGCGACGGGGTCGAACCGCTGTTCCTGCAGGCCAAGGAGGCCCAGCCGTCGGTCCTGGCGGAGTACGCCGGGCGCAGCCAGTACAAGAACCAGGGCGAGCGCGTCGTCGCCGGGCAGCACCTGATGCAAGCCCAGAGCGACATCTTCCTGGGCTGGACCCGCGTCGCCAACCCCATCGACGGGGTGGACCGCGACTTTTACGTCCGCCAGCTGAAGGACTGGAAGTTCTCCGTGCCGATCGAGATGATGCTCCCGCAGGGTCTGGAGCTGTACGCCCGGCTGTGCGGGTGGACCCTGGCCCGGGCGCACGCCCGTTCCGGTGACCGCGTCGCGCTGGCCGCCTACCTCGGCGGCTCGGCCAAGTTCGACCAGGCCATCGCCGACTTCGCCGAAACCTACGCCGACCAGAACGAGCTCGACTACGCCGCGCTCCAGGCCGCCGTCAAGGACGGCAGGGCCGAGGCCACCACCGGAATCTAATGCCGGGACGCTGTATCGCGGTTTCGCGGTCGAAGGAGGAGCGAGATGAACTCGCCACGCAAGCCCTCGGTTCTTTTCGTCTTCTACACCCACACCGAGCAGAGCCGTCGGGTGGCCGACGCGATGGCCAGCGTGCTGCGTGAGCGGGGTTGCGACGTCTCCCTCGCGGGGATCGAGTTCACCGATCCCCGTTACGCCGGGAAGTTCGACCGGTTCCCCTTCCGGCATGCGGTCCTCGACCTCCTCGCGGTGCTGCCTGCGCAGGTGCGCCGTTCGACCGGGCAGATCCGCGTCCCTGACGTGGCGCGGGAGGGTGACTACGACCTGGTCTGTCTCGGCTCGCCGACGTGGTTCTTCACCACCAACATGCCGCTGCGCTCGTATCTGAAGTCCGCCGAGGCGGGGAAGGTGCTGGCCGGGAAGCGGTTCGCCGCCTACGTGGTGTGCCGGCGCTACTGGAGCATCAACCTGAAGGAAGTCAGGAAGCTGGGTACCGCGCAGGGGGGCGCATACGCCGACGGCACCCGTTTCCAGTTCGCGGGCGGCCAGATCCGGTCGTTGCTGTCGCTGATCAGCTACTTCGGCCAGGGAGAGATGCGCGAGCGCTACCTCGGGGTGAAGATTCCGCCGACCAATCTCAAGCCGGACTTCCTCGGGCAGGCCCAGGTATTCGCGAACAGGCTGGCGGACGGCCTCGGCAGCGGCCACACCACACCCGATGAAGTATCGCCTACCTCCGGGCCGGTCCCGCGTTCTACCACCCCGCAGGGGTGAGGCCCGCAAGCCGAGGACGTGCGACTCTCAGCCTAGGTGGCGCCCATGCGGAGCAATTCGTCGGCCGCCGTGACGTGGGGAGGCTGTCATGTTCCGTCGAAGACGCCCGCTGATGCGCGCAGCCGTGGTGGGAGGTGGCGCCTATGTCGCCGGCAAGAAGGTCGCGCAGCGGTCGGCGGAACAGGGACAGCAGGAGAACGAGCAGGACGAACGTCTCGCCACCCTGGAGGATCAAGCGTCGGCCACTGCGGACCCTCCGGCCCAGGACGCGCCCGCCGCGGCACCGTCGATGCCCGATCAGCTGAAGCAGCTCGCGGCCTTGCACGAGCAGGGCGCGCTGACCGACGACGAATTCGCCACCGCCAAAGCCAGGCTGCTCGGCACTTAGGCGCCGGTCAGCCGCTGAACCTCGATCCCGGGTACCAGGGTCGCTTGAAGGAGCGCAGGATGAGCAAGCCGTTCAAGGGAACGATCAACGTCGATATCCGGGACTCGGTGCCGGACTGGGAGCCGTTCGAGCCGCCGAAGGCTCCCGACGGCGCGCCCAGCGTCGTCTACATCGTGCTGGATGATGTCGGGTTCTCGGCCCTGAACTGCTACGGCGGCCCGATCGACACGCCGAACATCGACCGGATCGCGAACGACGGAGTCCGCTACACGCAGTGGCACACCACGGCCCTATGCTCGCCGACCCGGTCGTGCCTGCTCACGGGCCGCAACCACACGCGCAACAGCATGGCCTGCATCACCGAGGCCGCGATCGGGTTCCCGAACGCCAGCGGGACGATCCCGCCGGAGAACGGCATGATCCCCGAGATCCTGGGCGAGCAGGGCTGGAACACCTACATGGTGGGCAAGTGGCACCTGTGCCCGACCGTGGAGATGAACGTCGCCTCGACCCGGCGGAACTGGCCATCGGGCCGCGGGTTCGAGCGCTGGTACGGGTTCCTGGGCGCGGAGACCAACCAGTGGTACCCGGACCTGGTCTACGACAACCACCCGGTCGACCAGCCGAAGTCACCGGAGGAGGGTTACCACCTGACCGAGGACCTGACCGACAAGGCGATCGAGTTCATCAGGGACGCCAAGACCGTCGCGCCGGACAAGCCGTTCTTCCTCTATTACGCGCCCGGCGCCGCGCATGCACCGCACCATGTCTCGAAGGAGTGGGCCGACAAGTTCAAGGGCCGCTTCGACATGGGCTATGAGGCGATGCGGGAGCAGACGCTGGCCCGGCAGAAGGAGATGGGGATCGTCCCGGCCGACACCGGGCTGCCGCCGGTCAACCCGATCGGCACGCCCGAGACCCGCCAGGGACCCAAGGGCGAGCCGTTCCCGCCACTGGACGTCACCCGGCCGTGGGATTCGCTGTCCGCCGACGAGAAGCGACTCTTCGCCCGGATGGCCGAGGTGTACGCGGGGTTCCTGGCGCACGCCGACCATCACATCGGCCGGCTGCTCGACTTCCTGGAGGAGTCCGGGCAGCGCGAGAACACGATGGTGATCGTGGTATCGGACAACGGCGCCAGCGGCGAAGGCGGCCCGGACGGGTCGGTCAACGAGATGTTGTTCGCCAACGGCATCCCCGACAATGTCCAGTCGAACCTGGCGATGATCGACGAGCTCGGCGGGACGAAGACCTACAACCACTACCCGAACGGCTGGGCGATGGCCTTCAACACCCCGTTCAAGATGTGGAAGCGGTACGAGTTCAACGGCGGCACCGCCGACCCCTGCATCATCTCCTGGCCCTCGGCCACGGCCGGCCACGGCGAGATCAGGCACCAGTACCATCACGCGATCGACATCGTGCCGACCATCCTCGACGCTCTCGGGGTCGAGGCCCCGGAAACGATCAAGGGCCACGTGCAGAGCCGGTTCGACGGCGTGAGCATGCGCTACAGCGTGGATGACCCGTCCGCGCCGTCGGCCCGCAAGACGCAGTTCTACTCGATGCTCGGCTCGCGCGGGATCTGGCATGAGGGCTGGAAGGCGATTACCACCCACCCGACGATCAGCGGCTGGAGCGACTTCAACGACGACACCTGGGAGCTGTACCACACCGATGTCGACCGGGCCGAGCTGCACGACCTGGCCGCCGAGCACCCGGAGAAGGTGCGCGAGCTGGTCAACCTGTGGTTCGCCGAGGCCGGCGCCAACGAGGCCTTCCCGCTCGATGACCGGTCTCCACTCGAGATCTTTACCACGCCGCGGCCACAGCTGGCCCCTCCGCGTGATCGCTACACCTACTTCCCCGACACCGCGGAGGTACCGGAGGCGCAGGCGGTGAACATCCGCAACCGGTCGTTCACGATCGGGGCGCTGGTGGACATCCCGGCCCCGGGAGCGGAAGGCGTGCTATTCGCGCACGGGTCGCGGTTTGGCGGGCACGCCCTGTACGTGAAGGACAACCGGCTGCACTACGTCAACAACTTCGTCGGCATGGCGGAGCAGAAGATCGACGGCACCCAGGACCTGCCCACCGGAGAGAACCTGATCCTGTCGGCCTCGTTCGACAAGGACGGCGAGGACCCCCCGCACGTCTCCACCGGAATCCTGTCCCTCTACCACGGGGACAACAAGGTCGGCGAGGGCCGGATCAAGACCCAGCCGGGAGGGTTCATGATCGCGGGCGAGGGCCTGTGCGTGGGCCGCGACAGCGGCGAGGCCGTCACGGACGACTACCCGAACGGATCGCCACATCGTTTTACCGGCGGCACCATCAAGCGGGTCGCCGTCGACGTCAGCGGCGACCCTTACGTCGACCTCGAACGCGAAGCGCAGGCGATGCTCATGCGTGAGTAGCGTCCCCCGGCCGCCTGATCAGCGCGGGAGAACGTTCGGGTTCAGCGTGGCGGAGGGATCGAACGCCGAACGGATACGGGCGAACAGCGCCCGTTCCGCGTCGGTGCGCGCCAGCGGAAGCCACGGCGCCTTGAGCGCCCCGATGCCGTGCTCGGCGGAAATGGACCCTCCGAGGGAAGCGACAAAGGAGAACACCGCGTCCTCGTGGCGCCCGTCCGCGGGCGCCGCGGGGACGATGTTCACGTGCACGTTCCCGTCGGCGACGTGCCCGAAGGTAATGACCCGAGCACCGGGATCCACGTCCGCCACCACGGCCGTAGCCGAGGAGGCGAGCCGTACCCACTGCGCCGCGGGTACCGAGACGTCGAGCTTGACCGGGACGCCGAGGAACCCGGCCGCCTCCGAATGGCGTTCCCGGTACGACCAGAGCCGGGCGCGGTCGGCCGCGGACTCCCCGACGGCCGCCTCCCGGTCCCCGATCACGTCCGCCAGCTCGCCGAACGCGCCCGGCCCGGACGCCTCCAGCAGCAGATACGCCGCCGCCGGCGTCGGCAGCGGCGGCGCGAGCCCCGCGTGTGCCACCAGGATGTCCAGGCCGGCCTGGGTGAAGAACTCGGCCGATACCAGACCCGGTACCTCCCGGACCGCCCGGCGGGTCAGCGCGTGCAGCTCGTCCAGGCCGCCGACCCCGGCCAGCGCGGTCACCGTGTCCCGCAGCCGGGGCACGAGCCGGAGCCTGGCCGCGGTGACGACGGCCAGGGTGCCCTCAGACCCGGCGAGCAGGGACGGGTAGTCGTAGCCGGTGTTGTCCTTGACCAGCCCGGCCAGGTGCGACACGACGGTGCCGTCCGCGAGGACGGCTTCGATACCGCGCAGCTGCGCGCGCATCGGCCCGAAGCGCAGGACGCGCAGCCCGCCGGCGTTGGTCGCCACCGCCCCGCCGACGGTGGCGCTGTCCCGGCTGGCGATGAGGATTCCGAGGTCCAGGCCCGGGTCGGCGTCCGCCACCTGCCGCAGGGTGACCCCGGCCCCGGCCGTGACCTGAGCCGCCTCATGATCGACCGGTCCCAGCTGGTTCAGCCGGGTCAGGCTCAGCACGACCTCGCCGTGCCGGGGCACGCCGCCGCCGACCAGGCCGGTGTTTCCCCCTTGGGGGACGACGGGCAGGCCGGCGTCCGTGCACAGGGCCAGCACGGCCGCGACCTCGGCCGTGTCGCGCGGCCGGACGACGGCCGGCGTGTGTCCGGCGAACCGGCCGGTCCAGTCGACCGAGTAACCGGCGGTCGCGTCGCCGGTCAGGACGTGCGGCTCGCCCACGATGGCAGCCAGCGACCGGAGCAGCGTCCTCGTCATCGCTTTTCGCCTAACCTCACCTTCTGGTATAAGTCTTCACTTCCGTCCAAGCCGGCTGAGGTTCATTTATTACCGAACGAACCGGGGTGTCTGCCCCTTG
>Ga0207657_10007485_pt1 | contig 11190 bp, 11 predicted proteins | sample KBSC33metaG_FD_184316 | JGI IMG/M metagenome (GOLD analysis project Ga0207657, IMG submission 184316) | Corn rhizosphere microbial communities from Kellogg Biological Station, Michigan, USA - KBS C3-3 metaG (SPAdes) (version 2) | ecosystem: Host-associated > Plants > Roots > Rhizosphere > Soil ... | reverse complement strand
CTGGGCAGCGGTTTCGCGGTCTTCCTCATCGAAACCCAAGTGGGATCGCGCGCGATCAGGGTCCGCCACGCGCTTCTCGAGCACGAGGCGGAAGACCAGCCCTGAGTCTCGACAGCCGCCCGGAGCGCCCCTATCGCCGCCGCAGTCCAACAGGGAGTTTTCGCGTGACCAGTGACGTCCAGGGTTCGCACGTCCTCGACCGGGTGCTCGTCCTCGAAATGGTCCGGGTCACCGAGGCCGCGGCCATTGCCGCTTCGAAGTGGATCGGCCGGGGCGACAACGATTCCGCCGACGCAGCGGCGGTCGAGGCTATGCGGACCGAGCTCAACAACCTGCCGATGGATGGCACCGTCGTGATCGGCGAGGGCGAGCGCGACGAAGCCCCGATGCTGTACATCGGCGAGAAGGTAGGCTCCGCTCAGGGGACGGGTCCCAAGATCGACATCGCACTCGACCCGCTGGAGGGGACGAACCTTACTGCCAAAGCCGGCCCCAGTGCGCTGGCGGTGCTCGCCATCGCGGAGAACGGCTGCCTGCTCAATGCCCCCGATGTCTACATGGAAAAAGTTGCGATCGGCCCCGGCTATGCCCAAGGCACGGTGGGCCTCGACAAATCGCCCGCCGACAATGTCCGCTCGCTCGCAAGGGCCAAGGGCGTCGAGCCGAGCGACATCATCGCCTGCGTCCTCGAGCGCCCCCGCCACGACAAGATCATCGCCGAGCTTCGCGAGCTCGGCTGCGGCATCAACCTCATTCCCGATGGCGACGTGGCCGGAGTGATGGCAACCGCCGATCCCGACACCGACATCGACATCTACATGGGAAGCGGCGGTGCGCCCGAAGGCGTGCTCGCAGCGGCGGCTCTTCGCTGCGTCGGCGGCCAGATCTTCGGCCGGCTCCTGTTCCGCAACGACGACGAGGTCGGGCGGGCTCGCGGCTGGGGGATCGACGACCTCGACCGGATCTACTCCGTCACCGACATGGCCAAGGGCGACTGCATTTTCGCGGCTACCGGCGTCACCCACGGGTCGCTTCTGAAAGGCGTGAGCAGGCGCAAGGATTGCATGACGACCGAGAGCCTGGTGATGCGCGCAAGCTCCGGCACCGTCCGCCGGGTCTTCACCGAACATTACAAGCTCGGAAGCCGCCGCAGCCTCTAGCGCGCGGGCGGCATTGGCGTAGAACCAGCGGGTGGGCTTCGCACTCAACGTTGAAAAATCCGTAACCGGCCAGCCGTGGAAATGGCGCGCTTCGGTCGAGCCGGGCGCGGGCATCGACTCGCTCGTCGACGAACTGCTGATCGCGCGCGGAGTAGCTCGCGATGACCTGGCGCGGCAACGCGATCCGCGAATCCGCGACTTTCTTCCCGACCCGTCGGCGTTCCAGGACATGGACAAGGGTGCCGAGCGGCTCGCCGATGCGGTGGCGGGCAACGAGACCATCGCGATATTCGGCGATTATGACGTCGACGGAGCGACCAGCGCGGCGCTCCTCACTCTGCTCCTGAGGCGGCTTGGAAGCGAGCCGATCGTCTATATCCCCGACCGGCTGATGGAAGGCTACGGGCCGTCCGGAGCGGCGCTGGTCGAGCTCAAAGGCCGCGGTGCGACGCTGGCGGTCACCGTCGATTGCGGGGCGCAGGCGTTCGACGCGCTGGAGGAAGCCAAAGCGGCCGGTCTCGATGTCATCGTCGTCGACCATCACCAATGCGCGACTTTGCTGCCGGTTGCCTTCGCGCTGATCAATCCCAACCGGCTGGACGAAAGCGAAATCGGCGCGTCCCACGGCCATCTCGCCGCCGTCGGAATGGCGTTCCTGCTTGGAGTCGCCCTGGTTCGTGAGCTTCGCCGCCGCGGCTTCTTCGCCGGTCGGGAGGAGCCGAAAATCCTCGACCTTCTCGACCTGGTGGCGCTCGGCACGGTCGCCGACGTGGCGAAGCTCCACGGCCTCAACCGCGCCTTCGTTACCCAGGGCCTCAAGGTGATGGCGGCCCGCGAGAATATCGGACTCGCCGCGCTTGCCGAAGCAGCCCGGCTGGTGAAGCCGCCCAGCTGCCGCGACCTCGGGTTCGCGCTCGGCCCGCGGATCAACGCCGGCGGGCGGGTCGGCAAATCGGACCTCGGCGTTCGCCTCCTGACGTGCACCGATCCTGAAGAAGCGCGGACGATCGCCGCGGAGCTCGACCGGCTCAACGAGGAGCGGCGGGCGATCGAGATGACGGTCTGCGAGCAGGCGGAAGAGCAGGCCACCAAGCTCAATGGCGCGACCGTGCTCACCGTCATGGCGCGCGGCTGGCACCCCGGCGTGATCGGCATCGTCGCCGGCCGGCTGAAAGAGAAATTCCGTCGCCCCGCGATCGTCATTGCCGAGGACGAGGACGGCACCGGCAGGGGCTCCGGCCGGTCGATTTCGGGCGTGGATCTCGGCGCCGCGGTGCTCGCGGCGAAGGACAGCGGCCTGCTGGTCGCCGGGGGTGGACACGCGATGGCCGCCGGTCTGACGCTCGCCAAAGGCGGCCTCGACGCCTTCCGCGAATTCATCGACCAGCGCCTTGCGGCCGACGTGCAGAAATCGCTCGGCGGCCGCGCCTTGCTGGTCGACGCCCTCCTTGCTCCGGGCGGGGTCGTCGGGAGCTTGTGCGACTCCCTCGACCAGGCGGGACCGTACGGGTCCGGCTGGCCGTCGCCCAAGATCGTCGCGGGCCCCGCGCGGCTCATCCGAACGGGAATCGTCGGTGACGGCCATGTCCGCGGCCTCGCCTGCGGCGACGACGGCAAGAGCTTCAAGTGGATCGCTTTCCGAAGCGCGGAGAGCGAGCTCGGCCAGGCGCTGCTCGCCTCGCCGGCCGATCGGCGCTGGTGGCTCGCCGGCAGCATCAGGCGCGACGAATGGAACGGCGGCAATGCCGCGGAAATGCACCTGGAAGACGCCGCGCTTGCTTGACGCTGCGCTTGACCCCCTTGGGAGCCTCGCCTAACTCGCCCCCGCTTTCCCGGCCCCATCGTCTAGCGGTCTAGGACGTCGCCCTTTCACGGCGAAAACACGGGTTCGATTCCCGTTGGGGTCACCACCATCCGACCGTCCGGGGGGGTCGATAGATGGTGGTGACAGCGCACGCGACCCCCTCGGGAGCAGGTCCGGAAGTTTGGTGGCACGGCCGGTGACAATGCTCCTCACACCATCGTGAACCACGCCACCGCGATGCTCGCGGCCAAGACGACGGTGCTCGCCGTCAGCGCGATTGCAGCGGAGCGGCCCCTTGCCCTCGCGTAAACGACCGTCACCCCGATCTTGACGCCCATGTTGGCGACGATGGTTCCGGCCAGGGCAATAGCCGCGAGTTCGGCCCCGATCGCCTGAGGCGGCATTCCGCCGGCAGTTACGATTGCCACGTCGACGTTGGCGCTTCCCGAAACCAGCAGCAGGAGCGCGATTCCCTGCTGCCCGAACCGGCCTTCAGCCCACGTCACGGCAACCGCCATGGCCGCGACGAAAATTACGAAGCCGAGGGCCGGGACAAGGGCGACTGGATTGCCTGGGGCGATCGGCGCGTCGGAACGCGGCGACTTGCGATACAGCCACCAGCCCGCCGCCACGCCGACGCCGATCGCGGGAAAGGTGATCATCGCGAACGGGACCGCGATTCGGGTGGCGAGGATCGCGACGAGAATGAGCACGCGGACGTACATTACCGCGCTCGCGAGCGCGATTCCGGCTGCCTCCGCTCCTGGCGTATTCGTCCTTCCGAGGCGCTCGGAAAGCGACTGCGTGACTGCGGTCGAGCTGTAGAGACCGCCGATCACCGCGGTCGCAATCGTCCCGTGGCGTTCGCCGAACAGACGGTTCGCGACATAGCCGAGGAACGAAAAGCCGGTGACGATAATGACCACCAGCCAAAGCTGCTGCGGGTTCCACGCGCCCAGCGGGCCGTAGCGGCCGTTGGGAAGAAACGGCAGCACCGCGCCGGCGATCACGGCATATTGTGCGAGCGCCTTGACGTCATCCTCGTCGAGCCGGTTGAGGATCCCGTGCGTTTCGCGCTTCAGCGACAGCAGGAGCGTCACGATGGTTGCCCCGGCGATCGCCAGTGCGGGGTTGCCGATTCCCGCAAGGAACCCGAGCCCGATCGTCACCATGGCGGCGACGGGCGTCGTTGCATCGGGTTTCTCCGACAGGCCCGGCCTGTGCGCGTAGCCGATAGAGAGCACGGCGGCGGCGCCGGCGACGATCGCTCCGGCCGCAAATCCGTATCCAAGAGCGCCGATCAGACCGGCAATTCCCGACGCGAGTCCGACTAGGGTGAACGTTCGGACTCCGGCGATCCGAGTTCCAGATTCCAGGCGGCGAAGATCGAAGCCGCGCTCGATCCCGATCAGCAATCCGGAGGCGAGCGCCGTGGCGACGCAGAGCGCCTGCCAGTACCAGCCGGAGATCAGGATAGCCTCTGCGAATGCCAGCGGAGGTGATTGGCCATGAAGCTCGACACGAAATAATAGCTGTGGTCGTAGCCGGGCTGGCGTCGCAGGGTCAGGGCAATTCCGGCGTCGGCGCAGGCGCGCTCGAGAAGCTCGGGACGAAGCTGATTGTCCAGATACGGGTCGTCGCTTCCGACATCGACGAGAAGCTCGGGCAGGCGCGCGCCGTCCTCGATCAGGGCAACGGCGTCGTGCCTGCGCCAGGCCTGCTCGTCCTCGCCGAGATAACCGCCGAGAGCCTTGGCGCCCCAGGGCACCCGTGACGGAGCGACAATCGGCGAGAAAGCGGAAACACTTCGGAAGCGGCCGGGATTGCGAAGGGCGACAGTTAGCGCGCCGTGTCCGCCCATCGAATGGCCGGTAATTCCCTGGCGGGCGATGTCGACCGGAAATTCCTGTCCGACCAGCGCCGGAAGCTCCTCCGTCGCATAGGTCCACATCCGGAAATTCTTCGCCCAAGGCTCCTCAGTTGCATCGACGTAGAAGCTCGCGCCCTTGCCGAAATCATAGTCTTCGACATCGGGTACGTCGTCGCCGCGCGGGCTGGTGTCAGGAGCGACGAAGACCAGGCCGAGTTCGGCGCAGGCGGCGCGATATTCGCCCTTCTCCGTCACGTTCATCGGGCTGCAGGTCAACCCGGAGAGGAACCACACGACGGGCAGCTTGCCGCCACCCTCGGCCTGCGGTGGAAGGAAAATCGAGAAGGTCATTCCGGTCGAGGTCGAGCTTGATCCATGCTTGGCGACGATCTGCCGCCCGCCGTGCGACCGGTTCTCCGAGACGATCTCCATCGTCACTGCGCCGGCCGGTGAAGCCCGCAAAGCTTGTTGCCGTCGGGATCGCGCAGATAGGCGAGGTACAGCTTGCCGAAGCCGCCTTCGCGGAAGCCGGGCGGATCCTCGATCGACGTCCCGCCCGCCTCGACTCCGCGCTGATGCCAGGCGTCGACTTCCTTCGGGCTTTCGAAGTTGAACCCGACCGTACCGCCGTTGGCGCAGCACGCGGGCTCGCCGTCGATCGGCCTGGTCACCATGAATACCGCGCCGTTCTTGCGATAGGCGAGGCGGCCTCGGTCGTCTTGCATCCCTTCCTTGCCGAACAGCGAATCGTAGAAAAGTTTCGACCGCTCGATGTCGTTCGAACCGACCATGATGTGACTGAACATCCGTTCCCCCTTTTAATAGACGACGACCGAGCGGATGCTTGTCCCCGCGTGCATGAGGTCGAAGCCCTTGTTGATCTCGTCGAGCTTGAGGACGTGGGTGATCATCGGGTCGATCGCGATCTTCCCGTCCATGTACCAGTCGACGATCTTCGGAACGTCGGTGCGACCCTTGGCTCCGCCGAACGCGGTTCCGCGCCAGTTGCGGCCGGTGACGAGCTGGAACGGCCGGGTGGAGATTTCCTTCCCCGCTTCCGCGACTCCGATGATGATGCTGGTTCCCCAGCCGCGGTGGCAGCATTCGAGCGCGGTTCGCATGACCTCGGTGTTGCCGGTCGCGTCGAAACTATAGTCGGCGCCGCCGTCGGTCATCTCGACGATCCTGGCGACGATCTCGTCGCGCGACATGCCCTTGCTGTTGAGGAAATCCGTCATTCCGAACTTCCGGCCCCATTCCTCGCGGTCCGGGTTGATGTCGACGCCGATGATCCTGCTCGCGCCGGCAAGCCTGGCGCCCTGGATGACGTTGAGGCCGATGCCGCCGAGCCCGAAGACCACGACATTGTCGCCGACCTGGACCTTGGCCGTGTTGACCACCGCGCCGACGCCGGTTGTCACTCCGCAACCGATGTAACAGCTGGTCTTGAACGGCGCGTCGTCGCGGATTTTCGCTACCGCGATCTCCGGGAGCACCGTGAAATTCGAGAAGGTGGAACAGCCCATGTAATGGAAGACGGTCTCGCCCTTGTAGGAAAAGCGGCTGGTGCCATCCGGCATCAGACCCTTGCCCTGGGTCGCGCGGATCGCCGTGCACAGGTTCGTCTTGCCCGAAAGGCACGACTTACACTGGCGGCATTCGGGCGTGTACAAGGGGATCACGTGATCGTCCGGCTTCACGCTGGCGACTCCGGGGCCGACCTCGCGAACGATTCCTGCCCCCTCGTGGCCGAGAATCGACGGGAAAATGCCCTCGCTGTCGAGTCCGTCGAGCGTGTAGGCGTCGGTGTGGCAGATGCCCGTCGCCATGATCTCGACCAGGACTTCGCTCTGCTTCGGCCCCTCCAGGTCAACCTCGACAACCTCGAGCGGCTGCTTGGCTTCGAACGCAACGGCTGCGCGGGTCTTCATTCTTTAGTCTCCGTAAGGAATCGTCTGATCCAGGTTGCGACCAGCGCGCTGTCGTTCGGCGCGTTCAGCGAGGCGATTGCCGCGGCCGGATCGGGGACCCGGTCGAAGCGCTCCCGGATCAAGGCCTTGGCGAATTCGGCGCTGAACTCGGGGTGGAACTGGAAGGAAATCGCCGGCCGGCCGGTCCACGCCAGTCCGGCATAGGGGGTGAAATTCGACGTGACGACGACCTCGGTCTCGGGCGGCTGGACGATCACCTGGTCCTGGTGCGAGGCGGGGATCGCGATCGCCTGCTCGCCGTCCATCCACGGCTCGCGGCGGACGACCGAATACTTCTGCAGGCCCGCGCCCCAACCCTTGTCCGACTTCTCGACACGGCCGCCCAGCGCCTCGGCCATCGCCTGGTGGCCGAAGCAGATGCCGACCATCTTTGAGCCTTTTGCTCGCCGGATGAAATCCAGAAGCGGCGCGATCCACGGCAGCGGGTCGTACACTCCGGCCGGCGAGCCTGTGATCAGATAAGCGTGATGGTCCGCGGGATCGGCGGGCAAGTGTCCCGCCGCGACATCGAATGTCGCGATCTCGAATCTGTCGCCGAGCATGTGCCCGAACATGGCGGAATAGTCGCCGAACCTGGCTTCGAGATCGCCGGGAGGCCGGCCCGTTTCGAGGATGGCGAGCTTCATGGCGCACGCCTTGCCACCGGATTGCGCTTCGGCCAATGCTGATTTTCTGAGAGGGGCTGGATGGACGCACGCCTTGAAGGACGCCACGCGCTGATCACCGGCGGAGGCACCGGAATCGGTGCAGCGGCGGCGAGGACGCTGGCCGCCGAAGGAGCGAAGCTGTCCCTGCTCGGACGGCGGATGCCACCGATCCAGGCGACCGCGGTCGCGACCGGCGGCACGGCCTTCCAGTGCGACATCACCGACCCTGACGCGATCGGGCGCGCCTTCGCCAGCGCACGGGCGGCAAACGGCCCGATCGAGCTTCTCGTCGTCAACGCCGGAATCGCGGAGAGCGCGCCGTTTCACAAGATGACTCGCGAGAGCTGGGACCGAATCGTCGGCACAAACCTCACTGCGGCCTTCGATTGCGCGCGGGCGGCGATCGGCGATTTGCTGAAGAGCGAGAACGGCCGGCTGGTCTTCATCGCCTCGGTCGCGTCGCTGCGCGGCGTTCCCTACGCCGCCCATTACGCTGCATCGAAGCATGGCCTGCTCGGCCTCACCCGCTCGCTCGCGGCGGAATATGCGAAGACGAACCTCACCGTGAACGCGGTCTGCCCCGGCTATGTCGACACGCCGATGACCGACCAGAGCGTCGCTCGGGTGTCGGAGATCACGGGACGAAGCGAAGCGGATTCGCGAGGCGCGATCACCAACATGAATGCCAGCGGCCGGCTGGTCGATCCCGAGGCGATCGCCAATATCATTCTGACTCTGTGCCTTCCGTTGAGCCGCGACATCAACGGCGCGGCAATCACCATTGACGGCGGCACCAGCGCATGAGCTTCGACCCGGCGAGCTTCGCGCCCACGCATTTCCTGTGGGATTTCGCCGACGGCGTGGCGACGATCACGCTCAACCGGCCGGAGCGGAAGAACCCGCTGACGCTCGAAAGCTACGACGAGCTTCGCAAGACCTTCTGGGCGCTCGACGAAACCTATTCGGTGAAGGCTATCGTCCTCACCGGTGCGGGCGGGAATTTCTGCTCGGGCGGCGACGTCCACGAGATCATCGGTCCGCTGACGAAAATGGATTCGGCCGGGCTTCTCCGCTTCACTCGAATGACCGGCGACCTGGTCCGGGCGATGCGCGCCTGCCCGCAGCCGATCGTCGCGGCCGTCGAGGGCATTTGCGCCGGCGCAGGCGCGATCCTGGCGATGGCGAGCGACATCCGCTTCGCTTCGGCCAATGCGAAAACCGCTTTCCTCTTCACACGGGTCGGCCTTTCGGGCGCGGACATGGGCGCCTGCGCGATCCTTCCGCGGATCATCGGCCATGGCCGCGCCGCCGAATTGCTCTTCACCGGCCGAAACATGAGCAGCGACGAGGGCGAGGCCTGGGGATTCTGGAACCGGCTCACTGAAAACCCGCTCGCCGAAGCGCAGGCGCTTGCCCGCGACCTGGCGGCGGGGCCGAGCGTCGCCCACGCGGTGACGAAGAAGCAGCTCGATGCCGAATGGCACGTGTCGATCGAGCAGGCGCTGCAGATGGAGGCGGAGGCGCAGGCAGTGTGCATGGAAACGAACGATTTCCGCCGCGCCTACGAAGCCTTCGCCGCCAGGCAGACGCCGGTGTTCAAGGGCGACTGATGCCCGACCGCAGCTTCCTGTCCTGGCCGTTCTTCGAGCCAAGGCACCGCGAGCTCGCGGATACTATCCAGCGCTGGTGCGAGGAGAAGCTGCCGGAGCCGACCGGCAATCTCGACACCGATTGCAGCAACCTCGTCGGCGAACTCGGCGCTGCCGGCTTCCTGAAGCTGTGCGTCGCCGACGGCAAGCACCGGCCCGACGTTCGCAGCCTCGCCATCGCCCGCGAGACCCTCGCTTACCATTCGGCGCTCGCCGATTTCGCCTTCGCCATGCAGGGGCTCGGCTCGGGCGCGATCAGCCTGTTCGGCACCGTCGAGCAGAAGCGCGATCGGTTACCCAGGGTCGCGGCCGGCAAGGCCATCGCCGCCTTCGCGATGACCGAGCCGGAATGCGGATCGGACGCCGCGAACATCCAGACGTCCGCGATGAAGGACGGCAACGAATGGGTGCTGGTCGGCGAGAAGACCTACATCTCCAACGGCGGAATCGCGGACTTCTACGTCACCTTCGCGCGCACCGGGGAAGGCGAGGGCGCGCGCGGACTGTCGGCCTTCATTGTCCCGGCTGATGCTGTTGAGGTCGCCGAGCGGATCGAGGTCATCGCACCGCACCCACTGGCGCGCCTCAAGTACGACAATGTCCGGATTCCAGCCGACGCGATTATCGGTGAGCCGGGCGAAGGCTTCCGCATCGGGATGGAGACTCTGAACCTGTTCCGGGTGACGGTCGGAGCGGCGGCGCTCGGCCTGGCACGGCGCGCTCTGGACGAGGCTTTGAGCTGGGCGATCAAGCGCCGCCTCGGCAATGCCACTCTCGCGGATAATGCGGTGACCCAGGAGAAGCTCGCCAACATGGCGCTCGCCGTCGACGCGTCGGCTTTGTTCGTTTACCGCGCGGCCTGGCAGCAGGATGTGGGCGGGGCCGACAACCGCCGCGCCGCCGCGATGGCCAAGCTGCACTCGACCGAATCCGCGCAACAGGTGATCGATGCGGCGGTGCAGATGCACGGCGGCGCAGGTGTCACAAAGGGCGCGAAGGTCGAGGAGCTCTACCGCGACATCCGCGCGCTGCGCATCTACGAGGGTGCAAGCGAAGTTCAGCGGCAGATCATTGCGCACGATCTTCTGAAGGGGGCAAGCAGATGAAGATCCTCCAGCCGGCCGGATGGCCGCGGCCGAAAGGCTATTCGAACGGGGTCAGCGCGAAGGGCCGGATGATCTTCACCGCCGGGATCGTCGGCTGGGACGAAACGGAGAGCTTCCCCGAATATACGCTGCACGGCCAGTTCGCGCAGGCGCTCAGGAACACGCTCGCAATTCTCGCCGAGGATGGTGCGGGCCCGGAGCATATCGTCCGGATGACCTGCTACGTTACCGAGCGCGGAGAATATCTGAGCCAGCGCGACGAGATCGGCACCGCGTGGCGCGAGATCATCGGTCCCAACTATCCGGCGATGGCGCTGGTTGTCGTCAAGGAGCTCGTCGAAGGCGCCGCCAAGGTCGAGATCGAAACCACGGCGGTGGTGCCCGACGAATGATGACGCCGGGGCCAATAGCCCTCCCCCTCGATGGGGGAGGGTTGGGTAGGGGTGATTTCGGAGCCCCGCTCCACGTCGGGCGTCACCCCACCCCTGCCCCTCCCCATCAAGGGGAGGGGAAATGAAATACGATCCCTTCGTTCGTGACCGACTGCCGCCGCCGGAACTGCTTCCGGAATTCCGCTTCGACCTGCCGGAGGTGCGCTATCCGGAGCGGTTGAATTGCGCGGTCGATCTGCTGAAGGGAGGCAATCCGGAATCGCCGGCCGTGATCAACGAGCACGGCCAGTGGACCTACGCCGAGATCGACCTCTTCAGCGGCCGGATCGCGCGGTTGCTGGTCGATGAAGAGGGGCTGATCCCCGGCAATCGCGTGCTCCTTCGCGGGCCGAATACGATGGCGATGTTCGCGGCGTGGCTCGGTGTGATCAGAGCGGGCGGAATCGTCGTCGCAACCATGCCTTTGCTCAGGCCCGGCGAGATCGCGACGGTGATCGAGCGGGCGGAAATCTCCCACGCCATCGTCGACAGCCGCTTCATCGGCGACTTCCGCCAGGCCGTCGATCAGACG
>Ga0207657_10007482_pt1 | contig 11192 bp, 11 predicted proteins | sample KBSC33metaG_FD_184316 | JGI IMG/M metagenome (GOLD analysis project Ga0207657, IMG submission 184316) | Corn rhizosphere microbial communities from Kellogg Biological Station, Michigan, USA - KBS C3-3 metaG (SPAdes) (version 2) | ecosystem: Host-associated > Plants > Roots > Rhizosphere > Soil ... | reverse complement strand
GGCTTCCCGCCGCTTATGCTCGATCCGATCGACTTCGCAGCGGCCTATATGGCGCAGGTCGAGGCGGCGCAGCAGCAGGCCGGCGGCGGCGAACAGGCGCCAACCGAAGCCTGACCGCGCCGCGGGGGGAAACAAGCCGATGAACCTCGCCCGTTCGCTGGGATCGGTCGGCGGCCTCACACTCGTCAGCCGGATCCTCGGGCTCGCGCGCGACATGCTGTTCGCACAGTTTGTCGGAGCCAATTTCGCCTCCGATGCCTTCGCGGTCGCTTGGCGCATGCCGAACATGTTCCGCGCGCTATTCGCAGAGGGGGCCTTCTCGGCCGCGTTCATCCCGCTGTTCAACAAGAAGGTCGCCGATCCAGAAGGCCGTGGACTTCCCGCGGGAATCGCATTCGCCGAGGACGCACTTTCCGTGTTGCTGCCGTCGCTCGTGCTGATGACGTTGATGCTCGAGCTGCTCGCATGGCCGGCGACCTACCTGATCTCCCTGGGATTCCACGGCGCCTCGCAAGAACAGTTCGCCTATGCGGTGATGCTTAGCCGTCTCACCTTCCCCTACCTCATGCTCATCTCGCTCGCCTCGCTTCTGGGCGGCATTCTCAATTCCCTGCATAAATTCTGGGTGGCCGCTGCTGCACCGGTCCTGCTGAATGTGGCGCAGATCGTGGCATTGCTCTTCTTTCACACGCACGAGCCTCTCGGCACTACTAAATATCAGGCAATTTCTGTGACAATCGGCGGGGTGTTGCAGCTCGCGTGGTTGGCGCAGTGCTGCTGGGCCGCTCACGTCCGACTGAAGCTGAAGCGGCCCATCATCAACGCCGACGTGAAGCGACTGCTCAAGCTGATCGGACCCGCTGCCGCCGGAGCTGGCGCGGTGCAATTCAACTTGCTGGTATCGACTGCCCTCGCCACCGGACTGCTGCCCCACGGTTCGGTGTCTTATATTTATTATGCGGATCGGCTGAACCAGCTGCCGCTCGGCCTCATCGGCATCGGTTTGGGCACCGTATTGCTGCCGACCATCTCGCATCAGCTTGGCCGCGGCGCGGATGCGGAGGCGCTGACGACTCAGAACCGGGGACTCGAGCTCGCGCTGTTCTTCACCTTGCCGGCGACCGTTGCGTTGGTGATCTGCGGCGTGCCGATCATCACCGGACTGTTTCAGCACGGCCAGTTCGATGCGAGCGACGCACTCAAGACCGGGCAGGCGCTCGCGGCCTTCTCCATTGGCCTGCCGTCCTACATCCTCGTGAAGGTCCTGACCCCCGGATATTACGCGCGGCACGATACCAAGACGCCGATGCGCTACGCGATGATCTCCATCGCGGTGAACCTCGTGCTCAATCTCGCGCTGATCCTGCCGCTCAAGCACGTCGGCCCGCCGCTAGCTACGGCGCTCGCATCGACCGTGAACGTCTGGATGCTCTACCACACGCTGAAGAAGCGCGGCCATTTCGAAGCCGATGCGCGGCTTCGCCGCCGTGTCCCGCGCCTCGCGATTGCGGCCGTCTTGATGGGCGCGGCACTCTTTTGGGTAGCGCCGATGATCGATCCCTATCTCACCGGCTCGATTGTCCGCCGCACGCTCGGCCTCGCGGCGCTCGTGGGCGCCGGAGGAATCGTCTACGCGATCGCATGCTTCGTGACCGGCGCATTCGTGATCGATGATCTGAAGCTGATTATGAGGCGCAGGCGCGAGGCATGAGCGAAGTAAGGGTAGTATCGGGCATCCAGCCGACCGGCGGGCTGCACCTCGGCAATCTGCTCGGCGCGATCCTGCGCTGGGTGCGGATGCAGGACGAGGCGCAGTGCCTGTACTTCCTCGCCGACCTTCATTCCCTGTCCGAATATATGGACCCGGAAGTACGTCGCGCGAGCGTGCGCGAGATGGCCGCGGCACTAATCGCCAGCGGAATCGATCCGCAGCGGTCGATCATTTTCGCGCAGAGCGCCGTCCCGGCGCATTCGGAGCTGTGCTGGATCCTGAATGGCACCGCGCGGATGGGCTGGCTCAACCGCATGACGCAGTGGAAGGACAAGGCCGGCAAGAACCGCGAAGGCGCGTCTGTCGCCCTGTTCGACTACCCGGTGCTGCAGGCCGCCGACATCCTGCTCTACCAGGCGACTCACGTGCCGGTCGGCGAAGACCAGAAGCAGCATATCGAGCTGACCCGCGACATCGCGCTCAAGTTCAACACCGATTACGACACCGACCTGTTCGTCGTGCCCGAGCCGTTCATCGGCGGCGGCACGGCAGCGCGGGTCATGAGCCTGCGTGACGGCATGGCGAAGATGTCCAAGTCCGATCCGTCGGACATGAGCCGAATCCACCTGACCGACAGCGATGATGCGATCGGACAGAAGATCCGCAAGGCGAAGACCGACCCGGAGCCGCTACCCGACAATGCGGAAGCGCTCGAAGGCCGGGCGGAGGCAAAGAACCTCGTCGGGATTTACGCCGCGGTGAGCGGCGAAAGCATCGACCAGGTGCTCGCGCGGTTCGCTGGCCAGGGTTTCGGCGCATTCAAGCCGGCGCTCGGCGACGCGCTGATCGCGCTAATCGCACCGATTCGCCAGCGCCTCGACGACCTTCGGAAGAATCCGCAAGAACTCGATAGGATTCTCGCCGAAGGCGCAGCACGAGCGACGGAGATCGGCGCGCCCGTCCTCGCCCGGGCGAAATCCGCCGTCGGCCTGACGCAATAACGCTTTGGACCAGCCCGACCCGTCACGCCCGCTGCCACTGTCGCAGCGACTGGCCCAGATTATCGCGGAGCACGAGCCCGACCGACTGACCTTTTCAGAGCTCGCCGCAAAGCTGCATTCGCGCGCCTGGGGCGGGTTGCTGCTCATCTTTGCAGCGATCAACGTGCTGCCGCTGCCTCCGGGAACGAGCGTTTTCTTCGCGCTGCCGCTGCTGATCGTCTCGGCGCAGATGGTGATGGGCCGGGCGAGCCCGTGGTTCCCGGCCAAGCTCGATCGCCGGGGCGTGACCAAGCAGCTGCTGGCGAAGCTGATCGAAAAAATGGCATGGGTCGAGGCGCGGATCGAACGGATCTTCAAACCGCGCTTGCCCGGGCTTACCGGGCCGACAGCGGCACGGCTGATCGGGCTGGCCTGCTTCGTGCTGGCGTTGATCGCAGCGATTCCTGTGCCGCTATTCCACGTCGCCCCGGCAGCCGCGATCGTTCTGTTCGGCCTCGCGCTGATTTATCGCGACGGCGCTCTGGTCATTGCTGCCGCCATTGCGGCGGTATTGAGCGTCGCCGTCGATGCCCTGATTATCGGCTCGAGCGTGGTCGCGCTGTCCTATGCGGCGTCGTGGCTCGGAAGGTAGCAGTCGCCCTGGCCCGCTGAAGCAACGCTTCATCGCGGGTTCACGCCGCGACATGCTATGTTGGGGCCACTTATAGATTGTCCTCCCGGATCCTTCCTCTTGAAGGGGTGTATCAATGCGTATCCACAAGCTTTCAGCCGCCCTCGCAATCGGCGTGGCGGCACTGGGGCTCTCGGCCTGTGCCGAGACCCTCAACACGACCGTGTCGCGCTACCAGGCGATGCCCGCGCCGCAGGGCCAGACCTTCTTCGTCGTTCCGGCGGGCGGCATGGCTGCGAACGGCGGGCTCGAGTTCCAGCGCTACGCCGGGGTAGTCGCCCAGCAGCTTCAGGCGCGGGGCTACACGCCGGCGTCCAACCCTCAGAGCGCGAACATGATCGTCCAGTTCGGCTATGGCGTCGACCGCGGCCAGGTCCGGTACGTCGATGACCCGTTCTACGGCGGCTACAGCCGCTATGGCTTGGGCGGATTCTACGGCGGCAGGTTCGGCCACGGCTTCTACCGACCCCGGTTCGGCTGGGGCTTCGGCGGCGCTTACTCGTGGGGATGGGACGATCCCTTCTGGTATGGCGGCGGGATCGACAGCTATGTCGAATATCATAGCCAGATCGACCTTCACATTCGTCAGGCCGCCACCAACGCGCCGCTGTTCGATGGCCGCGCCCAGGCGCGGTCGGAGACCAACCGGCTCGACGTCGTGATCCCCAGCCTGGTCGATGCGATGTTCGCCGGCTTCCCCGGGCGCAGCGGCGAGACCGTCAAGATCAGCATCCCGACGCGGCCGCCCGTTCGCGGCTAAGCGCACGCCGTTGCTGCAATGACAAAGGCCCGCCGGAGACGATCCGGCGGGCCTTCCAATTCCCGGATAAGCGAGGGTCAGCCCTCGAGCTGCCTGGTCAGCAAGCGGATGTCGGCGTCGAGCTCGGCGTCGCACGCGCGGAGCTTCTCGATCTGGCGGACGGCGTGAATCACGGTCGTGTGATCGCGTCCGCCAAAGCGCCGCCCGATGTCGGGCAGCGACTTGGGCGTCAACTGCTTCGACAGATACATCGCGACCTGGCGCGGTCGGGCGACTTCGCGGGCGCGGCGGGCAGAGGTCATCTCGGCCTTGCGGATTCGGTAATGCTCGGCGACCTGAGTCTGGATCTCGTCGATCGAAATGCGGCGCTGGTTGGCGCGCAGAACGTTCGCGAGCACTTCCTCGACGAACGCGACGTCGATTTCACGGCCCGTCATCATGGCGTAGGCGCCGATGCGGTTGAGCGCGCCTTCAAGCTCGCGGACCGAGCTGGTCACGCGGCGGGCGAGGAAGTCGATCACCGGCCGCGACATGTCGACGCCCGGCAAGGCCTCGAGCTTCGAGCAGATGATGTTGAACCTGAGCTCGTAATCGGCCGAATTGATGTCGGCGACCAAGCCCCACGACAGGCGCGACAGGATGCGCGGAGCGATGCCGTCAAGGTCCTGCGGCGCACGATCCGATGTGATCACCAGCCGACGACCGGCGGTGATGATCTCGTTCATCGTGTGGAAGAATTCTTCCTGCGTCGAATCCTTGCCGGCGATGAACTGGACGTCGTCGATCAGCAGCAGATCGGCGTTCCGCAGCCGCTGCTTGAACCCGATCGTGTCGTTTTCCTTCAGCGCGCGGATGAACTCGACCATGAACTTCTCGGCCGACATCGAAACGACGCGCGCACCGCGGTTGCGGGCGAGGAAGGCGTGGCCAATGGCGTGCAGCAGGTGGGTCTTGCCGCGCCCCGTGCCGCCATGGATGAACAGCGGGTTGAAGCCCACCGCGGGCGACGTGGCGAGTGAGCGTGCTGCCGTCGCCGCGACTTCATTGGCCTTGCCGACGACGAAGGTCTCGAAGCGGTAGCGCGGATCGAAATTCGGCGCGTTGGGGTCGCGCTCCGCGGGCGGCGGCGTTTCCTCGAGGATCAGCAACGGCGCGGGCCGCGGGGCATCCGACGCGGCGATCACGCGCACGTCGCGAACGACCGGAAGCACCGTTTTCCACGCCAGCGTCAGGCGCTCTCCGAAATGCGAGCGGACCCAATCGGCCATGAACTGGCTTGGCATGACCAGGTCGAGAGCGCCGCTGTCGGGCTCGAAATTTCCGAGCTCAGCGGGCTTCAGCCAGCCGTCGAAGGTGCGTGCGCCAAGGTCGCGCCGAAGACCGCTGCGGATCGATTCCCAGGCCGCCTCCAATGGCGCCGCGACGGCCGGCCCGGTCAGTTCCAGTGACGAATTCGCCCCACCCAGCACTAGTCCGCGCCTCCCTCGTCCATCCCCCTGCAAAAGGCCAAGCGATCCCGCTGCGCGCGTACCGAGTCGCGCGCCCTGGGTCTCTTTTCTCTCTTGCCCCCGGCGCGAATTCGCGCCCGGAAAGCTCTTTCTGTGATTGTCCGAGGCAGCATGCAAGTGCCGTTTTTTCACAGAAGTGAAATAATGACGCTTGACATAGGGATAAGGCCGATAGTTGGAAAAAATCGCAGAAATCCGCGGATTATGTCGGTAGCGATGCGTTAACCATCGTGCGAATCGCGGGAATTACTGCATTTTCTTCATGGTCCAGAAACGGGACAGGCCGCCGGTTGCCCGACGGCCCGCTTGGACGGCTCCCTGCGGCGCAGTTTCAACCGAGCGACGCAACCCGCTTTGACAGCCGGGAAAATTTCCGCGCGGCCGTGTTCTTGTGGATAACGCCGCGAGCGACGCCGCGCGCGATTTCCGGCTGAACCTGTTTCAGTGCTTCCGCGGCATCGGCCTTTTTGCCCGACTCGATCGCCGACTCGACGGCCTTGATGAAGGTCCGGATCCGGCTGACTCGCGAATGATTGACGGTCTTGCGGGCCGCGTTGCGGCGGATGCGCTTCTTGGCTTGCGGCGTATTCGCCATTGTATTCCTCTGACCTAATGAAAAACGGCGCGGCCCGCAGGCTCGCACCGAAGTGGCGCGTCCCTAACGCGAAGAGCGGGGAAGGTCAACGCTGGCACCTCGGACAATAGAAGGTCGAGCGGCCACCCTGGACCATGCGCCGGACGATGCCGCCGCAGGAACATGGCTGCCCCTCCCGATCATAGACTGCGAACGCCTTGGAGAAATAGCCGAGTTCGCCGTCCGGGCCGGCAAAGTCGCGCAGCGTCGATCCTCCCGCTGCGATCGCTTCGGTGAGCACGTCGCGGATTGCAGCGACCAGCCGTTCCAGCCGCGCGAGCGAGACCGAGCCCCCCGTCCGGCTCGGGTGGATACCGGCCCGGTAGAGCGCCTCACAAACATAAATATTGCCTAGCCCGGCGATGATGCGCTGATCGAGCAAGAGCAGCTTGATCGAAGCGCTGCGGCCGACGAGGCGGTGCTTGAGCTCGACCGACTCGATGCCCAGCGGCTCCGGGCCAAGCGCCTTCATGGGAGGCCATTCGGCAAGCTCGGACGTGCGCACGAGGTCGAGGGAACCGAACCGGCGCGGGTCGTTCAAGGCGAGGCGGTGTCCATCAACCGTCTCCAGGATCAGATGATCGTGCTTCTCGGTCGCGCTCGGGTCGATCCGCCAGCGGCCGGACATGCCGAGATGAAAGACCAGCGTGTCGTCCCGGTCGGTGTCGATGAGCCCATATTTGGCGCGCCGGCGAAGACCAACCACGCGGCTTCCGGTCAGACGGTGGCCCAGGTCCACGGGCAGCGCTCGCCGAAGGTCGGGCCGCCGCGCCTCAACGCGTGCAATGCGCTTGCCGAGCAGCACGCGCTCAAGCCCGCGGACGGTCGTCTCGACTTCAGGAAGCTCAGGCATCGCGGCGCGATATGGCGGAGCGTGAGCAAGCCCGCTAGAGCCGCACGCCGATGACCGACCAAGTGAATTTCGGCGACGAACTGGTGAGCCCCGAGGAGAAGACGCGGCGCGTCGGCCAGGTCTTCAGCTCGGTCGCGCGCCGCTACGACGTGATGAACGACCTTATGTCCGGAGGCATGCACCGGCTGTGGAAGGACCGCTTCGTCGGCCGGGTGAAGCCGCGTCCCGGCGAGGACATCCTCGACATGGCAGGGGGCACGGGCGACGTTGCGTTCCGCATGGCGCGCCGCGGCGCGCGAGTCACCGTCGCCGATATCAATGCGGACATGCTCGAGGTCGGCAAGGAACGGGCGAGGCGACAGGGCCTCAGCAACCTCAGCTGGCAGGTCGAGAATGCCGAGCGCCTGAGCTTCGCCGATGCGCGGTTCGACGCTTACACGATCGTCTTCGGCATCCGGAATGTCACCGACATCCCTGCAGCGCTGCGCGAGGCGCATCGCGTGCTCAAGCGCGGCGGGCGCTTCTTTTGCATGGAATTCTCGTCGAGTGACTGGCCGGGCTTCTCGAACCTCTACGACGCTTATTCGTCGAACGTCATTCCGAAGGTCGGCAAGTGGGTCGCCGACGACGAGGAAAGCTACCGCTATCTGGTCGAGAGCATCCGGCGCTTTCCCAGGCCGGGTGCCTTCAAAGCCATGGTCAGTGAAGCCGGCTTTGTCCGCGCGGCTGCCGAGCCAATGCTGGGCGGGCTTGTGACCATCCATTCGGGCTGGAAGATTTGACGACTTCAGTCACCCATTTGTGGCGTTTGCTGAAATGGGGCCGGACGCTGGCGCGGCATGGCGCGCTGCGCGGCATCGAGGAAGACCCGATGACTCCGCCGCCGGTCCGCCGCCTCGCGCGCATCGCCCGGTTCGGCGCGCGCATTCCGCCCAACCCGGAATATGCGGACGCGCTGGTCGCGATCGGGCCCGCGGCGATCAAGCTTGGGCAGGCCCTTTCAACGCGACCTGACCTGGTCGGTGAAAAAGCCGCAGTGAACCTGTCGCAGCTCCAGGACGATTTGCCGCCGGCACCTTTCGCCAGGATCAAGCGAACCATCGAAACCTCGTTCAATGCGCCGCTCGAAAGCCTGTTTTCTAAATTCGACGAAGTGCCGGTCGGCGCTGCTTCCATCGCCCAGGTGCACAAAGCGGTCACGATCGAGGGACGCGACGTTGCGGTCAAGGTGCTTCGGCCGGGCATCGAGGAGGAACTCGCCGACGCGATCGAAACCTACGAATGGGCCGCCGCGCACGTCGAGCGCTACAGTGAGGAGGTCCGGCGGCTGCGGCCGCGAATGGTCGTGGCGCAGTTCAAGCAATGGACAGCGCGCGAGCTCGACCTGCAGCGCGAAGCGGCGTCCGCTTCCGAGCTGCGCGAGAACATGGTCGCGGAACCGGGCTATTATGTGCCGGAGATCGACTGGCGGCGCACCGCGAGGCGGGTGCTGACGCTCGAATGGCTCGACGGCGTCAAGCTCAACGACCGTGACGCGCTGATCGAGAAGAACCAGGATTGCAAACAACTGGCCGCGACGCTGGTGCGGGCCTTCCTGCGCCAGGCCGTGATCGACGGCTTTTTCCATGCCGACCTCCACCACGGCAACTTGTTCGCCCTTGCCGACGGCCGGATCGCGGCGATCGATTTTGGCATCATGGGGAGGATCGATCGGCGTGCGCGCATGTGGCTTGCCGAGATCCTGTATGGCCTGATCACCGGCAATTACCGGCGCGTCGCCGAGATCCACTTCGAAGCGCAATACGTGCCGCCTCACCACAACGTCGAGGAGTTCGCGACGGCGTTGCGCGCGGCGGGCGAACCGATCCGCGGCTTGCCGGTCAAACAAATCTCGGTCGGGCGAATGCTCGAAAGCCTGTTCTCGATCACCCGCGACTTCGACATGCCGACTCAACCGCACCTCCTCCTTCTGCAAAAGACGATGGTGATGAACGAGGGTGTGGCGACCGCGCTCGATCCCGACATCAACATGTGGGAAACGGCCGAGCCGTTCCTGCGGGAATGGATGCGCTCGGAGCTTGGCCCCGAAGCATATTACGCGGACCGGATCATTGAGCTGGTTCGCGCGGTGAAGAAGATTCCGGAGCTGATCCAGCGGGTGGACGATTATTATCCCCCGCGCGGCGCTGCTCCGCCGCCGCCGCCCCTGCCGGACATTGCCGTCATCGAGCAGCCCAACTGGTGGGGATATGCGGCGACCGGGGTGATCGGCGCTGTGCTCGGCGCGCTGCTGCTGTTTGTGCTAGGCTAGCGGCATGGCGCGGGTCCTGCTCATCGTCGGCGGCGGCATTGCCGCATACAAGTCGCTCGAGCTGGTGCGATTGCTCAAGAAAGCCGGGCATGGGGTGACGCCGGTGCTGACCAAAGGCGGCGAGCATTTCGTGACGGCGATGAGCCTTGGCACGCTTGCCGAAAGCGAGGTCCACACCTCGCTATGGGAGCTCAAGGACGAAGTCGAAATCGGGCATATCCAGCTGAGCCGCGCTGCCGACATCGTGCTTGTCTGCCCGGCCACCGCCGACCTCATCGCCAAGATGGCCGCAGGCATTGCCGACGATCTCGCGACGACGCTGCTGCTCGCCACCGACAAGCCGGTGGTGGTCGCCCCGGCGATGAACGTCCGCATGTGGCAACATGCCGCGACCCGGCGGAACGTTGCGCAGTTGAAGGCCGATGGCGTGCGGGTGATCGACCCGGCGGAGGGCGAGATGGCATGCGGCGAATTTGGGCCCGGGCGGCTGCCTGAGCCGCAGGCGATCATGGACCAGCTGACCGACCTGGTCGCGTGACCCTCGCCGGCAAGCACGTCCTGGTCACTGCCGGGCCGACGCACGAGCCGATCGATCCGGTCCGAGTGATCGCCAACCGCTCGTCCGGGCGGCAGGGATTTGCGATTGCCAAAGCTGCAGCCGAGGCCGGAGCGCGCGTGACCTTGGTCGCTGGTCCCGTTGCGCTTGAGACGCCGCCGGGAGTGACGCGCATCGACGTGGAAACCGCCGAGCAAATGGCAGACGCGGTGTTCCTGGCCTTGCCGGCCGATGCAGCGATCCTTGTCGCCGCCGTGGCCGATTGGCGGGTCGAGGCGTCGGCCTCCAAGCTCAAGAAAAGCAGTGGGCCACCGCAGCTTCGATTCCTGCCCACCCGCGACATCCTCGCGGAGCTCGGCGCAAGCGACCGACGACCGCGTATGCTCATCGGATTCGCAGCAGAAACGGAAAACGTCGTCGAGCAAGCGATCGCCAAGCGGCAGGGCAAGGGGGCGGACTGGATTGTCGCGAACGACGTCTCAGGCAACGTTATGGGCGGCGACCGGAACCGGGTGCATTTGATCACGGTCGAGGGAGTTGAGGATTGGGCCGAAGCAGCGAAGGAGGAGGTGGCGCTACAGCTCGTTACTCGGATTGCCGACGCCATAAGCTGAGCCGCAGGCCCTGCACTTCGGATCAAGCGGAATGCGGATCGTGCGCCATTCAAGCTTTTCGCCATCGAACAGGTGGAGTTGGCCAGGCTGGTTTTCGCCGACGCCGACGATCCGGTTGACAGCGAGCAAGGCGGCAAAGCTGCCGACTGCCGCGCAAAGTGCGCCCAGTACGCCGAGTTCCGCGCAATTGTCGCAATCGTCCGCGTCGAAAGCATCGCCCACAAAACAGCGGTAACAGGGTCGGTCTCGGAACAGCGCGACCTGCCCCTGAAACTGCACGGCGGCGGCCGAGAGGAGCGGAATCCCAAGCACCACGCAGGCGTCGCTGACGGCCAGTCTCGTCGCGAAATTGTCGCTGCCGTCGATCACCAGGTCATGATCGCTCAGCAGCCGCGACGCGTTGCCGGCGTCAATCCGCTCCTGAACCGGTTTTGCCTTCACAAACCGGTTCAGGCGCTGCACGAACTGCAGGGCGAGATCGGCCTTCGAATAGCCGGCATCGCGCTCGCGGAAGAGCGGCTGACGCTGAAGGTTCGATTCCTCGACCACGTCGCAATCGATGATCGTCAGCGCG
>Ga0207657_10007477_pt1 | contig 11195 bp, 8 predicted proteins | sample KBSC33metaG_FD_184316 | JGI IMG/M metagenome (GOLD analysis project Ga0207657, IMG submission 184316) | Corn rhizosphere microbial communities from Kellogg Biological Station, Michigan, USA - KBS C3-3 metaG (SPAdes) (version 2) | ecosystem: Host-associated > Plants > Roots > Rhizosphere > Soil ... | reverse complement strand
GCTCAGATGACGATGTTGACCAGTTTCGGTGCCCGGACGATGACCTTGCGCACCGTCGCACCGTCCAGCGCACGCTGGACAGCGAGGTCGGCCAGTGCGGCGGCCTCCAGGTCGGAGTCGGAGATGTCCGGGGAGACCTCCAGCCGGCTGCGCACCTTGCCCTGCACCTGCACGACCGCGGTGACCGACTCCTCGACCAGCAGCGCCTCGTCGACGACGGGCCACGACGTGCGCGCCACGGTGGGCTCGTGGCCCAGCCGGTCCCACATCTCCTCCGCGGTGTACGGCGCGACCAGCGACAGCAGGATCGCCACGACCTCGGTCGCCTCGCGCACGGCCGGGTCCGCCGGGCCGCAGCCGGAGTCGACGGCCTTGCGAGTCGCGTTCACCAGTTCCATGATCCGGGCGACCATCACGTTGAACCGGTAGGACTCGACCAGCTGCGCGGCGTCGTGCACCGTGCGATGGGTCACCTTGCGCAGGGCACGGTCGCCCCCCTCCGGCGGGGTGCCGGGCGCGGACGTGACGTCGCCACTGAGCCGCCACGCGCGCTGCAGGAACCGCAGGGAGCCGGCCGGCGAGACGTCCGCCCAGTCGATGTCGTCCTCGGGAGGTCCCGCGAACACCAGCGTCAGGCGCACGGCGTCGACGCCGAACGCCGCGAGCTGCTCGCCCAGGTTCACGCCGTTGCCCAGCGACTTGCTCATCTTCTTGCCGCGGTTGATCACGAAGCCCTGGTTGAGCTGGGCCGAGAACGGCTCCCGGAAGTCCAGCAGCCCCATGTCGGCCAGCACCTTGGTGAAGAACCGCGCGTACAGCAGGTGCAGGACGGCGTGCTCGACGCCTCCCACGTAGATGTCGCAGGGCATCCAGGCGTTGGCCAGGGCGGTGTCGAAGGCCTGGGTGTCGTCGTGCGGCGAGCAGTAGCGCAGGAAGTACCAGGACGAGTCCACGAACGTGTCCATCGTGTCGGAGTCCCGCGTGGCCGCGCCTCCGCACTGTGGGCAGTCGACGTTGACCCAGTCGTCGGCGGCCGCCAGCGGCGAGACACCCTTGGGCTTCAGGTCGGCACCGCGCAGCTCAGGCAGTACGACGGGCAGCTGGTCGTCGGGGACCGGGACCTCCCCGCACGCCGGGCAGTGGATGATCGGGATCGGCGCACCCCAGTAGCGCTGCCGGCTCAGCAGCCAGTCGCGCAGACGGAAATTCACGGTGCCCGTGCCCACGCCGCTCTGCTCCAGGTGCGCGATCGTCGCCCGCTTGGCCTCGGCGACCGGCAGGCCGTTGATGTCCAGCTCCGAGGCGGAGCCGACGGCCGGTGAGTTGATGGCCGGACCCTCGCCCGAGTAGGCCTCGCCCTGCCAGCCGGCGGGCGGTTCGGTGGTGCGGACGATCGGCAGCCCGAACGTCGTGGCGAACTCCCAGTCACGCTGGTCGCCACCGGGCACGCCCATCACCGCGCCGGTGCCGTAGTCGGCCAGCACGTAGTCGGTCGCCCACACCGGCAACTGCTCGCCCGTGACCGGGTTGGTCGCGCGCACCCCCAGGTCGACCCCGGTCTTCGGCCGGTCGGTGGACAGCCGCTGGATGTCGGTCTCCCGCCGGACCTGCTCCCGGTAGGCCTCGAACGCCGGTCGCTGCTCGGCCGTGACCAGCTCGTCGGCCAGGGCCGCGTCGACCGCGACCACCATGAACGTCGTACCGAAGATCGTGTCCGGACGGGTGGTGAAGACGGTGATCGGCTCGTCTCGGCCCTCGACCGCGAAGGTGACGTGCGCACCCTCCGACCGACCGATCCAGTTGCGCTGCGCCGTGACGACCCGGTCGGGCCAGGTCGGCGCCAGGACGTCCAGGTCGTCGAGCAGCTCCTGGGCGTACTCGGTGATCTTGAAGTACCACTGGTTCAGCTCGCGCTTGGTGACCTCGGCGCCGCAGCGCTCGCAGCGCCCGTCCACGACCTGCTCGTTGGCCAGCACGGTCTGGTCGTTGGGGCACCAGTTGACCGGGCTGTGCTTGCGGTAGGCCAGTCCGCGCTCGCGGAACCGCAGGAACAGCCACTGCGTCCAGCGGTAGTACTCCGGGTCGGAGGTGTGCAGCCGCCGGGACCAGTCGAAGGAGACGCCGAACTTCTTGAACGAGTCGTACTGCGTGTCGATGTTCGCGTAGGTGTAGGTCGCCGGGTGCTCGTCGTTGCGGATGGCGGCGTTCTCCGCGGGCAGGCCGAAGGAGTCCCAACCCATCGGGTTCATCACCTCGTAGCCGCGCAGACGCCAGTAGCGCGCGATCACGTCGTGCAGTGCGGTGACCTCCGCGTGGCCCATGTGCAGGTCGCCGCTCGGGTAGGGGAACATCGTCAGCGCGTAGCGCTTCTCACGGTGGCCCGAGACCACCGCCTGGTCGTCCGCGTGGAACGGGTCGAGCTCCTCCCACACCGGCAGCCACTTCGCCTCGGTGGCGTGCACGTCGTACGCCGCCTGCTCCTCGCGCTCCTGTGCTCCCTGCTCAGTCATTCCCACTCCTGTGAAAGTCCTCGAGTCGTGTCCCGCCCACAAAAAAGCCCCTCGCGCAGGAGGGGCAGCCGCATCGACGTGTCGTCTCGACGCGGCTAGGCAAGGAGCAGGGTCGTCCTCATGGGCCCCATCGTACTCGCTGCGCGTGTCGCAGTCGCCGGCCCGGTAGGCTCGTCGATCCGATCCACGGCGCGGAGGAGTTGCATGAGCTGGCTGGTCACGGGTGGCGCGGGGTACATCGGATCGCACGTCGTGCGCGCCTTCGAGGCCGCCCACCTCCGTGCGGTCGTGATCGATGACCTCTCCTCCGGCCATCGCGAGTTCGTGGGCCAGGACACCCCCTTCGTGGAGGGCACCCTCCTCGACACCGACCTCGTCGCCCGCACCTGCAGCGACCACGAGGTGCAGGGCGTGGTGCACCTGGCCGGCTTCAAGTACGCCGGCGTCTCCGTGCAGCGGCCCCTGCACACCTACACCCAGAACGTCACCGGCACCGTCAGTCTGCTGGAGGCGATGGAACGCGCCGACGTTCCGCTGATGGTGTTCTCCTCGAGTGCCGCCACCTTCGGCACGCCCGACGTCGACGTCGTCACCGAGGAGACGCCGACCCACCCGGAGTCGCCGTACGGCGAGAGCAAGCTGATCGGCGAGTGGATGATCGCCGACCAGGGCGTCGCCACCGGCCTGCGGCACACGTCTCTGCGCTACTTCAACGTCGTCGGGTCGGGCAGCGACGACCTCTACGACACCAGCCCGCACAACCTCTTCCCCCTGGTCTTCGATGCGCTGGTCGAGGGCCGCACCCCCCGGATCAACGGCGACGACTACCCGACGCCCGACGGCACCTGCGTGCGCGACTACGTCCACGTCGCCGATCTCGCCGACGCCCACCTCGTGGCCGCGCAACGGCTGGCGTCGGGTCAGGCCCTGGCGCCGGTCTACAACCTCGGCAGCGGCACCGGCTCGTCGGTTCGGCAGATCATGGACACCGTCCGCGAGGTGACCGGCCTCGCGTTCACGCCGGAGACCGGTCCCCGGCGACCCGGTGACCCCGCCCGGATCGTGGCCAGCGGCGAGCTCGCCGCGCGCGACCTCGACTGGGCGATGCGCCACGATCTGCGCGACATGGTCTCCTCGGCCTGGCGCGCGCGCCAAGGAGCGGTTGCCGGGGCCTAGGTCACCGGCACGGGCGACGGGTTCACCCGCGCCGGGCTGCTCACCCGCGTCCGCAACCTGCGGTGAGAGCGAGTCGTCCGGGCACGCGCGGGCTTCATCGCCCGGGCGAGCCGACGCTCGTCGGCGAGCGCGATCATCTCGAGCCGGCGCTGGCGGAACAGCTCCGGACTGAGCTCGAAGTTGCACATGGCGACCTCCGTGCCGGGGCCGTCCGGCCGGCGGCCCGCGGTGATTCGGATGGTACGCCGCAATGGCCGGGCCGTCGTCGGGCATGATCGGCCCCATGCCGTCCGAGAACCCAGCCTCTCCCGTGACCGACCTGTTCCGCCTGGACGACAAGGTGGCGATCGTCACCGGCGCCTCCTCCGGGCTGGGCGTCGCCTTCGCCCAGGCCCTCGCCGAGGCGGGGGCCGACGTCACGCTCGGCGCACGCCGGGCCGACCGGCTCGCCGACACCGCCGCGCTCGTCGAGGGGGCGGGCCGCAGGGCGCTCGCCGTCGCGACCGACGTCGCCGACCCGGCGTCGTGCCAGGCGCTCGTCGACGCGGCGATGGAGGCCTTCGGGCGGGTGGACATCCTGGTCAACAACGCCGGAGTGGGCACCGCCGTACCTGCCACCCACGAGACCCCGGAGCAGTTCCGCAGCGTCATCGACGTGAACCTCAACGGCTGCTACTGGATGGCGCAGGCGTGCGGACGGGTGATGCAGCCGGGCTCGTCGATCATCAACATCTCCTCCGTGCTCGGTCTCACGACGGCCGGCATGCCGCAGGCGGCGTACGCCGCGTCGAAGGCCGGTCTGATCGGCCTGACCCGCGACCTGGCCCAGCAGTGGACCGGCCGCAAGGGCATCCGGGTCAACTCGATCGCACCGGGGTTCTTCACCTCCGAGATGACCGACCAGTACCCGCCGGGCTACCTCGAGTCGCAGATGCACCGCAACCCGATGGGCCGCAAGGGTGACCCCCGTGAGCTCGCCGCAACCGCGGTCTTCCTCGCCAGCGACGCAGCCGGTTACATCACCGGCCAGACCCTCCCTGTCGACGGCGGGATGACGATCACCTGACTCCCAAACCGACCGTCGAGGCGGCGCAAACGATCGACCACTGAGCGTCGAGGCGGCGCAAACGATCGACCACTGAGCGTCGAGGCGGCGCAAACGATCACCTGCATGATCATCTGCGCCGCCTCGGCGAGTTCGGGGCGGGCATCTGCGCCGCCTCGGCGAGTTCGGGGCGGGCATCTGCGCCGCCTCGGCGAAGGCCGGGTCAGGCCCAGGCCCAGATCGCCAGCAGCAGCAGGCAGATCGCCGGGAACATCCCCTGGACCACCGCTCCGCGTGCGTTGCTGCGGTCTGAGCTGATCAGGACCACGGCCGCGGCGAGCATCGAGCCGACGCCGAGCAGGACCAGCGCGAGGCCGGCGTCGCGGTTCGAGTTCGAGATCGCGATCCCGACCGTCGTCCCGATCGCGAGGAACAGGTTGTAGAAGCCCTGGTTGAACGCCCACGGCCTCATCGTCGCGGCGTCGGCAACCGACACTCCGAACGCCCGACGCCCGGCCGTGTCGAAGGCGACCGTCTCCAACCAGAAGATGTAGACGTGCACCAGGGCCCCGAGACCCGCGAGGACGAGTGCGAGCGTCAGCATGGGCGGAGCCTAGGGCAGCCGTCCTCCGCGCGTCCTGCGATCCGCGAGGTCAGTCGGGCGCCGAGCCGAGCAGCAGGTGAGCGCGACGCTTCCCGAGGGCAAGCGGCTGGTCGTGGGCGTCGCGAAGGCCGACCGAGGTCATCGCCTCGACGATCTCCTGCGCCGGTCGCAGGTGGAACCCGTGCGCGGTGACGGGAATCCGGGCCATCTCGTCGGGATCCCCGATCCCGATCACCACCCGGCCACCGGGTCGCAGGACCCGCGCGATCTCGCGAAGGGCCGGACGCGGATCTTCGAGGAAGTAGAAGGTGTTGACGGTGATCACCGCGTCGACCGAGTCCTCGCCCAGGGGGAGATCGACGAGCGATCCCGCGGTGAGCTCCAGCCGTCCTGCGGCCCACTCGTCGGCGAAGCGGACACGGGCCCGCTCGAGCATCGTCCGTGAGACGTCAACGCCGTACACGCGGCCGCTCGGCCCGACGCTGTCGAGCAACAGTCGCAGGCCGACGCCGCCGCCGAACCCCAGGTCAGCGGCTGCCGAGCCCGGCGCGACGCCGGCTGCCTCGACCGCGGCCAGGACGAAGGTCCGGTTCGCGCGGTTCAGCATCCGGCCCACGAGCTGGCCCCGCCAACCGTCCGGGTGGCCGAGCTGGCGAGCCGTGCCGGCCAGCAATCGGTCCCGAATTCCCATGTGCTGACTATCGCATCCGGACCGGGACCCTGCGCGGATCTCGCCTGGAGTGCCGGCACTTCCCCCTAGAGTGGACCGCGGGGAGCCGGGCCTGTTGGGCGCGCCCGGCCGGGGTCGGGAGGACGGATGGCCGAGCACACCGGATGAATGCGTCGTCGCTCGCGCCCTACGTCCCCCGTCTGGTCGTCGACTGGTTGCAGGACCACGACACCGAGACCCACCGCTGCCTTCCCGGCACGCTCGCGTTCGTCGACATCTCGGGCTTCACGGCCCTCACCGAACGCCTCGCCCGCAAGGGACACGTCGGCGCAGAGGAGATGAGTGATGCTCTGAACGCGACGTTCGGGCACCTGATCGAGGTGGCCGACCGCCAGGGGGCCGACCTCGTCAAGTGGGGTGGCGACGCGATCTTGCTGATGTTCGACGGCCAGGCCCATGCCGCGCGCGCGTGCGCCGCGGCGTACGACATGCGCGCCCGGCTCCGCAAGGTCGGTCACCTCAGTACGACGGCCGGGAGGATCGACCTGCGGATGTCGGTCGGGATCCACAGCGGTGACTTCCACTACTTCCTGGTCGGCGACCCGGCGTTGCACCGGGAGCTGCTGGTCACCGGTCCGGCAGCCAGTGAGACCGCCCGGCTCGAAGGCGTCGCGAACGCGGGCCAGATCGTGGTCAGCTCCGCGACCGCAGCCCTCCTCGGTGCCGAGGCCGTCGGCGAGCAGGTCGACCCGCACGGTTGGCTGCTGCGGCACCGGCCTGCCGGCACCGACGACCCGAACGAGGCTCCCAGCACCGAGCCGGGGGTCGACGTCGGCCAGGTCCTGCCCGCCGCGATCCGCGAGCACCTCGTCGCGGGCCCCGGGATGCCCGAGCACCGCACCATCGCGGTCGCCTTCGTCCAGTTCGCCGGCACGGACGCACTGCTGACGCAGGAGGGGCCCGAGGTCACCGCCCGCGCCCTGGACGACTGCATCCGGAACGTCTCGCACGCGGCCGCCGCGCACGGTGTGACGTTCTTCGAGACCGACATCAACGCCGACGGCGGGAAGATCATGCTCACCGCGGGCGCGCCCCGCACGGCCGGGCACGACGCGGACCGACTGCTCCGGACCGCGCGACAGATCCTCGACCACCAGGGCCGCCTCCCGTTGCGCATCGGGGTGAACACCGGCCACGTCTTCTCCGGAGACTTCGGGCCTGCTTTCCGCCGGACCTACTCGGTCAAGGGGGATGCGATCAACCTGGCTGCGCGGATCATGGGCAAGGCGGCTCCCGGCCAGCTGCTCGCGACGTGGGCCGCGCACGACCACGCCGAGACCGCCTTCGAGACGACGCCTGTCGGTCCGTTCACTCTGAAGGGCAAGGCGGTACCGGTGCCGGCCGTGGCCATCGGCGCGATCACCGGCGGTTCGCGACGACGCGAGCGCCGCGAGAACCCGTTGGTCGGCCGCGACCGCGAGATGGCGGTCCTGTACGACGCCCTGGACGCCGCACGTGCCGGCCGGGGCGGTGTCGTGCAGCTGCTCGGCGAGCCGGGGATCGGCAAGTCGCGTCTGATGCAGGAGCTCGCCACGTCGGCCGGCGACGCGAGCGTCCACGCGATCGTGTGCGACGAGTACGAGTCCGCGACGCCGTACGCCGCTTTCCGCGAGCTCCTCGGTGACCTCCTCGCAGTGGACCAGCACGCCGCCCCGGCGACGGCCACGAGCATCCTGACCACCCGAGTCAGCGAAGTCGCCCCACGACTGGGCGAGTGGCTCCCCCTCGTCGGTGACGTCCTCGGTGTCGAGGTGCCGGAGACCGCTGCGACTGCCGACCTCGACGACGAGTTCCGCAAGGCCCGTCTCGAGGTGGTCGTGGTCGACCTGCTGCGAGCCCTGCTGCCCGGCCCGACCCTCCTGACCGTCGACGACGCCCAGCACATGGACCCGGCCTCGGCCGACCTGCTCAACCGGGTGGCGACCGAGACCGGACGACGCCCATGGGTGCTCGTGGTGAGCCGACGCGACCAGCCGGTCGGCTGGATCCCCGCCGACGGGCTGAAGTCGGTCGAGCTGCGAGTCGCGCCGTTGCGCGCCGACGACGCGATGCGCCTGGCGCTGACCGCCGCGGGCGACCAGGCGCTGCCGCGACCGGCGCTCGCCGCCCTCGCCCGCAAGGCCGGCGGCAACCCGCTGTTCCTGCAGTCCCTGGTCACCCAGGCCGGGCCGGCGGGCGTCGTCGGCAGCCTGCCGGAGTCGATCGAGGAGGTGGTGGCTGCCCAGATCGACCAGCTCACGCCGCCGCAGCGCCGGGTGCTCCGGCATGCGGCCGTCCTCGGCTCGCAGTTCGAGACCGCCGAGCTCGCCGAGCTGCTGCCCGACCTGGGCGCTGCCCTCGACGAGCTGCTGCACGATGCGCTCGCTGACTTCCTCGTCCCCGCGGACGACAGCCTGGAGCTGCGCTTTCGCCATGGCCTGATCCGCGAAGTCGCCTACCAGGGCCTCGCCTACCGAGCCCGTCGCCGGATGCACGACCAGGTCGGCCTCGCCCTGGAACGCACCCAGGCCACGGCCCGGCCCGGGCTGCTGTCGTTCCACTTCCTCAACGCCGGGCGCTACGACAAGGCCTGGACCTACGCGCGGACCGCCGGCGACCAGGCCAGGAAGATGTACGCCAACACCGAGGCCACCGAGCTGCTGAGCCGGGCGGTCGAAGCGGGCCGCCGGCTGCCCCGTGGGGCCGTCGCCCCCGGCGAGATCGGCTTGGTGCTGGAGTCGCTCGGCGACTGCTGGTTCACCATCGGGTCGACCAGCGCGGCCGCGGAGTCCTACCGGCAGGCCCACCGGCACGTGCGCGACGACCTCTACGCGGCGGCCCGGCTGGTGGCCAAGGAGGCGATGGTCGACGGCCGGTTGCGGAAGTTCCCGCAGGCGATGCGGCGGATCAGCCGCGAGCTGCGCGCGTTCGACGGGCTGACCAGTTCCGAGGCGCACACCGCCCGGTCGATCCTCCAGCGTCGCTACGCGATCAGCCGGGCCAGCCAGGGCCGCCTCGACGACGCGGTCGCCTGGGGCACGGAGGCCGTCGAGCAGGCCAAGAGCGCCGGCGACCCGGAGGTCCTGGCGCCGGCGTACGCGACGCTGCACGCGATCCACCTCGCCATCGGACAGGACACCTATCGGCCGCTGGGCGTCCTGGCGCTGCAGTCGTACGTCGACATCAACGACCTCTCCGGGCAGGCCCAGTGCACGAACAACCTGGCCGTCGAGGCACTCGGCGACAACCGCTGGGTCGAGGCAGGCACCATGTTCGGCCGCGCGGCCGAGCTCTACCGCCGCATCGGCGACACCGACAACGAGTGCGTCGCGCTCTGCAACCAGGGCGAGGTGCTGGTCAACCAGGGCCGCTGCGAGACGGCGGTGCCGCTGCTCGACGACGCCCTGGAGATCGCCCGCTCGGTGGCCGACGAGGACCTGGTCGCACTGGTGCTCCGGCAGCTCGGCCGGGCCCGGTCGCGCCTGGGCGACCCGCAGGCCGGGCGGTCCCTGCTCCAGGAGTCCCAGGCCCTGTTCGAGAAGATCGACTCTCCCGACGAGGCACTCCTGACCGGGGTCGCGATCGCCGAGGCCACGCTGCTGACGGGTGACGCCGAGGGCGCGCTGCACGACACCGACGAGCTCCTCGAGACCGAGGGGATGGAGCGAGTCGCGGCCGAGCTCCGCGCCCTGCGAGGCTTCGCGCTGTTGCGGCTGGGCCGCGATGCCGAGGCCGAGGCCGACTTCCGTGCCGGCGCTCCGACCGGCCGGTCGACCGAGAGCGCCTACGGCTACGCCCTCAACTGCCTCGGGCTGGCCCACGTCGGGGTGGTCGACGCGGCGACCTGGCAGGACCGAGGGACCACGGTCCTGCGCCAGCTCAGCGTCGTCTCGCTCCCCGTGGCTGAGATTCCTGTGGCCGAGGTTCCCGTGGCCGAGGTTCCCGACTAACCGAAGATGATCCTGGCGTCCCGGATGAACAGCAGGTACAGCAGCACGTCGCCGGCTCCGTCCCGGGTGCTCTGGACGTAGTCGGTGCAGAACTCAGCGTCGGCGTTGACCACGCCCTTCGCGGTACAGGCCGGCGAGGTGGTCGGGTCGACACCGGCGTTCAGGGACACCATCAGCTTGTAGGACTTGATCCCCTTGCCCGTGCACAGCGACTTGTCGCACTTGGCGATGAACGTGAACGGGCTGGTTCTGGCTGCGTCCGCCGAGACTCCGAAGAGCACCTGCAGGTACGACGCGAGGCACGCGGTGTCGCCACACCCCTGGCCCAGCAGCAGGTCCGTGTCGACCGTGCTGCCGCTCGGCAGCACCAGGTCACCGCACACCGGGTCGGCCGGCGTCGGGTTGCACGCCGTTCCGGCGTTTCCACCGCCACCGATCCCGATGAGGCTCGACGAGCGATCAGCCGAGAGTGACGTCTTGAGCACATCGATCGGGCGGGTGCCCGGCGTCACGTCGGTCTTCCGCGCATCGACCGCGACCTTGAGGGTGACACCATTGGCCGGCGTGGGAAGGACGGCGCCGCTGATGGTGCCTCCCGTGACGTTGGGCGCCACGACGATCGGAATGGTGAAGGCACCCTGGTCGGGCCCGCTGGTGACCGTCAGGACCACTGTCGTCGACTTCGACGTCGACAGGGGGATGCTGGTCGAGAAGGTGACGTCGAACGGTGTGTTCTTGACGACGTAGGCCAGGCCGGCGCTCCCGGCCGAGTCCGGCACCGAGATGCCCGGCGTCGACACCCGGTCGATGGTGATCACGGCCGCTGGTGTCGCCGCCGGCTTGCCTGCTTCGGCCGCGGGCGCAGCCGCGAGCGTGAGCACGCCCAGCGCGACGGCGGCCAACAGGCCGATCACGCGGTTGCGACGACGGGCACGTTCTGGACGGCTGTGCGACATGCTGATCTCCCCTTCTGGTGACCGCTGTCTCGCAGGCCACTCCACCCTCTTGCGACTCTGCTCCCCGGCTGCACCCGGCGCAATGAGTAGAACAGGTCGTCCGTTCTTGGATGCTTTGCGGTATTACCTGCGGGTTTGCACAAGGACTTTCGGCTCCGGAAGGGTCCGAAAGAGGGAACCGTCAGATCGCGATCCGTCTCGACACCACCGCGTCGGCCGCCATCCGGGCCTCGGTCTGCCCGGTC
>Ga0207657_10007471_pt1 | contig 11201 bp, 13 predicted proteins | sample KBSC33metaG_FD_184316 | JGI IMG/M metagenome (GOLD analysis project Ga0207657, IMG submission 184316) | Corn rhizosphere microbial communities from Kellogg Biological Station, Michigan, USA - KBS C3-3 metaG (SPAdes) (version 2) | ecosystem: Host-associated > Plants > Roots > Rhizosphere > Soil ... | reverse complement strand
TATTCAAATGATTATAATAAACAGGTATCTGACCCACATTGCGGGGAAAGCTGGCGGTTAATTTTCCGGAAGGGTTGTAATTTCCAAAGATTACATCTGCCACTGCATTTCCTGCTTTGTTCCTCCAAACCACGTATCAAGGATTGCAGGAACATGCGCATCTTCCCATGTAAGTGTCATCGGCCTTCCGTTCATTAATACCAGCACAACGGGCTTACCCGTTTTGACCAAAGCCTTTAACAGATTTTCCTGGCTTAGCTGCAAACCAATATGAGTCATGCTGGATGATTCGCCGGTCATGTCGGCCGCTTCGCCTAAAACGGCTACCACCACATCGGCCTTATTCGCAGTTTCAACTGCTTCATTTATCATTTCTTCAGGAGTTCTTGAATCAACATCAATTTCTGTCCCAAATACATTTACTCGTTTGATCAGCATGGTATCTTCGCTGATGTTTGCGCCTTTCGCATATAAAATATTTACGTCATTCCCCGCTACATTTTTTATGCCCTGCATAATGGTGACGCTTTTTTGAGGGTCGCCTGAAACACTCCATGTACCGAGCATATTTCTTTTGTTATCTGCCAGCGGGCCAATCAGCGCAATGGTTCCCGATTTTTTTAATGGCAAAAGGTTATTATCATTTTTCAATAATACAAAACAGCGTTCGGCAATCTCCCTCGCCGCTTTCAAATTCGCCTCGCTCATTAGTTCAGTTTTGAACTTTTCTTCATTGCAATAGCGATAAGGATCATCAAATAATCCCAGTTTATATTTTGCTTCCAATACTTTCCTGCAAGCTTCGTCTATTGTTTTCAGAGAAACCTTTCCCTGCTTTAATGATTCTTCCAGGGTGGTTAAAAATCCTTCACTAACCATATCCATATCCATTCCAGCATTTAAAGATTTTGCCGAAACTGTCTGAAGATCGCCTAATCCATGATTGATCATCTCACTAATGGACGTGTAATCAGAAACCACCAACCCCCGGAATCCCCATTGTTTGCGGAGCACATCTGTCAATAAAAACCGGTTGGCGCTTGCCGGAATTCCATCCACTGTATTGAAAGAACTCATTACGCTTCCCACGCCGGCATCCACCGCCGCTTTATAGGGAGGAAGATACTCATTGTACATTCTTACTTTGCTCATATCAACTGTATTATAATCACGCCCTGCTTCCGAAGCGCCATACAGGGCATAATGTTTTACACAAGCCATCACTGTCGAATCTTTTGACAGGTCATTTTCCTGGTAACCGTCTACCATCGCTTTGGCAATTTGCGAACCAAGAAATGCATCTTCCCCTGAACCTTCTGCAATTCTGCCCCAGCGCGGGTCCCGGGCTATATCTACCATAGGGGAAAAAACCCAGTTCAAGCCGTCTGCCGTAGCTTCATTCGCTGCAATGCGCGCGCTCCTTTTAATCAATGAAGTATCCCAGCTTGCCGATAAGCCCAGTGGAATAGGAAAGATGGTTCTGTGGCCATGAATTACGTCGAGCCCAAAAATCAAAGGAATGTGGAGACGTGAATTTTTTACGGCAATTTCCTGCGCCCTGCGGATTTTATCCGGGCCTGTGATCCCAAACAAGCCGCCTACCTGCCCATTGCGTATTTTAGTATCTACATCCTTGCTCACTACCGAACCCGTAACTGCGCCTCCCGGGGTTACCAAATTTAACTGCCCGATTTTTTCATTCAGCGTCATTTTCTTCATCAACGCGTTGATAAAATTGTCCATTTTTGTTTCATTGGAATTTTGGCCCTCCACAGTGAACGAACAAATAAGCAATATTCCTATTGCCATAAATTGCAGGCTTCGCATAATTTCATTTATTTTTTTATTAAATATGGCGCTATTATCTTTTGCCAGATAGCATAACCTTTTGCATTCATGTGCAAACCATCGCTAAGAAAAATATCTTTCCGCGGCTTTCCGCTCTCGTCCAGCATTGCATGAAAAACATCTATAAATGATGCGTTTTTTTTGCCCTTTAGAAAATTTTGAATCAATGAATTTGCTTTCGCCATCTCGGGCATTAATTTTTCCCTGCTCAGGCTCGGCTTTATCGAAACAAAAGCGATGTTGGCATTCGGAAGATTTTTTCTTATCAAATAAAAAAGGATTTTAAAGCGGTTCAAAATCGAATCCGCTGTTATCTTATTTGAAGAGGCTAAATCATTATCTCCTTCATAAATCACTATTTGCCTTGGATGATATGGTAAAACAATCTTATCAAAATAACGTATAGCATCGGGAAAGGATGAGCCGCCAAATCCGCGGTTTATGATCTGGTGACCAGGAAAATAATCCTGCACATCAGTCCATTTCCTGAAAGAGGAACTTCCCAGAAAAAGTATGGCATTCTTAGGTGGGAACCCGATGCTATCCGCTTTTTTAAATTGCTGAATTTCTGAATAGAAGGGAGCGTTCTGCGCCCGGGCAATGTTAAAAGATAAAAAAACGAATAGGAACAAACTAAAGGCCCGCGAAAAATTAGACATCGACATTTATTTTTTTAAGTTTAGATTCCTTAACCAATAAATTATTTGGATAAAACCGGAACATGTTTTATTCGGGTTCTCCACAATAAATCCTGGAAGAACAAAGAAAGATTTTAAATAAAAGATAAAAAATAACATGGACTAATGGAGACCTGATGTTAAGTCTCACTTTTTTCTTTTTTTTTGAGCAACTTTTTATCTAATTCAGTAATAAATTCTTTGCCCTTATCGGTTACATACAAGCATAAGACCTTTTTGCCGTTGATAAGTTCCATCCTGGTTCCAATGAGGTTACGTTTGTATAAACCTGACATCGAGGATTTCATTTCCTCCGGCAGACATGGTGTCTTCTCTCCATAAACAATCTCCTTTTCCAGGCATTCTCTTAATTTTTCAATCATTCTTTTTGTCGGAGGACGAAGGCTGCTCTGCATCTTTTGGAATTTAACTTTGAAAGGTGTTCAATTTTTGTAATAAAAGAATGTGCCGAAAATTGTAATCAGCTAAAAACTACTCCTAAAGTTAGTTCATATTCATAAGTGACAAATAAAAAAAACCGCCTCATACCTGAGACGGTTGGAAGATATCTAAATATAATTTGCTTATTGATCAGGATTCTGCAAAGTAACGGGTTGCAAACGATAAGCATTTACCTGTCGGCCGTTTTGTTGAGCCGGAATCCATTTTGGACCATTCCGGATTGCGTTTACTGCTACCTCTGCAAGTTTAGTTCCTTTCATGGTAGTAGCCTGCACATCACTTACCTTACCTGTTTTATCCACAATAAATCTAACGACGCAGGTTCCATAATCGCCTTCAGAAAATTCATCTACATGGGCAGTAATGGCCCGGCTCACGTATCTGCTCCAGGCTTGAAGACCACCAGGGAACTGAGCTTCAATTTCAACCTTCGTGAAAATTTTATCAGGATCTTCCTTTTTTTCGACAGGAGCTGCTACCACATTTGTTCCTTTAATATCAGTTGGAGGAGCCACAATGCCTAAGTCTTTTGTTCCCTCAACAGTTTTCACATCCACTTTCGCTTCTTCGATTTGTTTCACTTCTGGTGGCGGCTTAATAACTTCCTCATCCTTTACCACTTTAGGCGGCGTAAATTTGATAGTAGCTACTGGTGGTGGAGGTGGCACCTTTGGAGGAGGTGGGGGTGGTGGAGGTGGTGGTTCATCCGGTTTTATTTTCTGTAATGTTGCATCAGTGGTATGAACCTGGACAACATTTTCATCTTTTTTTAGCTTATTAGCTATAGCAGAGCCTATCAGGAAAAGCAAAATAATTACCACAGTTCCTATCAGGGCATAGGTAATTCTTTTGTTATAGGTCTTTCGAAGATCGTAAGCCCCATATTCCTTATTCCGTCCATCAAAAATGATATCCAGAATATCTGCTTTTAATATTTGATTACGTTCCATTTTTTTATAATTTATTTACCTGCTGGTATTTGTTATTTAATACCACTTGCCGCTTCTGTTTGTTGAATTTTACTATACTCATCCGGCGTCGGATCTACCATTGCATACCTGGGGATATCATTTATATCCATTTCATCCAGGATATCGACGGCATTTTTGTAAGTGGCGTCTTTGTCAGGCTTGATGATGATAAACAAGTCATTGGCCGGCGTAGACAATTTCTTTTTTAAGATAATATCCCGTACATTTTTGTACCCTGTAGTTTGCATGGTTGCAGGATCATTACCATAATAATAATAAATCACATTTTGTTTTCCTAACAATAGTGTCAGGGAACCGGATTCTTTCACCTTAGTATCCAGGTTAGGATCTTTGGTGTCTTTAGGCATGTTTAGGTTCATGGAGGTGGGTTGCGATACCGTAGTGGTAAAGATAAAAAACGTTATCAGCAAGAATCCAAGATCCACCATGGGAGTAAGGTCAACACGGGTAGATTTCTTTTTGCTTTTCTTGACGCCCGGCCCCTTCTTACTACTCTCTTTTACTTCCATTTCTGCCATAGTAATAAATTTTTGTGTGTTAAAGATTTTTTTCCGTGATGTTATTCTGCTTTTTTACCTGACCTCTGTTGCTCAAGATTCTTCTTATATAATTCACTTCCTTCAGGAATAGATTCCGCACTTGTCACAAGATTATACTTATAAATATCATTTTTCTTAAAGGCGCTAAGCACGTTTTCAAAAGTTTCATATTTGGATGCATCATCCCCTTTGATAAGATAATTTAATGTTTCTCCCATTCTCGCATTTACAGCAGCAGAGATCCATGAGGCCAATTCATTATTAGTGCTATCAACCGGAATTCCCGGCAAATTAGCACCTTTAATCTGTTCAGGCTTTAACTGATCAAACTGAGTTAACTGGCTGATTGGTGTGGCTACAAACTGTGCATTGAGAAAATTTGCTTTATCCTGCGCGGAAAAACTGATATTTCTTTCTTTTGCTAATTCATCCAGAACATCTCCCTTAATATTAGGATCGATCGCTAAGAAAACTTTATTGTCCTTGCTGATAGTCACAGTTAAAAAATCTTTCTGCGGCGCTACTTTATTAGACACAGAGGTAGGAGTAACCACTTCAATAACATCTGGTGGCTTAAACTTTGCAGCCAATATAAAGAAGGTTAATAATAAAAACGCAACATCACACATCGGCGTCATATCCACGCTTGTACTGCCACGTTTTATTTTTGCTCTTGCCATAAGTTTTCGATTTAATAATTATTAGATTCAACCTTTCAAAAATTCCACAAAATTATTTGTATAATGAAGCGAAACTTTGTGTTAAGGTAAAGCCTGACTCGTCAATCCCATAGGTATTGGCATCGATTTTTGTAGTGAAAATATTATAGGTAACAATCGCAAATGCTGAGGTACCGATTCCTAAAGCCGTGTTATACAAAGCTTCTGCAATACCAATTGACAAAGTACGTGCAGCATCTCCACCTCCAGATTCACCCAAAGCGCCGAACGCACGAATCATACCAACAACCGTTCCTAACAATCCGATCAATGTAGACACAGATGCCAAAGTGGATAAAAATACCAGGTTTTTTTCAAGCATTGGCAATTCCAGAGCCGTAGCTTCTTCAATTTCCTTTTGTATAGCCAATACTTTTTGATCAGTGTCTAACTCAGTATCCGTAATCATTTGTTTGTATTTGCGAAGACCTGCTTTCATTACGTTTCCAACTGAGCCTTTTTGCCTATCACATTCTGCAATAGCAGCATCTATTTTTTTATCGGCCAGGAAAAACTGCACTTTTCTGATAAATTCAGCATTCGATATTTTACCGGTAGCTTTTGAAACTGTCAGGGACCTTTCAATAACAAATGTTAACACAATCAGGAAACAGCCGATAAGAATTGGTACAATAATTCCACCTTCATACATTCTTGGAAAATCGCCTTTTGGGCCAAGCTGGTTAGGCCAGAAACCACCATTTGGATCAGGTTGTGTAAAGTTGCTATCTGCACCGATAACAAAACGCCAGATAACATATCCGGCTATCACACATATAATGGGAGCTAATAATGAAATAATGTTATTTGATTTTTTAGCCTGCACCGAAGTCGTAGCGTTTACTGGTGCGTTTGCAGGAGTCTTTAAATCTGCCATGTTGGTTTAATTTTTAAATGTTTAAGTTTTATTGATTTTGTGAAAGTATTTGATTATGCAATTGTAAAGAAAAAAAGAATTAGAACTCTCATTTACGTTAAAAAAATTTTGTAGAGGAGCACAAGTTAATAAAATATTTGAAAGTTACTCAACTGGCCTTAATTTTTTAAAAAATAAATGCACACTTCACTTCCGGACAGCATTGATAAAGCCTTACACGCAGCTAATTTCGAATAGAACTATATTATTATTCATCAAAAAATATTCGCGCCTTGCATCATTCATACCGAAGAGCAACAATCGGATCCAATCTTGCAGCTTTGAGTGCGGGATAAAGGCCAGCAAAAAGTCCTACCGCCGAACATACCACAATACCTATAATTACCCAGCCCCATGGAACTACAAACCCGGTGTGCAAAAACAATCCCACTACGTTTCCTACTATAACTCCTAAAATTATCCCTAAAACCGCGCCAATAAGGCTGATAAAGATAGACTCAAATAAAAACTGTGCTTTTATATTTTTGCTTTTTCCTCCTACCGCTTTCACTAATCCTATTTCACGGGTACGCTCACTCACGGCAACGAGCATGATATTCATAAGCCCAATGGCAGCGCCAATCAGGGTTATCAATCCTATAAAAGCAGCAGCGGTAGTGATTGAACCCAAAGCACTTTTGAATACTTCGGCGATGCTGTCGCTCTTATCAATGTAAAAATTATTTTCTTCATCAATTGCCAGCTTTCTTATCGGCCTGAAAGTTCCTTTTGCCTCTGCAATGGCGGCATCCATCTGGTTAATATTATTTACCATCACACCTATATTGTAAGACAATCCATCCGTAGGAAAAAGGCGCCTGATATTATTGTAAGATGTCAGCACAATATTATCAGCATTAAAAAAGGCACTTGAGCCCTTATCTTTTAAAACTCCAATCACACGGTATTTGATTCCGTCTGACTTGATGGTTTGATCAAGCGCTTTTAAGGTGTTTTCTCCATACAATTTTTGAGCAACACTGTTTCCAAGAATGCAAACGCTCCTGCCGCTTTCCACATCCAGGTTATTCAGGTTTCTGCCTCCCGCAAGCGTGTACCCATTCTGAAGAAGATAATTTTCATCACCGCCAATCATTGAATTATTCGGATTGGTTTTCACTTTTGTGTTCATTACAATAATACTTTGCGGCCCTGGCAAAGAGATGCTCACTCTTGCCGGAAAGGAATACTGGCGCTTAAACATTCTTGCTTCCTGGTAGGTAATGATTTTCCTTTCATTGGATTTTTTTGTTTTCAGATTTCGGGTATCGGTTTTTTTTACTTCCCGGTTACCGCCCATTCGTATCTGAAAATCACGATACCTGATACTGAAAGAATTGGCGCCCATGGTAGCGAAATTTTCAGTAAGGCTCTGGTTCATGGAGGCAATTGCGGTGATAATTCCTATGAGCGCCATTATACCAAAAGCTATGATGGCAACAGTAATACCTGTACGAAGTTTGTTGCTTCGTATCGTACGAAAAGCAAGCGATAAGGAATCTTTCAATCTCATGCAGAACCGGGTTAAAAAATTCTATGGATAAAATGAACCGTGAAGTTACAATTTCAGCGCAATTCCAAATTACCACTCCTGTAGTAAAAAGCAAAACAGAAAAATTGCTTATTTACCGCTTTACTATCTTTACAAAAAAATAAAAAGCAAATCCTTTACTGGGACGGCCACTTGTTATTTTTCCTGTCAATATCAGGAAGCACTTCATCTGGGTCCAATACTACTGATGTGATTTTTGAAATGGTATTGCACTTAAAAGTCCAGTCAGCGCCTCTTTGCCATACGTTTACCGGTAAATTCAACAATTGGGTATTCCCATTTTCTTCTGTAATTTTTACAACAACCGGAAGCGCCATTTTTTGAAGATTGGTAATTGTAATCAATGCCCCTTCAGCGGGTTTATCTTTCACATACTTAACGTCTTTCACGGCCTGGTCCAGCTTCCATGTTTTATAAAACCATTCTTTCCAAAACCAGTTCAGGTTTTCGCCGGCTGCATCATTCATTGTCCGGAAAAAATCTATTGGCTGGGGATGCTTAAAGGCCCACCTGTGGATGTAGGTTTTAAAAGCATAGTCAAACCTGTCAGCGCCAATTACAGAGTTCCTCAAAACATTCAAAGCTACTGCCGTCTTGGAATAATATTGCCCATAATCACCCAGCCCCATGGATTCCGGCGGAGTCATCAACGGGTCTTTTGCATATTTCATCGTTCTTGCCATTCGCAAAATTGTTTTGTTGGTAGTATCGCCATATTCCCCATTATTAAAAGCATTTGAGGCATACCCGTTTATGAAAGTATTTAAACCTTCATCCATCCACATAAAGCTTCTTTCATCTGAGCCAACAATCATAGGAAACCAGTTGTGGCCAATTTCGTGGGTTACATCATGCCACAGGCTTGCCTTTCCAATTTCATAACTGCAAAAAACAATTCCGGGATATTCCATACCCAAAGCCACGCCAGCCACCACCACAGCGGAATTCCATGGATATTCAAAATAAGTTTTGGAATAGAATTCAATACTTTGCTTCAGGTATTGTGTGCTTCTTCCATATCTATCATATCCCTTGCTCTCAACAGGATACACAGCCATTGCAATCCCTTTGCGCCCCGAAGGAAAATTAACCCGTGCGGCATCCCATATAAATGCTTTAGATGCAGTCCACGAAACGTCGCGCGAATTATGCATTTTAAAATGCCAGGTGAGCATTCCTTTTTGGATGGGCCTTGTGGAAGGCAACCCGATTTCATCTTCTTTAACAATAAAAACAGTGCTATCGCTATGGCGGGCTTCGTTCAATCTTTTTATTTCTAATGGCGTCAATACTTCGGCAGCATTTTGCAATTCACCGGAACCCGCAACAATCATATCTGCCGGAACGGTAACATAATAATCGAAATCTCCATATTCGCAATAAAATTCCCCCAACCCCATATACGGCAAAGTATTCCAGCCACTCACCGCATCAAATACGCACATTCGCGGATACCATTGCGCCAGTTGATAAATAACCCCGTTTTTGGTATAAAGCCTCCCCATTCTATCAGCCCCATATTCTGGAATTGAAAACCAATAATTTACTTTAATATCAATTTTATCGCCATTGGGTTTAACCGCAAAAGGTAAACGAAGCTGCATCCGGGTATCGGTAATTACGGGTTCGATTTTATAAGATTTTCCTTTATAAATTATCGAAACAGCACCAATATGATATCCGCCTTTTTTATAACCTTTTACGTCAAACCTGTCTCCGGAAACCAAAGTCGTAGCCGCTCCACGTGAATCCGGTTCAAATAAATTCTGATCGAGTTGTAACCATAAATATTTCAATTCGTCAGGACTGTTATTGGTGTAATTAATCGTAACATTCCCTTTTAAAGCCGTGTCTTTTTCATCCAGCGTAGCGTGAATAATATAGTTGGCCGCATTTTGCCAGTACCTCGGACCGGGCGCGCCGTCGGCGCTGCGAAACTCAGTTCCCTGCTGCGTTAAGAAGGTTGGATCAAAAACTTCATTCTTATTATACAGAGTAGAATCCTGGGCAGCTACCGACGGAGAAAAAATAATTGCTGCTGCGAAATAAAAAAACAAAGAAGTAAGCCTTTTCATGTATTTTTTGGGATAAAAATAATGGTTTAAATTATTTATGCGCCAAAACCAGCCATATAGCTACATCTATATCGAATACACTTTTCTTATTATTTATCACAAATAAAAAATCATTAAAATTTATTCGTTTGCTGCTGGTTCCCTTTTGTTGCGTTCCATAACAGCTAATGCGGTAAGTGTGAAAACAATATGCGTAAGGACCAAATGCTGATAAAATCTATTAAACTGAATTTTTGGAGGATTTGGATGAAGAGAGAAGGCCAGCTTCCAGCCTATTACACCTGTGACGCCATTAGCCGCGCCAATAAATACCTGGTTTGAAAAGTCGTATGGCGATTGCAGCTTCCGAATCATCTTTTTTGATAAATACGCAAATAAAATTCCCATGGAGCCATGCAACATCCAGCCCGCCGTTTTTGAAAAAGACCTTTCAGTTTCAGGGAATGCCCTGCTTATCATTTTGGCAAGCAAGGCCGGCTCCCTGAAATCTTTACTTTTTCTGTCTGAAAGAAAATAACTAAAAGCCGTCATGGCGGCTGTTCCGGCTATTGCACCTGCCAGAATATTTTTTGCGTCCATCCTTTTTTTATACAAAGCGTTAAAAAGTATGCCAGATAAACGATGAGCCGTCACCTCATGCTCAGGCATTTTAGCATGCATTTTGATTTCACCCTAAAAAAAGATTATGTCAGATTCAAAAAAAACAACCGACCTTAAAGAAATTAAGAAATGGGCTGAGGCCAGAGATGGAAAGCCAAGCAAGGTAAAAGGCGTAGGCGACGATTCAGACAGCGGCATCATCCGCATTGATTTTCCCGGATATTCCGGTAAGAAGTCGCTGGAGCACATATCATGGGATGATTGGTATAAAATATTCCAGGAACAAAAGCTTGCCTTTCTTTACCAGGATAAAACAAGCGATGGAAAAGAAAGCAGGTTTTTCAAATTGGTAAACCGCGAATAGCCATCATATTCTATTGCAGGCCAATCGTAAATCCATTACAATAATTTTCACTAAAAACAGTTGAAGGCGCTCCATCTTTATGGAGATGCCTTTTTATTGCCATCAGGGCGGTTATAAAATTTGTTATATTAGCAATATAATCTTCCGCCTCTCTATTCATGGAATTAATTTCAAACTAAAAATATTGTATGAAAAAAATCGGGATCCTGTTTGGCAGGGAAAGAAGTTTTCCTGAAGCGTTTGTTAAGAGAGTAAACGAAAAAAATGTAGACGGCATCATCGCCGAACCGGTTCGCATTGATAAAATTGTGCAAGGTGAACCGAGTGGCTACGACGTAATCATAGACCGCATTTCACAGGATGTTCCGTTCTACAGGGCCTACCTTAAAAATGCCGCTATATGCGGAACGCCAGTTATAAATAATCCCTTTTGGTGGAGCGCAGATGAGAAGTTTTT
>Ga0207657_10007470_pt1 | contig 11201 bp, 15 predicted proteins | sample KBSC33metaG_FD_184316 | JGI IMG/M metagenome (GOLD analysis project Ga0207657, IMG submission 184316) | Corn rhizosphere microbial communities from Kellogg Biological Station, Michigan, USA - KBS C3-3 metaG (SPAdes) (version 2) | ecosystem: Host-associated > Plants > Roots > Rhizosphere > Soil ... | reverse complement strand
CACCGTCATCGGCGGCGGCTTCATCGGATCCGAGCTCGCGGCCGCGTTCGTCGGCGCCGGCGCGAAGGTGACGATGATCTTCCCGGAGCCGACGGTCGGCTTCCGTGTCTTCCCGCGGGACCTCGGCGACTTCGTGACGCAGTACTACCGCGACAAGGGCGTCGACGTTCAGGCGGGCGGCACCGTCACCGACCCGGGTGACATCGACGCCGACGTCGTCGTCGCCGGTCTCGGGATCCTCCCGAACGTCGAGCTCGCCGAGTCGGCGGGCCTGCCGGTCGACAACGGCATCGTCGTCGACGAGCACGGACGCGTCGGCGGCCGCGGCGACGTGTTCGCAGCGGGTGACGTCGCGAACTTTCCGAGCCCGGTGCTCGGCAAGCGCTTCCGCGTCGAGCACGAGGACCACGCGAACACGCACGGCCGCGTCGTCGGCGAGAACATGGCAGGCGCCGACGTCGTCTACGACCACATCCCGCTCTTCTACTCCGACCTGTTCGACCTCGGTTACGAGGCGGTCGGCGACGTCGACTCGCGTCTGGAGGCGGTCGAGGACTGGCAGGAGCCGTTCAAGAAGGGGACGATCACGTACGTCGACGAGGACGGTCGGCCGCGTGGCTTCCTGCTCTGGAACGTCTGGGACAAGGTCGATGCCGCGCGCGACGCGCTCAAGGCCGGCGACCGGGCGCTTGCGTAGCTTCGAGCAGTCGAAGAAGGCGAGGCGGGGGACGGAGGTGCTCTGTGAGCACGTCTTCCGGCCCGCCGCGCATCTCGTCGTGCTAGCGCTCGCGCCGCTGCGCGTGCCGCCGCCCGCCGTCGTGCTCGCCGCGGCAGCGGCGGGGATCGCGGCGGCGGTCGAGCTCGCGCTCGGCCACCTGATCGTCGCCGCGCTGCTCGTGCAGCTGAAGACCGTGCTCGACAACGCCGACGGCCAGCTCGCGCGACTGACCGGGCGCGTCACCGTCTTCGGCCGCTACCTCGACTCCGAGTGCGATCTGCTCGTCAATGCCGCGCTCTTCGCGGCGCTCGGCTCGCCGTTCGCACTGCTCGGCTTCGTGCTGTTAACGCTGATCCTCTCGACCAACTTCAACGTCGAGCGGCTCTCGCGAGGCGGCACCGCCGGGTGGGACTCGTCGCCGCTCGGCCGCGTGTACGGCGTGCTCTACGGCTGGCAGGATCGCCTCGCCGACCGCATCCTCGGCGATCGTGCCATCCACGCCTGGCAGGTGACGGCGCTCGCCAACCTCGGAATGACGACGCAGCTTGCTGCGTTCGGAATCTGCATGGCAATCGGTCATCCGCTGGCGTTCGTCTGGGTGCTCGTCGCCGAGACGCTCGCGGTCGTCGCAACTCTTTCAGTCCACCCGAAACAGGAGGTATCGCTTGAGCATCGTTGAGCTCCCGTCCAGATGGCCCGAGCGTGATGTCTCGTCCGAGGACTGGGCGCGCTACGAGCGCTACGTCAGCGAGATCTTCTCCGCGTTCGGGATGGACCTCGAGACGCCCGGCACCGTCGACACGCCGCGTCGCTTCCTGCAGGCGATGTTCGATGCGACCGCCGGCTACGACGGCGACCCGAAGCTGCGCACGGCGTTCCCGTCGGAGCGGCCGCAGGGTGCGCCGGGGATGCACAGCCAGATCGTCGAGGGACCGATCTCGTTCTTCGCGCTCTGCGAGCATCACGCCCTGCCGTTCCACGGTGTCGCGCACGTCGCGTACGTCGCCGACAGCGAGATCCTCGGCATCTCGAAGCTGACGCGGCTCGTCCGGCTGTACGCGCGCCGCTTCACGGTGCAGGAGCGCCTCGGCGAGCAGATCGCAGACATGCTCGTCGAGCTCGTGTCGCCGCACGGCGTCGCCGTGCATCTCGACGCGTCGCACCTCTGCACGCAGATGCGCGGGGTCGAGGAGGAGGGCTCGCACACCGTGACGACCTTCTGGCGCGGCCGCTACGACGAAGACGCCGACCTGCGGCGCGAGTTTCTGGCACAAATCCGCAAATGATCGAGCTCCTCTGGGAGGAGGCCGGCCTCCCGGAGCAAGAACTGCCGGAAGCCCTGCGCACGCTGTACGGCGGCGGCTTCGGCCTGCGCGAGCAGGTGCTCTACGCGAACTTCGTCGAGACGCTCGACGGGATCGTCGCGCTGCCGAGCGTCGAGAAGTCGAACGCGCTCGTCGCCGACGGCAACGAGGGCGACAAGTTCCTCATGGGGCTTCTGCGCGCCGTCGCCGACTGCGTGCTCATCGGCGCCGGCACGATGCTCGCCTCGCCGAAGGGCCTCTGGCGTCCGGAAGGCGTCTACCCGAAGGCGGCGGACGCGTTCGCCGAGCTCGGCGAGCCGGCGGTCGCAGTCGTCTCGACCGGCGCGTCGCTCGACCCGAACCATCCCGTCCTGCAGCGCGCCGTGCTGCTGACGACCACGCGAGGCGCGGAGCAGTTCGCGGGGATCCTCCCGGACGTCGTCGCGGTGAACGACGGCGACTGGGTCGACCTGCGCGAGGCCGTCGCCGTCCTGCGCGCGCGAGGGCATCGCCGGATCCTCTCCGAGGCGGGGCCGAACGTCTTCGGCTCGCTGCTCGCGGACGGGCTCGTCGACGAGCTCTTCCTCACGGTGTCACCGGTGGTCGACGGCCGTGCCGAAGCGGGATCGACGCTGGGTCTCGTCGAGGGCGTTGCGCTGCTGCCGCAGACGCGCGTCGGCGGTCGCCTCGCCTCCGTGCGGCGCAGCGAGGACCACCTGTTCCTGCGTTACGTCTTCGACGTGTCGCACTGACGCGGATCGCCCGTCTTGAAGCCGACGGTCAGCCAGTGCTCGCGCTGCGCCGACGACCCGTGCGTCCACGTCTCCGGGTTCACCTGCCCTTGCGTCTCCGCCTGAATTCGGTCGTCGCCCACCGATGCGGCGGCGCTCAGTGCGTCCTTCAGATCCTGTTGCGTGATGCCGGTGATGTACCCGGTCGATTCGGCGTGGTTCATCCACACGCCGGCGTAGCAGTCCGCCTGTAGCTCGATCGGGATCGACGCTGTGCCGTTGTGCGGCTTGTCGAGCGCTCCGAGCAGGTCCTGCACGTGGTGCCCGTATTCGTGCGCGAGCACGTACGCCTGTGCGAACGGTCCGTTGCTGCCACCGAACTTCGTGCGCAGCTCGTCGAAGAACCCGAGGTCGATGTACACCTTCTTGTCGACCGGGCAGTAGAAGGGCCCGACGTCGGTCGAGGCCTCGCCGCAGCCGGTCGACGTCGACCCGGTGAAGAACACCGTCTTCGAGATCGTGTAGTTGCTGACCTGCTTGCCCCAGTACGCCTGTATGGAGTTGATGTCGCCGACGATGCGGCAGTCCTCCTTCGCGTTCGCGTCGGCGCCGGTCGTGCACTCGGTGCCGAGCGCCTGCCCCGGCGTCTGCTGCGCGACCGTCGAGCCGTCCAGCGGTCCGAGCGCCCCGCCGTTGCCGTTGCTGAGCAGCGCGATGGCGAGATAGATGATCACGCCGACGACACCGAGGCCGCCGCCGCCGACCGCCATCCCGGGCAGGCCGAAGCCGCCGCCGCTCCCGCGGACGTCCTCCACCTGCGACGGATCGAGCCTCGCGCCCGGCCGGAACCTCACGGGGCTACAACGGGCTCGATGGTCAGGGAGTCACGCTCCGCGTCGGTGATCGGCCGTGAGCGGCGCGTTTCCGGGTCCCAGGCGACGAGAACCGCGGTCACGGTCGCGGCGCCGTCGCCGACGTCGTGCTCGAACCGGACGCTCGAGCGGCCGACCTCGGCGATCCGTGTGCGGATGACGACCTCGCGCGTCCCGAGCGCGATCTCCCGCCGGTAGTCGACGGAGGCGTGGGCGACGACGTTCGGCCACGCGTCGAAGTCGCCGACCGTGGCCCGGAGCGCTGCATCCCGTGCTTCGTCGCAGTAGACGTGATAGACCGCATGGTTGAGATGCCCGAGAGCGTCGAAGTCGTTCCAGCGCGTGGCGATGCGGAGCTCGTGCATGCCGTCGAACGCTACGTGCAGCGGAACCCCGAGTCCAAACGCCTGCACGAGGCCAGGGCGCAGTTCATGCCCGGCGGGAACACCCGCAGCGTCTTGCACGTCGAGCCGTTCCCGCTGACGATCGTCCGCGCCGAGGGCGCGCAGATCTGGGACGCGGACGGCCACGAGTACCTGGACTTCCTCGGCGAGTTCACGGCCGGCCTGTACGGCCACTCGAATCCCGTCATCCTCGACGCGATCCGTGCGGCGCTCGACGACGGGATCGTGCTCGGCGCGCCGAACCGGTACGAGCTGACATTGGCGGAAGCGCTGTGCTCGCGCTTCCCGTCGATCGACCTCGTCCGCTTCTGCAACTCCGGCACCGAGGCGAACGTGATGGCGATCTCGCTCGCCCGCGCGGTCACCGGCCGCTCGAAGATCCTCGTCTTCGACGGCGCCTACCACGGCGGCGTCCTCTACTTCCGACACGGCGAGTCTCCGCTCAACTACCCGGCCCCGTTCGTCATCGCCGAGTACAACGACGCCTCCGCCGCCCACCTCGTCGACGAGGACACCGCAGCCGTGCTCGTCGAGCCGATGCTCGGATCCGGCGGTGTCATCCCCGGCGATCCCGCCTTCCTGCGGGCGATGCGCGACGCGGCGAGCGAGCGCGGCGCGCTGCTGATCTTCGACGAGGTGATGACGTCGCGGCTCGCCTGGGGCGGGCTGCAGGAGGTGCTCGGCATCACGCCGGACCTGACGACGCTCGGCAAGTACATCGGCGGCGGGCTCGCGTTTGGCGCCTTCGGCGGCCGCCGCGACCTGATGGAGCGCTTCGACCCGTCGCGGCCCGACGCGCTGCAGCACGCCGGCACGTTCAACAACGCCGTGCTGACGATGGCGGCGGGCGCGGCCGGGTTGACGAAGGTTCTGACGCGGGACGCGATCGCGCGGCTGAACGCGCTCGGCGACCGCCTGCGCGAGCGCCTGCCGGACGAGGCGCACGCCACCGGCTACGGCTCGATGGTCGGGCTGCACGTCGAGGACGACGAGCGCGCGTCGCGCGTCCATCTCGGCATGCTGGAGCGCGGCTACTCGTACGCGAGACGCGGCTTCGTCGCGCTGTCGCTTCCGCTGACGCAGGACGACGTCGACGGCTTCGCGGACGCGCTAGCCGCGGAGCTTTCGTAGCTCCGCGCGCAGCCGCTCCGCGCGTTGCTCCGTCTCGCGCAGCTCCTGCTCGAGCTCGCGGATGCGCGGGTCGGGCTTCGGCTTCGCTGCCGGCTTCGCCTTGGGCTTGGACTTCGTCGTCGGCGCGCGCTTCGGAACGTCGATGCCGGCGTACGCGTCGAACCCCGTCGCGCGCAGCGGCTCGGTGAAACGCCCGCGAGCGAGCAGCTCGCGCCCCTCCTCGGTGATCGCCGCAGCGCGCAGCGACGCGTCGACCTGCGCGAGGGTCGACGCGCTTGCCGTCCCGCGCGCGTCGCGCAGCAATCGCTCCGCCGCCTTCGTCAGCCGCTTCAGCGCGTCGCGCTCCTTGCGGCGCGCGTCGTCGAACGACTCCTTCTCGTCGCCGCGCAGGACGCCCGCCTGCGCCTGCCGCAACCGGTGACCCGCGTCGAGCAGGAGGTCGACGTGACGCCGCTCGCGACGAGCCAGCTGATTCAGGACCCAGGCGGCGACGTTCGGCTTCTTGAGCGCCGCGAGCTGCTTCGCGTCGTCGCCTTCGAGCTTCTTCGCCAACCGCTTGCGCTCGCTGACGAACTCGTCGAGCCCCGCTCCGTAGAGCTCGTCGAGCGCCTCGTCGATGTTCACCGCTTGGCGGTCGCGCGCTTCTTGCGCGCGGCGGGCTTGCGCCGTGACTTCTGCGACTGCTCGATGCTGAGACGCAGCGCCTCCATCAGGTCGGGCGGCGACTCGGCCTCGTCGGGCTCCTGCAGCTCGTGCACGTCCTTGCCGCGGCGCTTCGCCTTGACGAGCTCGCGCAACGCGTCCGTGTACGTGTCCTCGTACTTCTCCGGCTGCCACTCGCCGGCGAACCCGTCGATGAGCGTCAACGCCATGTCGAGCTCCTTCTTCGCGACGGAGGGCAGCTTCCCCGGAACGACGCCGGACGGCGGGTCGATCTCGTCCGCGAAGTGCAGCTGCTCGAGCGCAAGTACGCCGTCGCGCACGCGCACGCAACCGAGGTATTGCCGGCTCCTCATCACGAACTTGCCGATGCCGACGAGCCCGGACTGATCCATCGCGCGCGCGAGCAGCGCATACGTCTTCTCGGCGCCGTCCTGCGGCCCGATCAGATACGTGTGCGCGAAGAACGCCGGGTCGATGTCCTCGTAGGGGACGAAGTCCTGCAGGTCGATCGTGTGCTGGCCCTCGACCTGCACGGCGGCGAAGTCCTCGTCCGTCAACTGCACGAACTCGCCCTTCTTGAACTCGTACGCCTTGACGATCTCGTCGTTCGGGACGGGCTTCTCCTCGACCTTGCAGATCTTCTGGTAGCCGATCGGTGCGTCGTCCTTCACGTGCACGAGGTGGAAGTCGAGCTTGTGCTCGTGCACCGCGCTGTAGATGCGGACGGGCACGTTGACGAGCCCGAACGTGATCGATCCGGTCCAGAGTGCGCGCGGTGCCACAGTCGATCCTCCTCTTCTCGAACGAACGAGGGCGACGAAACCGTCGCCCTCGTTGTTGACCGTCGTGGAGAACCGAAACTGGCTTACGAGCCCGCGGCGGCGATGAAGCTCTGCGCCTCCACGGTGTCAAGCCGGAAATCGGCCGCCTTGCCGTTGCAGTACTTCGTGCCCGCCGAGATCAGCGCGACGACGTAGTTGCCGCTGAACACCGGGCCGCCCGAATCGCCGACGCACGTTGCTCCACCGCCGGTGCCGTTGCCGGCGGAGGCCGTCGTGAAGAGGTCGATGTCGGTCAGGTGCTCGAGCTGCATCGACCCGGCGACCCGCATGAACGGAGCGACGACGCCGGCCGGGCTCGCGTCGACGGCGCCGTAGCCGACGGACGTGAAGCTCACGTTCTGCTGGCCGCGCTTCGTCGCGAGGCCGTCCAGGTACCCGAGCGGAGCGAGCGTCGCGTACGGGCCAGGCATCGGGCCGAGCAGGTGGACGACGCCGATGTCGTGGTCGGGGAGAACGCCGTTCCAGGCGGGACTCGCCTCGGCGACTCCGAAGTCGTCGGGCGGCGTGACTCCGGGAACGATTGGGCCGCTACCGAACCAGATGAACGCGAAAGCCGGCTGCGGAGCGCCTGGAGCGGACACGCCCGCGCAGTGACCGGCGGTGACGAATACGGTCGCGCTCGTGAGGAAGCCGGAGCAGAGCGAGAGGTGGTGCCCCGCGCTGTCGAGGAACCCTGCGACCCCGACGTAGGGATGCGCCGTGTCCGGCGTGCCGCCGGTCACCGCGAACGCAGGGGTGACGCCGAGGACCGCGGCTGCGAGAGCCGCGGCGAGTAGCCGCAGAGTGATTTTCATGATCACAGTGTCGCTGCGATCCGGCCGGAGCAACATCCCTCGATCGGTTACGAAGCTACGACGCGCTGGCGCGCTGCTGCCACTTCTGGCTCCAGTTCGAGCGCGTGAGGCCTGATACGAGCGCGCGCTGGACGATCCGGCCGCTCGCGTTGCGCCCGACGACGCTGACCCGGAGCGGCAGCTCGGAGAGCTCGAGCTCGGCCCGAGGCTCGGTCAGCTGCGTCGTCTCCCGGTCGACGTAGGGCGAGCGCGCGTCCCGGCGCTCGCCTAGCCGTAGCTCCCACGAGTCGACGCCGCGCGCGGCATCCCATTCGAGCACGATGCTGTCGCCACGGGCGCGGGCGCGAACGGCCATGTTGGCGGCGATCGTCGGCTTGGCGCGGTAGGTGGGCGGGGACGTGCGCGGGCGCGGCAGCGGCGCCGACGGCGGTGGCGAGCCGAGCGTGCGCTTCGCGCGATGGACCGCGAGGAGTCGCCGCAATTGCGGGAGCGCCTTGGGCTCGACCGCGCGTACGCGCTGCTCGAGCGCGGCGGCGTCGGGCTCGAGGCCGCGCGCGATCTGTGCGCGCACCTCACCGAGGATGGCTGCGACTTCGGGATTCATGCTCGAGGATGTGTACCTGCCACCGCGCGGTCGAGGCGCCGAGGCGGCCTACGAGTCGCTCGCCAGCGTGTAGCGCACCATCTCGGACCTGAAACCGAGCCGTTCCCAGAACGCGGAGGGGGTGGCCGGATCGCGCGTGTGCGAGATCGTCGATGCTCCCTGCGCGCGAAGCCATTCGATCGCCGCACGAGCAAGAGCAGCGCCGGCCTCGTCGGGAAGGCGGTCGTCGATCATCAGCGCTTCGATCTCGCCGCGCGTGCCGCTCACGGGATGCGACACGAGTCGGGCGGTTGCGACTCCGCACAGCTCGCCGTCTCTGTCTGCGACGAATGCCGAGAACTCGTCCGTCCCCGCCTCCGAGAGGAGCGTCTCGATTCGTCGCAGGAGGTCGGGAGCGATTGTCCCGTCGGCAAGCCGGTTCCACGCGTCCGCTCCGGCGGAGGCCTCGCTCGGCGACAGCGGCCTGACCACGTACGACGCAGTCACGTGCGGAATTGTCTCACAGCGCAGAGGCGATTCCGCGTATTGAATCTTGCGGCTCCCTTTTGTAGAACCGGCTGCAGGGAGAGACACAAAGGAGGGCTCTAATGAGGGGTTTCATTGGCCGTCTGGGGTGGCGGTCGGCGGTGACGATCATCGTCGCCCTCGGTGCTGCAGCCGGCATCGCGTATGCGGCGATCCCCGACGGCAACGGCGTGTACACGGCGTGTGCGCACAACGTGACCGGGGCGATTCGTCTGATCGATCCGTCGCTCGGCGACAACTCGCCGCTCGGCCGCTGCACGAAGGCGGAGACACGGATCACGTGGAATCAGGCAGGTGCGCCGGGGCCGCAAGGGCCGCAGGGCCCGAAAGGCGACACCGGCCCGGCTGGGCCGCAGGGCGACACCGGCCCGGCCGGCCCGCAAGGACCGCAGGGCGACAAGGGTGACAAGGGCGACAAGGGCGACACCGGCGCGGCAGGGGCGACCGGCCCGGCCGGCGCGCAAGGACCGCAGGGCGACAAGGGTGACAAGGGTGACAAGGGCGACCCCGGCGCGCCAGGGGCGACCGGCCCCGCCGGTCCTGCCGGGGCCAACGGCGTCAGCGGCTACCAGCTCGTGAACAGCGGGATCACGAGCCTGCCCAGCGGGGGTGCGACCGCCTCTGCGGTTGCGATCTGCCCGGCCGGCAAGAAGGTGGTCGGCGGCGGCTGGGACACCGATGCGTCGAAGGACGTGTTCGTCGTCTCGTCCACCCCGAACGCCAGCGGCTCCGCGTGGCTCGGAACGATCCAGAACAACAGCACGGGGACGGTGCAGGTCGTGCTCACCGCGGCGTGCGTCACTGCGAGCTGATCGCGAGATCCGGTCCCGGGACCACCGTGTCCCGGGACCGAACCTCGGTCACGCCGATGGGCCGGGCAGGGATCGAACCTGCGACCTTGGGATTAAAAGTCCCCTGCTCTACCAACTGAGCTACCGGCCCCGCGCTCAAGAGTACGTTCCCACGCGTCGAGCAGCTGCTCCACGTTGCCGCGCTGCGCGTCGTTGAACGGGAGCTGCGCGAGCAGCCGCCGTGCCTCGCCCGGGTCGTTGTTCTCGACGGCCGCCTCGAGGTGCTCGCGGATCGGCGACGGCTGCCGCAGTTGGCGGCGGAGCCAGCGGAGCAGCGAGACGTGAGCGGCTTCCACATGGGCGGTGACGGGATCGAACCGCCGACCCCCTGCTTGTAAGGCAGGTGCTCTCCCAGCTGAGCTAACCGCCCGAACGTGGTACACGGTAGTCAATGTCCGAGCTCGACCACCTCCGCGCGATCCGGGAGTCGCTCCCGGAGACGAGCGAGCGGCTCAGCCACGGCGCGCCGTCGTTCTTCTACCGGGAGAAGCGGTGCTTCCTGATGTTCATGGACGACCATCACGGAGACGGCCGGCGCGCCATCTGGTGCGCGGCGCCGGAGGGTGCGCAGGAGCTGCTCGTCGACATGGATCCGGAGAAGTTCTTCCGCCCGCCCTACGTCGGCCATCGCGGCTGGCTCGGCGTGCTGCTGCACGGGGACGTCGACTGGGACGAGATCGCCGGCATCGTCGAGGACGCGTATGCAACGGTGGCGCTGTGATCGAGACCGAGCGCCTGACGTTGCGACCGCTCTCGCGTGACGACCTCGACGCGTGGACGGAGTTCATGACCGACGCCGATGCGCGCGCCGGTCTGCACACGCCCGACGCGTCGACACCGGAGCAGGCAGAGGCGGCGCTCGAGCGCTTCGTCGAGGTCGCCGAGATGTACGCCCTCATCGTCCGCGACTCCGGCGAGACGGCAGGGTTCGTCGGCTTCATCCCGCGCACGATGGACTGGGGAGACGAGCTCGAGCTCGGCTGGATGCTGATGCCGGCGCACCGCGGCCGCGGCTACGCGACCGAGGCGGCGCTCGCGCTGCGCCCGCTCAAGGGCGAACGGGTCATCTCCCTGATCCGCTCCGACAACGCGGCCTCGCAGGCGGTCGCGCGGAGGCTCGGCGCGACACGCGAGCGCGTGCTCGACGACTACTGGGGCTACGAGACCGGCGTCTGGGTCTCTTAGGGGAACGTGAGGACGATCACGGACCCCGCGTCGCGCACGTGCGAGCGCGGCGGCTGCTCGCACGCGACCGGCAGGACCTTGCGGTTCGCCCGGCGGACGGTGCCCTTCGCCTCGCGCGCGTGCGCGCTGCACGACGCCGGGTGCCCCTTGTAGGCGCGGCCGAGGTCGATCACCGGCAGCGACTTCAGCGTGTGGAAGCCTGGGAACGGCGGCTGCGTCGCAGCGGCGGCACTTCCCGTCAGCGCGAGTGCAACGACGACCACGAGGCCGGCGCGTCTCATGCCCGGAGGATAGCGCTCGCGGAGAGTGCCCCCAACGGGATTCGAACCCGTGCTACGGCCTTGAAAGGGCCGCGACCTGGACCGCTAGTCGATGGGGGCGATGCAGAAAAGCGAGGCCAGGTTACAGGTACATGACCCAGCGGCTCGTCTGGCCGCAGGCGCAATCCTTGTGCGCGACCGAGCACGCCCGACACGTCCAGAACTCCCACCAGATCCACTTGAGGTGGTTCACCTCGAGGACGAAGAGTGCGACGATCCAGAGCAGAATTTCGGTCTTCGACACGCTGCCCAACGTA
>Ga0207657_10007469_pt1 | contig 11201 bp, 13 predicted proteins | sample KBSC33metaG_FD_184316 | JGI IMG/M metagenome (GOLD analysis project Ga0207657, IMG submission 184316) | Corn rhizosphere microbial communities from Kellogg Biological Station, Michigan, USA - KBS C3-3 metaG (SPAdes) (version 2) | ecosystem: Host-associated > Plants > Roots > Rhizosphere > Soil ... | reverse complement strand
GCCGGGCTCCTCCTGCTCGCGGACGAGGAGCGAGATGGCGGGTTCATCGAGCAACGGATTCATTCCGGACTCGTTATCCGGATCCGCGAACTCCTAACGTGTCAACCCTCGCGTGGCTCCCAGCGGAACTTGAGCACCGTGAAGACGATGCCCGCGGCGCCCCACGCGGCGAGGACGGCGAGATCCTCCGGCTGCGTCCAGATCCCGTGCCCGTGCAGGTAGACGGCGTTGACGAGGTTGATGAAGTACTTGAGCGGCAGGACGTCGCCGATGGCCCGGAGGAACGCGGGGTAGTGGAGCGTCGATCCGAACGAGCCGCTCAGGAAGGCCATCGGCAGCAGGATCGCGTTGACGACTGCGGACGAGCCCTCCGCCGAGCGGATAACCGAGGCGATGGCGGTCCCGAGGGCGGCAAAGACCGCCGCTCCGATCACGACCGCGGCGACGAACGAGGCCCAGTCGGACGGGAACGGGGTGCTGTAGAGCGCACGGCCGAGCAGGAACAGGGCCGCCGTCTGGAGCGCGAAGACCACCAGCGTCGAGACGAGCAGCGAGACGACATAGGTGACCGGCGGAAGCGGCGTCGAGCGCAGCCGCTTGAGGATCCCGTTCTCGCGCCGGATTACCAGCTGGATCGCCAGCCCTGCGAACGCGGTGTTCGCGCAGCCGTAGCCGACGAGCCCGGCGAGCAGCGCCTCCGCCGCGGGGACGCCGTAGATCTTCCCCGAGTAGACCGAGCCGAGCAGCACATAGAGCAGCAGGGGGAACAGGAAGATGAAGAACGCCGCCTCGCGGCTGCGCCAGAAGACGAGCTGCTCGGAGCGGAGCTGGTGGACGAACAGGGCGCGCGGCGCGCGGCTGCCCGCTACGCGGATCGCCTCGGCGCTCATGTCTCCACTTCTTCCTCGGCGGTGAGTGCGAGGTAGACCTCCTCGAGCGACGGGCGGCGTACCTGCAGGCCCTCGAGCTCCTCGCCGCGCGCGACAGCGGCCGACGTCAGCTCGGCGAGGACGCGGGTCGGCTCGTCGGTGCGCACGAGCACCTCCTCGCCGTCCTGCCGGTAGCGGATCTCCGTCTGGAGGTCGGTCGTGGTCAGCTCGCGGGGAGTGCCGACGCGGACAATCCGACCCTCGCGCAGCACGGCCACGCGGTCGGAGAGCTGCTCGGCCTCGTCGAGGTAGTGCGTCGTGAGCAGGACGGTCTTGCCGAGCGAGCGGAGCGAGCGGATCATCTCCCAGGCTGCGCGGCGCGCCTGCGGGTCGAAGCCGGTGGTCGGCTCGTCGAGGAAGACGAGGTCGGGATCGCCGATGAGCGCGATCCCGAGGTCGAGCCGCCGCTTCTGGCCTCCCGACAACGACTTCACCCGCGCGTCCGTTTTCTGCTGGAGACCGACGAGCGCGATCACCTCGTCGACGTCCCGCGGCGCGCGGTAGTAGCCGGCGAAGATCGCGTGGGTCTCGCGCACCGTGAGGTTCGGCCACAGCTGCGACTGCTGCAGGACCACGCCGATCCGCTCGCGGAAATCGGGTCCCGGCCGCTCGGGATCGTGCCCGAGGACACGCACCTCGCCGCCGTCTCGCTTGCGGTAGCCCTCGAGGATCTCGACGGTCGTCGTCTTCCCGGCGCCGTTCGGCCCCAGGAGCCCGAAGACCTCGCCTTCCTCGATCGCGAAGTCGACTCCCCGGACCGCCTCGAGGTTCCCGTAGGCCTTGCGTAGGCCGCTGACCTCGATCGCATGCATCCGCAGCGAAGGGTAGACCGGGCATCCTCGATCCGGCGGCTCCATCGACGTGGCGCCTTCTTGACATAGCCTCCCCGAGGCGTAACCCTCCAGATGCGAGAGGCTGGGAGGGAAGATGAACGTCGAGAGCGCCGAACAGCGGCGAGCGAAACGTGAGTCGCCCTGGACGACGGAGGTCGTCAGGCTGCTCCACGAGTGGTCGGGGAGAGCTGCGGCCAGCGCCGATGCGCACTACGCCCTTTGCACTCGCCTCTCGCGCTCGAACATCCGCTTTGGCGTCCCCGTCGTCGTCCTCACGACCTTTGTCGGGACAAGCGTCTTCGCAACGCTGCAGCACCACGTCAATACGGGGCTCAAGATCCTGATCGGGATGGTGAGCGTCCTCGCGGCCGTTCTCGCGAGCCTGCAGACCTTCCTCCGTTTCGGCGAACGTGCCGAGAAGCACCGCACTGCAGCCGAAGCGTGGGCAGCCCTGCGGCGCGACATGGAGGCGATGATCGCTCTCCACCCGACGTATCCGGAGTCTCGCGGCGACCCCAAGGAAGTCCTCGACAAGCTCCTGCAACGGTTCGCCCAGATCGCCCAGCAGTCACCGGAGATGGGCGAGCAAGGTGTGTGGCGGCCGCAGCGACGGTACAGCGCTTCCGCAGACGAGCCTCGGCCCATCTCGAACGCGAGCGACGCCCCGCAGTTGCCCCAAGGACTCGACGAGGGCGGCTGAGATCGACGCCGCCGTCCGTTCGGGCGGCGCCCACTCCCCTCGCTACAGTCGCCGCGTGGGCATGTTCCGCTACGTCTTCGCCGACGTCTTCACCGACGTCCCGTTCACAGGCAACCAGCTCGCCGTCTTCACCGACGCGCGCGAGATTCCCGAGGAGCGCTTGCAGCCGCTCGCGCGCGAGATCAACTTCGCGGAAACCGTCTTCGTCTATCCCGCGGCAGGAGACGGGCATGCCCGGATTCGCATCTTCACGCCGACGCTGGAGCTGCCGTTCGCGGGGCATCCCGTGCTCGGGACCGCGTTCGTGCTCGGCGGGCCGTTGCAAGTCGACGAGCTCCTGCTCGAGACCGGCGCCGGCGTGGTGCCCATCCGGCTCGAGCGCGACGGCTCGCGGATCGTTTTCGGCTGGATGCGGCAGCCGCCGTTCCCCTACGAGCCGTACGACGACGCCGCACGGCTGCTCGCCCTGCTCGGCGTGGAGGAGTCGGGATTGCCGGTCGAGCTCTATCGGCAGGGGCCGGGCCATGTCCTGATCGAGCTCGAGTCGCCGGAGGCGGTCGCCGCGCTGCGGCCGGACTTCGGCGCGCTGCTGGAGCTCTCGCCGTACGGCACGAGTTGCTTCGCCCGTGACGGAGAAAGCTGGAAGGCGCGCGTCTTCGTCCCCGCCCACGGCGTCCCCGAGGACCCGGCGACCGGCTCGGCCGCGGGGCCACTCGCGCTCCATCTCGCCCGGCACGGCCGGATCGAGTTCGGCGAAGAGATCGAGATCCACCAGGGCGTGGAGATCGGGCGGCCGGCGACGCTGTATGCCGTCGCCCGCTCGCCCGAGGACGTCGAGGTTGGTGGCTCGGCAGTCGTCGTGGCTCGCGGCGAGTTCCGGCTGTGAAGCGGGTCGCCGTCATGGGTGGCTCGTGCGTTGGAAAGACGACGGTTTCCCGCCGGCTCGCCGAGGCGCTCGGCGTGCCCCACATCGAGCTCGACGCCTTGCACCACGATCCCGGCTGGCAGGAGGCTCCGGCCGACGTCTTCCAGGCGCGCGTCCTCGCGGCTTTCGACGCAGCGCCCGACGGCTGGGTCGCCGACGGCAACTACCGCTCCAAGCTCGGCTCGCTCGTGCTCGAGCGCGCCGACACTGCCGTGATCCTCGAACCGCCGTTCCGGGTCGCCTTCGGCCGCGCCCTGCGCCGGACAATCGGCCGGACGATCACGCGCGAGGAGCTGTGGAACGGGAATCGTGAGCAGATCCGGCACTTCTTCACGCGGTACTGGATCCCGTGGTGGGTGCTCCGGACGCACCGGCGCTACGCGCGGGAGGTGCCGCGGCGCGCCGCCCAGCATCCGCACCTCGACGTCGTGCAACTCCGCTCGGAGGACGAGATCGAGCGCTTCGTTCAGTCGATCCAGGCGACCGAGTCGATGTCCGGCAGCTCGAACGAGAGCGACCGCCAGAAGACGCCGCCGTTGGCCGAGACGTAGAGCCGGTTGCGCGCGGCGTAGAGCATCCGGTCGGGATCGTCCTCGGCGACCGCGACCGCGAACCCCGGCGGCAGTCCACCGCCCGCCTCTCGCCAGGTCGCGCCGCCGTCGTTCGAGAGCATGAGCGGCGGCCTCCGCTCGACGACCGCGACCACGGTGGCGCCGGAGCGAGCGGCTGCGACGACGCGTGGGAGTGCCACCTCGGGCCGCTCCACCTCCGGCACCTCCGTGCCTTCGCCGAGCAGGTCGTCGGCCTCGACGTCGACGAGGAAGACGCCCGCCACCGTGCCGACCGCCGCAATCACGGACCTGTCCTTCCTAGTAACACAGTGTTACTAAGTAGCGCTGTGACGAGCGCGCTCGCGCGCCGCGCGGCCGAGATCGGGCGGTGGCCGCCGGCGCGCGCGCTCAGGTACGCGACCGAGAATGCGTCGCCCGCGCCGGTCGGGTCTCCCCTCGCCGGTCGTGCCGTCACGCGCACGACCGCGTCCCGCGTGAGGACGAGCGACCCGCCCACGCCGAACGTCACGACGACCTCCGGCACGCCGAGGCCGCGCAGCTCCTCGAGCTCGGCGCCGTCGAGGATCGCGTGCGCCTCGTCCTCCGACAGCTTGAGGATCGAGACATGGCGGAGGAGCGCACGGTCGAAGTCCCCGTCGAGCGCGAGAGGGCCGACCTGCCGCGCGCGGACGAGCCCGTGGCCGTCGAGCAGCACCCGCCGGCGGTGCGCGATCCGCTCGAGCGTCTCGGGCGGGAAGTCGTCGCGGAGGAGCGGTGCCACGTGCACCCATTCGACCCGTCGCAGCACGCGCTCCGGCTCGTCGTCCACGCTCCACGGCTCGCCGATCGCCTCGACGCGCATCTCGCGGTTGCCGTCGGCGTCGTACCGGAACGAGAAGGACGTCGTCTCGCCGGCCGCCGCGAGCGACACGGGGAGCCCCAGCGCCGCGAGCCTCCGGAGGTACGCGCGCCGCTCGGGCTCGCCGCACTTCGCGGCGACGATCGCCTCCTGCCGGAGGTCGCGCAAGGCCCGCGCCGCGTACCAGGGCCCGCCGCCGATGCGCTCGGCGCGGCCGTCGACGACGTCACGCGACAGAGGGCCGATCACGGCGAGCGGTCGCACGACTCGCAAGCGTAAGGCCGAGCGACAGGACGAAGGCGAGGGCGAAGCTCGGGAGCGAGCCGCCGATCGCCCCCTGTCCGGGATGCGTGTGGTCGACGAGGTCTATCCACCGGTTCGGTCCGACCGGCGCGAGCCACTGGTAGAGGCAGAAGCCCGCGAGCCAGGCGACGATCTGTCCCGGGCGGAACCGAGGGGCACGGAAGGGGTCGCGCTCGCCCGCGATCCACTGCGCGAGCAGCACGCCGAAGAGCGGGACGAAGAACGAGCCGAGCAGGTAGAGGAAGCTCTGGTAGTTGACGAGGTCGATCACGAACGTCCCGGCTGTCGCCACGGCCGCGACGGCGAGGATGAGCGCCCGTTGCGGCACGTGCGGCAGGACGTTCTGCACCGAGACGGCCGCGGAGTAGATGTTCGCGAACGGCTCCTTCGTCTCGTCGACACCGAGAGCGACAAGCGCGAGGGCCGCTCCGACGCCGCCGGCCGCGATGGCCGTGATCACGGAGGGCGCATCCGCGAGCCCGCGGGAGAGGAGCAGGATCGCTCCGAGCGCGTACAGCCACACGTTCGGGATGAAGTAGCCGATCGCGGATCCCCAGAACGCGCCGCGGCCGCTCCGCGAGAAGCGCGTGTAGTCGGCGGCGAGCGGCAGCCACGAGACGGGCATCGCGACGACGAGGTCGACTCCCTGCCAGAAGCTGAGCCCGCCATTCCCGGGCTGCGACCACAGCTGGCCGAGGTTCGCGTCGTGCAGCGTCCACCAGGTGAGGTAGGCGAGTGAGGCGAGCACGACCCAGAGCGCGACGCGCTTCACCCACTCGCGCACGAACCCGATCGGCCCGAGCAGCGCGAGGGCCGTGGCGGCCGCGGCGGCCACGAGCTTCCAGACCCAGAGCGGGCCGTGGACGAGCGCCTGCGCGGCTGTCGCGATCACGAGCACCTCGAAGATCGTCCAGCCGAGGTTCTGGAGGACGTTCAGCGCGGTCGGCAGGTACGAGCCGGCGCGGCCGAGCGGCGCGCGCAGCAGCACCATCGCCGGCACGCCGGCTTCGGCTCCGATCCCCGCCGCGCAACCGAGCATCAGGTTCCCCACGACTCCGCCCACGAGGATCGCGAGCAGAGCGTCCGGCAGCGAGAGCGCGGGGACGAGGAACGCGCCGGCGACGAGCACGAGCAGGCTGAGGCCGAGGCTGCTCCACAGCATCCCGTTCTCCAGGCCGCCGAGCGTCCGCAGCCGCTCGGGAACCGGCGTGATGCCCCAGGCTGGTGCTCTCTCCTCTATCGCTCCTCCCTTCGCCGGCATGACCCGGATCAGGTTCGACGGGTGTGATCTCAGCCGCGTGCGCGGCACCCCGGTACCCCGAGTGTACGAACCGGAGCCGGGGGAACGACGCGCTCGATGGCCGAGCAGCTGACCACACCCCGCGAGCTCCTGGGCGCGTGCCTGCGGCAGATGCTCTGGATCGAGCGGCAGCTGGCCGACGACGTGCTGCCGCGCCTGCGCGAGCAGGCGCACGCGCCGCACCTGCGGGCCGGCTTCGACCGGCACCTCCTGGAGACGGAGTCCCACGTCTCGACGGTGCGCGACGTCCTCGGCGATCTCCACCTTCCCGCCGAGCCCGAGGAGAGCCCCAGCTTCCGCGGCCTCGTCGCCGAGCACGAGCAGCTCGTCGGCCGCGTCGCGGAGGACGACCACCTCCTGCGCGATCTCGCGCACGCGGTCGCTGCCCTCGCGACCGAGCATCTCGAGCTGGCGACGTATGAGTCCCTCGTCAGCCTCGCGGAATCGTTCGGCGAGGAGGAGGCCGGGATCCGGCTGCGCGAGGTGCTGGAGCAGGAGGAGATCGCGCTCGAGCAGGTCGAGAGCGCGCTGGCGAAGCTACTCGCCGAGCAGGTCGAGAGCGCGCGGCTCTAGCTCGGCAGGCGTTAGGCCTGCGTCTGGGTGGGTACCAGACACTCATGGCAACGCGCACGCCGCTGCGCGAGCACCAACGCCACCGGGTGGAGCCGTCCCACGGCCTGATCCACCGAGCCGAGGAGTGGGCCGAGGAGACCGGGTTCGCGCCGGAAGGCGAGCCCGAAGAGGGAGTGCCGTGGCACGCCGTGGTGTTGATCGTCACGTGCCTCGCGCTGCTCACAGCTCTCGAGATCACGGTCGCGTTCGGGATCGCGAAGCTCGTCACCGGGCACGCGTACTGAGCCGTCGCCCGCCTGGCTCGTTGGCGCGTCGTTAGGCGCCCTCCGTACTATCCGTCTCGCTGAGAGTTCGTCGGCTGCGAGTCCACGAGGAGACGAGATGAAGAAGGTCGCTGTCATCGCTGTAGCACTTGTTGCGGCACTCGTTGTCTCAGTGACCAATTGCACTGCCACGGCAGGTGACGCGTCTCACTGTCAATACGGCAAGCTCTTTCGTGGCTGGCAGGGGGTCCATGGGACGATTTACCTGAGGCTGACGATCACGCCCCGTAATCCCACTGCGTGCAGAACCTGGGACGCGAAGTACTTCCAGGGCGGACTGCTCTTTCGCAAGAAGCTCGGAACCGGTGTGAGGCTCTGCAGGCTCCTCGACAAGACGAGCTCTCAGACCGTCACCGTCGCAGTCTTTGCGGATAAGCCGGCAGCGGGCCGTACCTTCTGCCGCAAGTTTCACCCGAGCTGGCCCAGGCTCTAGGGGCGGCCGTAGCGGGCCGCGCGGGCGGCCGCCCCGGGCGCGGCGCCTGCGTCGACCAGGCGCTGCCGCGCCTCGCTCTCGCGTAACACCTGGAGCAGCACCCACACGAGCGCCGGCAGCATCGTGAACGCGCTCTCGACGAGCATCACGCCACCGCCTGCCTTCTGGTCGGCGAGGTGGCCCAGCCCCCACAGCGGGGCGTCGTGCGTGTACGGGGCGTAGTAGACGTGGCTCGACCAGATGAACACCTGCGAGAGGACGAGCATCACGAGCCACATGCCGAGGACGTAGGGGATCTTCCACGGGGCCGTGAACCAGGCCGGCCCCGGCAGCGGCTCGAGCAGCGCGGCCCACATCAGCATCCCGAGCGCGACGAAGAGCGAGTGCTGGAGCGCGTGGATCGCGTCGCTTCGGAGCGCCGCGTCGAACAGCACGGGCAGGTGCCAGAGAACGAAGTTCGCGGCCCAGAGTGGCAGCGCCACCAGCGGATGAGCCAGTACCCGCAGCCGGTGGACGAGCCGCACCCGCAGCAGCGGCCGTAGCAGCCGGCCGTCGAGGCCGAGCACGAGGAGGAGCGCGCCGACGTCGCCGAGCAGCAGGTGCTGGACCATGTGCATCGAGAAGAGGCGCTCCTCCCCGATCGTGTCGATCGGCGACGCGAGCGCGACGAAGAGCGTCAGCAGCCCGGCGGCGAACGCGGCGAGTCGCGGCCACGGCACCGGCCGGCCACGGTGGGCGAGCGTTCGCGCGCGTCGCCAGTAGAGCGCGCCGGCGAGCGCGAGGATCGAGAGCTCGAGTGGGTCGAAGTTCCAGTCGTTCATCGGGTCACGGTTTTTGGTGGGACAGGCTCGGGTACCCGTTTTCCGGATTGATTACGTATCGGGGGACGAAGCCGCGCAGGGGAATCGCGGGAGCTGCGTCGGCGCTCCTCGTGCTGGCTCTCGCGGGCTGCGGTGGCTCGCAGAACGCGCTCAATCCGCACAGTCACGCCGCCACCGACATCGCGAATCTCTTCTGGGTGATGATGGCCGTCTCGTTCGGCGGCCTTGCGCTGATCACGGGCCTGCTCGTCTTCGCGTGGGTCCGGCGCGGGCGGCGCGGCATCGGCGGCGATGCCGCCGACCCGCATCCGGGAGAGAAGCCGGCCTGGTTCGTCGTGCTCGGGATGGGGGTCGTCTTCCCGCTGATGGTGATCGTCGCTCTCTTCATCGTCGGGAACTGGGCGATCATCAAGACGACCCAGGCTCCCGCGGCGTCCAGCACGGACCTGACCGTCGACGCCATCGGCCATCAGTGGTACTGGGAGTTCCGGTATCCGGGAACGAAGGCGGTCACTGCCGACGAGATGCACATTCCCGTCGGCACGCGGGTCAACCTCGTGGCGACGACGGCGGACGTCATCCACAGCTTCTGGGTGCCGGAGCTGAACCGCAAGATCGACACGATCCCGGGGCAGCAGAACCGGATCCTCCTCTACTCGAACAAGGTCGGCGTCTTCCGCGGACAGTGCGCGGAGTACTGCGGGCTGCAGCACGCGCACATGGGGATGCTCGTCGTCGTCCAGCCGAAAGCGCAGTTCCAGGCCTGGCTGAGGAAGCAGGCCGCACCGGCGGCGAAGCCCACCACGGCGGCGGCGCGGCGCGGCGAGCAGGAGTTCCTCGTCGGATCCAGCTCGTGCTCGAGCTGCCACGCGATCCGCGGCACGCCGGCGCGCGGCTTCGTCGGCCCCGACCTCACGCACCTCGCGAGCCGGTCGACGCTCGCGGGCTTGACGATTCCGAACAGCAGGAGCTACCTCGCGCGCTGGATCGCCGATTCCCAGCACTTCAAGCCCGGGAACGACATGCCGAACTTCCATCTGCGCGGCTCGCAGCTCCAGTCCCTCGTCGCATACCTGGAGGGGCTGAAGTAGTGGCCACGACGATCCCGCCTCCGTCCGCTCCCGCCGAGGAGGTGCTCGAGCGCCTCGAGCGGATGTGGCAGTCGCGCCCCGGCGTGCTCGGCTGGCTGATGACGACCGACCACAAGCGGATCGGCCTTCTCTACTTCTGGACGACGCTCGTGCTGTTCGCGGCGGGCGGCGCCGAGGCGCTGCTCATGCGCACCCAGCTGGCCCAGCCGAACCAGCACGTCGTCGGCCCGGCCACCTACGACGAGCTTTTCACCCTGCACGGGGTGACGATGATCTTCTTCTTCATCATCCCGATGACGACGGGGGCGTTCGGGAACTACCTGCTCCCGCTGATGATCGGCGCGCGGGACATGGCCTTCCCGCGCATGAACGCGCTGAGCTACTGGGTCTTTCTCGCGTCGGGGATCTTCGTCTACACGAGCCTCTTCATCGGCCAGGCGCCGAACGCGGGCTGGTTCAACTACGTGCCGCTCGCGAGCGCGAAATACGACCCCGGCCACGCGATCGACTTCTACTGCCTCGGGATCATCTTCAACGGCATCTCGTCGAGTCTGACGGCGGCGAACTTCATCGTGACGATCCTCAAGATGCGGGCGCCCGGGATGTCCTTCAACCGGATGCCGCTCTTCTGCTTCGCCTTCCTCGCAGCGTCCTGGGGGCTGCTGTTCGCGCTGCCCTCGCTGACCGCGGACACGATCTTCCTCTTCCTCGACCGCAACGTCGGCACCCACTTCTTCGACGTCGTGCACGGCGGGTCGATCCTGCTCTGGCAGCACTTGTTCTGGATCTTCGGCCACCCGGAGGTCTACATCCTCATCGTCCCCGCGTTCGGGATAGCCACGGAGATCATCCCGGCCTTCACGCAGCGGCGGGTCGTCGCGTTCCCGCTCGTGGCCGTCGCCGAGCTGCTCGTCGTCTTCATCGGCTTCGGCGTCTGGGCGCACCACATGTTCGCCACAGGGATGCCCACGATCACGGTGATCTTCTTCGCGGCTGCGACCGCCGTGGTGGTGATCCCGAGCACGATCCAGGTCTTCGCCTGGTGCATGACCTTCATCACCGGCAACGCGCGCTTCAAGACGCCGCTGCTCTTCATCGCCGGCTTCATCTTCATGTTCGTCGCCGGCGGGCTGACCGGGATCATGTTCCTCGCGGTGCCGTTCGACCAGCAGGTGACGGACACCTACTTCGTCGTCGCGCACTTCCACTACATCATCTTCGGGGCCGCGGTCTTCCCGATCTTCGGCGGCATGTACTTCTGGTTCCCGAAGGTGACCGGGAGGCTCTACTTCGAGCTGCCGGGCCAGATCAGCTTCTGGATCATCTTCGTCGGGACGAACCTCCTCTTCTTCCCGATGCACATCGTCGGGCTCGACGGGATGCCGCGGCGCAACTACACGTACCCGTCAGGGCTCGGCTGGGGGCCGGACAACCTCGTCGAGACGATCGGCTCGTACATCACGACGGTCGGGATCCTCGTGCTGGTCGTCAACCTCGTGGTCAGCTACTTCCGTGGCGCGCTCGCCGGCCCGGATCCCTGGCACGGGGCGACGCTCGAAT
>Ga0207657_10007468_pt1 | contig 11203 bp, 8 predicted proteins | sample KBSC33metaG_FD_184316 | JGI IMG/M metagenome (GOLD analysis project Ga0207657, IMG submission 184316) | Corn rhizosphere microbial communities from Kellogg Biological Station, Michigan, USA - KBS C3-3 metaG (SPAdes) (version 2) | ecosystem: Host-associated > Plants > Roots > Rhizosphere > Soil ... | reverse complement strand
CCGGAAGCTGTTATTGCCCGCCTAACGTGGCCTGTTTCTGCGGCGGCGGCCCGCCGGCGCAGTGCACCGAGCGCCCAAAGTCACATCCGCGCGGCAAGGGCGCCACGGCGATTGCCGTGGCGCCCTCCAAGTAACACACCTGACAGCGATCAGCTCGACTTCGACGACATCGAAGTCTTCTGCACTTTCCATTTGCCGTCTTCCTTGATCATCTGCGCGGTGCCGGTCGACTTGCCGCCATCCTGTTCAACGCCCTCCAGCGTCAGTTCGGCATGATCGCCAAAGTCCTGGCCGCCGGTGACGGTGACGCTCTTTGGCGCGAATGCTTTCATCATGCCGAGCATCGCCGGGAACTGCGGATCCTTGCGGTCTTTCTGCATCTGCTCGGCCTGTGCCTTGGACACTGTCGCCAGCATCGCGTCGATATCGCCTTTCTGCATCGCCGCGACGTTCGCCTGCAGCACCTTGCCGAGCTCGCCGCCGCCCGCGGGAATCGCCTTGCCGCCTTGCGCAACTGCTGCCGTGGACGCAGCGGACGGCGCAGGCGCCGCGCCGGGCTTCGCATAGGAGAGATCGAATGTGAAGTCGCAGGAGATATCGTCGCGGGCTTTGCCTTTCAGGACGTAGTGTCCGGCCGCGCCTTTGGCATCGTTGCGCGTCAGCTTGAGGTCGCCGAACGCCGTGCCGCCTTGCGAGATGTTGCTGCCGGGCGGCAGGTAGGCGTAGATGTTCGTCACCCCGCCATCGCCAAGTGTGATGCGCACTTGGCCGGCATCATCGACTTTCCAGACCTGTTCGCGCAGTTCATCTTCGGCGTCTTTGGCCGCGGCAATCTTGCCGGCATCGAGCTTGAGCGAGGCCACCGCGACTACCGTTTCCTTCTTGTCCGGCTCGAAATGGTCCGGATGCTGGTAGATCACGCCGTCGACGAGGGCAAGTTTCTTGTCCTTGTATATGCAGCTGCCGCTGACCGCGGCAAGCGCGAAAACGGGCAGTGCGGCACAACTGGCGGCCAGTACACATTGGAAGACGAGCTTGGACATGGCGATTCTCCGGATTCCCAGGTTGGGTATTGGATGAAATGCGCGACGGCGCTGCAATCGAACGTCCGGGCCGCCAAAACACGAACTTTTAATGCTCTTCCGGGGTAAAGTAACCGTATGTACCTTGAGTATTACGGCCTCAAAGAGGTCCCGTTCTCGATTACCCCCGATCCGCGCTACGTGTTCCTCTCGGAACGCCATCGCGATGCGCTCGCACACCTGCTCTATGGCATCGGCAAGGGTGGCCGCGGCGGTTTCGTGCAGCTGACCGGCGAAGTCGGCACCGGCAAGACAACATTGTCGCGACTGCTGCTCGAACAGTTGCCTGAGAACACGCGCGTCGCGCTCGTGCTCAATCCACGCATCTCCTCGGTGGAGATGCTCGAAACGATTTGCGAAGAACTCAAGCTCGACATCGTCGAACAGCGCGGCAGCGTCAAGGGTTTGGTCGATGCGCTCAACACCTATCTGCTCGACGCATACGCGCAAGGTTTGCGTGTCGTGCTGATTGTCGACGAAGCGCAGGAATTGTCGATCGAGTCGCTGGAACAGGTGCGGCTACTGACGAATCTGGAGACACCAACGCAGAAATTGTTGCAGGTGATCCTGCTCGGACAACCTGAGCTGCGCGACAAGCTGCATCAACCGCAGCTGCGCCAGCTCGCGCAGCGCATCACTGCGCGCTACCACCTGACGCCGCTCGACCGCGGCGAGACCGAAGCGTATGTGCGCCATCGCCTCGCCGTCGCCGGCGCCGTGCGTTCGCCGTTTTCCCGGCTTGGCCTGCGCGCGTTGTACCAGCGCTCCGGCGGCATTCCGCGTTTGATCAACGTGATCGCGGATCGCGCGCTGATGGCGGGTTTCGCGCGCGAGCAGGATTCGATCGGCGAACGTCTCGTTGACCGCGCCGCCGACGAAACCCTGCCCGGCACGGCGCGCTACTGGATGCATCGCTATGGGCGCTGGGCAGCGGCGGCAGCCGTCATCGTGCTGGCGCTCGGCGCGTGGACTTATTTCCAATGGCAGCCGGCGCCGCCGGCGGCGCTGACGCCAGCGCAGGCGACACCCGTCCCGGTCAAGCACGACGACTCTCTGGCTCAGCTGCGCGCGACCGTTGCTCGCAATGCCGAGTCCGATCTGAGCGCGTGGACGCAGTTGCTCTCGCGCTGGCAGGTCAATTCCAGCGAGGTATCGGTACGCGACGCCGCGCGCTGTCCGAACCTGATTGCGGCCGGTGTCGGCTGTGTGCATGGCTCGGGTACAATCGACCAATTGGCGCGTTTTGATCGACCGCTGATCCTGCAGCTGCATGACGGCAACATGCATGCCGATGCGTTGCTGCAGGATGTGGACAAGCAACGCGTGCGCTTGACGCTCGGCGGCGAAAACCACTTGCTGACCAAGGCCGAGCTCGCCGGTGTGTGGAATGGTGAATTCAGTGCGGTCTGGCGCGTGCCGGCGGAAGTGCCGTCGACGCTGCGCCAAGGCGATGCCGGACCCGGTGTGGCTTGGGTCAAGGCGCGTCTGGCGCACATGGACGGCAAGGCCGCGGATGCCGGTCCGGCGTATTTCGACGCTGCGCTGGAAACGCGCGTGCGTACTTTGCAAACCGCTTACGGCATCAAGCCCGACGGCGTCGTCGGACCGGAAACCTTGTTCGCATTGTCGGCGTTGGACGATGCCGGCCCGCATCTGTACCGCAATATTGAGTAGTATACTTTTATAAATTTATGTCGTTAATTCTTGAAGCCCTGAAAAAATCCGAAGCCAAGCGCCGGCTCGGCGAAGCGCCCAACCTGGGCACGCCGTTCACGGCGCCGCGCCGTCGCAGCGGTGCGCTGCCCCTGCTGTTCATCGCGATCGTTGCAGCGGGCGTGTTCGGCTGGTGGTATCTGCGCAAGCCGGCGCCTGCGCTCGTCCGCACCGCCGTCGTCGACGCGGGCGCCCAGAACACCGCGCGGCCGAGCACGACTGCAGCCGCGACTGCGCCGAAAGCCGTCACGCCGGCTGCCGCACCCGCGGCCACGGCGCGCGCGCAGGCGAGCGCCGCGACGCCCGCGGCTGCCGACAACGCAACGAACGCGCCGGTCAAAGTCGACGATGCGTCGAAATGGGTGCCCATGGGCCCCGGCAATTCGCGAAATCGTGGCGCGATGCAAGCCGGACGCAAGCTGCCGCCCAACATGCATCGCTTGGCACCGGCGGCAGCGAAGGCGCCGGCTGGCACCGCCGAACCACAGGTCGCCACCGCGACAGCCACGCCGACGCCGGTCACGGCAAAACCAACGGCTGGCGCCGCCGCACCGCAGGTCGCCACCGCTGCGGCCACGCCGACGCCAGTCACGGCAAAACCAACGGCTGGTGCCGCCACACCACAGGTCGCCACCACGGCAGCCACGCAGACGCCAGTCACTGCAAAACCGGCGGAGATGCACGCGGTCGCCCAGCCGGCAGGGGCCACAGCCGCCGCCAAGGCAGCCAAAACACCGGGCCTGCCCGACGTTGCGCCCGCGACAGCCAAGCCAGCTGCCCAGGCCGAACCCGCACAGACCAGCGCAACTCCGGCTGCGCTCAAGAGCGATGTGCCGTTCTATTACGAATTGCCATTCGCGTTGCGCAAGTCGCTGCCCCCGCTGCGCTTGTCGATGCATGTCTTCGCCGGCGATCCCCGCCAGCGCTTCGTCATTCTCAACGATTCGAGGCTTGCCGAAGGCGAAAAGACGTCGGACGACGTCACTCTGCGCGAGGTGCGCAAAGACGGTGCCGTACTCGAGTTCCAGGGCCAGCGCTTCTTTTTCCCGCGCGACATGTAGCCGCGGCTGTGTTTGTCCGCGTCGAACACAGCCGCAAACAGCAGGTACCGTGGGCGACGATCACGATCATCGTGATCTGCGTGGCGATGTTCCTGTGGTTGTCGATCATGCCGCCGGAAGCGCGTACACCCGTGCTGCAGCGTTGGGGCACAGTTCCCTCGCGCTTGTTCGACGCACAGGTGCCATTGGCGCAGCAATGGCTGGAACTAAGGCCGGCGCGCTTGACGACGGCACTATTCATCCACATCGGCTGGCTGCATCTGATCGGCAACCTGCTGTTCCTGATGATCTTCGGCTTGTCGGCTGAGCGCGTGCTTGGTTCGCCGCGATTTCTTTTGTTGTTTCTTGCCGGCGGCGCCACGGCGAATCTGATCGGCGCGGTGACGCTGGCCTCGGCGAATGCGCCGATCGTGGGATCCAGCGGTGCGGTCTCGGCGATCGTCGGCGCCTACTTTGCGCTGTTCCCGCGTGCGCGGCTCGGACTGGTGCTGCCGCTCGGATTGTTCCTGGAATTCGTGCGCGTCCCGGCGCCGGCGCTGATCGGCTTCTGGATCCTGCTGCAGTTCCTGTTCACCTTCGTCGGCCCGGCCTACGGCGCGGTGGCCTGGTGGACGCACATAGCCGGATTCGGCTTCGGTATCCTTTTCGCACTGGTATCGAAGCCGGCGATTGCGCGCAGGTTGCGGCAATGAGTAAAAGCTGGATCCCGTGTCATCGGCCATCCTTGGCCTGCACGGGATGAGTTCATCCTGAACTCAGTTTTTCGTCGCGGCCGCCGTGTTCTTGACCGTGTCGTTCGGCAGATGCCGCAGGGCCAGGCCCTTGAGCAGGTTCATCGCTTCGCTCAGCGCGTAATCGTCGAGATTTTCACGCGCACGCGAGTTGCCGGCGACACGATCCTTCTCGTGCTCGCCTTTGAGGTGATTCGGCAGATCCTTCTCGCCGCTGATCAGCGACGGCGCCGAGTCACGCACGCTGAGCTTGAGATCCTGCAGTTCGATGTCCGGCTCGATGCCCGCGGCCTGGATCGATGTGCCGCTCGGCGTGAAGTAGCGCGCGGTCGTGAGCTTGACGGCATGGCTGTCGTCCAACGGCAGCACGGTCTGCACCGAGCCTTTGCCGAATGTGCGGCGCCCCATGATCAGCGCGCGATGATTGTCCTTGAGCGCGCCCGCGACGATCTCGGCGGCCGATGCGGTGCCGTTGTCGACGAGCACGACCATCGGCGCGCCATCGAGCACGTCGCCTGGTGTCGCGCTGAAGCTCAGTTCCGACTGCTTCATGCGCCCGCGCGTGCTGACGATGGTGCCGTTGTCGAGAAAGTCATCACTGATTTCGACTGCCGAAGTAAGCAGGCCACCCGGATTCGTACGCAGATCGAGTACGGCGCCGCGTACCGGCCCGTTCTTCTTCAGAAGTTTGGCCAGCTTGGTGCGCAGCTCGTTGCCGGTGTCTTCCTGGAACTGCACGACGCGGATGTAGATGTAGCCCGGATCGAGCTGGCGCACGCGCACGCTGGCGACGCGGATTTTCTCGCGCGCCAATACGAGATCTTCCGGCGCGCTGGCGCCTTCATGCAGCACGCCCAAGGTGACCTTGCTGCCGGGCTTGCCACGCAACAGCGTGACCGACTGATTCGCGTTGTCGGACGTGATCGTCGTCTCGTTGATGCGCGTAATGATGTCGCCCGGCTTGATGCCGGCGCGCTCGGCGGGCGACTCGTCGATCGGCGAGACCACGCGCAGGTTGCCGTTGGCCGTGATCACTTCCAGACCGAGACCTTCGTAGCTGCCGCTGGTGTCCTCGTTGAGCTCCGCCATTTCGTGCGGCTCGAGGTATTCGCTGTGCGGATCGAGTCCGGCCAGCAGGCCGTGGATCGCATTCTGCATCAGCACCTTGTCGTCGACCGGTTCGACGTAGCCTTGCTTGACCAGATTGAAAACTGCGGTGAACGCGCGAATGTCATCCATGCTCACCGCCGGCTTCGGCGGATTCTGCGTTTGCGCCGGCGGCGCCGATTTGGCGTCATCGGCCTGGGCGGCAAACGACGCGAGCGAAAGGAGAATTGCAGACAACAGAGCGCGTGAGGTCATGGGTAAAATTTGCTATGTTTTCAGGGCAAGCAGGAGGTAAAAATTACGCATAAACACGTAACGGAATTAGTATAGTCCTTCATGTGTAATGGCAATGTGAAATGCACTGCAAATCGAGCGAAAAAGACCAAGCGCATTTCATTTTGCAGGGTGCATCCAAGCCGCCGGATCGATTGGTTTGCCGTCGCGGCGCAATTCGAAGTACAGACCTGCCGTCTTGCGCCCGCCGCTGTCGCCACTCGTCGCGACCACTTCGCCGGCATCGACCCAATCGCCGGCTTCCTTGAGCAGGGTTTCGTTGTAGCCATACAGGCTCAGATACCCTTCGCCGTGATCGATGATCAGCAACAATCCATAACCTCGCAGCCAGTCGGCGTAGACCACGCGCCCATGCGACACCGCGCGCACTTCACTGCCGTCCTTCGCCGCGATCAACACGCCCTGGCTGCTGCGCTCCCCATCCACGGCTGTCGCGCCGAAACGCACGACGACCTTGCCGCGCAACGGCCAGTTCAGACGTCCGCGCAAATCCGCGAACGGTTCCGCACCGACCAGGTGTTGGGGAATGTCGGCGAAGATGTCGCGTAGCTTCGCCAGCAGATCGACCAACGCTTTTTCGTCTTTGCCCAACGCGGCAAGCCTGGCTGTTTGATCCTTCAGCGCGGCGTCAAGTTCCCCAAGGAGCAGGTGGCGCTGCTCGCGCTCGCCATCAAGCCGTTGTGCCTGGATTGCGCGCTCGTCGCGCGAAGCTTTCAATGCAACCGTTTCGCGTTCGATATCGGCCTGCAATTGCGCGAGTGCCTGCAGATCCTCAAGCAGCCCGTCGATCTCATGCACGCGTGCCCGTTCGAAGTAGCGATAGTAGGCGAGCATGCGACTGATATCGTCGATGTGATCCTGTGCGAGCAGCAGTTTCAACTCCTCGTCGCGGCCCATCGCATAGGCTGAACGCAACAATGCCGCCAACGCATCGCGTTGGTCCTTCAGCTTCACGTCGAGCGCCGACTGTTGAACGAGCAGACCATCCAGTTTGGCTTGCTGACCGGACAATTGCTGATCGATGTTGCGCACCGTTTTGGCGAGCGCGGCGATTTTCAGGTCCGCGTCACGCAAGGCGTTTGTGGCATCGTTGCGCTTGGCCGCGGTGGATCTTTGTTCCTCGGCCAGTTTGTGGATCTCGACGCGGATCTGTTCGAGCTTCTGCTTGGTTTGAGCTTCCTGCACGCCGTGCTGGTCGCCGGACTCCTGCGCATGGGCGCTGACCGCGAGCAACCCACACAAGAGCAGAGCTTGCGTTGTTCGGGCGCGCATCAAGAAAAGCAAAAGAATGCCGACAAATTCAATCGAAACTGACCAACGAGCGTCCGGTCATCTCGGCAGGTTGCGGCAATGCCATCAGCGCCAACACTGTCGGCGCCAAATCGCGCAACGCCCCACTTTGCAAATGCGCCTTGCGTCCGACATAGACCAGCGGCACCGGCCCGACGGTATGCTGCGTGTGCGGCTGGCCGTCATCGGCGCGCATCATTTCCAGATTGCCGTGATCGGCGCTGATCAGCATTTCACCGCCGGCATCGTGGATGGCGTCGGTCAATCGGCCGAGCGCCACGTCAATCGCTTCGACGGCCTTGATCGCCGCGTCGAGTTTGCCGCTGTGCCCGACCATGTCGGCATTGGCGAGGTTGCAGACGATGAAATCGTATTGCCGGCCGGCAATCGCGGCGACGAGTTTTTCGGTCACCTCCGGGCAACTCATCTGCGGCTGCAGATCGTAGGTGGCCACTTTCGGACTCGGGACGAGAATGCGATCTTCGCCTTGGTAGGGTTCTTCCCGGCCACCGGAAAAGAAGAATGTGACGTGCGCATATTTTTCCGTTTCGGCGATGCGCAATTGATGCAAGCCCAGGTTCGACAGGTATTCGCCGAGCGAGTTGCGCAGCGATTGCGGCGGATACGCGACCGCGCTGACGGCGAGATCGTCGCTGTATTGAGTCAGGCTGACGAACGCGGCGAGCCGTATGGAGCGAGCGCGTTCGAAGCCGCTGAACGTCGGATCGACGAAAGCCTGCGTGAGTTGGCGCGCGCGGTCGGCGCGGAAATTCATGTAGATGATCGCGTCGCCATCGGCAATTCTGGCACCACTTCCGATCAGCGTCGGCTTGACGAATTCGTCTGTCTCGCCGCGCGCGTATGCGGCCTGCAGCGCAGCGACGCCATCCTGGGCATGGAATTGCGCTTTCCCCTCCGCAATCGCATCGTAAGCGAGCTTGACGCGATCCCAGCGCTTGTCGCGATCCATCGCGTAATAGCGCCCGCTCACGCTGGCGATGCGCGCGTTGCCGAGCTTGTCGCAGCGCGCCTGCAGTTTCTCCAGCGATGCGCGCGCACTTTGCGGCGGGGTGTCGCGGCCGTCGAGGAATGCGTGCACGGCGACTTTCGGCACGCCTTCGCGCTGGGCGAGATCGAGCAAAGTGAAAATGTGCTGTTCGCTGCTGTGTACGCCGCCGGGGCTGAGCAAGCCGAACACATGCAGCATGCCGCCGGATTTCCTTGCCGCCGCGCATGCCGAGAGCAGCGCTGCGTTCTTGAAAAAACTGCCGTCGGCAATTGCCGCGTCGATGCGCGTCAGATCCTGATAGACGATGCGGCCGGCGCCGATGTTCATGTGCCCGACTTCGGAGTTGCCCATCTGCTCGTCGGGCAGGCCGACGTAATGACCGTGGGTCTGCACCAGCGTGTGCGGATACTGCGCGAGCAATCGGTGCCAATTCGGCGCGTTGGCGAGAGCAATCGCGTTGTTGTCGCGCGCCTCGCGGTGGCCCCAGCCATCCAGGATCAGCAGCAGTACGGGTTTGGGTCGGCTCACGGCGGTTCCGTTCGCTAAAGGTCCATGGTAACGAAATAGATACCGGCCTTAAACCTTGGCACACTTGGGCCGCATCCAAGCGGCATCCATCAGGAGATGATCATGTTGCGCTACGCCCTGTTCTCACTGCTCGTTCTCAACACCGCCGCCATTGCCGCCGGCAACGAAGACCTCGATATCGACAAGGTCAACGGCAGCATCCATGTGCCGGACAACGCCACCTCCGGCAAGTTGAGCACGGTCAATGGCGGCATCCGCATCGGCTCGGGCGCGCATGCGAAGAGCGCGGAAACGGTGAACGGCGGCATCGATGTCGGCGCCAACGCCACGCTGGAATCGCTGGAAACCGTCAACGGCGGCCTGCGCGTCGGCGAGAAAACGAAGATCGCCAAGACTGTGGAAACCGTGAACGGTTCGATCACACTCGATGCCGGTGTGGACGTCGCCGGCAAGCTCAGCAACGTCAACGGCGGCATTCGCCTCGACAACGCGCACGTCGGCGGCGGCATCGAGACGGTATCCGGCGACATCGACGTCGGTGCCAATTCACGCGTCGAAGGCGGCATCCTCGTCGAAGCCGATCACAGCTGGTTCCGCGTCGGCTCCGGCCGTCTGCCACGTATCGTCATCGGCCCGCACGCCACGGTGCAGGGAACTCTCAACTTCAAGCGCGACGTGGAGCTCTACGTCAGCGACAGCGCGACCATCGGCAATGTGCAAGGCGCGAAAGCGGTGAAGTTCAGCGGCGACCGGCCGTCTGCGGAAGCCAGGTAATGTGAACCGCGGCGCTGGCCCCGGCGCCGCAGCCTTCCTACAATCGGCGTCTGCCTGAATGGAGACGCCGATGCGTCATTTGCTGGTTCCCGCACTCGCCTGTTGCCTGCTCGCTGCTTGTGACGAGCCGCCGCCAACCCCGCCCAAAACAACCGCCGCGCCGCAACGCGAGCCGATCAAAACCACTCGCGCCGGCCATTTCTCCGCGGCGATCCGCGCCGAAGATTTCGCCGGTTACGTGCAGCGTCTCGCCTCGGATGAATTCGAAGGCCGCAAACCCGGCACGATCGGCGAACGGGCGGCCACCACTTATCTGATCGAGCAATTCCAGACGATGGGTCTGAAACCGGGCAATGGCGACAGCTACCTGCAAGATGTGCCGGCCATCGAAACGACGCTGCTCGACGGCGACAAGGTCACGCTGGACATCGCCTCCGGCGGCAATGTGGAAAAGTATAAATACCGCGATGACGCGATCGTCGGCACCTTGCAAGGCAAGGGCGACGTCGAGCTGAAGGACAGCGATCTGGTTTTCGCCGGCTACGGCGTGGTCGCGCCGGAATACCAATGGAACGATTACGCCGGCCTCGACGTCAAAGGCAAGACGGTCGTCGTGCTGATCAACGATCCGGGCTTCGGCAACGGCGACGAAGCCTTGTTCAAAGGCAACGCCATGACCTACTACGGCCGCTGGACTTACAAGTTCGAGGAAGCGGCGCGCCAGGGCGCCGCCGCGTGTCTGATCGTGCACGACACCAAGGGCGCCGGTTACGGCTGGTCGGTCGTCGTCAACAGCTGGAGCGGCCCGCAATTCGGTCTGCCCGTGAGTGAAGATTCGGCGCCACGCCTGCCGGTCGCCGGCTGGCTCACTGCTGATGCCGCGCACCGGTTGTTTGCCCAAGCCGGTGCGGATTTCGATGCACTGAAAAAATCCGCCGACCTGCGTGGCTTCAAGGGCTCTGCGCTCGCCGCGAAACTTTCGATCGCATTCCACAACCAGATTCGCAATGTGTTGTCGACCAACGTGCTGGCATTGCTGCCGGGCAGCCAGCGTGCCGACGAGGTGCTCGTGTATTCGGCGCACTGGGATCATTTCGGCCGCGATCCGAATCTGCAAGGCGACCAAATCTACAACGGCGCCGTCGACAACGGCACCGGCGTCGCGGCGCTGCTCGAAATCGCCGATGCGTTTGCGCATCAGACTCCGCCGCCGCAGCGTTCGATCCTGTTTCTTGCAACGACGCTGGAAGAAGCCGGACTGCTCGGTTCGCGTTATTACGTTTTGCATCCGCTTCGGCCGCTGGCCAAGACCGTTGCCGACATCAACATGGACGAATTGATCCCGTGGGGTCGTACACACGACATGGCGGTCATGGGACTGGGCCAATCGCAGATGGACGACTATCTGCGCGATGCACTCAAGCCGGCGGGCCGCGTCATCACCGCTGACGAGGAACCGGAAAAAGGGTTTTTCTATCGCTCCGACCAGCTCAACTTCGCGCGCGCCGGCGTGCCCGTGCTGTTCGCGCGCGGCGGCTTCGACAAGCTCGACGGCGGCAAAACGGCCGGCAAGGCGGCCTACGACGACTTCACCGCGAATCGCTATCACAAAAC
>Ga0207657_10007467_pt1 | contig 11207 bp, 9 predicted proteins | sample KBSC33metaG_FD_184316 | JGI IMG/M metagenome (GOLD analysis project Ga0207657, IMG submission 184316) | Corn rhizosphere microbial communities from Kellogg Biological Station, Michigan, USA - KBS C3-3 metaG (SPAdes) (version 2) | ecosystem: Host-associated > Plants > Roots > Rhizosphere > Soil ... | reverse complement strand
ACGATCATGCGCATGATCTTGGGGTCGTAGCCGTTGGCCTTGGCCTCGGCGTAGACGTCGCGGACATCGTCGGCGATGCCCTTCTTCTCTTCCTCCAAGCGCTCGATCCGCTCGATGAACAGCCGCAGCTGATCGGCCGCGACGGTACCCTCCGCCATGCTTGATGAACTCCGCTAATTTGACTGGTCGAGCGGGCTCTAGCGGCTTGAACGGCCATATCAAGCGACTAAGGCGGCAGCTGTGACCGAAACGCTTGCTCCCCGCTCCCGCAAGGTGAAGATTCTCGCGACGCTGGGTCCCGCGACCAGCACCCCGGCGATGATCCGCAAGCTGATGCTCGCCGGAGCCGACGCTTTCCGGATCAACATGAGCCACGGCGACCAGAAGACCAAGGCGAAGCTGGTCGAGCATATCCGCGCGCTCGAGAAGGAATTCCACCGCCCGACCACCATCCTGTTCGACCTTCAGGGGCCGAAACTCCGGGTCGGCCAGTTCGAGGGCGGGCGGACGGTGCTCGAAAAGGGCGAGCGCTTCATTTTCGACCGCGACGACAAGGCCGGTGATGAAAGCCGCGTGCAGCTGCCTCACGCCGAGCTGTTTGACTCGGTCAGGCCCGGCACGAGAATCCTGATCGACGACGGCAAGGTTCGCCTCAACGTGCTCGAGGCGGACGCCGGCCGGATCATCACCGAAGTGCGGGTCGGCGGAGCGGTTTCGGACAACAAGGGCGTCAACGTCCCCGATGTCGTCGTGCCGATCCCCGCACTGACCGACAAGGACCGCGACGACCTCCAGTTCGCGCTCGAGCAAAGAACCGACTGGATTGCCTTGTCGTTCGTCCAGCGCCCCGAGGACGTCGCCGAGGCCCGGGCGCTGATCGGCGAGCGCGCGGCCTTGCTCGCCAAGATCGAGAAGCCGGCGGCGATCGACCGCCTCAATGACATCATCGCGCTTGCCGACGCGGTGATGGTCGCGCGTGGAGACCTCGGCGTCGAGCTTCCGCCCGAGCAGGTGCCGCCGCTGCAGAACAAGATCGTCGCCACCGCGCGCCAGTTCGGCAAGCCGGTGGTGGTCGCGACCCAGATGCTCGAATCGATGGTGACCTCGCCCACGCCGACGCGCGCCGAGGTGAGCGACGTCGCCACCGCGATCTATGACGGCGCCGATGCGGTGATGCTGTCGGCGGAAAGCGCGACCGGCCAATATCCGTGCGAAGCGGTGCAGATGATGGACCGCATCGCCGTCAGCGTCGAAAGCGATCCCAGCTACCAGGCGCGGATCCACTTCACCCAGACGCGGCTCGAGCCGACCACCGCCGACGCGCTTGCCGGATCGGCCCGTCAGATCGCGCAGACGGTCTCGGCGACGGCGATGGTCTGCTACTCGAGCTCGGGCGCGACTGCCCGCCGCATCGCGCGAGAGCGCCCGCCGGTGCCGTTGCTGGCGATGAGCGCGTCGCTGCATACCTCGCGAAGGCTTGGGCTCTTGTGGGGTGTCCATGCCGTCCACACGCGCGACGTCTCGAGCTTCGAGGAGATGGTCGAGAAGGGCAAGCGCATGGCGCTGCGCCACCAGTTGGCGAAGGGCGGCGACCGGATCGTGCTGATGGCCGGAATCCCGTTCGGGACCGCGGGCTCGACCAACGTGCTGCATGTCGTCCGGCTGATCGGCGACGAGCTCGAGCGTCACCAGGCAGAGAAGGCTTAGCGCGGAAGCAGCAGCGGCACCTCGTCGGCGATTTCACGGGCGAGGAAGCCAATCGGGCCGACCTTCTTCGCCAGCGCGGCGCCGGCCTCGCCGTGAAGCCACACGGCCCAGAGGAGGGCGTTGAGCGGCTCGGCGCCCCGCGCCAGCAGCCCGCCGACGATGCCAGCGAGCACGTCGCCACTGCCCGATACGCCGAGCCCGGGAGCGCCGCCGTCATAGGTCCAGACGTGGCCCTCCGGCGTTACCACATGGCTGGTGACCCCCTTCACCAGGACGAGCGACCGGTAGAGCTCGGCGGCGCGGCGCCCGCAGCCGACCGGATCGCGCTCGATCCTGTCCTCGTTGCAGTCGAGCAGGGAGGCGAGCTCGCCCGAATGAGGAAGGAGAATGGGCGTGTCTCGACGCTCGTGATCGAGCGGCTGCAACGCCCGGAGCAGCGCGGCATCGAGCGTGATGCGGGCGTCGCTTGCAAGCAGGGCCTCGGCGACGTTGGCGGAGCTCTCATTGGGAGCCATGCCTGGGCCGGCGATGACGGCATCGACCTCGCTCGCCTGCTCTGCAAGACGTTTGACCGCGGCCCGGGCAAAGCCGCCCTCGTCGTCCTCGGGAAGTCCGACCACCATCGCTTCCGGCATCGCGATTCCCAATTCGACCGCGATGCTCTCCACGGTCGCAATCCGAAGCTTGCCCGCGCCGGCGCGCATCGCCGCCGTCGCCGCAAGGAGCGCTGCGCCTGGCACCTCTCGGCTTCCGGCGACGACCAGGATGCGGCCCTTCGTCTCCTTGTCGCCGTCGATGACCGGGGGCAGCGGATGCGCCTTTAGCGCCGAGCGGTCGAGCTTCACCGCGTTCCCGCCATCGCGTCAGGCGCCGAGGTCTTGGGGGCGCCTTCGGCTTCCAGTGGCGCGCCATGGTTCCACAGCTCGAGCGCCGCCACGCATCGCCCTTCGGCATCCGGCTCGAACTGGTAAGCGGCGATGCCGCAGTTTAGCACCTCGGCCTGTTTGTCGATCGCCAGGATCGCCTGCTCATCCAGCTCCTCGAGGATGTAGCGAAAGCAGAGCACCACGACCTGGTGGCAGACGATGAGCACCCGCCTGTTGCAATAATGGAGGTTGATGGTGTTCATCGCCGAGCGGAGACGCAGGATCACGTCGGCCCAGCTCTCCCCGCCCGGCGGCCGATGGTAGAATTTGCCGAGGCGCCGGCGGTGCGCCGCTTCCTCGGGGAATTTGTGGCGGATGCCGGCGGTGGTCAGCCGGTCGAAGATCCCGAACTCGCGCTCGCGCAACCGCTCGTCGACGATGGTGCGCGCCGGACCCCCGGCAAGCGCGCCCTGCTCGCAGATGATCGCGGCGGTCTGCTTTGCACGGATATAGGGCGAAGAGAGGATGATCTCGGGCCGTTCGCGTCGCGGCAATGCGGCGAACCAGCGCCCCGCGGCCTTGGCCTGCTCTTCACCGAGCGTGGACAGCGGGACGTCGACGTCGCGCATGTCGATATCGATCTCGTGCGCACCGGCCTCGTCGGCGGCGTCGCGCGCGACATTGCCCTGGCTTTGGCCATGCCTGACGAGCCACAGCCGCTCGGGCCAATTCTGGCGCATTGCCGTTCTCCTCGACCGGCTCAAAGCATCAGCGCCGCGATTGTGCCAGACTAGCGGTCGCGGTCGATCACGTCGCCATGAGTAGCGAAGTCGCTCAGTGCCTGGTCGAGTGGGCGCAGCAGCAGCCCGCGCCGGCTGCTGAGGCTGGTGTCCGCACGTTCGGCATCGTCCGCGCGGCGGACCAGCCGAATTGTCGCCCGATCCAGCTTCGCCCCGGCCGCCGCCTCGCGCGCCAGCTCGTGCCAGCTAATGGCGCCCTGGTTGGTGAGGTGCCAAATTCCGCTTTCATCATCCAGCAGCAGGTCGAGCGTCGCATGGACGAGATCGGGGACGTAAGTCGGCGAGACGATCGTGCGGTCGCTGGCGACGACCTCCTCGCCCCGCTTCAGTTTCTCGATCGTGTCGAACAGGAAATTATACTTGTCCCATGGCCCGAAGAAGGCGCTGGTGCGGATGATCAAGGCATCCGCGTCGATCGCCAGCAGGCGCGCTTCGGCCTCGGCCTTGCTGCGGCCATAGGCGCAGGCCGGCGCAGGCTCGTCGGGCTCGAGGTACGAGCGGCCGAGCTTGCCGTCGAACACCAGGTCCGACGAGAAAGTCACGAGGGGAATGCCGGCCGTCTTGCACGCACGCCCGAGCAACTCGGGGCCGGTGGCGTTGATCGCCAGGCACTCGTCGAACCTCTCGTCCGCTTCCCAGGTGCGCACGAAGCCGGCGGTGTTGATGATCGCCCACGGCTTGTAGCGCTCGAGCGCGGCGGCGATCGAGGTTTCGTCGGTGATATCGAGCTCGGCGCGGGAGGTCAGGACGTGGTGCAGCCCGCGGTGCGCGCAGATGCGCGCGAAGGCTTGTCCAAGCGTGCCGGTCGCGCCGGTGATGAGGATGGGCCGAACGGCGTTCGTCAGGCGCCTGGGAAGCATGTGGTAGCTCGGCCGGGCGTGGGTACGGCCCGGGCGTTTCCACCAGCCCGGCAGGTCGAGCACGGGGTGGTCGATCCGCTCGCCGCGTCCAAGCTGGGCCGCGGTCTTCGCGAGCAAGGTCGGACGCGGCGCTTCCCCGCGCGTGTCGAATCCGCCGACGTCGTAGGCGCCCTCGCGGCGGGTCAGCAGCGAGCGCCAGTCCATCATGCCGAACAGCGCCCACAAGGTCACTGCGCGAACGTCGACCCCGTCGCGTCGCGCTGCTTCGGCCTCGGTCCAGACCTGGTGCAGCCAGCGTACCTGTTCGTCGCGCGTGCAGCCGTGATGAACCTCCGTGATGGCGATCGGAATGCCGTATCGCTCCCAGGTTTCCTGGAGCCGCAGGCGCGGCCCTAGTTGGGGCATGAGCTTGGCCATCCTGACCGCCTCGATGTCGACGTAGCGGTCGCGGCCGTTGGAGCCCGGTTGGACCTTCGGGAAGCGCTCGAGGCGATGGTCGAGATAGCGTTCGCTGGTCAGATAATGGTCAAAGCCAAGGACATCGGGCGTACCGGCTCCGCTGGCCAGCTCTGCGAGGACGTCCTCGGACGCGGCCTTGTTGCGCAGCCATTGGTAGAAGCGATGCCCGGGTACGACGCGCCCGGCGAGCAGGTCGAAGGTGAGCCAGCGCCGCTCGTTCTCATGTTCCGCCTGGTATTGCAGCTTCTCGGTCGCGAAGCTCTTGCCGATGTCTTCGCTCGTAATCAGCTTCGCGCCGGGAATGACGCGCCGGATCGCCTCGATCGAGCGCTTGATGGCCAGGCACTGGTTCACCAGCGCCCGGAAGGCTGCGTCGATGTCGCGCTTGTGCGGGTACCAGTGCCCGTAGAGGCACGAGAAGCGCGCGGTCGTGAAGGGCTCGTTGACCGGGTTCCACAGCTCGATCCACGGATAGCGCCGCGCAACGCGCGCCGCATAATCCGCCAGCAGGTCCGGAAACTTCGGATCGAGCAAATCGGTGTAGCGCGGCCCCGAGCCATGGTGGACGAGGCCGGCGATAACCTTGATCCCACGTGCCCGAAGATGCTCGAGGCGCTTGTCGTGCCATGAGAAGTCGAGCTCCCCCGGAGCGTCCGGCGCGACGGTCTCCCACAGGATCGGATAGCGCACGGCCTTGATGCCAAGCTCGGCCATGGCGTCGAGATCGGCGAACCGGGCGGCGTGGCCGGTGTCGATCAGCTGGTTGCGATAATCGTCGCCGATGCGGACGACCGAGCACTCGATCCCGCCCCACAGCTCGAGCGGTGAGGCGGCCGCGTTCATTCGGCCGCCACCGCCGTCGGTTGCGGTCGCTCCTTCAGTCGCTTCTCGTCCATCCGCCGGAAGGTCGCCAGCGCCTGGCCGACGATCTGGTCCATGTTGTAATAGCGGTAGGTCGCCAGCCGCCCGACGAACGTCACGCCCTCGGTCGCGTCGCCAAGCGCTTCATACTTCTTGAAGAGCGCCTGGTTCTCGGGCCGCGGGATCGGATAATAAGGATCGCCCTCGGCCGAGGGATATTCGTAGGTGACGGTCGTCACGGGCGACGTCTGTCCCGTCAGGTGCTTGTATTCGCTGATGCGGGTGAAGGGCACGTCCTCCGACGGATAATTGACCGTTCCCGTCTCCTGGAACTGTTCCTGCTCAAGCGTCTGGTGATCGAACTTCAGGCTGCGATACGGAAGCTTGCCGAAACGATAGTCGAAATATTCGTCGATCGGACCGGTGTAGATCAGGTGGCCGTAATCGACGTCATTGCGGACATCGCGGAAGTCGACGCCGGTCCGCACCTCGATCAGCGGGTGATCGAGGATGCGCTTGAACATCGCGGTGTAGCCATGCTTTGGCATCGCCTGGAACGTGTCGGTGAAATAGCGGTCATCGGTGTTGGTCCGCGTCGGGATGCGCGCGGTGACCTGCTTGTCGAGCTCGCTCGGGTCGAGGTCCCATTGCTTGCGCGTGTAGCCGCGGAAGAACAGCTCGTAGAGCTCGCGCCCGACGGCGTTGATGACGACATCCTCGGAAGTCTGGATTTCGTCGACCGGTTCGGCGCGCGAGGCGAGATATTCGGCCGCTTCCTCGTCGGTTTGAAGATCGAGGTCGAACAGCTTGTTGAGCGTCGTGCGGTTGATCGGGATCGGCACCAGCTGGCCGCGCACGAAGGCGCGAACGCGATGCTCGTACGGCCGCCATTCGGTGAACTGCGACAGATAGTCCACGACCTGTTCGCTGTTGGTGTGGAAGATATGCGGCCCGTACTTGTGGTACAGGATTCCCGCCTCGTTCGGCTCATCGTAGGCGTTGCCGCCGACGTGCGGCCGGCGGTCGATCAGCAGCACGCGCGCGCCGTGCTGGCTCGCCAGCCGCTCGGCGAGCACCGATCCCGCGAACCCCGCTCCGACAATCAAATAATCGTAGCGAGGGGCGGCCGCGCGAAGCGGCGCGTTCATTGCGCCGCCACCAGCAGGGCCGGGCTGTTGGCGCCCGCGCGCGTGCCGAGCAACTCGGCGATGAGGCCGGCCATGCGCGCCTGGGTCGTGTCCCAGCTCAAGGCCGACAGCATCAGGTCGGCGGCGGCAAGCCAGCCGCTTTCCGGGTGATGCGAGAGCTCGAGAGCCTTCTCGCACTGCGCGACGAAATCCGCGGCATTGTCGGCGAACTTCACGCCCTCGAGCTGCCCATAGTGCCGGACCACATCCTTGATCGGGGTCGACACCACCGGCTTCCCGCCGGCGAGATATTCCGGCGTCTTGGTCGGCGAGATGAACTGGGTGGATTCGTTCAGTGCGAACGGCATCAGCGCGACGTCCCAGCCCGACAGATAAGCCGGCAGCTGATTGTAGGTCCTGGCGCCGAGATAGTGGATGTTGTGCCGCCTCGGCAGCTCATCCTCGGAAATCTTCACTACCGGGCCGACCATCACGAACGACCAGTCGGGCCGCATCTTCGCGATCTCGTCGAGCAGTGCCGTGTCGAACCGCTCGTCGATGACGCCGTAGAATCCGAGGCGGGGCCGCGGCAGGTCCTCCTGGTCGCCCGGCTCGAACTGGCGGGCCCGGGCCTTGCAGAAATGGGCGCGGTCGACCGACGAGGGGAAGCAGTGGACGTTGTCGTGGCGGTCCTTCTTGGCCTCGAACAGGCTGGAGCCGCCAGTGAAGACGATGTCCGACCGGTCGATTAGCTCCTGCTCGTAATCGAGCAGATGTTCGGGCGCGAACTTGAACTTCGAAAGCTCGTCCATCGCGTCATAGACGGTGAGGTCGGGAGTGAGGTGCTTCGAGAAGGTCAGCATCATCGGCGTGTAGTACCAGGCGATCAGCGGGCCGCGGACGCCGGCGAGATGGGCTTCGAGCAGCCGCTGCAGGGCGCCCTCGCGTGCATCGTCGGGCATGCCCGCCGGCAGGTGCGGGACGACGACGCGGACATTGCTGGCGTCCTGCGCCTCGCGCACCTGCAGGAAGGCCGTTTCGCGCGGCCCGATCTCGACCGGCTCTTCCCAGTAAATGACGTTCATGTCGCGGGCGAAGCGGCTCATCAGATGCTGCGGCCGCTGGAACACGAAGTTCCACCGCAAGTGCGAGAAGCAGATCAAGGTTGTGGGTTCTGGACCAGTCGCCGAGGGCTCGGCTTCTGACGCTACTGGCACCCCGACGCGAGTCAGCATTTTCCGTTAATCCTCCGTTGCATGCGTTGCCCGACTGCTGAACGGAAAGACCCGGATTCCGGTTCCGTAACTTTAATGCAGATCAGTCCGAATCTGTCGATGTTGCGGTGCAGCAAACGCCGGTCCGCCCGATTGACCCGACGAAGTGCGCGTGGAAGGAGCTTCGTCCAGCTTTAGATGGGGACGATGCGGCGAATGGCAACCACGATCGAGGAACTCGAGCGACGGCGCGAGGCGGCCCGTCTGGGCGGCGGCGAAAAGCGCATTGCGGCGCAGCACGCCAAGGGCCGGCTGACCGCCCGGGAGCGCTTGAGCGTCCTTCTCGATCCCGGCAGTTTCGAAGAATATGACATGTTCGTCGAGCATAATTGCTCCGACTTCGGCATGGACGAGCAGAAGATCCCCGGCGACGGCGTTGTCACCTGCTCGGGCACGATCAACGGCCGCCTCGTCTATGTCTTCGCGCAAGACTTCACCGTGTTCGGCGGCTCGCTCTCCGAGCGGCACGCGCAGAAGATCTGCAAGATCATGGACATGGCGATGAAGGTCGGCGCGCCCGTGATCGGCCTCAACGATTCGGGTGGCGCGCGCATCCAGGAAGGCGTGGCGAGCCTCGGCGGCTATGCCGAGGTGTTCCAGCGCAACGTGCTCGCCAGCGGCGTCATCCCCCAGATCAGCCTGATCATGGGCCCGTGCGCCGGCGGCGCGGTCTATTCGCCGGCGATGACCGACTTCATCTTCATGGTGAAGGACAGCTCCTACATGTTCGTCACCGGCCCCGACGTGGTGAAGACCGTCACCAATGAGGTCGTGACGCAGGAGGAGCTGGGCGGCGCGGTCACTCACACGACCAGATCGGGTGTCGCCGACGTTGCGTTCGAGAATGACATCGACGCTTTGCTGGCGACCCGCGAGTTCTTCGACTTCCTGCCTCTATCGAACCGCCATGATCTGCCCGAGCGCCCATGCGACGACCCGGTCGACCGCATCGAGGATAGCCTCGACACCTTGATCCCGCCCTCGGCCAACCAGCCCTATGACATGCACGAGCTGATCCGGAAGGTCGCCGACGAAGGCGACTTCTTCGAGCTCCAGCCGGCGCACGCGGCGAACATCATCACCGGCTTCATCCGCATCGAGGGCCGCACCGTGGGAGTCGTGGCCAACCAGCCGATGGTGCTGGCCGGGGTGCTCGACATCAAGTCGTCAAAGAAGGGTGCGCGCTTCGTCCGCTTCTGCGACGCCTTCGACATCCCGATCCTGACCTTCGTCGACGTCCCCGGCTTCCTTCCCGGCGTCGCGCAGGAGCATGAAGGCATCATCAAGAACGGCGCGAAATTGCTGTTCGCCTACGCCGAGGCGACGGTGCCGAAGATCACGGTCATCACCCGCAAGGCCTATGGCGGGGCCTATGACGTCATGGCCTCCAAGCACCTCCGCGGCGACTTGAACTATGCCTGGCCGACCGCGGAGATCGCGGTGATGGGGGCCAAGGGCGCGGTCGAGATCATCTTCCGTGGGCGTACCAAGGAAGAGATCGCCGAGCACACGCGCGAATATGAGGAGCGCTTCGCCAACCCGTTCGTGGCGGCAAGCAAGGGCTTCATCGACGAGGTGATCATGCCGCACTCGACCCGACGGCGGGTGGCGATGGGGTTACGAAAGCTCCGCAACAAGCAGCTCGAGAACCCGTGGAAGAAGCACGACAACATTCCATTGTAGACAGTCGTGGCTACCAGCTTGCGCTGATCTATTCGCTCCGTGCCATGTTGCCGTTGGCTTTGCTGGTGATTGTGGCAGGGTTCAGCGGGCTGATGCTTCCCCAACACGCGGCGGTCATATGGTGCGCCGCCGGCGTGACCTCATTCTCTCTTGCGCTTTATGCGACTTGGAGAAGACAAGAATTCTGGGCGATGTCCCGCACCCGCAACCCAGGCTGCTTCTGGACTTTCATTGTGTATTTCGCGGCGCTGGTGCTCGTTTGCGCGGGATTGATCTACTTCCTACTGGCTAATTGGTGAGCATTGAATGAGCACCTACACCGCCACGATCCGCTGGACGCGCACCGCCGATGGCGACTTCACCAAGGGCCAGTACAGCCGCGCGCATTCGTGGGAATTCGACAGCGGCTTCGTCGTCCCGGCCTCCCCCAGCCCGCACATCGTCCCCGCGCCGTGGAACGACCCCAACGGAGTCGACCCCGAGGAAGCGTTCGTCGCCTCGCTGTCCTCGTGCCACATGCTGTTCTTCGTCGACCTGGCGCGGCGCGCGGGTTTCGTCGTCGACAGCTACGTCGATGAGGCCGAAGGCGTGCTCGACAAGCGCGAAGACGGGAAGATGGCGATGACCCGCGTGACGCTCCGTCCCAAGGTCGCCTTCTCGGGCACCAACCCGCCGACGCCGGAAGAAATTGAAGAACTCCACCACCGCGCGCATGACGCCTGCTTCATCGCCAACAGCGTCACCACCGAGGTGACGGTCGAACACTAATCTTTAGTGGGTTGAACAAACGCACGAATTCGTGTGTTCGCCGCCCCCATGACCCATCGCTTCAACCCCACCATCCTGCGTGAATATGACATCCGCGGCATCGTCGGCGACACGCTGACCGAGGTCGATGCCTACGCGCTCGGCCGCACCTTCGCCGCGCTTGCGACCGACGAAGGCGCGCGGCGCATCGCGGTCGGCCGCGACGGCCGCACGCATTCCGGAATGCTCGAATCAGCGCTGGTCCGCGGCCTCACCGAGGGCGGCGTGGATGTCGTCCTTACGGGCATGGGCCCTTCGCCGATGCTTTATTTTGCGACGCACTTTCTCGACGTCGACGGAGGTATCCAGGTGACCGGCAGCCACAACCCGGCCGACTATAACGGGTTCAAGCTGCTGCTGAAGGGGCGCTCGGTCTTCGGCCAGGAGATCCAGGGCATCGGCCGCCGCGCCGCGGCCGGCGACTGGACCACTGGCGCCGGCTCGACCGAGGAAGTCGACATCCGCGAGGCCTATGTGAACCGCCTTCTGGAGGGCTTCTCCGGAAGGGCATTCCGGATCGGCTGGGACGCCGGCAACGGCGCCGCCGGGCCGATCCTCGACATGCTCGTCGAGCGGTTGCCCGGCCAGCATGAAGTCATCTTCTCCGAGGTCGACGGCCGCTTCCCCAACCACCACCCCGACCCGACGGTCGAGAAGAATCTCGCGCACCTCAAGGCGCTGGTCGCGGACAAGGGCCTCGACTTCGGCATCGCCTTCGACGGCGACGGCGACCGCATCGGCGCGGTCGACGGCTCGGGGCGGG
>Ga0207657_10007466_pt1 | contig 11207 bp, 6 predicted proteins | sample KBSC33metaG_FD_184316 | JGI IMG/M metagenome (GOLD analysis project Ga0207657, IMG submission 184316) | Corn rhizosphere microbial communities from Kellogg Biological Station, Michigan, USA - KBS C3-3 metaG (SPAdes) (version 2) | ecosystem: Host-associated > Plants > Roots > Rhizosphere > Soil ... | reverse complement strand
GTGCTCGACGTCGGGTGCGGCACCGGACGCGTGACCGAGCAGCTGCTCGCGCTCGTGCCGCGCGGGCGCGTGCTCGCCGTCGACGCGTCGGCGGCGATGGTCGAGCTCGCGCAGGCGCATCTCGGCGACCGCGCCGAGGTGTGGTGCCAGGACGCGCTCGAGCTCGACCTCGCCGAGCCGGTCGACGCGATCGTGTCGACCGCTGCGCTGCACTGGGTCAGCGACCACGACCGCCTCTGGCCGCGTCTGGCCGCGGCGTTGCGCCCCGGCGGCCGGCTCGAGGCGCAGTGCGGCGGGCAGGGCAACATCGCGCGCGTGCGCGAGGCGATCGAGGCGGCGGCCCGGGAGGCCGCCCCGGAGCTCGCCGGCTGGTCGCCGTGGTGCTTCGCCGGGCCCGAGGAGACCGAGGCACGGCTTCACGCGGCGGGCTTCGGGCAGGTGCGCTGCTGGCTCGCCGACAAGCCGACGGAGCCCGACGACGTCGCCGCGTTCGTGCGCACCTCGATCCTGCCGGCGCACCTCGACCGCCTGGCGCCGGAGCGGCGCGACGCGTTCGCCGAGGCTGTCATCAGGCGCGTCGAGCTGCCGCTGGACTACGTGCGGCTCAACGTCTCGGCTGTGCGCATCGTCACATAAACCATTACACCGAACGGTGTAATGTTCGAAGGTATGGGAGCCGTAGCGGAGGAGCTGAAGCTGATCGGCGAAGCGCCGCCGTCGCCCGCGGGGCCGGCAGCGCCGGAGGACCTCTCGCTGCCCGAGCCGCCGGTGATCCCGCTGTCGCGCGGGATCCAGGTCCTGCGCTTCAACCAGCGCCAGATCGAGTTCGTCTTCAAGGCGCGCCGCAAGCTCGGCGAGGTCTTCACGATGCGCGGCTACCACGACGCGGACGTGTTCACCTCGCATCCCGACCACGTCAAGTCGCTGTTCACCGCCAGTCCCGACGACGCTCCGTCGCTGACCGCCGAGTCGCCGCTGCGGCCGATCGTCGGGCCCAACTCCGTCCTGACCGCCAACGGGCCGCGCCACATGCGCCAGCGCAAGATGCTGCTGCCGCCGTTCCACGGCGAGGCGATCGAGCGTTACGCGGAGATGATCTCGGCGGCGACCGAGCGCGAGATCGACAAGTGGCAGGTCGGCAAGGCCTTCGCGCTCGCGCCGCGCATGCAGGCGATCACGCTCGACGTGATCATGGCCGGCATCTTCGGCATCGAGGGCAAGCCGCAGGTCGGCACGCCCGAGCACGGGCTGCGCACGGCGGTCCGTTCGCTCGTCGCCGCCTCGACCTGGCCGATCGCGCAGTGGGCCGAGCTGATGAACATCGGCAGCGACGAGCCCGTCGGGCCGACGAAGGCCGGCCTTGCGATCCTCGACCGGCCGACCTACGCGGTGATCGCCAAGCGCCGCGGCGAGACCGACCTCGGCGACCGCCGGGACATCCTGTCGCTGCTCATGCAGGCGACGACCGAGGACGGCGAGCACCTCACAGACCAGGAGCTGCGCGACGAGCTGCTGACGCTCGTCCTCGCCGGTCACGAGACGACCGCGAACTCGCTGGCCTGGACGTGGGAGCGCCTGGTGCGCACGCCGCACGCCTACGAGCGGCTGCACGACGCCGTCGCCACCGGCGGGGAGACCGCGACCGACGAGGTCGAGCGGGTCATCACCGAGGGCATGCGCTCGCGGCCCGTGATCCCCGTGATCGGGCGGCGGGTCAAGAAGCCGTGGCGCCTCGGGGAGTACGTCGTGCCCGCGGAGACGCCGGTGCTGATGAGCATCCTGCTCCTGCACCACCGTGAGGACGTCTACCCCGATCCGTTCGCGTTCCGGCCTGAGCGCTGGGAGGGCCACAAGCCCGGCACCTACGAGTGGATCCCGTTCGGCGGCGGCACCCGCCGCTGCCTCGGCGCCGCGCTGGCGATGGCCGAGCAGCGCGTCGTGCTGGAGGCGATGGCGCGGCGGCTGGAGCTCGAGGCCGACGACCCCGAGCCCGAGCGCGCGGTGCACCGCAACGTCACGATGATCCCGTCACGCGGCGCGCGCGTCGTGATCCGCTCGAAGAACTAGTCCGCGGCAGCGACCAGCTCGTCGACGTCGAGCGTGTCGTCCATCGCCATCTCGACGTGCCCGTCGGCGTCGCGCGGCCACTGCTCGAACGGCCGGTCCCAGGCGAGCTCGAGATCGTTGCCGTCGGGGTCCGAGAGATAGACCGCCTCGTGCGTCCCGTGGTCGGTGGCCTGGCGGATCGGCACGCCGGCCTCGCGCAGCCGGCCGACCACCGCGCCGAGCGCCGCGCGGGTCGGGAAGTTCAGCGCGACGTGGTGCAGGCCCGCGACGCCGTCGGGCGTCGGGCCGCCGCCCGCCGACTTCCAGGTGTTGAACCCGAGATGGTGGTGGTAGCCGCCGGCGGAGACGAACAGGATGTCGCCGGTCGTCCCCCAGCCGGGGACGCCGCGCGCCTCGGCGACGACGTCGAAGCCCATGACGCCGACGTAGAAGTCCTTGATGCGGTCGATGTCGGCCGTGCGCAGGTGCACGTGGCCGATCCTCGTGCCCGGGTCGATCGGATGCTCCGCGCGCTCGCGCGGGACGACGGGGCCCTGGCTCATGACCGCGCCTCGACGTGGAGCGCGGTCCCCCACGGGTCGCGGACGGCGAAGCCGCGCTCGAGCGGCTCGGTGGCCTCGAGGCGGCCTCGGACCTCGGCGACCTCCTCGGCGCTGTCGAGCTCGATCGTCCAGTGCCGCAGCCCGGCGGTGTGCTCGGGGGCGGGGCCGACACCGCGCCCTTGCCAGACGTTGAAGCCCAGATGGTGGTGGTAGCCGCCGGCGGCGACGAACGCCGCGGTCGGCATGACGAACCAGACCTCGAAGCCGAGCTGGTCGCGGTAGAAGGCCAGGCCGCGCTCGATGTCACCGACGTGCAGGTGCACGTGGCCGACGTGCAGGCCCTCGGCGACCTGATCGCCCGGCTGCTCGCCCGCGACGGTGCTCAGCAGCGACTCGAGGTCGAGCGGCTTCGGGCCGCCGCCCGAGAACTCCTCCTCGGGCGTCGGCCACTGCTCGCGCGGGCGGTCCGCGGCGAGCTCGATGCCGATGCCGTCCGGGTCGGGCAGGTAGATCGCCTCATGGGTGCCGTGGTCCGACGCGCCCTGGATCGGCGCGCGCGCCGCGGACACCCTCAGCGCGGCGCGGGCCAGCTCCTCGCGTGACGGGAACAGCAGGCAGTAGTGATAGAGGCCGGCGTGGCGGCCGCCGCTCGGGCCGGCCTGGGGATCCTCGACGAGCACCACCGACGTCGCGGCGCCGTCGCCGAGCTCGGCCTCGGTCGCGTCGTGGCGGTGCACGCGCAGGCCCAGCGCGCTCTGATACCAGGCGACCGAGCGGTCGAGGCTGGAGACCGTGAGCTCGACCGGCCCGAGGCCGAGCGTCGCCGGGAGGGTGGGGGCGGTGGCGGTGCTCATGGACCCAGTCTGAACGAAGCGTCAAACCGGTCTCCCGATGCCCGTACATTCCCGCGCGTGCGCAGCCGTTTCGTGGGCGAGGCGTTGGTCGGCGCCGCTGCGGCGGCGCTCACGCTGCTGCTCGTCCACGCGATCGTGGCGGCCAGCAACTTCGACGCGCGCGACGACGTCGCGCCCGGCCTCGGCCCGGTGTGGGCGGCGGCGATGGTCGCGCTCGCCCTGCTCGGCTACGTCGCACAGCGCCGGCTCGGGGAGCGCTCCGGGCTGGTCGTCGCCGGGCTTGCGGGCGTGGCGACCGGCCTGGCGACGCTGCCGCTGACCGCCGGGTTGCACGGGACGCCGCAGCCGCCGTTCACGATCATGCGCGGCGACCAGCAGTTCCGCACCGAGTACATCACGCGGTTCGCGTCGACCTGGCATCTCGACGACTACACGTTCAAGGGCCTGCATGCGTTCTACCCGCCGGCCTGGTTCTGGCTCGCCGGCCGCACGGCCAACCTGCTCGGCTCGGAGCCGTGGCGGATCGTCAAGCCGTTCACGATCGGGACGATCGGCGTCTCGCTCGGGCTCTCGTTCGTCCTCTGGCGGCGGGTGCTGTCACCCGCCGCGGCGCTGGCCGCGGCAGTCGGCTCGGCGCTCGTACTGACCCACCAGACCGGCGCGCTCGGGCTCGTCGCCCACTCGACACAGGGCTGGTACTCGCCGTACTCGTGCTTCGTGGCGGTGACCGGCGCGGCGTGGCTGGCGGCGACGCTGACGTGGACGCTCGAGGGCGGCACGCGCAGGGGAGCGGTGCTGCTGATCGCCGTCGGCGCGCTGCTCGCGCTGACCTACTACCTGCTGTTCCTGATCCTCGTGATCGTGCTGATCGTGCTGGCGCTCGGGCCGCGCGTGGCGCGGCGCGTCGCGGCCGCCCGGCTGGGGATCGCGCTGGGGGCGATCGCGGCGCTGACCGCGGTGTTCTGGGTGCCGCTCGCTGTGTCGGTCCTCAAGGGCGCGGCGTCGCAGGGCCACTACCTCGCGCCGGACTTCCTCAACGTCTCCGCCGGGTTCGACGGGCCGAAGGCCCTCGTCGTGCTCGCGGTGGCGGTCGCCGCCGCGCTCGTGCTGACCTGGGCGTGGGCGGCGAGCCGCGCTGTGGCCGGCCTGCTGATCGGCACCGTCGTCTACCAGCTCATCTCGGTGACGAGTCTCGTCTTCTCCGAGAACCAGCTCCAGCCCCACCGCGCGGTGACGATGCTGTGGGCGACGCTCGGCGCGGCCGTGCCGGTGGCGCTCGACGGCGTGCGCCGCGAGGGCGTACTCGCGCGTGCGCTGCCCGCGGCGACGCTGCGCGGAGCCGCGGCGCTGATCGCCGTCGTCGCGGTGCCGGCGACGTTCCTGCTCGGCGCGCAGCAGGGCAAGGACCTCGTCTCGGGCCCGCTCACGATCGGCGCGCGCGACCCGGTCGACCTCAAGACCGCCGCACAGCTCAACGGCTACATCACGAGCGTCACCGGCCGCCGGCCCGACCAGCTGACGATCGTCACCGAGGCTCGTGGGCTCCTGATCACGCAGCCCTACTTCGGGTTCCTCGGGCTCAGCGCGCGCTACTCGCACCCCGAGGCCCACCAGGCGGCGCGCGTCAAGGTCCTCGAGCGCGCCGCCGACTGCGCGACGCCGGCATGCACGACGAACCTGCTCGAGCACAACCGCTTCGGGCCGATCGACGCGCTCGTGCTGCGGCGCACGCCGCTGGGCTTCGAGCTGACGACGCAGACCGACGCGTTCCCGGCGCCCCGGATCGTCACGATCGACTTCCCGCCCGGCCGGCTCGACCCGGCGGTGTGGACCAGCGCGCGCTTCGGCCCGGACACCGCGTTCGTGCGCCGTCAGACGGCGACGGCGGCGAGGCCCTCGTCCGGGCGCAGCGGGACGAGGACGCACAGGCCGGCGCCGGTGTCCAAGCGGGCGGGCCGGCCCGGTCGCAAGGCGTCGAGCAGGCGCCACCGGTCGAGGCGCAGGGCACGCACGCCGCGCAGCTCGTGAACGCGGCGTGACGCGGCGCGCAGCACGGCGCGCTCGGCGGCGGGCGCCGTCGTGCACCAGCCGGCCGCCAGCAGCACGGCGCCCTGCCAGAGCTCCCAGCGCCAGCGCCGGAACGGGAGCCTGCCCGGCGGCAAGAGGACGACCGAATACCTGAACTCGTGACGACTCGGCTCGTGCAACGTAGAGGACGATAATGCTCCCCGTGCGTCGTCCCACCGTCCTCGCCGCGGCGTTGCTCGCCCTGGTTCCCGCGGCCGCCGTCTCGGTCACGACCCACAAGCGCGGCGTGAAGATCCTCGGCGGCGCGATCGCCGCCCCGGGACAGTTCCCGTTCATGGCGGTGCTCGTGGACTCGCGCGCTCAGCACGCGATCGACGGCGCCTTCTGCGGCGGCGAGGTCGTCGCGCCGCGCGTGGTGATGACGGCCGGCCACTGCGTGCAGGGCAGCAACGCGAGCGAGATGGACGTGGTCGTCGGCCGCACGCGCCTGTCCGACGAGTCGACCGGCGCCCGCATCAAGGTCACGAAGATCGTCCAGTACCCCGGCTACAACGACAAGACGGTCACCGGCGACGTCGCGCTGCTCCAGCTCGCCGCGCCCGTGCCCGCGACGGTGACGCCGCTGCCGATCGCCCATCCGGGCGACAGCACCGCGCAGACGCCGGGCACCCGCGTCCTCGTCGTCGGGTGGGGCGCGACGGAGGAGGGCGGCGACATCTCCGACGAGCTGCGCTACGTGCACCTGACGGTTCGCTCGCACGGCTACTGCGATCGCATCTACGGCACGATCAGCGACAAGCAGCAGCTGTGCGTCGGCTCGAGCCAGGCCGGCGAGGACTCCTGCCAGGGCGACAGCGGCGGGCCGGTGCTCTCCGGCGACAGCACCTCGCTCACCCTGATCGGCACGGTCAGCTACGGCAACGGCTGCGGGCGCGCGAACACGCCCGGCGTCTACGCGCGCACCAGCTACTTCGCGAAGTGGCTCGACGACAACGCCGCGATTCTCAACGGGGCGACGCCGGCGCCGACACCGGTCGAGAACCCGCCGAGCGTGAGGATCGGATCGATCTCCTGCGGCGCGGTCTACTGCAACGTCACGCTGCGCACCTCGGGCCGCGCGCCCGCCGGCGGCATCGTCCTCGACTATGTCCGCCACAAGTCCAGGGGCCACAAGGCGATCGACGACTTCGTGTTCGCCAAGCAGAGGTCGTCGACGACGTGGATCGCGCACGCGCCACTGCCCTACGGCACGCTGACGCTCTACGCGATCCCGCTGAACGCGAAGCAGGACGACCTCGATGGCAACGGCGACGTCTCGCGGATCCAGATCGTTCCCGCGTAACCAGCAAGTTCCAGGATCCGCCGTCGTTCAGGCGTGCGTATGCACGCGCGCCTGCTGTCGATCCTCGCCGTCCTCGTCGCCCTGCTCGTTCCCGCTCTCGGGCACGCGGCCGACACGTACACGCCGCCCAACGACCCGGACTTCGCGGGCCAGTGGAACTTCAAGGGCCCGGCCGAGGGAATCGACTCCTCGACGTACCCGCTGGCGCGCGACCCCGACAACTCGATGGGCATCGACTTCACGGGCGCGTGGCGGCAGGGCAACTGGGGTCGCCCGGACATCCTCGTGGCCTACATCGAGGGCGGGGTCAACTACGACTCCGACAACATCAAGGACGCCCTCGACAACATCTTCATCAACAAGGGCGAGCTGCCCAAGCCCGAGCACGAGGACGGCACGCCGTACGACTCCTACGACTCGAACGGCGACGGTCACTTCGACCTGCGCGACTACATCCACGACCCGCGCGTCAACCCGGCGTGTCCGGACGGCGTCGCGCCGTTCGCCGACGTGGACGTGGAGGGCACGTCGCGCTCGTGTGTCCCGGGCGGCCAGCACGACTACCTCAACCAGGTCCACATCGGCGGCAAGCTCACGCCCTATCTGTCGCCGGAGGACCTGATCGCGGTCTTCTCCGACCACACCGACTCAGACCACAACGGCTACGTCGACGACGTCTCGGGCTGGAACTTCGACCGCAACACCAACGACCCGCAGTACGAGGACACGACCTACGGCCACGCGCCGGGCCTGATCTCCGACGTCGCGGGCGTCGCCAACAACCACTACGGCGGCGTGGGCGAGTGCGCGAAGTGCAGCATCGTCCCGATCAAGCAGGGCTCGGAGTGCCTCGGGCGTCCCGACCACTGGGGCGCGGCGATCCTGTACGCGACCGACCTCGGCGCGACGACGATCTCCTCGGTCGTCGTCTCCTACGCGTACTCGTCGTTCAACCAGAAGGCGATCGATTACGCCTACGACCACGGCGTCGTGCTGTCGCTGGACTCCAACGACTTCGACGCGATGGACCACACCGACGGCATGTTGTTCAACCACGTGCTCGTCGGCAACTCGCTGGCCAAGGACTCCGACCGCGTCGTCGGCGCCGACCAGGTCACGACGTACTTCCGGTCGCGGTCGAGCACGACCTCCTACGGCACCCACAACATCTTCAGCGGCTACGGCACCTCCACGTCCGGCGCGACGCCGTTCATGGCGTCGATGGCGGCGATGGTGCAGTCCGCCGGCCTCAACGCGGTCGACAAGGGCGTCATCCCGAGCCCGCTGACCCCCGACGAGGTCAAGCAGCTGATGATGAACGCGTCGAGCGAGGTCGTCCCGCAGACGCAGTCGCCCTACACGCCGCACCAGTGGCCGGGCAACCCGCTGTCGGCCACCGACGCGACGCACACGAACTGGTCGACGCAGTACGGCTACGGCCGTCCGGACATCGGCAAGGCCACGCAGATGGTCATGGCCGGGCAGCTCCCGCCGACCGCCGACATCACGTCGCCGCGCTGGTATCAGTACGTCGACCCGGCGGTCCAGCCGAACCTCGCGGTCGACGGCAAGCTGGCCCCGTCGCGGATCAACTCCAAGGGCGTGCACTGGACGCTCGAGGCCGCGGCCGGCGCCGACCCCGCCGACCAGACGTTCTTCACGGTCTCGTCGGGCGACGGCGGGATGGACGGCCGGCTCGGCACGGTCGACCTGACGAAGATCCCGTCGCTGTACGCGTCGCACCCGGCGCTGCAGACACTGCAGCCCGACGGCGCCGAGCAGTACACGGTCACGATCCGCCTGCGCGTGTGGGACGGCAACGGCCTCAAGGCCGAGGACCGCCGCACGATCGGCCTGCGCCACGACCCGTCGCTGGTCGGCGGCAAGCCGAAGCACTACGGCTCGGAGATCAGCGGCGCGCCGACGTACGCCGACCTCGAGGGCCGCCACGAGCAGGACCTCGTCTTCTCGACCTACGACGGCGACGTGCACGCGCTGCGGCCCAACGGCCACGAGCTGCCCGGCTTCCCGGTCCACTCGACCGAGATCCGCAAGTTCGACCCCTACGCGCCCGAGAACTTCGACGCCCCGGCCTACCGCGACCATCCCGAGTTCCGCGACCTGCGCGACCCGCTGTCGGGCGTCGCGATCGGCGACATGAAGGGCGACGGCGAGCTCGACATCGTCGCTACCGGCATGAACGGCCGCGCGTACGCCTGGGACTCGCAGGGGCACCCGCTCCACGGCTACCCGGTCGACATGGACCAGGTCGCCGACCAGCACACCACGCCGACGCCGCGCGCGCCGAACCCCGACTCCAAGGACCCGCTCAAGGGCGCGTGGGCGCAGCCCGTGCTCGCCCCGCTCGAGGGCGACGGCAAGCTCGACGTGATCATCGGCGGCTGGGACCGCAAGGTCTACGCGTGGCGGCCCGACGGCACGCGCGTGCCGGGCTGGCCGGTCGAGATCGCGCTGCCCGCGGCGGACGCCGCCCGCGACGGCGTCGACCCGAAGAAGATGAACCTCGATCCCAAGCTGATGTACGCGGTCGGTGTGGCCGACGTGCTCGGCACGGGCAAGCCGCAGGTGTTCGTCTCGAGCTTCGACTGCTCCGGTGACAGCGCGGCCACGCAGGACACGGTCCTCGGACTCACCCCGATCGGCTCCAACCCGGCCTCGAAGGCGTGGCTGTACGGCATCAACGCCGACGGCACCTACATGAAGAACTGGCCGGTCGCCCTGCCGGCGCTGAGCTTCTGCTACGACGAGTCGATCGACTTCGTCGGCAACGGCGTGGCGCCGCCGCTGTTCGCCAACGTCGACGGCAGCGGGCTGAAGATCATGAGCGGCGCGGTCACCGGGCCGATGGAGCTGCTCAACCCCGACGGCTCGCTCTACAAGAAGATGGACATGGCGTGCGAGAGCGCGGCGTGCGCGCCGAACCCGCCGTACCGCCCGGGCGACACGCACACGCTGACGCTGACCGGCCAGGGCGGCTTCGGCGACCTGCTCGGCACCGGCACGCCGGACTTCGTCCAGAGCACGACCGGCGTCGAGTCGATCCTGCTCGCGCTCGGCTCGGCCGGCGAGTCGTGGCTGCCGCAGGTCTACGAGAAGGCGTGGGATCCGACGACCGGCCAGGTCGCGTCGCCGGGCTTCCCGGTGCACCAGGACGGCTTCCCGTTCTACGACGCGCCGCTCGTGGCCGACGTCGGCACCGGCGGGCCGACCCGCGCCGCGATCGAGACCAACGACAACTACTTCGTCCACGCCTGGGGCCCGACCGGCGCCGAGGCGCCGGGCTTCCCCAAGTACACGGGCCAGTGGAACGGCTTCGCCGGCACGATCGGCGACCCGCGCATGGACGGCCAGCAGCACCTGGTCTTCGGCACGCGCGAGGGCGACCTCTTCGACTGGAAGGTCGACGGCGACAGCGCGCGCAACGACCAGTGGTGGCACGGCCGCCACGACGAGCGCAACACCGGCCAGTACGGGCTCGACACCCGCCGGCCGGCGGCGCCTGAGGGCCTCAGCGCGAGCCGCGGCGCCGACGGCAAGGTGACGCTCGACTTCGTGGCGACCGGCGACGACGGCGCGATCGGGACGGCCAAGAGCTACGACGTGCGCTCGTCCGAGCACGCGCTCGACGCGGACGGCTTCCTCGGCGCCGACCAGGCCACCGGCGCGCCCGCGCCCGCTGCGTCCGGGACGCCCGAGCGCTTCGCGGTCGACGGCGTGCCCGCGAACGCGAAGTTCGTCACGGTCGAGGTCCTCGACGAGGCCGGCAACCGCTCGGCGCCGGTCAGCGTGCCGATCGGCTGACGCTCAGCCCGCCTCGCTGACCACCGTCGCCGCGCTGATCAGCGCCAGGTGGCTGAGCGCCTGGGGGAAGTTGCCGACCGCCGAGCCGTCGGACGGGTCGACCTCCTCGGCGTAAAGGCCGACGTCGTTGGCGTAGCCCATCAGGCGGTCCATGAGCTCGCTCGCCTCGTCGACGCGACCGCCGCGGGCGAGCGCCTCGACCATCCAGAACGAGCAGGCGAGGAACGCGCTCTCCTCGGTCTGCTGGCCGCTGTAGCGGTAGAGCAGCCCGCCGCCGGCGTCGAGCTCGGAGCGGATCTTGTCGACGGTCTTCAAGAAGGCGGGGTCGTCGTCGGCGACGAAGCTGCGGCGGGCGAGCAGCAGCAGCGCGCAGTCGAGCTCGTCGTTGCCGTCGCCGTCGCGACGGAACGTGCCGTCGGGCGCCTTGCAGTGCGCGTGGACCCAGCGCTCGATCTCGGCCATCTCGGAGCGCCAGCGATCGGGGTCCCCGGCGCGCAGCTGGCCGGCGGCGTGGAGCTTGAGGGCGCGGTCGAGCGCCGTCCAGCAGCCGAC
>Ga0207657_10007464_pt1 | contig 11211 bp, 9 predicted proteins | sample KBSC33metaG_FD_184316 | JGI IMG/M metagenome (GOLD analysis project Ga0207657, IMG submission 184316) | Corn rhizosphere microbial communities from Kellogg Biological Station, Michigan, USA - KBS C3-3 metaG (SPAdes) (version 2) | ecosystem: Host-associated > Plants > Roots > Rhizosphere > Soil ... | reverse complement strand
GCGGTGAGCATGATGAACGGGGTGGTGGCGAGATTGGGGTCGGCCCGTACCTCCCGGAGCAAGTCGTAGCCGGTCATCGGCTCCATGTTCCAGTCGGAGATTACCAAGCCGTACTTCTTGCCGCGCATTTTGTTCAGCGCCGCCGATCCGTCGCTGGCATCGTCGATATTCTCGAAGCCAAGCTGCTTCAGAAGATTTCTGATGATGCGGATCATGGTGTTGTAGTCATCCACGACCAGAACCGACATCGACAAATCAACTGCCATCTTGGATCTCCCGCAACCACATACTTGACGCCGCAAACCATCAACGGGCCTGCGCGAGGCCAAAACGCCCCGCAGCCGCACACCCAGCACTAACATCAGCCATTAAACAGCCCGTTAACCCGCTGCCGCCGCAAAACATACAGGGCAGCGGGCAAAGGCGCCGGTTTGGGCCCGGCTTGACTTCATTGGGCACCCCACGTCACGGTCCCCGCCCCACCCGACCCAAGTTGAAGAATCCTGAAGAATGACGCCTGGCTTTACCGTTATCCGCGATACCACGCCCGCCGCCGCGATCCCCAAGGGAGCGGTGGTGGCAATGGGTAATTTCGACGGCGTCCATCTCGGCCACCGCGCGGTTATTGCCGCGGCGCTGCAGATGGGGCGCGCGCATGGCCGGCCCGCGCTGGCGGTGACGTTCGAGCCGCACCCGCGCAGCTTTTTCAGCCCGAACTCGCCCCAGTTCCGGCTCACCGACGAGGCCGCAAAGCTGCGGCTGTTGGCCGGAACCGGGCTTGCGGGCGCGGTGGTGATGACCTTCGACAAGACCCGGGCCGGCACCACGGCGCAGGATTTCATTCACCATGACCTGATCGAGCGGCTCGCAGTAAGCGGCATCGCGGTCGGCTACGACTTTCATTTCGGCAAAGGCCGGGTCGGATCGCCGAGCCTCTTGGTCAGCGAAGCGCCGCGGCTTGGCATCGAGGTCGACGTGCAAGCTCACGTCGATGTCGAGGAGCGGCCGGTTTCCTCCAGCACGATCCGCATGGCGCTGGCGGAGGGGCAGATCGAGGACGCCACCGCGATGCTCGGCGGCCCGTGGTTCGTTTCCGGCCTGGTGATCCATGGCGAGAAACGCGGCCGCGATCTCGGCTATCCCACCGCCAATATCCGCCTCGACAAGAACTGCGGGCTCAAGCATGGCATCTATGCCGTGCGGGTCGGCCGCGGCGCCGAGCGTTACGATGGCGTCGCCAGCTTCGGCCGCCGCCCGACCTTCGACAATGGCGCGCCGCTTTTGGAAATCTTCCTGTTCGATTTCAACGGCGATCTCTATGGGACGGCACTCGATGTCGCCTTCATCGCCTTCATTCGCGAGGAATTGAAGTTCGACAGCGTGGAAGCGCTGGTGCGCCAGATGGACGACGACAGCGCCCGCGCCCGCGCGCGGCTAGACGCCGCCCCCGGGGTATTCCCGAAGCTCGGGAGGGTGGGGTCGTCATCCCTTCCGTGACGCCGGTATTTGCGGGGCGGCCTTTGCGATTTCCGCGGCTGGCTGCTATGGAAAGCGCCATGTTTGCGCGGCGCACCATCAGCATTAGCGGCCCGGCTTCCGTCTGAGTTTCGGCTCAGCGCAAGACCGGGATCCCCACTGATTCATCCGCGAATGAATCGCGTTTCAGCGCCCTTTTAGCCAAACCAGAGCATTCATGTCCCAAAAGCCGCAAAAATCCGACGCATCCGACTATTCCAAAACCCTGTTCCTGCCGCAGACGGAATTCCCGATGCGCGCCGGACTGCCGCAGCGCGAGCCGGAAATCCTCAAGCGCTGGAACGAGATCGGCCTCTACGGCAGGCTGCGGGAGGCCGCCGCCGGCCGGACGAAATTCGTGCTGCATGACGGGCCGCCCTACGCCAACGGCAACATCCATATCGGCCATGCGCTAAACAAGATCCTCAAGGACGTGGTGACCAAGAGCCAGCAGATGCTCGGCTTCGATTCCAACTACGTGCCGGGCTGGGACTGCCACGGCCTGCCGATCGAATGGAAGATCGAGGAGGAGAACTACCGCTCCAAGGGCAAGGCGAAACCGGATTTTCGGGATTCCGCGGCCATGGTGGCGTTCCGGAGAGAGTGCCGCGCCTATGCCGGGCACTGGCTCAACGTGCAGCGCGAGGAATTCAAGCGGCTCGGCATCATCGGCGACTGGGATCATCCTTACGCGACCATGGATTATTTCGCCGAAGCCCAGATCGCGCGCGAGCAGATGAAATTCGCCGCCAACGGCACGCTGTACCGCGGCTCCAAGCCTGTCATGTGGAGCGTGGTGGAAAAAACCGCGCTGGCGGAGGCCGAGGTCGAGTACGAGGACTACACCTCGGATATGGTGTGGGTGAAGTTTCGCATCGACGCGTATCTGGGCGCTCCCGGGACGACGGACGACGTCGTTGGCGCATCGGTTGTGATCTGGACCACGACACCGTGGACGTTGCCTGGCAACCGAGCCATCAGCTACTCACCAAAAATCACTTACGGTCTTTATGAAGTCACCGAAGCGCCAGATCAGAATTGGGCCAGGAAGGGTGACAGGTTCGTTCTCGCTGACAAGCTTGCCGCCGAGGTGATGAAAACCGCGAAAGTCGAAGCCTTCGTCAGAAAACAGGATGTCGATCCTTCTCAGATCGCACACTCTTCGCATCCGTTGAAAGGCAAGGGATACGACTTTCAAGTGCCGCTACTCGAAGGCGATCACGTTACCGACGACACCGGCACCGGCTTCGTCCATACCGCACCCGGTCACGGCCGCGAGGATTTCGACGTATGGACGGCGAACGCACGCGCACTGGAATCGCGCGGCATCAACACCACGATTCCCTATACCGTCGATGAAAACGGCGCCTTCACCGATCAGGCGCCGGGCTTCGCGGGAAAACGCGTCATCAACGACAAGGGCGAGAAGGGTGACGCCAACGACGCCGTGATCAAGGCGCTGGTCGACGCCGGCATGCTGCTGGCGCGCGGCCGGCTGAAACATCAGTATCCGCATTCCTGGCGCTCGAAGAAGCCGGTGATCTTCCGCAATACGCCGCAATGGTTCATCGCGATGGACAAGGACATCGCCGACGATGGCCGCGCAAATCCCGGCGACACGCTGCGCGCCCGCGCGCTGCACGCGATCTCCGTCACCCAATGGGTGCCGGCGTCGGGCCAGAACCGCATCAACGGCATGATCGAGAGCAAGCCCGACTGGGTGCTCTCGCGCCAGCGCGCCTGGGGCGTGCCGATCGCCGTGTTCGTGCGTGAGAAGGTCGACGGCTCGGCCGAAATCCTGCGGGACGAAGCCGTCAACAGGCGCATCGCGGATGCCTTCGAACAGGAAGGCTCCGATGCCTGGTACATGGACGGCGCCCGCAAACGCTTTCTCGGCTCGCTTGCCAACGAGGAGTGGAAGAAGGTCGACGACATCTGCGACGTCTGGTTCGACTCGGGCTCCACCCATGCCTTCGTGCTGGAAGACCCCGTGCACTTCCCGGGCCTCGCCGGCATCAGGCGCAAGGTCGACGGCGGCGACGACACCGTGATGTATCTCGAGGGTTCCGACCAGCATCGCGGCTGGTTCCAGTCGTCGCTCTTGGAAAGCTGCGGCACCCGCGGCCGCGCGCCGTTCGACATCGTGCTCACCCACGGCTTCACGCTGGACGAGAACGGCCGCAAGATGTCGAAGTCGGTCGGCAACACCGTCGAGCCGCAAAAAGTGATCGCGCAATCCGGCGCCGATATCCTGCGGCTGTGGGTCTGCGCCACCGACTATGCCGACGACCAGCGCATCGGCCCGGAAATCCTCAAAAACACCATCGAGACCTACCGCAAACTGCGCAACACGATGCGCTGGATGCTCGGCACGCTGCATCACTTCAGGCCGGGCGATGCGGTCGCTCACGCCGAGATGCCCGAACTGGAGCGGCTGATGCTGCATCAGCTCGCCGAGCAGGCGGCGATCGTGCGCAAGGCTTACGCCGAGTTCGATTACAAGACCGTGGTCGCGAGCCTGTCGGCGTTCATGAACACCGAACTGTCGGCGTTCTATTTCGATATCCGCAAGGACACGCTGTATTGCGACCCGCCGTCGTCGCCGGCGCGCAAGGCCGCGCTCACCACCATCGACATGATCTGCGATGCGATCCTGCGATGGTTCGCACCGGTGCTGAGCTTCACCTGCGAGGAGGCATGGCAGCTCTACAGACCGGACGCCGAGCCGTCGGTGCATCTCACGCTGTTTCCCGACGGGCTCGAGGCATTCCGCGATGATGCGCTGGCCGCAAAGTGGGAGACCATCCGCAACGTCCGCCGCGTCGTCACCGGTGCGCTGGAGGTTGAGCGCGCCGCCAAGCGGATCGGTTCCTCGCTGGAAGCCTCGCCGCTGGTCTACGTTTCGGACAAGAAGATTTTCGACACGCTGTTCGATCTCGATCTGGCGGAAGTCAGCATCACCTCGAACGCGATGGTGACCAACCAGGACCCGCCGGCCGGTGCGTTCCGGCTCAACGATGTGCCCGGCGTCGCCGTGGTCGTCGAAAAAGCGCAAGGCATCAAATGCGCGCGGTCGTGGAAAATCCTGCCCACCGTCGGCGAGGACCCGGAATATCCCGACGTGTCGCCGCGCGACGCCAAGGCTCTGCGCGAATGGAAGGCGCTGGGAGTGACGGCCTGATACTTTTTTATCGTCGTGCCCGCGAACGCGGGGACCCATAGCTCCCGGCGTCAGAGATGGATTAAAGATGTTGATCGACTGCCTTTCAGAACTCCAACGACACGGCGGCGCGATGAGCGCAATTGCGCTCACGCTGGGGGTCCCGGCGTTCGCCGGGACGACATCGGGTTTTGTGTCGTGCGGCACGCCATGACCTCTCAGCTCCGCCCCGGTGTGATCGCCGCCCTCGCCGTGCTGGCGTTCGATCAGGCGTCGAAACTCTGGCTGTTGTTCGTGTTCGACCTCGCCCACCGCGGCGCCGTGAAGGTCACGCCGTTCTTCGACCTGGTGCTGGCATGGAATGTCGGGATCAGCTTCGGCTGGTTCCAGAACGACAGCCAGGTCGCCCAGATCATCCTGATGCTCGTCAAGGCGGTGGCGGTGATTGTGTTGGCGATCTGGATGGCACGCTCGCGCACCCTGGTCGCGACCGTCGCGCTCGGCCTGATCATCGGCGGCGCCGTCGGCAACGCCATCGACCGCTTCGCCTATGGCGCGGTGGTCGATTTCGCCCTGTTCCACGTCCAGATCGGGGCAAATACCTTCAATTGGTACGTGTTTAACCTTGCCGACGTGGCGATTGTTGCCGGGGTAGCGGCCCTGCTGTATGATTCTTTCCTGGGGGTACCCGCCGCAAAAGCGCCCTGATCCCGGCTGATACGAGCCCTCAAAGCTGACGTTGCTTACGGGAGTGGGTTGCGCCTCGAATCGGCGCGCGCCTCCGGGAAATTTGAACAGGAATAGCGCAATGCGCAGGACCGAAGCCGGCATTTGGTTGGTGCAGAATTCGTCGAAAGCGCTGAGCCGCGGCTTGCGGCTCGCCGTCGTCGCACTTGGCGTTGGCCTCGTGATAACGGCCGGCGCCGCGCGCGCCCAGGACGATGACGAAGACGACAAGACCTTCGAGGAGAAAATCATCGACGGCCTCATGGCCGGCGTCGGCGCCACCAATATGGAGAACCGCGGCATCGACTATCGCGAGCGGTCGCCGCTGGTGGTGCCTCCCAAGCTCGACCTGCCGCCGCCTGCTGAAGCCTCGAAGGAGGTCAAGGACGCGAACTGGCCGAAAGATCCCGACGAAGCGCGGCGCAAGGCTGCGATCGCGGCCCGAAAGAAACAGAACAAGGATCCCATTGAATCCGGCCGCCTCCTGTCGCCGAGCGAACTCAACGCCGCGAGAACCGCCACTCCCGCCCGCGCCAATAACGACCCGGTCCAGCCTGGCAATTCGTCCAACAACCCGATCCTCAGCCCGTCGCAGCTAGGCTACAACGGCGGCTTCAGTGGCATGTTCGGCGGCAACAAAACGGAGACCGCACCGTTCACGGGTGAGCCGACGCGAGATTCCTTGACCCAGCCTCCCTCCGGCTACCAGACGCCGTCGCCGAATTATGCCTACGGCACCGGACCCAGAGAATCGCTGAACAAGGGATACGACGTCATGACCGGCAAGGAGCAGCGCTGACGCTGACATCGGCTCCGCCTCCTCACCAGGAGGACCGTTGGTGGTGCCAGGCACTCTACTCTCTGCTTCGTGACGCCCCGCGTGACCCGCGCGGTGTACGATGCCGGGGCTTTATCCCGAACGCTTGGGTCCGGGCTTCCAGACAGGTCATGATGTCCTCACGCCGCTTCGCTGCCTCTCTCTTCGCCGTCCTGCTCTCGGCATCTGCACTCTCCGCGAGCGGCGCCATCGCCCAGACCACGGTGACATCGGCGCCTCCTGCCACGTTTACCCTCGGCAACGGCCTGCAGGTTCTGGTAATCCCGGATCACCGCACCCCGGTCGTGACCCAGATGATCTGGTACAAGGTCGGCTCCGCCGACGAGACGCCCGGCAAATCGGGGCTTGCGCACTTTCTCGAACATCTGATGTTCAAGGGCACCAGCAAGCATCCGGCTGGTGAATTCTCCGAGACTGTGCTCCGGGTCGGCGGCAACGAGAACGCCTTCACCTCAACCGACTATACCGGCTACTTCCAGCGCGTGCCGCGCGAGCAGTTGGCGAGCATGATGGAGTTCGAGGCCGATCGCATGACCGGCCTGATCCTGAAGGACGAAAACGTGCTGCCGGAGCGCGACGTCGTGCTCGAGGAATTCAACATGCGGGTCGCCAACAACCCGGATGCGCGGCTGACCGAGCAGATCATGGCGGCGCTGTATCTCAATCATCCCTACGGCCGGCCGGTGATCGGCTGGCGCCAGGAAATCGAGAAGCTCGACCGCGAAGATGCGCTGGCGTTCTACAAGCGCTTTTATGCGCCGAACAACGCGACGCTGGTGATTGCCGGCGACGTCGATGCCAAGGAGGTCCGGTCGATGGCGGAGCGGACGTTCGGCGAAGTCGCGCCTCAGCCCGCGATACCGGTGAAACGGATTCGCCCGCAGGAACCGACGCCGGCGGCGCCGCGCACCGTGACGCTGTCCGACCCAAGAGTCGAACAACCCGGCGTCAGGCGCTATTATCTGGTTCCGTCCGCCACCACGGCCGCCGCCGGGGAAAGCCCGGCGCTTGACGTACTGGCGCAGTTGATGGGCGGCGGCAGCAATTCCTATCTCTATCGCGCGCTGGTGGTCGACCGGCCGCTCGCGGTCAGCGCCAGTGCCGGCTATCAAGGCACCTCGCTCGATGCGACGCAGTTCATGATCTCGGTCTCGCCGAAACCCGGAGTCGAGTTCGCGCAAATCGAACAGGTGATCGACGCCGTGATATCGGACGTCGGAAAAAACGCGGTCCGGGCCGAGGATCTCGAGCGCGTCAAGACCCAGCTGATCGCGGAAGCGATCTACGCCCAGGACAACCAGGCGACCTTGGCGCGCTGGTATGGCGGCGCGCTCACCACCGGTTTGAGCATCGAGGACATCAGAAGCTGGCCGGAGCGCATTCGCGCCGTCACCGCCGAACAGGTCCGCGACGCCGCGCAGAAATGGCTCGACAAGAAGCGCTCGGTGACCGGCTATCTGATCAAGGATGCCGCGCCGAAACGCGAGGAGCCGAAACGCGAGGAGAAGCGTTCGTGACTTATCACGGGACTTTCGCGCGCCGAGCTGCATTCGTTGTTGCCGCCTGCTTGACAATGGCGCTGCTGGCGCCGACGCCATCGCACGCGGCGGCCAAGATCCAGCATCTGATTTCGCCCGGAGGCATCGAGGCCTGGTTCGTGCAGGACGCCACCGTGCCGCTGATCGCGATGGAGTATGCCTTCGGCGGCGGCGCGACACAGGACCCGGCCGACAAGCCCGGCGTCGGCAACATGGTTGCCAGCCTGATCGATGAAGGTTCGGGCGATCTGGATTCCAGGACGTTCCACGAGCGCCTCGAGCGCCGCGCCATCGAGCTGAGCTTCAGTTCGACGCGGGATTATTTCCGCGGCTCGCTGCGCATGCTCAAGGATAACCGGGACGAAGCCTTCGACCTGCTTCGGATGTCGCTGACATCGCCGCATTTCGATAGCGCCGACGTCGAGCGCATTCGCGCCCAGATCATGTCCGGTCTGCGGCGCGACACTTCCAGTCCGACGTCGCTTGCCAGCCGCAAGTTCCTGGAACTCGCCTTTGGCGATCACCCCTATGGCCGGCTGGCCAACGGCACCCTGGAAAGCGTTCCCAGAATCGATGTCGCCGATATGAAGGATTACGTTGGCCGCGTGCTGGCCAGGGACACGCTGAGGATTGCCGTGGTCGGCGATGTCGACCCGGCCACGCTCGGCAAATTACTCGACCAGGCCTTCGGTGGATTGCCGGCCAAAGCCAGCCTGACGCCGGTCGCCGACGTCGAAGCCGCCAAGCCGCCGCAGCGCGCGTTCATTCCGCTCGACGTGCCACAGACCGTGGTGACATTCGGCGGCCCGGGCATCAGGCGCAACGATCCGAATTTCATGGCCGGCTACGTCGTCAACCACATTCTCGGGGGCGGAGGCTCGTCGTCGCGACTCTACCGCGAAGTCCGCGAGAAGCGGGGTCTCGCCTATTCGGTCTATCAATCGCTGTTGTGGATGGATCACTCCGCGGTGTTCGTCGGAAATACCGGTACCCGCGCCGACCGCGCCGGCGAGACCGTCGATGCCATCACCAGGGAAATCCGCCGCATGGCCGTGGATGGCCCGACCCAGCAGGAGCTGGACGAGGCCAAATCCTATCTCAAGGGCTCGCAAATGCTGGCGCTCGACACCTCATCGAAGCTGGCCTCGGCGCTGCTGCAATACCAGATCGACAAGCTTCCGATCGACTACATCGAGAAGCGCAACGCCATCGTGGACGCGGTGACGCTGGACGACGCCAAAAAGGCCGCCCGGCGGTTGTGGGGGCAAGGGCTCCTTACCGTGATCGTTGGTCGCGCCCCGCAAGCCGCCGCTCAGCCCGCGGCCGCGGCCCCGCCCGCGGCGAACTGACGGCATCCGCTGGAAGACAAACGGTCGGCAAACCCGGTATTGTGTCCCGCCTGACTCCATTGGGGAATGTCGGGCCTCCGGTGCCACATGCTGCGGATTTCCCGCGACCTCACGATCGACGAGAACGATATCGAGATCAGCTTCGTCCGCGCCTCGGGGCCGGGCGGGCAGAACGTCAACAAGCTCTCGACCGCCGCGCAATTGCGCTTCGATACACGCCGGATCACGCTGGCGGCCGATGCCGCGGCGCGGCTCAACCGGCTTGCCGGCCAGCGCATGACCAAGGACGGCGTGATCGTGATCCATGCGCAGCGTTTCCGCACCCAGGAGCGCAACCGCGCCGATGCCACCGACCGCCTGCTCGAACTGCTGCGCGAGGCGATGACGCGGCCGACTCCGCGGCGGCCGACCCGGCCGACCCTGGGATCGAAACAGCGCCGGCTGGAAGGCAAAAAGCGCCGCAGCGACGTCAAAGCCAAGCGCGGCTCGGCTGGATTCGACGATTGAGGCCTCTTCCGCACCCGGCAACGTTCGCACCATAAAACAGCCCGCTACTACCACCGCTGGTTCGCGACGAACTAAGCTCTGCTCGCGCCAACGGTAATATCCATGAGAAAAACGAAATGGCAAAGCCGGTTCACTCGATGATCCGCGTTCTCGATGAAGCCAGGTCGCTCGATTTCTACGCCCGTGCGTTTCACCTGCAGATTGCCGATCGCCTTGTGTTTCCAGACTTCGCGCTCGTTTATCTGCACCACGTGTCGTCGCCGTTCGAACTCGAACTGACTGTGAATTTCGGGCGAAAGGAGCCTTACATTCCGGGCGACGGATATGGCCATCTCGCCGTCGTAGTCGACAATCTCGATGCCGAGCACGCCCGATTCGAGCGAGAGAAATTGTCGCCCGGGCCGCTGCGCGATTTCAAGCATGACGGCGCGACGCTCGCGCGCTTTTTCTTCGTCTCCGATCCCGACGGCTACAAGATCGAGGGGATCCAGAAAGGTGGCCGCTTCGGTTAGTGCAATCAACAACGATGTTCAATGGAGGATATCCCCATGAGAGAAGTTGATCGTCGAGGCAAATACAGCCGCCGAATCTTTCTGCAGGGTGCTGCGACCGCGATTCCGGTCGTCGCCGTTGCGTCAAGCACCGGGATCGGTATCGAGGATGCGTGGGCCGCTGACGCGACCACGCTGGCGCCCCAGACATTGAAGACCCTCGTGAAGGTTGCGCGCGATATCTATCCGCACGACTTCCTGGTCGACAGCTATTACATCACGGCGATCAAGCCGTGGGACGGAAAGGCGGCGAAGGACCCAGCCGTCAAAGCGCTGCTTGAAGATGGCGTTCGACGTCTCGATCAAGACGCGCAGGCTCGGCACAAGGTTGCTTACGTTCAAGTCCCGTGGGAAGCCGACCGGATCGTCCTGCTACAGGGAATCGAGCATACCGATTTCTTCAAAAAGCTTCGCTCTGATCTGGTTGTCTCGCTCTACAACCAGGAAGAGCTGTGGCCAAAATTCGGCTACGAAGGTTCCTCCGCAGAGCATGGCGGCTACATCAACCGTGGCTTCAACGACATCGATTGGCTGCCGAAAGTCTGAAGGCTTCGAACAAAATTCGGTTGGGAGGATATCATGGCCAAATTTGATCTGAATGATGATGGCGTGGTCGTAGTTGTCGGTTCCGGCGCCGGCGGCGGCACGTTGGGTAACGAACTGGCCCAGAAAGGCGTCAAGGTGGTGATCCTTGAGGCCGGGCCGCGCATCGAGATGCAGGACTTCATCAACAACGAATGGGAAAGTTTCACCCAGCTTGCGTGGACGGATATGCGAACCACATCCGGCACCTGGCGCGTTGGCAAAGATTTCGCCAACCTGCCGGCGTGGATCGTCAAATCGGTCGGCGGATCGACAGTCCATTGGGCGGGCGCGTCATTGCGGTTCGACGAACATGAATTCAAGATCCGAAGTGTTTATGGCAAGGTGCGGAACGCAAATCTGCTCGACTGGCCGATCACGCTTGCCGAAATGGAGCCGTGGTACGCCAAGGCCGAAAACAAGCTGGGCGTGACCCGTACCAACA
>Ga0207657_10007460_pt1 | contig 11213 bp, 5 predicted proteins | sample KBSC33metaG_FD_184316 | JGI IMG/M metagenome (GOLD analysis project Ga0207657, IMG submission 184316) | Corn rhizosphere microbial communities from Kellogg Biological Station, Michigan, USA - KBS C3-3 metaG (SPAdes) (version 2) | ecosystem: Host-associated > Plants > Roots > Rhizosphere > Soil ... | reverse complement strand
AGTCTCTTACCTTGAACATTCTTGTAAATGCTTTCACTTCAGGAAATGCATTTTTAATTCCTTCTCCAACGGCAACATCAACAGTCGGGTAAACCGCAACATCTCCGTTGCCTGTAACGGACAAGGTTACGCGATACATATTTTTCGCTTCCGATGGGTATTTGTCATAACTCAACTCATTGTAAACAAAAACAGCAATCAGCATAAAACATGTAAGACCAATCGCCAATCCAAAAATGTTTATAAAAGAAAATACTTTGTTCTTGTGAAGATTTCTGAAAGCGATCTTGAAATAATTTTTTATCATAGAACCCTCCTAAATCCTCCCTAAAGGGAGCACTTTTTAGACGTTGATAAATTTAAAGTTGTTCATATAATAAACACTGCTTTAAGCCTCCTCTTTAGGGGAGGTTTGGTGGGGTTTTCACTCCGTTCTCAAACTCTTCACCGGATTGCTCATCGCCGCTTTAATTGCCTGCGAACTAACCGTAATAAATGCAATGCCTAATGCAAGAATTGCGGCAATTGCAAAAACCCACCAACCAATTTCTATCCGGTAAGAAAAATTCTGCAGCCACTTGTTCATAAAATACCATGCAACCGGAGATGCAACAAGTAACGATATCATAACGAGCTTGATAAAATCTTTTGACAGAAGCAACACAACTCCCCGTGTTGTTGCGCCCAAGACTTTTCTAATACCTACTTCTTTCTTCCTGCGTTCTGCAGTATATGCTGCCAAACCAAACAAACCAAGACAACCAACAAAAATGGCAATACCGGTGAATATCCACAAGAGTGATTTCAATTTATCTTCCGACTTATACATCTGCTCAAAATTTTCGTCGAGGAATTTATATTCAATGGGAAATTCCGGCGTGAATTTGTTCCAAACTTTACTCACTGCATTGATGGTGCTTGCAATGTTTGCTGTTTTCATTTTCACCGCAACTTTCCATGCAGCATCGGGAAAAATTTGCAGCACCGTTGTTTCAACTTTATCATACAAACTTTTATAGTTGAAATCTTTTACAACACCGATCACCTGCCCTTCTTTCAATGAATCAGGATTTGATGCGCCCCACGGATGCCAATACAATTTTTGTCCAAGCGCTTTTTGCGGAGTACCAAATCCCAATTGTTTTACTGCTGTTTCATTGATGATCCATGCATGATCTTTATCGGTGCTCATCGCTTTTGAAAAATCACGCCCGGCAATAATTTGTAAACCCAATGTTTTGATGTAATCATAATCCACCGTTAATTGTGTTGCCGATTCACTCACTTGCTGACCATTTTTCGGAACAATAATTTCATCTCCTGCCACTGCATCACCGGGAAACCCATAACCAATGGAAACAGAAGAAACACCAGGCACGTTTGTCAATTCATTTTTAAATGAGTCAGCATTTTTAAACATATTATCACCTCGCATCGGGAAGAACATGATCTGATCTTTATTAAAACCAAGATCTTTATCATGCAAATAATTTACCTGGTTGTAAACAACAATGGCGCTGATGATCAAAGAAACAGATAAAACAAACTGTATAACAACCAGCCCATGACGCAACCACGGAATCTTTCCCGGCTCATCATCACTTGATACAGTTCCTTTCAAAACCTTTACCGGTTTGAAGTTCGACAAAACAAGAGCGGGATAAAATCCTGCAAGCAATCCAACGGTCAGCGTTAATGCAATGAACAAAAGAATAACAACAGGATTCGCAAAAAGTGTGATTGAAATATCTTTATTAGTAAAAGCATTGAGCCAGGGAAGAAATATCATTGCAAGCCCAATTGAAATAATAATGCTAATAAATGCAAACAAAATTGTTTCGCCGATAAATTGAAAGATCAATTGTTTTTTGTCTGCACCGATCGCTTTGCGCACGCCAACTTCTTTTGCACGTTGTAATGATTTCGCGGTTGCGAGATTAATAAAATTGAAACATGCGATCAGCAAAATAAAAATAGCAATAATGGTAAGTGCATTTACATAAGTTATATTACCTCTTTGTGCTCCATCAAATTTAAAATTGGAAGAATAGAGATGAATATCTTTCAAAGATTGAAGAAAAGGTTTATCAGAACTATTCGCATCGTCATTCTCTGTGTGATATTTTTGCTTTACATCATTTTGCAATTTAACTTGAAGTGCCTGCACATTTGTTCCCTTTTTCACCTTCACATAATTATAGAACTGATGCCAGCCCCATCTTTGCATACGATCCGCAGGAAGATGCAAAGCCGATACAGAACGCACATAATCAAACTGCAAATGAAAACGCGGATTTTTTACAAAAATTCCTTTCACCTGTAAAGGTTCTTTATCCATCATTATTTGTTTGCCAACAGGGTCTTCATTACCGAACAATCGTTGCGCCATTTCATCGGAAAGAACAATAGAAGAAGGATCATCTAAAGCTTTTACAGAAGTGCCGTACTTGAATGAAAGAGGAAATATTTCAAAGAAAGTTGAATCAACATAGTAGCCGCTTTGTTCATACAATTTTTTATTGCCTGTCTCAAAGAGCGCTTTATATTCAGCAGTCATCATCACACGTGTTGTTTGTTCCACTTCAGGAAAATCCTGTTTCAACACTACTGCATACATCGGAGAAGCAACTGCCAGCGTTTGTGTTCCGTCATGATTGGTGTATTCATCATACACACGGTAAATTCGTTCTCCATCAGGGATAAATTTATCATACTGGTGTTCGTCCCACACAAATAACCCGATCAAAATGCAAGCGGTAAGTCCTAAGGTTAGTCCCGCAATGTTGATAAAAGAAAAACCTTTGTGTCTTGTAATATTTCTGAAAGCGGTTTTAAAAAAATTGCTGAACATCATAGAAAGTTTTAAGTTCTGTGTTCTGTGTTTTATGTTACGTGCTTTTGTAATTCTTATCATTGCCTGTTGTGTCACTCACTTGTACTTTCTGAATTCTATTCAACTTTTTTGATCACATAGAAATATAAACACATAGATTTCACATAGTTTGTTTTCTATGTGTACCTATGATTCTAATGTACCTATGTGGTTAATAAAGTCGAATAAAGAGCTAAGCGTACAAGTGTGCGACGCAACGAAAGCCAAATGCTTATTCTTCAGTTCGGTTCATAAAAATTATTTTCACATTGACTATTCTGTTCTCAAACTTTTCACCGGGTTTGCTAATGCTGCTCTTATTGAATGATAACCTACCGTACAAAGAGCAATAAGCACTGTAACAATTGCCGTAGCAACAAATACATAAGCCTGCACAGGAATGCGAAACGCAAAATCCTGCAACCATTTGTTGCCCGCCCACCATGCAAGCGGAACAGCTATTACAATAGCGATGCTTACCAACTGCAAAAAATTTTTTGCAACAAGCAAAGTGATGCTGCTGATGTTTGCGCCAAGCACTCTTCTTATACCAATTTCTTTTGTTCGTTGCACCGTTGTAAATGCAGCTAAACCAAACAGACCAAGACACGCAAGAACAATAGCAAGACCTGCAGCCACACCAAATAATTTTGATGTGCGTTGTTCTGCTAAATAAAGTTTATTGTAATCATCATCAAGAAAATGATAATTGAATGGTCTGTCGGGAACTCGTTGTTTCCAAACTGCCTGCAAACGGTCAAGTGTTGATTGCATCTCATTGCTATTGATGCGCAGCATAAAGTCACGTGAAAAATCTCTGCCGAGAAAAATTACAAGCGGACCTATAGGATCATGAAGACTGCTGAAATTAAAATCTTTCACCACGCCTACCACAGGACCCGTAGTTCTGTTCTCGATTGTTCTTCCCACTGCTTGTTGCGGTGTCCAGCCGATCTTTTTTGCAAGTGTTTCGTTGATGATGTAAGGAATGTGAAAATTCGCATAATTATTACTTGTATCCATCATAGCAAAATCTGATTGTTGAAAATCGCGACCTGCTATCAATTGCATTTTCATTGTTTGGATAAAATCAAGATCAACAGGCATTGCATTGAGCGAAATATCATGTTTGCCTTTTTCATCTATCACTGTGATGCCATCTCCCCATTCCACATATTCAGGTGTTTCGTAAGATGCAGTAATACTTTCCACGCCTCTTACTTGTGCAAATGCATCTTTTAAACTTTGAAAATTTTGCAGCATGTTACCACCAATGGGAAGAACCACGATATGTTCTTTGTCATAACCAAGATTTTTTGTTTGCATAAAATGCATTTGCTGCAAAATGATGATCGTGTAAATGATGAGAAAAACAGAGATACCGAACTGTGCAACAATTAAAGTTTTGCGAAGCAAGTTGTTGCCACCTGTGAAGTTGAATCCTTTTTTCAGCACGTTCATTATTTGTGTACCGGATAAAATAAGCGCGGGATAAAGTCCGGCAAAAAAACTTACGATCAATGTAAAAATGAATAATGAAACAAGCGGAGCAGGTTGCAATAATATATTCACCGCAAATTGTTTGCCCGTAATACTGTTGAAATACGGAATAAGCAAAACACTTAACACAAGCGCAAGTATAGCCGCAATAAAAGTAACCATTGACGATTCACTCATGAATTGCAAAAAAACTTGTCGCTTTGATGCTCCCATTACTTTACGCATCCCTATTTCACCGCTTCTTCCTGAAGATTGTGCCGTTGCAAGATTGGTGTAATTGGCGCAGGCGATAATTAATATCAGCAATGCAATCACTGCAAACATGTATATATAAGTGATGCTGCCATTCGGTTCAAATCCTGCAAGGGAAGAATACAAGTGAACTTTGATGAGTGGTTCCAAATGATACGTGAGATAATCTTTGCCCTGCAAACCCGCATCAGTTTTTACTCCGGGTGTTTTCATATAATCAATGATCTGCTTTTGCAGTAACGGAATATCTTTTTCATTATGCAATAAAAAATAAGTGATCCAATTTGCAGTCCACCATGTTTCGTCTTTTACACCGTTGCCAAGATTTAAGAACTGTGTTGCAAAGTCGAATTTTATTTGAGAGCTCTGCGGCACATCTTCACAAACTGCAGAAACACGCAGATCTTTTCCGCCGCTTGTAAGCGTTTTGTTCAGTGCATCTTCATTGCCAAAATATTTTTTTGCCATTGATTGTGTAATGACAATTTTATCAGGTGCATCTAATGCTGTTAATGCATCTCCTTCCACAATATGAAAAGAAAATATTTTAAAGAATGAAGGATCAGCATAAAGAATGCGCGGCTCATCAAAAATTTTATCACCGCTTTTTACAACATTATGCGTGATGAAGGTGCGTGCATATTCTTCTATCGAAGGAAACATGCGTTTGAATTGCGGGCCAACTTTTGTTCCGGTTGTTGCAGTAGTATTGATTGTTCCCGCACTTCCATATTCCATCGTTGCACGAACAATGCGATTCGCATTCACATTGAATTTATCATAACTCAATTCATGCGAAATATAAACACCGATCAAAAGACAAGCCGCAAGACCAACACTCAATCCAAAAATATTGATAGTGGTGTACAGTTTATTTCTTCTTAGGTTGCGCCATGCAGTTATAAAATAATTTCGAAACATAAAAACCGTATTAAGTCTGAAGTTTTACTTAGTAAATTTTTTATGCTACAAGCTTTTGTCACTTTACTCATCACCTGTTGTGTCACTCACTTCAATGTTCTGAACTTTGCTGAGCAAAGAACAAGGCGTACAAGAGTGCGACGCAACAGAAGCTCATTCTTATTTCATCAGTTCGGCTCATAAAACTTTTCTTCCTAATTATTTTCACATTTATCACATTCCCACATTTTCGCATTCATTTTCACATCTTCAAATTTCAAATGAGCAATTATTCCGTTCTCAAACTCTTCACCGGGTTTGCCATTGCAGCTTTTAACGCACGATGCCCCACAGTTAACCACGCAATTAGAATTGAACCCGCGATCGCTAATAAAAATATTGATACGCCTAACTGAATTCTGTAAGTATAATTCATCAGCCATTTATACATAATGTAATAAGCGACAGGTGCTGCAATTGCAAATGCGATAATGATAAGCAATGTGAATTCTCTTGAAAGAAGATATACAATATTTTTTGCGGAAGCGCCAAGCACTTTGCGAATGCCAACTTCTTTTGTGCGCTGCACCGCCATGAATGAAACAAGACCATACAACCCAAGACAGGAAATAAATATTGCTATGCCTGCAAATATTTTATACAGCATTGAAAGCTGATTTTCCTGCTTGTAAAAATTCGCAATGGTTTGATCAAGGAATTTATATTCGTAAACATAGTCAGGAAAATTTTCGTTCCATAGTTTTTCAACAAAAGGCAACACCGCTTTTTCAGCTCCCGGTTTTATTCTTATGTTAATGGTTTGATAAACCTCTTTCCATGTACTTAACACAACCGGAGCCATCGGCTGACGTAATGAATAAGAATTGAAATCTCTTATCACTCCGACAATCGTTCCAACTTTTCCTCCATCCCAAAAATTTATTTCTTTGCCAATTGCATTCCGGGGATTGCGAACACCAAGTTTTCTTAGCAATGTTTCATTCACCACAAATTCACGAACAGTATCACTTTCACTGTAAGGATGCCCGGCCACAAATTGTAGATTAAATGTTTTGAAATAATCAGGATCAGCCCATTTTAAATTTGCACTGAAGTTTGTTGTCTTTACCGCATGATCATATTTAAAATCACTGTTCCAGTTTCCGTCTGCGGAGGGACTTGCAAAACTGAAGCTGACATTTTGTATATCTGCATTCGCCTTTAAGCGATCACGCAAATAATTAATTTTTGTTTTGCTAATGCTGTCGCCGGGTACAGGTACATTTATGACAGATGCTTTATCAAAACCAAGAGAAGCATTTTTAAAATAATTCATCTGGCTTACTACGATCAGCACACCGATTATGAGAATTTGCGCAATAGCAAATTGCAAAACAACTAATCCCCGACGCAAGGAAATGCCACCAATCATTTTTGAAGTGATCTTACTCTTTAATGCAGTCACAGGATTAAAGCTTGACAAAATAATTGCAGGATATAAACCGGATAATATCGTTACCAGTATTGCAACAGCAATCATGAATAAAATGAGTGACGGGTTGAAAAGAAAATTCATCGTCATTTTTGTTTCAAGCAGCTTGTTGAGAAAAGGTAATGAACCTTCCGCAATAACGATGGCGATCAAAGATGCTGCAACAGTTATCAAAGTAGTTTCGCCGAGAAACTGGAATGCGAGTTGAGAGCGATTGCTTCCCAAAACTTTTCTTACTCCGACTTCTTTCGAACGATTGACTGCTTGAGCAGTAGCAAGGTTGATAAAATTCACACAAGCAATCACGAGAAGAAAAATACCAATCAACGCCAAAGCATTAACAAGCGAATGACTAAAAGTATGTTGACCATAATTTCCAAAACGATCATCATAATGTATTTCTGTTAACGGCTGCGCCACATACGCATCCGTTGCGTATTCCGCTGGTTTATGTTTTTTTGCAAATGCTTTAAGTTGTGTATTAAATTTTTCAGGAGATAATTCTTTTGGCAAGACAACAAAAGTATATGCGCCGCCAAAAGTGCTTACCCAATCCGTTAAATTATGTTTTATGTCCGTATTTTGAAGCGCAGAGTATGATGCTACAACACTCAAAGGAAAATCGCTGTTCGCAGGAATATTTTTTAAAATGCCTTTTACGGTATAAAGTGTTTTATTTTCATACTTGATTGTTTTTCCGATTGCAGATTTCCAATCTCCAAAATATTTTTCTGCAGTTGCTTGTGTAAGCACGGCACTGTTGGGATCCTTCAAACAAGTTTTTGCATTACCTGCAAGCCAACTAAAATCAAACATGTTGAAGAACTCGGGCTCAGCATAATAAAAGTTATCTTCATTTAATTTTTTTTGTTTGTTTCCATTCTCAACTGTTATCTGTCCGCCTTGCCTCAATATAGAAGCAACTTCTTTTATTTGCGGAAAATCTATACGCAGTTGCGGTCCCACAGGAAATGCAACACCTTCAGAATAACTAACGCCATCCTGTGTGTGAAACTCAGTTCCTACACGATAAATGCTATCTTTCTTTTTGTGAAAATTGTCGAAGCTTGTTTCAAATTGGATCACTAAAAATATCAGCAGGCTCGCGGCAATGCCTACTGCTAATCCAAGCACATTTATTACTGCATAACTTTTATTTCTCTTTAAATTTCGAATTGCTGTTTTGAAGTAATTTTTGAACATGTTGATTTTGGCAATAAAATGAATAATAATTTTTGTGGTCAGCGTTTTATTCTTTAATCATCGCCTGTTGTGTCATCTTGTTTTATCCCGCATTGCGGGACACTTGTACTTTCTGACCTTTATTGAGCATCTCCGATTCAAACTTGCTACTTATGACTTTCCACTTACGGCTTAAAGAGACACACTTTCAGCTATAGTTAAATAATTTTACCAACGCTTATGCCAATGTTGAAATCCTTTGTTGATAAGGCTTTTAGAGAAAAAACACAATGGCAGGTGTACGAAAACGAACACCTGCTGTGCGATGCTGAACATTTACGCAGAAGAAATGCTCAGTAATGATTTGAGCGTTGAAGAGTGCGACGCTCCGAAGGAGTCCTTTGGACAACGGAAGTTTAGTAGCAATGGAGATGATCAACAAAAAATCTATATTAAAATCGCTGCGTAAAAAAATGTAGTTTGCAATGCGAAATTTAAAATAAAAAAGATGTTTGTGCAAAGAGTGAGCCGTTACACCCTGACCATTTTTATTATTCTTGCTGCTATAAAAACACATGCTCAAAATAATTCATGGTTGAAAAGAGATTGGGAAGGCCGTGCATACACGCTGGGCAATGATCCGCAGAATTATAATTTGATATTAACTGTTTCAAGCGTGAAGGGAAAAAATTTTGAAGGCGTAATAAAGGCAGTTGATGCAACAAATGATTCAAATAAATTCACTTCTAAAATTTCAGGTGTTGTAAACGACAGGTATTTATATATAACCATCGATACATGGAAAGCAAAATGCAGCACCTGCCGACCAAAAGTGCTCGAGTATTCAATGGAGAGCGGAAGATTTTTTTTGAAAGGTGAAGCAAAAGGTTGCTCAACGGTTGAATGCACGTGGATAACGGAATTTTCAGAAGCGCTGTTAAAATTTAATTATGGCGATCAAAATATTTTGTATGCAATGGCTGACGTGGAGCCGCCTGCTCCTTCTACAGATACAACTGTTGTTGCAAAAAATGACAAGCCCGTTGAAGTAACACCAACTGTAATAAAAGAAACTACTCCGCCACCACCGCAAAGAACTCCGATACTGCCTGCAGGCGGCGTTGCAGCTGTAGAAAAAAATAATTCTGATGTAACATCAAAAACACCATTATCATTAAGCAGCAACACTTCAATAAAGGTGAAGCAAAATGAGATCCCGGAAAAACGTTTACCTGTTTTACCATCTGGTGAAGTTGTTGCAGCAGGAAATAATAATGATTTATCAATAGCACAAAAAAAATCGCGGGATCTGTCAAATGCGCAATCTATGAGCATAAGAGAAAATCCAGAAAAGCGAATTGAAGTTTTGCCACCGGGACAAATTGTTTCTACAGAAAAAAATGATACATCAGCAACACAAAATCCTCCCACATCTTTAAATGCAAATTCATCACTTGCTGTTAAACAAAATGAAGTGCCTGAAAAAAAGTTTGAGGTATTGCCTGCAGGAGAAGTAACTCTTGCTGCACATGCAAATGCGATAGCAATGAATAAACCCGCTTATCCTTTGAAAAAAAATACTTCTTTGCAGGTGAAAAAAAATGTTGTTGTCCCGGTTCCGAAAACCATTGCAAAAGATACTGTTTCCGCATTGCCCACAGGATATGCTGAAAGAAAAAAGAATGTGATCAAAACACTAACGGTAAACACAGATTCAATTATGCTGCGTGTTTATGATAATGGTGTTGTTGATGGCGACATAGTATCGGTAATTTATAATGATAAAGTTGTTATTGATAAACTTTCACTTACATCGCATGCAGTGATTGTAAAAATTCCGGTGAACAAAACGGGCATCAACACACTTGTTTTTCATGCGCACAATCTTGGAGAATTTCCACCCAACACTGCATTGCTCGAAATACTTTACGGCACCAAAAAAGAAGAACTTACTGTATCCTCCGATCTTACTGTAAGCAGTACTATTGATATAGAGTATGCGCAATAAAAAGTTCGTAATTTTTATGATACCAGCTTTAGTTTTTCATAGCATCTTCGTTGCGTCGCAATCACTTTATCTGAAGTACAAATAGCATCAGTAAGAATCGATTTCTAAAGTCTCCCGTCAGAGAGATTTAGAGAGTTCTTATAATTCTGTTAAGGAATTGTGCGAAATTCAAATTGTATCTTCGCGCAATAAATCCGTAAAGGAAGGGAAAGAAATCATGATCGCAATTGAAAACAAACTTATCAGTGACCAGATAGTGGAAGAGCAATTTGTTTGCGACCTGCATAAATGCAAAGGTGGTTGTTGTGAAGATGGTGATGCGGGTGCTCCGCTTGAAAGGGAGGAACTGGAAGAATTGATCAATAACTACGAAGTTATTAAACCATACTTGACTCCTGAAGGTATTGCTGCCATTGAAAAGCAAGGTAAATATGTATATGATATAAGTTTTGGTTGGGTTACTCCAACAATAAAAGGAGAGATGTGTGCTTATGGAATAAAAGATGAAAATGGTATTATTAAATGCGGCATTGAAAAAGCATTTCGTGATGGAAAACTGGAATGGAGAAAACCGATCAGTTGCCACCTGTTTCCGATAAGAATAAAACAAAGCATGGAAGACCCGGACACTGAATATTTGAATTATGAACCCCGCCAGGATTTGTGTAAAGCAGCGTGTAAATTAGGTAAGAGGTTAAAAGTGCCTGTATATGTTTTTTTAAAAGATGCTATTATCCGTAAATATGGTGAAGAGTTTTATGAAAGTTTAGCAGCAACTGCAGAATACATGCATCAGCAACATGCTTAAAAAATGAGCAAGAAATTTTCGACAGATCCAATACTATTTCACTATACGCAAAACATAAAACTTAGAACTTAGAACATAACTTAAAACTTAAGCCGTCGCCGTAGCATATTTTCTTTCTCCGATTTGCTGACGCCACATTGCGTAATACAAACCTTTTTCTTCAAGCAACTCATGATGCGTGCCTGTTTCAATTATCTGC